>ORMF010855598.1_pt1 | contig 47339 bp, 42 predicted proteins | sample 1779871 | NCBI WGS metagenome assembly ORMF01 (sample SAMEA104232316, study PRJEB22302) | groundwater metagenome | biome: forest; feature: aquifer; material: groundwater | place: USA | collected 2011-08-07 | depth 5.4 m | reverse complement strand
GCGCAAGAGCGTTGCATAATTGGCCACGGCGAGTACCTCCTCCGGTTGCACAGCCTGAGGTTACTCCCGCAGAACGCCCCCGGTGCTCGCAACGCGAGGGCCGGGGGCGTTCTTCTCGGCGGTATGAGGTTGCTCGCTACTCCTAGCTTATACCTAGTCAATGCGAGGTGCCATGACGGGCTAGTCCCGCTAGTCCCGCTAGTCGCCGCAACATCTGCACAAATGAGTCAAGTTTTTGCGCGACCCTCTCGGCGGTATGAGGTTGCACGCTACTCCTAGCTTATACCTAGTCAATGCGAGGTGCCATGACGGGCTAGGCATCCGGGGAATCCGCACGCGTTATTTCACAACGAGAGGTCGCCGCTCGACCACAAACAGGATAGGTAACAGCGTCGACGGGGTCGGAACGGACCGTCAGCGTATTTTCCTCGGTCTACTCTTGCATGGCCGTGAGTATAAGAGGGATCGCCTTGCTCATCGAGCGGCTCTGCGCTGCGTGTCAGTGCTACCCAGTCAGCGGCCCCGCTGTCGGCGGCTGTCCTCAAGCCGGTGTTGCATGACAAATTCGAGCGTAGCCTGCTATTCCGCTCCGCCCGTCGCCGAGCCCGTCGATAAGGTCTTGAGGTTCCTGCGGAATGAGTTCGGATCCGCTCTCCACGGGTGGCGCGGAGACCTCGAGCACAAAATCGGTCTCCGTCCCACGTCGGCTAGCCAGCGGTTCGAATGAGCGCGCAAGCATCCGAACCCGCCCTAGTCTCGGCAATAAATTCATTTGCCAGTGTTCTGCGTGCTGACCTTCGTACCCCCGGCCCATTCTCGCCTATCGCATCCAGAAACGGTGTGACAGCGCCACCGTGTTGATTTAGGCAGGGGTCACACCTCCCACCGCAAAGACGTCACTGTCTCGATGTGATACGTCTGCGGAAACATATCGATCGGCTCTACCTGCTGAATCGTGTAGCCCCCATCGCGCAATAACCGAAGGTCGCGGGCGAGGGTGGACGGGTCGCAGGACACGTAGACGAGGCGTTCCGGGTGCGAGTCAATGAGCGCCTGGACGACCTGGGGGGCGCAGCCGACGCGCGACGGGTCGATGATCAGGGCGTTTGGGCGGGGGTCGGTGAGCTCGCCGAGCGCTTCCTCCGTCTTCGCCTTGAGGAACCGCACGTTGTCGAGATCGGCAGTATTGCGCTTCGCATCGGCCACCGCGGCCGCCGACTCCTCGATGCCCAGCACCTGGCGGACCCGCGGCGCAATGAGCGCTGTGAAGCTTCCGACGCCGCAGTACGCGTCCACGACCACGTCGTCGTGCTGGAGATCGAGCCGCCGGATCGCGAAGAGGGCGAGGATGTCAGCCATCGAATAGCGTCCCTCAGTCGCGTCTTCGTCGGGGAGGCGCAGGCTTTCGGGGATCGGGCGCGTCTCGCGCTTTGTGTTGACCTGGAAGAAGGCCGCGGTTGAAATGGTGAAGCGGCGATCGAGCAGCTCTTCGGTCAGGGTCGTCTGCCCCGTCTGGAGCTCCGGGACCGAAGGCAGCGATGGATTGACCAGCAGATCGCCTGTGTTACAGCCGTAGCGCACCATGATCTGGTGGGCGCGGAGGCCGACGCAGCGGCGCTGCACGAGCTGGAGCACGTCGATGATTGCCGGGTGCGTGATGTCGCAGGCGTCGACGCGCAGCAAGCGCCGCGTGCCCCGGTGGGTGAAGCCGACGTCGCCGTACTTGCGGCCGAGGCTGAACCGTACGTGGTTGCGGTACCCCCACGGCTCCATCATTCCGATGGGGTCTCGCACAAGCTCCGCAGCGTCTTGGAATCCGCCGATGCGTCGAAGCTGGTCGACGACGATCTGACGTTTCATCGCCAGTTGGACCGCGTAGTCCGCATGTTGCCACTGGCAGCCCCCGCAGACGCCGAAAAGCGAGCACTTCGGTTCCACGCGTCCCGGGCCGGGAGTCAGCAGCTCCACCAGCTCGGCTTGGGCATAGTCCGGCCGCTGCTGCTGGACGCGCGCTCGAACGCGGTCGCCAGGCAGAGCGTAAGGGACGAAGACGACCCGGCCGTCGTTGCGGCCCAGAGCATTCCCGCCGAATGCGATGTCTGTTAGCTCGATCTCGAATTCTTCGGGGTCTGCTTGTATCAAGATGCTTCCTTATGTACGCGAATTGTTTCTAAAACGCCGCAAACTATGTTGCCCCTCTTGACTCATGGTTTATACTGCCCCCCGGTATCCATGGTTCTCCAGGAGGCGCCGTGCTTTCGTCAGCGATCCTCCGCTCTCAGGCCATCCCGATGGGGGAGTACCGCCGAAGAGTCGTCTTCAGCCAGATCCGTCCCTTCCCGATCATCCTCACTTCAGTCCTGATCATCTACCGCCTAGCAGTGTACCTTGGTGGGCTTTCGAGCCCCTTGGAGCTGGCGCTGCCTGAGCCCCGTGCCTACACGCAGCTCGCGCCGCGAGATTGCGCCGTTGACGCAGTCGACTGCATCGTCCGTCCCGAGCTGACGTCACCCGAGGCGATTCCACAGCCACCTCCGCCCCCTCCGTCGGGGATCGGTTCCGCGCCCTTGCGCGGCATCGGTGGTGCTTCGCTGGCCAACATCAAGATGGCGGTGGCCCTGGTCGACGGGACCGTGATCGAGCCGGGCGAGAAGTTCTCGTTCGACGACACCGCCCGAACGTGGGATTACAAGGAAGATCCGCGCTACCTCATGGGCCCTGCGACCTCGGCACGCGGGATCATCTATATGCGTGGCGGCGGCGTCTGCTGGCTGTCGACAGCGATATGGAACGCGGCGCTCGAGGCCGGTCTACCGACCGAGTTCCGCGAGAACCATATGGGGCTCGTTTCCCTTCTCGGCGCTGGGCTCGACGCGACGAACACCCTCGTGATTCGAAACGACTCGACGGAGCCGGTCACGGTTCGCGCCTGGGTCGATGGCACGCACGTGCTGGCGATGCTTCAGACCGCACGGCCACTTGACCGCACAGCCACCGTCGAAGGTCCCTACGCTCGGGGCGGTGGCCGCTACGTGACGTACCAGAACGTCGCGTGGGCCGATGGGACTGAAACGACGAACACGTTCACCAGTGCGTACTACTGGTAGCCTCGCACTCGTCGCCCTAAGACTGTTGCCGCGTTCCAGCCTACTACGGAGCGAAGTCAAGTTGTCATCCTGACGCAAGGAAGGATCCGTACCTCCAATCGAGGCACGGATCCTTCGCTGGCGCTCAGGATGACCAATAGGCTTCTACATGCTCGGAGCGTCGCTCGGCGGCGTGCCAGCGGCGCGCACTCGCGAGCTCTGGTGTAGATCGGTGAGCTCTGGGTTCGCCGGCTCGCGCATGTCGTCGAGAAAGATCGGCAGCCGTGGCGGCTCGCCCAGATTGTCGAGGCCCAGCTCCGACCATCGGCCTTTCACGTGCTGGTACATGTCTTTGGTCAGCGCCGTGCGCTGGCTGAAGATCGGCAGGTACTTGTGCTGCCGGCACGCGTTCACCAGCGCTTTTGAGCCCCAGGGGCGCTCTTCGGGCGGGTTCTTCGTTGGATCGAGCCACGTGGACCAGGTCTGGCGAAGGATGTCGATGTCCGCTTCTGGATCGCAGCGCGTGGTCATAGCCCACATCACTTGATCCCAGTCGCTCGGGTCCACGTCCTCGTCAACGGTGATGATCCACTTCGTGTAGTAGGCGCCACCTGGCACCTGGGCCGCCAGTGCCGCAACCTGCGCCGCGTGGCCAGCGTACCGCTGCTCTAGCGACACGATGACCGCGCCGAAGCCGCCCGCCGCGGCCGGGTGGATGTAGACGCCCTTGATGCCCGGCACGCCCAGCTTGTCCAGGTCGTCCCAGATACGGGCGGATCGAGCGATCGCGAAGAAGCCGTTCTGCTCGCAGGATGGCCAATCGGACATGAGCGCGTTCGTAAAGATCGGGTCCGGGCGCATGTGCAGCGCCTTGACGGTCACGAGGGGACAGGTCCCCTCAGGCCGACCGTAGTAGCCGGTGAACTCGCCGAACGGGCCCTCACGCCGCATGGCGCGATATTCGATGCGACCTTCCATCACGATCTCGGCTCGGGCCGGAAGCATGAGGTTCGTCGTCTCTCCCTTGATCACCTCGATCGGGCGATTCCGAATGCCGCCAGCGAATTCGTACTCGGACACGTTCTTGGGGAAGCCCATCGCGCCGACGATCATGAAGAGCGGGTCGATGCCCCAGCAGGCGGCGACGTCGATGCCGTCCTCCTGCTCCCAGGCGCGCGTGATGTCCAACCGAGCATGCTTCCCCGGTGAAAGATAGAGGCCGACTTCTCGAGGCCCCTGAACCATCATGCGGTAGGTGCCGATGTTGATGATCCCGGTGTCCGGGTCTCGCGTCAGGACCGCGTCGGCGGTCCCGATGTAGCGGCCCACGTCCTCGCCCGGTGAGCCGCCGCCGTCGAGCGGCCAGTGCTTTGGCACAGGGAACTTGGTCAGGTCGATCTCGTTGCCGCGAAGGACGATCTCGTTGACCGGCGCGGTCTTGGCGTCAACTTCGACGGGCGGCAGACGTCGAGCCAGTCGCTCACGCGCCTCCTGGATCAGCTCCATCGCTGGTCGTCCGGGCTCCATGCCCATGGCAACAGCGATACGATTGTTGCTCGACCCGAGCAGGTTGAAGAGCGAGCGCGCTCGACCGGAGTACCCCTTGATATTCTCGAAGAGGAGCGCCGGACTGCCGATGCGCTTCCCTACCATGTAGGTGATGGCGCTCATCTCTTCTATGGGGTCAACTTGCTGCGAAATGCGGCGGAGCTCGCCCATTTCCTCAATACGCGCGAGCCAATCTCGCAAATCGGCGATATCCGACGCGCGCGCTGGGGCGCGTGGCTCCGTCAACATGTGTGTCCTCCGAACGTTCTCTGTGCGTGACAAGATTGTACTGAGTCGCGGGGAGTCGCGGGCTCAGGCGCCCCCGCCGACCACGTGGATGATCTCCAGGGTGTCGCCCTCGTGCAGCGAGACTTCGCCAAGTCGATCCCGCTTGATGATCTCGCCGTTGTGCTCCACGGCGACGAGCAAGTGGTTGATGTTGTTCGTCTGGAGAAACTCGAGGATCGTCGGCTCGTCGTCGACGTCGTGTGGCTTTCCATTCACCGCGAGCCGCATCAGACGGCCCTCGCTGCAATGGCGCGTTTCGCCCAGGCTTGGAGCGTCGCAGCGGCGAGCCGCTTTGCCGCGTCCTCAGGGCTCGGCGCTGCAAGGATTGCGGAGATGACAGCCACGCCGCTCGCTCCCGTCTCCATCACCGCTGCCGCGTTGCTCTCGTCGATCCCGCCGACGGCAAGAATCGGCCTCCCGCAGCTCCTGGCGGCCTCGATCTCCGCAATGCCTACCGTGGCGCCTCCGAGATGAGATCGGCTGGCGAAGATCGTGCCGAGCTCAACGTAGTCTAGAGCATCGCGAGCGGCGCTCCGTGCCTCCCCCGCGTTATGGACGGAGCGGCCAATCAGCGTCGATGCCCCGAGGGCCGCTCGCGCGCTACCCGTGGGGAGGCCGTCCGATGGGAGGTGCACGCCATCCGCTGCCGCGGCGTAGGCGACGTCGGCTCGCCCGTTGACGAGCAGCATTGCCGGGGGTTCCACAACCTCGCGGAGCCTTCCGGCTAGGTCCAGCAGCTCGCGGGTGGGGAGGTCCTTCTCGCGAAGCTGGACCATTGTCACGCCGCCACGCACCGCCGCGGCTACGGCTTCCACGAGGCCGTTGGGCGCCAAGCTGCGATCTGTGATCAAGCAAACAATGGGAAGCGTCAGGGGGAGGGGGTTGGTGGGCTTGCCCTCAGATCCGGGCAGCGCCGCCCGGATGGGGGAGCTCACCGAAGGACGCCCTCCAAGGGGCTGCTCGCCGAGGCGAACGCTTTCTTCGGGATGCGCCCCGCGAGGCGCGCCTTCCGACCCGCCCTTACGCCCTCCGCAATGGCCTCTGCCATCAGGGCGGGGTTTTCGGCGAGGGCGACGGCGGTGTTCACGAGGCAGGCATCTGCCCCGATCTCCATCGCGAGCGATGCATCAGACGGTGCGCCGAGTCCCGCGTCTACGACGACGGGCACCGTGGCCTGTTCGATAATGATCTTGATCTGCTCGAAGTTCACCAGCCCTTGACCCGAGCCGATCGGTGAGGCCAGAGGCATCACCGTCGCGCATCCGATCTCCTGCAGGCGCAGAGCGAGCATGGGGTCGTCATTTATGTAGGGCAGGACGACGAAGCCCTCACTAACCAGGATCTTGGCTGCTTCCAGCGTCCCGATCGGGTCAGGGAGCAGATAACGCTGGTCCGGGATCACCTCGAGCTTGATCCAGTCGGAGAGGCCCATGGCGCGGGCGAGCCGCGCCACCCGCACTGCCTCCTCGGCAGTCTGGCACCCAGCGGTGTTCGGCAGGATCCGGTAGCGCGTCCAGTCGACGTAATCGAGCAACGTCTTCTTGTTCGGGTCGTCCAGATCGAGCCGCCGCAAGGCTACGGTGATCATCTCGACCTGCGAGGCCTCGATGGCGGCGACCATGTCCTCGTTCGTGCGGTACTTTCCCGTTCCGAGGAAGAGTCGGGATCGGAGCGACTGGCCGGCGATGACCAGCGTGTCTTCCATGACTTCGATTACTTGTGCCACGATCTTCCTCGGGTGAAAGGGTGATCAGATTATCGGCCCGCGTCTCACCGGGTGTCAATCACCAATAGACGCTCGTCTTTCCCCGAGTGGCAAGGCAATGATGCATTACAATGGCGTGAATTACCGCCCTAGGCCTTCACATGAAGCGGTGGCCGTCACTACTCTGTTCTCAACTTTTCATCCTGTTACTGTAGGTATGCCCAAATGAACAATGGCGCTGTGCCGCCAGATTCGGCCCGCACAATCGTGAATCTCCCGTACCTCGTCGAGCACCTCGCTCCGGAGGATCGCGAGCGATTCCAACGCATCGTGCACGTTTCCCAGTCAGTTGGCGAGCTGGTTCCTCCAGAATCGATGCACGCCTGGATCGCAAAGCTCTTCGGGTCCGTCGAGGCAGTCGAGCGACAGGTCATCGTGAAGACGACGAACCTCGTGACGATGGAGGGAACGCTCTTCAACGCGCTGCGCGCGTCGCGGCCCTTTGAGTCGAGCCACTCCAGCGACGTGGACACCCTGGTCAACGAAGGTGTTGGCGATCCGTTCTGCTCCCCGCTGGAGGGAACGCCCGAAGACGTGTTCGGTCGTGTCCATGGCACGACCAGTGTCACCGCGGCGAACATCGCGAAGTACGACGCATTCCATGGTGTGGTGGTGTTCGGAGAGCACAATCCGCTGAAGTTCGACGCGGCCTCTGTTCGGGATGCCATCGACGTTGGCCTCGAGTGGGGCCGGAAGGCGATGAGCGTCGATCCGGAGGCCAAGTACTTCCTCTTTATGTGGAACTGCCTCTGGAAGAGCGGCGCGTCGATCCTTCATGGGCACGCGCAGGTAGCCGCGACCAAGGGGATCCACTACGCGAAGATCGAGGGCCTGCGACGCCAGGCGCTGCAGTATCGAAACACATATGGCGTGAACTACTTCGAGGATCTCGTCGCCGTGCACCGCTCGCTCGGGTTGGTGGCCGACATCGGCGGGGCAACCGCGGTGAGTTATCTGACCCCGATCAAAGAGAAAGAAACGTTGATCATCGCCGACGGTATGACCGAGGATCTGAAGGAGGCGGCAACGCTCGTGCTCGACCGGTACCTGCACCAGCTCGGCGTTACCAGCTTCAACCTCGTAATCTACATGCCGCCCTTGGCGCCCTCTCCGGAAGACTGGAGTGGCTTCCCCCACATGGTGCGAATCGTCGACCGAGGCGCGCCGACGAACAAAACCGCCGACGTGGGTGCGATGGAGCTGTACGCTTCGAGCGTCGTGTCGAGCGACCCATTCCGCGTTGCGGAAGCTTTCAAGACGCTTGCGCGCGTCTAGGGAGCCGGAGTTTTGATCTTCGCCGAGTTCTACGGACCACCGTCGCTGTTTGCTGATACGCTCTCCGCGCTGGAGACGCGCATCGCCCGCGTCCTGCACGCGCGTCCCGAGGACGTCGTCATACGCAGAGTTGAGGCAGAGTCGGATTACCCCGGCACCGAGGTGTGGGTCGAGCTGAGCTCCGAGGAGCAGCTCGTGCGCCACGGCAAAGAGCTGGCCCAGCAGGTCACGACGGCGATCCGCGACCACATCGAGACCGACGTCTGGGTCCTCTTCCGCATCGTCCCCCTCGACCGCGTCTACCTCAACGGCGAGCCCCGCCGCCGCGGCTTCTCAGGGTCTGATTAAAAGAAGGGCCGCTCCGGCGAATCCGGAGCGGCCCTTCTACTTGTTGCCTGTTGGGTCTAGTACTCGGGCATCGGAGGAGCGCCGTGGTGCTCCTTCTCGGGGACGTCGGTCACGAGGGCCTCGGTCGTGAGAATCATGCCCGCGATGGAGACTGCGTTCTCGCAGGCGGAGCGGGTGACCTTGGCGGGATCGATGATGCCTCGGGCCACCATGTCGGTGTACTCCTCGGCAGAGACGTCGAACCCGACGTTGAGGCTGTTCTGCTCGCGCTGCTTGCGCCGCACTTCCTCGACGATCACGGAGCCTTCGAGGCCCGCGTTCTCGACGATCTGGCGGAGAGGCTCTTCGAGCGCTCGGCGCAGTGCGCGCACGCCCACGCCTTCATCGCCTTCGAGCTTCAAGTCGGCGAGCTTGGAGGCTGCGTTTAGGAGCGCAACTCCACCACCAGGAACGATGCCCTCTTCCGCCGCTGCCTTGGTCGCCGCAATGGCGTCCTCGACGCGGGACTTGCGAAGCTTCTGCTCGATCTCGGTTGCCGCGCCGACCTTCAGGACGGCGACGCCGCCGGTCAACTTTGCCAGCCGCTCTTGGAGCTTCTCGCGGTCGTAGTCGGAGGTCGTGATCTCGATCTGGGCCTTGATCTGGCCGGTGCGCTCATCGATCGCGGTCTTATCGCCGCGGCCTTCGACGATGGTCGTCTCGTCCTTGTTGGCGACCACGCGGCGCGCTCGTCCGAGGTCCTCCAGCGTCGCGCTGTCCAGCTTGCGACCGGTCTCGTCAGAGATCACCGTGCCGCCGCTCAGCACGGCTATGTCCTGCAGCATCTCCTTGCGCCGGTCGCCGAAGCCTGGCGCCTTAACTGCCAGCGCATTGATGGTGCCGCGCAGCTTGTTGACCACCAGGGTTGCCAGTGCGTCTCCGTCCACGTCCTCAGCGACGATAAGGAGCTCTTTCTTGCCGCTCTGGAGCATCTTCTCGAGAACGGGGAGAAGGTCGGCGATCGCGCTGATCTTCTTGTCGGTGACCAGGATGTACGGCTCCTCGAGGGACGCCTCCATCCGCTCCGCGCTGGTCACGAAATACGGGCTGATGTAACCACGGTCGAATTTCATGCCCTCGGCATACTCGACTTCAATAGTGAGGCTTTTGCCTTCCTCGACTGTGATTACAGGGTCACTGCCCTTGCCAACCTTCTCGAAGATATCGGCCAAGATGCCGCCGATCTCAGCATCCGCTGCCGAGATGGCGGCGATGTGGGCAATGTCGTCGCGACCCTTGACCGGGGTGGACATCTCTTTGATCGACGCAACGACCGTCTCGAGGCCCTTCTCGAGGCCCCGGCGCACGCCCATCGGGTTCGCACCAGCGGCGACGTTCTTGAAGCCTTCGTGAATAATCGCCTGGGCAAGCACCGTAGCCGTGGTGGTTCCGTCCCCAGCGACGTCATTGGTCTTGGTGGCCGCTTCCTTGACGAGCTGCGCACCCATGTTCTGGAAAGGATCTTCGAGCTCGATTTCCTTGGCGACGGTTACGCCGTCGTGGGTAACGTTGGGGGCGCCGAACTTCTTGTCGAGCGCGACGTGACGGCCACGCGGACCAAGGGTTGTCTTTACCGCGTTCGCCATCGCGTCAATGCCTTCGCGCAACGATCGACGCGCTTCCTCACTGAATTCCAGCTGCTTCGCCGGCATCGGTACTCCTTCCTTCCTTTGGGTTCCGGGCCTTTGGGTTCCAGGCCTTTGTGTTTCTTGCTCGTGGGTCTACTGGGATACCACTGCCAGCACGTCTGGCTCGCGGAGGATGAGAAGCTCCTCATCCTCGATCTTGAACTCAGTTCCTGCGTACTTGGAGTACAGGACGGACTGGCCAACCTTCAACTCGACAGGCAATCGTGTCCCGTTGTCGAGCACGCGCCCAGGGCCGACCGCGATGACCTCACCCTCCTGCGGCTTCTCCTGCGCTGTACCAGGCAGGACGATGCCGCTCTTGGTGACCTCTTCCTTCTCCTTCGGTCGCACGACGACTCGGTCGCCGAGGGGTACAAGTTTGGTTGCGCTCGTGGTCTGAGCCATATGGAAACCTCCTCTCCAGTCTTGATCAGCACGCTGACGCGCGGCGGGGATAGCGCGCAAATCGGCAACCGGATTTGTTTGGTTTAGCACTCATGTCATGAGAGTGCTAACGCTGCCAAATATTAGCGCAAGGGTCGGTGGGGTGCAAGCGTTATTCGTTTACGATGTGCAGCAACATGACTGAACCCCGTCCCCAGGTCCCGGCTAACCGCGTCTACTGGGCCGGGGTGGCTGCCTGCGCCGTTTCCGCGTACACCCTTGCTCTCCAGAACAGCGCAATGAACGTCGCCGGTCCCGTGCTGGCGCGGGACTTCGCCGTCGATGTCTCCGACGCTTCGGCAGTCACGCTCGTCTACACGATCCCCATCGCCGCGACGTTGATCGCGGGCGGGCGCATGGGTGACGTGTTCGGCGCGCGCAAGATGTTTCGGTTCGGCGTGGGGCTGTACCTCGTGACGTCTGCAATGGCGGGGCTCGCGCCGGGCCTCGGTCCGTTGCTCCTGGTGCGGGTCCTCCAGTCCGTCGGTGCCACGCTGGTCGTGTCGAACCAGCTCGGGCTCGCGGCCCGCTCCGTTGGCGCCTTGAGGCGGGGCGAGGTGTTTGGCATCTTGAACCTGATGGCCTACGCGGGGCAGGTGTCCGGGCCCGTCGTCGGGGGCTTGCTGACCGCCGGGTTCGGCTGGCGCTCGCTCTTCTGGATGAATGTACCCCTGGCGCTGGGACTCCTCGTCTGGGGGATCGCCCACATACCGTCCGATACGCCCAGCGGCCGGGCTCGGGCGCTCGATCTGCCCGGCGCCGCACTGTTCGCGGGCGCCGTCGCCGCGATCCTGTTCGCGATCAACCGGAGTCCGGCCTGGGGTCCCACCTCACCCCAGGTGCTCGGTCTGGTCGCGGTCTCGATCGTGTTCGGTATCGCCTTCGTCTATCGTGAGACGCGGACGGCCGTGCCCATGCTCGATCTCACGCTGTTTCGCCGAGGCAACTTCTCGGCGGCGGTGGGGAGCTCGATCGCCAACTTCGTCGCGAATTCTGGTGTGGTGCTGTTGCTTCCCTTCTATTTGGTCGAGGGACAGAATCTTGGCGTCGAGCAAGCGGGGATGGCTCTGGTGCCCCTCTCGCTGCTGATGGCAATGACTGCTCCTATGAGCGGCCGGCTCGGCGACCGGGTTGGTCCGCGAATCCCATCGATCGTGGGCATGCTGTTGCTCAGCCTCTCTGTTGGGGCGATCGCCCTTTTCCCCTTCTTTGTCCCCGTGCCTGGGTTGTTGGTGATCCTCGCCGTGGCTGGCGTCGGAATCGGGCTCTTTACGTCGGCAAATACGACGGTGATCATGGGAACGGTGCCCCAGGACCGCCTCGGTGTGGCCGGAGGCATCGTCCACACGGCGCGATACATCGGACTGACGGCCGGCGTGGCGCTGGCAGGCGCCGTCTATGTATTGGTTGCGCAGGCGGACGCAGTGCCCACCGGCTCGCTGCTGGCATATCGTGTCGCTTTTGCCGTGCTCGCCGTGATAGCGGGGGCAGGCGCGGTGATGCTCGCCCTTGCGCGTAGCGCTCCTCGGGTTGACGAGTCGGTTGCCGCTCGCGCAGGGGTTGCGCAGTGAACGGGCCGAGGCGCGCCCCGCAGCGGTGGATGTTCTACGCCTGCGGTGTCGTCCTTACCGCGTGGTCGCTGTCGGCGCTGGTGGAACTGCCAGGGGTAAATCTCCCACGGCACGTGGCGTTCATGATGGCCGCGTGGGTCGTGTGGGTCGTCGCGCTGCGGATGGGATTCAGTTTGCCGGGCACTGGCGGGCGGCTCGATCTGTCGGTGATCTTCGCGATCGCCATCACGATGCGTTTGGTGTTGCTGTCCACGCCCCCGAGTCTGTCGGACGACGTGTATCGCTCAGTGTGGGACTCTCGCCTGATGCACGCCGGCATCAATCCGTATGCGTATCCGCCCGGTGCGCCAGAGCTGGAATCCTACCGTGATGCCGAGATCTGGCCACGAGTCAACCATCCGGAGCAACGTACGCCGTATCCACCACTGGCAGAGATCTTGTCCGCGGCGGCGTACGCAGTAGCGCCAGAGCGGCTGGCCGCGATGCAGGCGCTCGCAGCCATCGCGGATCTGTTGTGCGCGGCCGGTTTGGCCTGGCTCCTCAGCCGGTGCGGCATGGATCCTCGCAGATGCGTCGTCGTCGCCTGGAGTCCGCTCGGCGCGCTGCACTTCGCCCACAGCGGACACAACGATGCGCTGATGATCCTGGCGGTCTTGGCCGGAGCGCTGGCGCTCAGCTTCGGGCGTCGATGGCTCGCCATGGCCGCGCTGGGCGTGGGAACGGCGGTCAAAGTGCTCCCGATCTTCATGGTCCCCGCGTTCGCGCGAGTGACCGGCTTGCTGGCGATTGGCGCGTGGTTCGTCACCTGTGTCCTCCTGGCACTGCCGTTGGTCGGCTCGGCTCCTGGACTGGCCCTCGGGGTGCTCCAGGAGGCCGGGACAGCGCAGTTCAACGACAGCCTGCACCTGCTCATCCAGCGACTCGTTCAGCCCGTCTTTGCTGAGCGTGCGAGCGCCGTGGCGAGTGCGATCGGGCTGCTCTGCGTCGCGGTGGCGGGCCTGATGTCCTGGCGGGTGGGTGACAGATCGCCACGGACGGCGCTCGTCAATGGAAGCCGAGTCATCGCGGCGTACATCTTGGTGGCTCCTGTGGTCGAGCCCTGGTACTTCACGTGGCTCGCGCCGCTTGTGGCATTCGAGCTGAGGCCCGCCTACGGCCGCCCGTGGTTCCGATTGGGCGACGCGCCTGCGTGGCTCTGGCTTTCGGGGATGGTTTCCCTGACCGACCTTACCTATCTGCCTGGCGGAGAGGGCTTATGGGTGACGATCCGCGCTGTCGAATACCTGCCTGCCTATATGATCCTGGCGGGCGCTCTTCTCTGGAAATGGCGTTCCGAGGTTGGTGTCCACAGGTCATCAAGGGTCACAGGATCGTGATCCGGTCCGTCCACCCGGCGTGGCACACTGCACTCGCCACCCCGAGATGTAGTATCTTGCCGCGAGTGGCATACTACATATAGTAGCCTCGGGCCGAATCGACCCACAGCATGCTCGGCAATGGCGCGCATCGCTGATTTTGGCGCCCGCTCGACAGATAGGAACGGATGTTCTATCCTGTGGGTACACGTTCGACTGAATCCGACAGAGGAGATGAGCTCAATGGTTGACCAGGCCGAGCGGAGTCAGACCGACATTCTCCGCGCCCCAGATGATCTGCCGGAGCCGAACCTGACGAAGAATGCGCGGACGGTGCTCGAGCGGCGCTACCTCCTGCGCGATGGCTCCGGGAGGCCACTCGAGACACCGGGTGGTTCCTTCTGGCGTGTGGCGCGCGAGGTCGCGCGTGGCAGCGAGACGTGGGACAGCCCCGAAGCCGTGGAGCGGATTGCTCGCGACTATTACATGATGATGGCCCGGCTCGATTTCCTCCCGAACTCACCGACGCTGATGAATGCAGGGAAGAACAACGGCCTGCAGTACTCCGCGTGCTACGTCTTGCCGGTCCCGGATTCTATGGAAGGGATCTTCGAGACGAACAAGCGGGCCGCGCTCATCCACAAGAGCGGCGGTGGAACCGGCTTTTCGTTCTCTCGCCTCCGCCCTGCCGGCGACATCGTTGGCTCGACGGGTGGTGTGGCGAGCGGCCCGGTCAGCTTTCTCGAGGTCTACAACGCCTCGACCGAGTCGGTGAAGCAGGGCGGCACCCGACGCGGCGCCAATATGGGCATCCTGCGGGTGGATCACCCGGACATCATGTACTTCATTCGGTGCAAGCGGGACCTCAACGAGCGGAGCCAGTTTGCCTTCGATACCGTGGCGGGCAATCTCTCGGACGACGACCAGGTGGCCCTGAAGCGTGGCTTGCTGGAGGCCCAGATCAGCAACTTCAACATCTCAGTTGGCGTGACCGACAAGTTCATGCAGGCGCTCGAGAGAGACGAAGAGTACGAGCTGGTCCAACCGAGAAGCGGTCAAGTCGTGAGGAAGCTGCGGGCGCGCGACGTGTTCAAGGAGATGACCGAGTGCGCCTGGGAGACAGGCGATCCCGGCATCGTGTTCCTCGACCGCATCAACGCGGGCCCCGCGAATCCGGTTCCTGCGATGGGCCCGATCGAGGCCACGAACCCATGCGGCGAGCAGCCCCTGTACCCGAACGAGGCGTGCAACCTCGGCTCTCTGAACCTCGTGAACTTCATCCGCGCACCGCGCCCGCAGACGAATGGGCATGCGGACCTCGCGCCTCGAGAGCGCATCGACTGGGCGCGCATGGAATACACGATCCGACTCGCCGTGCGATTCTTGGATGACGTGATCACCGTGAACCCGTATCCGGATCAGCTCATCGATGACGCGGTGAAGGCGAACCGCCGAATCGGCCTTGGCGTGATGGGCTGGGCGGATCTTCTCGTCTTGCTGGAGTTGCCCTACGACAGCGCGGAGGCCCTTAGTCTCGGCGAAGAGATCATGAAGTTCATCAACGGTGTGGGTCACGACGAATCGGCGAAGCTGGCGGAGGTGCGCGGGCCGTTCCCGAACTGGGCGCAGAGCATCTACAAAGACGAGCGCCCGATCCGAAACTCCACGGTGACGACCATCGCGCCCACGGGCACGATCTCCATCATCGCGGGGAGCTCCTCTGGCATCGAGCCGCTCTTCGCGCTTGTCTTCGATCGCCGTGGGTCGCTCGACGGCCAGCTCAGTCTCGAAGTGAACCCGATGTTCGGCGACATCGCCCAACGCGATGGCTTCTACAGCGATGAGCTGGCGAAGGCAGTGCGCGAGCGGGGCACGGTGCGCGGGCTTCCGGGTGTTCCCGACAAGTGGCAGAAGGCGTTCGGCACAGCGCACGACATCGCCCCAGAGTGGCACGTGCAGATGCAGGGAGCGTGGCAGAAGTACACCGACAACGCCGTCTCGAAGACGATCAACCTGCCCCACGACGCGACCGTGGCGGACGTCGCGGCCGCCTATCTGCTCTCCTATCGATCTGGGTGCAATGGCATCACGGTATTCCGAGATGGCTGCAAGGAGGGCGTGCTGCACGTGGGTGTGAAGCCGTCCCCAACGACCAACGGAGCCTCCTCGCCGGCGACGAATGGTCACGCAGAGACCAAGAGCTCGACATCGACGAGCGCGCATGTGAGCGGCTCGGGAATCACCGAGCGGGCTCATGCTCTTAGTGGCGTCACCTATCAGATCGAGACGCCGCTCGGAACCGCGTACATCACGGTCAACCACGATCGGCGTGGCGAGCCGTTGGAGGTCTTCGTCAACCAGGGGAAGGCGGGAAGCGACATTGCGCCGCTGTCCGAGGCGATCGGCAAGCTAAGCTCGCTGCTTCTCCGCATCCCGTCCGAGATGCCGCCGCGAGAGCGGATGCAGGAGATGATCAAGAAGCTGCGGGGCATCGGTGGAGCAAATAGCACAGGTCTCGGGATGGACCGGACTCGCTCGTTGCCAGACGCGCTGGCGCGAATCCTGGAAGAGCACCTGACGAGCCTCGATGGAGATGCTCTGGCCGAAGTCGCCGCGGTTCCTGAAGCGGTGGCCATGGCGGCGACGCATCCTGCCACAAACGGGAAGACGTTGAAGCTGTCGGGTGCATTCTGCCCCGATTGCGGCATGGCCCTCGTCCACGAAGAGGGCTGCGACAAGTGCTTCACCTGCGGGTATTCGCGCTGCTGAGCTAGGCGAGCGAGAGGCTCGACCCACCTCGTTGAGTTATGACTGAGGCCCTCCGCCGCGTCCGTGAGACGTGGCGGAGGGCTGTTTGTGGGGCGTGCTCTCGTATAATGCAGTGGCCCGGCACGTCGCGCTTGTGTTTTGGCGGGGTAGCTCAGTCGGTCAGAGCGAGCGACTCATAACCGCTAGGTCGTGGGTTCGATCCCCACCCCCGCCACCCACTCAGCATTCTTTTCCTCTTGCGTCTTCCTCCGGCTGTTTCACGGCTGTTACAGCCTTTCGTCGTTCGTTTCCGTCAACCGTAAGTCGATAACGTCTAACGCACTGTGCTTGTTGCCGTTGCATGTCTATGAACGGAATCACAGGGTGAAGAGCAGACCGCTTTGGGTATTGCCACAGCGCTGCGGTTCGTGGCATGCTGGTGACAGGGTTCCTTACCGGCCGCGATGTCAGCGGGCCTCATTCCACCCACGCGACGTCCTAAGGAGGGATCATGCGAGTCATTAGTGCCCTGATTTTCTTGGGGCTGTTCTTTGCAGCCTTCGTACCTGGTTTTGGACCGACGGTCGTCTCGGGTCAAGCCGATCCGACGGCGACCCCCGCTGCTACCGTTGGTACCCCGGCTCCGACCTCGACCACCACGGGCGGCCCCACAGCAACGTCGACGCTCATTCCGACGGTCACTGGCACCACTACGCCTGGCGTGGCGGCGGTTGTCCAGAGCGTTTCCCCGAACGCCGTTGGCTCGGTCAACTCGAATCAGATTACCGTGACCGGCACCGGGTTCATGCCCGGCGCGGCGATCACGCTGGACGGGCGAGTAATCGAGAGTCGGTGGGTGTCGCCGACGCAGGTCACGGGTATCGTGCCTGCCGGTTTTGCGCCGGGCCCCTACGGTATCGCGGTGGTCAACCCCGGTCTGCCGCCGTCAGCCCCGCTCGGTGGCCTGTTCAACATTCAGACGGCGGGCCCAACGCTGTACGTGCCCGTCGCCATCAAGCGATCATCGGACGACAGCACGGCGATGTTTATCCAGAACATCTCCCCCGGCCCGACGACGGTGAACGTGCAGTTCTACGATTTCAACGGGTTCTCTGACCCACGGTGGTCCCAACAGGCGCCAATCGCGCCTGGCAGCTCCGCCATCTTCGATCTCGCCACGATTCCGAGCTTGCCATCGGGGTTCAACGGGTCCGCCGTTGTCCAATCTCCCGCGGCGATCACTGGTGTGGTCAATCGAGTGATGTACACAGGGTCGACCGAGCTTGGATCCGATGAGGTTCGTGCGGCTCAGGGTGCGCGGTCTTCTACAGGCTCATTCCCCCTGATGTCAGGTGAGGGTGCACCGAACGTGACGGTGCCCGTCGCGTTCGGCGGCTACCATGGCTACTTCACCACGGTGAGCATCCAGAACACGAGTCGAACGGCCGGGAACTACACGGTTACTCTGTTCCCGACGGGCATTACGACACCGATCGTCACGATCCCGCGGATCATCCCGCCGCTGGCCGCGGCCCGCGTGCGGCTCACGCCTGAGAACGGGGTCCCGCCGGACTTCGTAGGCACGGTCGTAATCGCTGGCGCTGGCGTCACGATGGTGGTCGCTTCGGAGACCATTCAGTTTGACACGGGGATGCTGCTGAGCTATTCGGCCGTTCCCGGCGGCTCCAACGTCATGAATGCGCCGCTGATGTTCAAGAACTACAACGGCTGGGTAAGTGGCGCGCAGATAGTCAACGTTTCCTCGGCGCCCATCACGGTGAACGCGCAGATCTTCCAGCGCGATAACCCCATCTCCTTCAACCTCCCGCCGCGTCCGCTGGCGCCGAACGAGAGCTACACCTATTACCTGCCAGCAGTCCCGAACCTCCCGGATGGTTTCGTCGGGTCTGCCGTCTTCACGGCTAGCGGTCCCATTGCGGCTGTGGTTCAGGAGCTGAACGCCGAGCGTGGGACAGGCATGGCGTATAGCGGGTTCGGTCGTGGCAGCCCAAATATCAGCGTGCCGGTCATCTTCAAAGGCTCGGCTGGTTGGGATTCGGGCGTCCAGGTGCAGAACCTCGGCCCGACGGATGCCACGGTCAACATCACATACCACTGGTCAAGTCAAGGGTTTGGCCCCGGGACGGCGGTGGACGCCGCGCTGATTCCCGGCGGGAGCTCCAACACCTTCTATCAGCCGGACAGCCCCGGCATCCCGCCGAATACCATCGGGTCCGCCATCGTCAGCAGCGTGAGCGGGCAACCGATCGTCGCGATCGTCAATGAGGTGAACTACACGCGCCAGGGAGATGCGTCCATGGCGTACGAAGGGATCAATTACTAGCGCTCGTGCGCTGAAGGCCCCGAGTCGCAACCCGGAGGGTGCGGCTCGGGGCCTTTCTTCTTGCCGATGGATGATTTTGTTCGTGTTGCCAGCGTCGGAGACGTCACGCCTGGATCGGTTGTGGACGTCGAAGTCGATGGCGACGTTCTCGTTCTCGTCAATGTCGAGGGTGAGCTCCACGCGCTGAGCGGCTGGTGCACGCACCTCGGCACCGCCATGGCTCTTGGGACCCTCACCGGGCACACGCTGATGTGCTACGCCCACCTGTGGCGGTACGACGTCCGCACCGGGGAACCGATCTGGCCACCGCTGGCGCGGGTGGCTCCGGGTTATCGCCTCAGGGTCTACCCCGTTCGTGTGGAAGGGGAGGACATCTACGTCTCCCGCATTCCCGGCCGCCGCGGGCTGAGCTAGACCGAGCCGGACGCTCAGTTCATGCGGACGGCCATCTCTCGGATGAAACGCCGCCAGGAGCGGAACCGTTCGCTGCGTCGAACCGATGGCTGCAGCTTCCGAACCTGCTCCACGTCGCGGAGCGCCTTCTGATACTCGCCCATCCGCTCCAGCACACTCGCGCGATCGCGACGGACCTGGTGATCCTGCGGGTGCAATAGCACGAGACGATCGAGCGCCGCGAGCTCGCGCTCGGAATCGCTTTTCGACCGGTAGATCTCTCGGAGATTGCGCAAGACACGGATGAGGATCTGCCGGTTGCTCTGTGCCGAGAGCATCGTCCGCTCGAATTTGAGACGACCGCCGTGTAGGTTCTGGACGCGCTCCGCACAGTCACTCTCGCGCAGATCGACTTGGCCGGTGAATGGATCCACGAATGTCCCGGCGTCCGCGAGATGAACGAGGAAATGGCCCGGGAGTCCGACACCGTAGACCGGAAGCCCCAGCCGTCGAGCGATCTCGATATACAAGATGCTCAAGGTGACGGGTATCCCCCGCCGGCGATCGAGGACCTCGTTCAGGTAGCTGTTGCGGGGATCGTAGTAGCTCTCGTCGTTGCCCTGAAATCCTTCCTGACTGTGCAGGTAGTGGGCGAGCGTTGTGCCAGCCGCGCGAGCGTCCTCTGCGTTGTCGACGCGCTCGCGAATACCGTCCGCAAGGGTATCGATCATCGCGAGATACGCCCCAACGTCGAGCTCGGGGTACTCCTCGGCAGCGATGAGAAGACACGATTCGGCGAGGGGGATAGAGGCGCTGGGTCGGCTTACAAGGGCCGCGAATGCCGTGCGGACTCGCGTCGTTGACTCTTCCATCACGCCCTCGCACGTCCCTCGTGTGGAACAACGGTCATTATACGACCAGCGTCGAGGCCACCGCGCGAGTCAAGAGAGGACTAAAAGCCGCTCACAGATGGTCAAATACATCGCATATCTGGCGATGCAGGGCTGGAACGCGGACGACTCAGGCGTTGAGCTTTGCGAGCGTTTCGTCGAGCTGACGAAGGTGCTCCTCAGCGTGGCCCGCGAGAAAGAGGTTGGACATCGCGTCCATCGTCATCTCACCTCGTGCGGCGTGGATGCCCGTCACCCGCTGCCACTCCTCGTCGCTGAAGGCGCTAAGCGCTCGGCTTGCCTCTTCGGCGCCGTTCTGGATTGCGGCTAGCAAGCTCTCCAGGGGGTCGGACTTGTGGTCCTCCACAAACTGGATGCGTGCGGTGTCGGCTGCCGTGCGGCCGAACGGCTGGCCTGCGTGGTCCCGGAGCCACGTCATTTGCTTCGCCCAGTACGGAAAGATCTCAGCAGCGTGGGCTGTGAGCTGCATGAGGGTCCATTCTCCTGGCTCAGGCGGACGGGTCAGCAGATCGGCTGGCACCTGCGTGATTCGCTGCACGTAGGCGTTCGTTGCTGCCTGGAGTCGGGCCGCTTCCTGCTGTCCCCGTGTTTGCTGCATCGAGATCCCCCTGAGGCCGAGCGAGAGCGCTGATAGCCTCTCTATGGTCTGAAGACCCGTGAGTATACTTTCAGTAGAGGATTCGATCCGCAATGGCGCGGCTCGTTACGGGGGCGGCGCTGCTCCCTCCTGGTGTCAGATCGCTCAGGAGGTGATGCGAATGCGAGTCGGTGTATTGACGGGCGGGGGCGACGCCCCAGGACTCAACGCCGCGATCCGCGCGGTCGCGCGGAGAGGTTTCTCGCTAGGCGACCAGCCAGTGGGTATCCGCAATGGCTGGGCCGGGCTGATGGGCGAGGGCGACGTCCGAATCCTCAATCCCCAGGACGTCTCGGGCATCCTCCATCTTGGAGGGACGATTCTCGGTACGTCACGTACGAACCCTTTTGGGTCCGTGGATGGTCCGGAACAAGTTCTCGCCAACATCCGACGCTTCGAGCTCGACGCGATCGCTGCGATCGGCGGCGACGACACGCTCTCCGTGGCGTGTCAACTCGAAGAGCTCGGCGTTCACACGGTTGGGATTCCCAAAACTGTGGATAATGACCTCTCGGAGACGGACTACTGCATCGGCTTTGATACGGCGGTCAGCATCGTCGCCGAGGCGCTGGACCGACTCCACACGACTGCGAGCGCCCACCATCGCGTGCTCGTCGCGGAAGTCATGGGGCGTGACGCCGGCTGGGTAGCCGTCGCTGGAGGGCTGGCCGGTGGAGCCGATTTCATCCTGATCCCCGAGTTTCCGGTCGAGATCGATCGCGTGTGCGACCACCTCCGCCGCCGCACGGCAATGGGCAAGGACTTTTCGATCATCGTTGTATCGGAGGGAGTTTCCATGCCGGAGATCGTCTCGAAAGAGGCGATTCGAGAGGTGGACGCGTTCGGCCACGTGCGTCTTGATCGACGCGGGGTGGGCGACACACTCTCGCGCGTGATCGAAGAGCGTACGGGGATGGAGACAAGAGTAACGGTGCTCGGGCACCTCCAGCGCGGAGGCAGCCCCACGGCGTTCGATCGTCTCTGGGCGACGCGTGTTGGCGTGGCCGCCGTAGACCTGCTCCACGAGGGGAGGTTTGGCCTCATGGCCGCCGTACGTGGGTCTGAGGTTTGCCCTGTGCCGATCGCCAGCGCGGTGGGCCGCACGAAGCACGTTGATATGTCCCTGTACGAATTGGCACAGATTTTCTACTAAACGTTTACGTCTGTCACCCCGATTGTCAGCCATGAGTCCCAGAGCAGTTGGCTACCATTTACATAAGCGAACTGCTACTGGGAGCCAGCGTTGACGAGTGTTTCGCCCCGCATCGGAATTGCCGTCCTGTTCCTCGGACTGATTACCGGGCTGGGCACCGCCTCCGATGCGATGGCAGCGGGGGAGTCCCTCGGCGCGCTACATGGCGCGAGCTCGGCGGCGGGCGGTGTTCCCGCGGTCAGTGCGCCCGTCCCGGTAAGCGGTGGTTCGGTTGCCGCGCCTGTCTCCCCGGCAGGCCAGAGCGCGAGGGCACCGAGCTCGGCGAGCGTTAGCCAGCCACCCGCGCCGGTGATCAACATGCCAGCGGTCGGGTCTTCAGCAGCAAACGGTCAGGCGGCGGCTTCCAATGTGGCGGCGCGTTCCGTTTCGAGCTCGAACAGCGTATCTCCGCAGAACATTGCTCCAGCATCATTCGGTGGAGCAGCGTCCGTCGTGGCTCCCCGTTTCGTGAGGTCAGCCGCGGATGCGCAGCGCTCCACCATTTCTGTGGGCGATCCGGGCGCGGCCGGACCTGTCGTTCACTCGCTGCCGCGCAATGAGAGCCGAGCGGTCGTGCCGGTTCGAAGCGCAATGAGCTCCGCTGCCAGTGCCGTTGGCGTGTCCGTCCCACAGCGCACCCAATCGGTCGGCGCCGTAAGGCAGCAGGGTGCATCAAACTCGCCGGTGGTTTTGGGCCCGTCGGCTCCTCCGTCGATTCAGTTGTCTGCCGCCCCATTGCCCGCCTTGCCGTCGCCAAACGTTTCTGGTGTGGGCGCAGAGCTCGACTTAGCGCGCCGCGCAGCAGCTCCCATGGAGCCTATGATCGCGCCAACCGCCCCTGTTGGCGCTGAGGCCCAGTCCGCGAGCGGTTTAGTCCAACCGGCGCTCGATGCGGCTCAGCCTGCGAGCGGTGTAGCCGAACCCGTCCCAGCAGCGGCCGAGCCGGTGCTTCGGGAGATCGAGCCTGCTGCCGTTACCGTGCAGCGGTCTCTCGCGGCGACGGAACCACTGATCCAGTCTGTCGAGCCTGCGGCCGTGGCACATCCCATCCTTGATGCTGATGCAGCTATTGCTGTCACGGATCGAAGCGCCACCCCACCGGGGTCCTTGGACCTAAACCTGACAGCAGGTGAGTCGTCGGTCGAACTGACTTCAGTCGCGATGACATCCGACGCGTCGATGACGAGCGAGGCCCCGCGGGCCGCCCAGCCGACCGCTCTGTCAAGGTCTTATGCCAGTCGCATCGTGCGACAGGAAAGTTTGCTTCCTGCGGCTCTGGCTCTGGTTCAACACATGCCTGGGAACGGTCTCCGTCGATCGGCTGTAGTAGATGGGACTAGCTCTGGACCTCTATCGGGTTCGATTCCCTTGCCTTTCGCCGCGAGCTCATTCGTCGGTCAGAGTACGGACTCGTCCGCATTGTGGCTGGCCCCGTTGGCCGCCCTGGCGCTCGTCGCGCTCCGTTTCTTCTCGGAGCAGCGTCCCCTCCGGATCCCCTCCGGAATACACCTAGCCATCATGCCTTCCCCCGGCTAGGTGGGCCTGTTGGCGCGGCCCGGCGGATTACCGGCTTCGTGCCACAGGACGTACGCCAGTTTCTACGCGACACACCCCTCGCGACGGGTATGCGAGGAAAATACGGAGGAAAACGATGAAAACCTGGATCTCCAGTCTCGCTATCGGAATCAGCCTCATCGCCGCGACTACGCTCTCCGCGGGAGCGCAATCCTTGGGAGGCAACATCGCAACCGGCGGAACTGCCACTGGTGGCGGGTCGCTTCTCGGCCAGAATGGATCTGGGACGGGCAACACGAGTGGCTCCGCGGGCGTCAACATCGGGACGTCGCCCTCGGGGAGCGTAGGCGGCTCCACCGATGGAAGCGCTAACCTGAATGGAGCGGCCGGGGGCGGATCGTTCTCCGGGAACGGCTCGGTCAATGTTGGGGGCTCGGCAACTCTTCCGAGCATACCCAGCGCACCGAGTCTCCCGAGTCTCCCGAGCGTCCCAAGTCTTCCAAGTGTTCCCAGCATTCCCAGTGTCCCAAGCGTCCCGAGTCTTCCGAGCGTTCCCAGTCTTCCTAGTGTCCCAAGCGTCCCGAGTCTTCCGAGCGCTCCCAGTCTTCCTAGTGTCCCAAGCGTCCCGAGTCTTCCGAGCGGTCCCAGCATTCCCAGTGTCCCGAGTCTTCCGAGCGCTCCCAGCCTTCCTAGTGTCCCAAGCATCCCGAGTCTTCCGAGCGTTCCCAGTGTCCCGAGTCTTCCAAGTGCTCCCAGCATTCCGAGCCTCCCAAGCGTTCCGAGCTTGCCCGGTGGCTCGGTGGATAGCACCGTCAACGCTACTGTCGACGCAGCCATTGGTGTAACTGGCTCAGTCAGCGGTCAGGTGGACGGCGTGGCGAGCAACGCCGTCGGCTCCGTGACGGATCTCGGTCACGGCGCGCTAACCACGGTAGACAACGGAATCGGCACCGCAGGCTCGCTCGGTAGCGAAGCCCTAGGTACGGTCAACAACGGCATCGACGCCGCGGATCTGAGTGGCACCGTTGGCGACGGCCTCGGGATCCTGGGCGACGCCAGAGGCGACCTACAGGCAACTGTGGATGGTACCCGTACGGACGCGACCAGCATCCTCAATGGAGCCTTGTCTGAAGGGTTCTCTGGGCTCGACTCTGTTGGCAACGAGGTCATGGACCGCGTTCCTGCCCCCATGGATCTGATCAACACGGCTGTTGACACGGGCAACGCGACGATCGACCGTGCGACCGGGCTCATCCCGAGCGGGGACATCATCCCGACGGGTGAGATCAGCTCGAACGTCAACTCGTCCGTCGACGGCGCGATGGATTCCTCGTCGTCGCTCTCTGACGAGATGACGGGTGCGGCCGTCGACGCTATGCATAGCGGCGACGCGACGCTCGACGCGATGAACGATACGGAGCTCGGCTTCTAGGTTTCCGAGCTTCTAGACATCAGCGTCCTCTAGCATGGGGCGGCGGGATACTTTCCCGCCGCTCTTTGCTGTGCCCGCAGGACTTTTCTCCTATTGGTGCTAACGGCTGTGGGTCGTCGATCATTGGTCCAGCGGATCACGCGATCCTGCGACCCAAACACTTTCGCGTGGTACCAGCCATCGGCACTCGTCGTTGCGAGGCGGAGGGACGTCAAATGGCGATAGGAGCAGATCAACGGCAAATCGCGCACCTGTTGCGCCGGTCCGGTTTCGGCGGGAGTGCGAGCGAGATCAGCGCGTACCTCCGGCTTGGATTCGAGGCTTCGGTGGATCGGCTCGTCGACTATGACCAGGTTCCGAACGACGATCTCCTCGCACAGGTCGCGGCGCTGGAGGCCACCCTCGACCTCACCAAGATGCCCTCGATTCAGCAGATCTGGTTCCATCGGATGCTTCTGACTGCGCGTCCGCTCGAAGAGAAGATGACCCTCTTCTGGCACGACCATTTCGCAACCGCCAACTCCAAGGTTGGGCGTCCCGCCGTGATGTACGACCAGAACAGTTTCCTGCGCGCGAACGCGATGGGCGACTTTCGCACGATGCTTCGAGGGATCTCCCGAGATGGCGCGATGCTCCGGTGGCTGGACAACAACTCGAACAGGAAGAACAGCCCGAACGAGAACTACGCCCGAGAGCTCATGGAGCTGTTCACGATGGGTGTGGGGAACTACACCGAGCAGGACGTGCGTGAGGGCGCCCGCGCGTTCACCGGCTGGTTCGCCAACCGCGACGGCAGCTTCGCGTTCAATCGTGGTCAGCATGACACCGGACAGAAGACGTTCCTCGGTAGAACGGGCCCCTGGGACGGCGACGACGTGCTGGACATCATCCTCGAGCAGCCGGTAACCGCCCGGTTCATCGCCGAGAAGCTCTTCACCTTCTTCGTCCACGATCATCCGTCCCCGACGACCATCAATCGCCTGGCCGACGGCTTCCGTGGCAGCGGCTACAGCATTCGCACTTTGGTGCGGGCGATTCTCAAGTCGCCCGAGTTCCTGTCCGATGAGGCCTATCACGCGCTGGTGAAGAGCCCACCCGAGTTGGTCGTAGGCATGTTGAAGGCGCTCGACGTCGGCGAGCTCGCCTCGGGCACTCCGAGCACACTGCGTCGGATGGGGATGGACCTGTTCAACCCGCCCAATGTCGCCGGCTGGAACTGGGGAACGGGGTGGATCAGCAGTGCGACCATGCTGGAGCGGGCCAATGCCGCGGCGCAGTTCACGACGCAGCGTGGCGACAACGCGAAGTACGGGATGGACCCGAATGCGCTCGTTGCCCGACTGGGGGCGCCCTCCGCCCAGCAGCTCGTCGACGCTGCACTAGACCTCCTCGTCGATGGTGACGCCCAGCCGGCCGCCCGGGCTCAGTTGGCCCAATACATGAATACCGGCTACACGGGCGCACCCGAGGCCTTCACATCCGACAGGCAGCGGGTTGACCGCGCTGTTCGCGGCCTGGCGCATCTCATCATGTCGATGCCCGTCTATCAGATGGCGTGAGCGGCCGAGCCGCGCAGGAGGAATGATCCCATGGTGACGCGACGACGTTTTCTCTGGCAGGGCGGGCTGCTCTTTGCGGCGGCCGGAGCTGCCCCATCGTTCCTTGGCAGGGCGGGCGCCGCGATGGCGGCGAGCCCGGCCGCGGGACGCTACGGTGATGACACGGTCCTCGTCGTGATCCAGATGAGCGGTGGCAACGACGGTCTGAACATGGTCGTGCCTTATGGGCTCGATGGCTACCATCAGGCCCGTCCCAACCTCGGCATTGCCGACAGTGCCGTCCTGCCGCTGACCGATACGATTGGCCTCCACCCACAAATGGGCAAGCTGCGCGACCTCTACCTGGATGGGCGTGTTGCCATCGTCCAGGGCGCTGGGTACCCGAATCCTGTGCTGTCCCACTTCGAGTCCATGGACGTTTGGCAGCGGGCCGCTCCTGATGGATCGCGGCGCAACGGCTGGCTCGGAGACTACCTCGCCGCGAACGGTGGGACGACGCAGAACGGGATGTATGCGACCAGTGTGACGGACGAGCTCAACCCGTCGCTCCAGGCGCCCGGCGTCACCGTCCAATCATTCGCCAATCTCCAGGCGTATCAGTTTCGCGTCGACGCGCGATATCCGAACGATCGGCAGCCAGCCATCGCGTGTGCCAGCTCCATCTACAGCCAGAGCTACAGCTCCAGCCCGGCGCAGGCGTACATCGCAAACGCGGCGACGGCCGCGCTCGCCTCGATCACGGAGGTGCAGAGCGCGGCGCGCGCGTACTCCAGCACGGTCCAGTATCCGACCTTCCCGTTGGCATCGAGCCTGAAGACCGTTGCGCAGTTGATGGCGGCGAACCTTGGAACACGGCTTTTCTACGTCTCGTTTGGAGGCTTCGACACGCATTCTGGGCAGGCGAACACGCAGCAGCGGCTGCTGAGCGGATTCTCTGATTCTATCGACGCATTCATGCAGGATGTGGCGCAGCAAGGGAAAGCAGACAAGGTCATTGCCATGACGTTCTCCGAGTTCGGTCGACGAGTCCAGGAGAACGGGAGCCAGGGGACAGACCACGGCGCTGCCGCGCCAATGCTCGTGATCGGCTCACGGGTCAAGGGCGGCCTCTACGGGGATCATCCAAGCCTGGTCGACTTGGATAGCAATCGAAACCTCCGATACGGGGTCGATTTCCGATCGGTGTACGGTACGGTCCTCGATGGCTGGTTGGGTGCAGACCAGCAGGCGGTGCTGGGCGCGCGCTACGAGAACGTAGGCTTCGTGTAGCGAGTCACCATCTGCACCTTGGTGCGTTGCTATCCCGAGATCCCCGTCAGCCCTTCTCAGAGCGCTCGTCGTTTTGAACTCGGCCTCGCGTGTCGAGGGATGCTTATCCCCTGAAGGGCACCTGGTGTGTGAGGGTGATCTCGCGGTGCTCGCGGGCTGAGTCGAGGATCGCGAGGCACACCTCGAGCGTACCCTTCTCCCAGCGTCCATCACGGAGCGGCGGCTCGTCGCGAACGATCGCCTGATAGAACTCGTCGATCACTCCGCCGCGAATCGCCGCCGGATGCGGGACCGGAATCTCGCGCTTCCCCTCTTCGCCGTAGATGAGGATGCCGTCAGCCGATTGGCGGATGTCGGCCCGCTCGCAGCTCGCGACGGTGACACCCCAGTGGACGTGGTGCGCAGGTGCGCGGGGGCTTTCCACTCCCTCACGCTTTCTCGTGCCGCCGTACCCGAACGAGGCCTTCACGGCCGCCTCGTCTTCGGCGCCGTTGCGCGTCAGCTCTCGTAACGCGCGCCGCGTGCTCCCGTGATGCTCGGGATTCTTTTCCGCGCCGTAGGTCCCGATCCACCAGTGAAACTCGTCCGTGTCGAAGCGGTCGTAGCCGCTGTACACGATCGTCGCGGCAACGTCTCCCTCGAGCTCCATGTATGCGCTGAAGGCGCCCTCTGATCGGCGCGCCGGGTCGTAGACGCCGGTCATCGCGCGCACGCTGCGGGCGATGCCGCCCGCCAGGACGCGAACGAGATCGATCTGGTGCGGACCCTGGTTGAAGATGACCCCGCCGCCGAGCTTCGTATCGAGCTCCTCGGGAGTGCGTGGCCGGTACATGAAGTCGCCGTAGTGCCAGGTGTTCACCATGCGAAGCGCGCCGTACTCACCGCTCGCGATCATCTGGCGTATCGCCAGCGCGCCGGCATCGAACCCGTGGGAGCCTCGGCCGACCAGGAGGTGAACGCCATTCGCGTCAGCGGCCGAGATCATCGCGTCGCAATCCTCCAGCGTGAGCGCCATTGGCTTCTCGAGGAGGACGTGCTTACCCTGGCTCGCCGCGGCGATCGCGTGGGGTGCGTGAAACTGGTGCGGAGTCGCAACGTACACGGCGTCAACAGTCGGGCTGGCGCACAGATCTTCGACCCGCTCGTAGACCTCGCCGTCGAATTCGGCAGCGAACCGCTCGCGTGCTTCAGGGCGGACGTCTGCCGCGGCCACGAGGCGCACGGACGGGTGCGCGGTGATGTCCGGGAGCATGGAAGCGGCGGCCTGGCCCAGGCCCGCGATACCAAGGTTTACGGTCTTCGTGGCTTTCACGTCGCACACCTCTGACTCAAGATGCGTTCGACTTCGGCGATGACTCGTTCTGGCTCGACGCTGAGCATGCACTGATGGATGGGTAGCAAACAATCGGGGTTCTTGAAGCGGTTGTCCTCGCAGGCGGAGCACGGGTTGGACGGCTCGATGATCCGGACCGCGCGGGACGCGGGTGCCCAGAGCCGCTGCGGGCTGGCGCCGAAGAGGGCAACAGTTGTGGCATCGACGGCGGCCGCGAGATGCATCAGCCCACTGTCGACCGTGACCAGCACGCTCGCGAGGCGCAGTGCGCCCGCGACCTCGGGGAGCGTCAGCTTCCCGCGTAGATCAATCACGCCCGATGCTATCAGCGCCTCATCGACCCCGCCAGTCTGGTAGCGGTTCCCTGGCCCAGGCGCCGCCCCGAGGAGTCCCGCGGTCAGGCCAGAGCTCTCGATCCACTCTGCCAGTGCGCTCCAGTGTGCGTTGGGCCAAAGCTTGGCGCTGCGATTCGCCCCCGTGCACAGAAGGAGGGCCGGGATCGGCATCGGCGGGTCGGCAACCGGTGCCTCGGTGCGCGCAGAGTCGGTTTCGACTCGTGCGAGTTGGCAGAAGATCTCTCCGATGTACGAGGACCGTAGCTCGGGGTAATCCACCTGCAGGTCGGCGCGATTCCAGCGCATGTCCGCCCAGAGGCGATCGATCGGCGCGCCCGGGTGAATGACCCGTGGCTCGCCATCCGCGTCCAGTGATGCGCCGACGACGTATCGGGCCCTCGTCATGGCGCTGGCCTCGGCGGCTCGCCGGTCGAACTCCAGGTTGAGGGCGAGATCGTAGGGGCCAGCGGCGGTGCGCCGCATGTCGAGGTAGCTCGCTAGGCCAGAGTCTTCTGCGGATCCGAAGAGCGAGTAGCGACTGTCGACGAGCCGGCTTGCCTCTTCGAGCTCGCGGGTCCGATCGCCACCGAGATAGTCAAGCGTGAGTCCTGGAAAGCGCTCCCGCAATCCGCGCATCAATGGCGTCGCGATCAGAAAGTCGCCAATCTGATCGCGAAAGATCACCGCGACGTGCGGATGGGGGCCGAGGTCTTCGCCGTTGTACGGCAGGTGCTGGGTGGGCATAGCGGCATTGTATGGCACTGGCTTCCGGAAGGAGACGCCGCCCTCACCCCAACCCTCCCCCGTTGAGGGGGAGGGGGCCACTTCCCCTCCCTCCTCGGGGGGGGGAGGCTTGCCACTTCCTCCCCCGTTGCGGGAGCAGGTTGCCAGTTCCCTCACCCCTTGCGGGGGAGGGTTAGGGAGGGGGGTATCGGCCCGAACGCAGCAACTAACCCACCAATTTTCCGTTGGCTCAGTCGGGCGCCGCCCAGACCACGCGGTCGGCCGGTAGCTCGACGCCCAAGTCCTGCCAGCTCTCGCCACGGTCGTGGGTAACCGCGATCCAGCCGCGGCCGGCCTCGCCGTGGGCGTGGCCGCGGCTGACCTCACCCATGCCAGCGTACGCCGTGTTCGGGTCCGACGGGTGATTCGCCAGCGTCGAGATCATCGCGTCGATCGTCTCGGGGAGGCCCTCGACGACGCGGTGCCACGACCCAGCGCAGTCTTCACTGCGGAAGATCGCGGCGCGCGCCGAGCGCACACCCTCGGGCCGATCCCAGTAGCCGGGCGACTTGTCGGCGGTCGCCATCAGCATCGTCGGATTCTGCGCGCCCGCCACGGGCGGGAGGAAGATGAAGTCGTGGAAGTAGTCGCGGGTAAACCCATTCTCCGCCCGTACCCAACCCTGGGCCGGATCGTCGCTGGTGAAGAAGCCCCGGGCGGAGGAGACGAAGTAGCGGCTGGGGCTGTTCGGAAGGCCGGCGACGAGGTGGATGTCCAGGTAGTCGATGCCCTGACTCACATCCTCCCACGTCTCGCCGCGATCGAAGCTGCGGACGATGCCGCCGTGCTCCAATGCCAAGTACAGCGTGTTCGAGTCGTCGGCGTGAACAAAGATGTTGCGGACGTGGCCGACGCCTGAGACGGGCGACCACCAGTTGTCTTGCACCTCGATCGGCATGGCCATGAGTCCCATGACCTCGTTCCAGGTGCCGCCGCCGTCCTCGCTGCGGAAGAGGTGAGTCGGCTCCATGCCCGCGTACACAACCTCTTCGTGGAGCGGATCGATGGCGAGGGAACGGACGTCGCCCTCCAGCGACTTCGTCCAGTGCTTGCCCGCGTCGTCGGTTCGGTAGACGCCGTCGTGGGCTACCCCCACGTAGACGCGCTCGGGGCGGCCCACGCAGCCGACCATCGAGTCGATGATCCCGCTCTCCAGGGCGCGACTCTCCTCGGTCCATTTCCCGCCGTTCGGGCGAAGGATGTACAGCCCCTCATGGGTGCCGGCATACAGACGCACGTTCTCAGACACCGATCGCCTCCTTTGCCTCAAGCGGCTTCTTGACTGTTATTCGCGTCACGCAGTTCGGATGTGGGCTGATTGTATCCTCGTCAGCCGCCCATTAGAAGATCTACAAGCTCGCGAGCGCGCTGCAGTCCAGGGAGGTTCCAGCAAGCGTCTTCGAGCTGCCGAGCGCGAGACTCTGGAATGAAGCCGGCGACGTTCTCGTGGAACTTCGCCTTCAACCCCTCGTCGTCGATCATCGGCAGGAAGTCGTCAGCGCCCTCGAACGTTTGCCCGCGAGCTTTGATCGTCACGCGCACTGGCGACCATCGTTCCCAGTAGTTGCCGGTCGAGGTGAGCTCGCCTTCGCGCATGCGTGTGATCTCGACCTTCTTCATGAAGTCGATCAGGTCCTTGCGCTGGTACGTTTGGGGCTCCTGCCAAGATCGCAGAGGTCGGACGTCGAAGAGTCCCGCGGCCATCGTGTAATTCGCGTTGTCCCAGGCATCGAGCGAATGCCGGAGCTGCGTCTTTTCAGGAGTATCTCCGGCGCGGGTCGTGCGGATCTGGACGTGCTCGATCTCGTCGGGGCGGAGGCCGTTCTCCGCGGCGACGCGGCGCGCGGTGACGATCCCGGGGTTCGTGTAGAGGCTCACGGGGAAGGGTTTGTAGGAGACCTCGCGGATCGTCCAATCGGTCCCGAGGTTCTTGACCAGGTGCTCCCAGTCGCAGCCCTGTCCGCCGGCGAAGCGCCAGAAGCCGATGTCTCCCTCCAGCACGTCGAGGTCGCCCGTGAAGCCGCGCTTGGCGAGGAGCGCCGCCTGGAGGCCGTTCTGCGCCATCAAGCCCAGATGGTCGTATTTCGTCATCGGGGCGTGGGGCGAGGCGAAGAATTTCCGTAGCGTTGGCACATTCGCGCTGTACCCAGCGATGCCGAACGCATGGTGCATCTCGTCAGGCGTCAGGCGCAGCACCCGCCCCGCCGCGGCGACCGCTCCGAAGACGACGTGGCCGTGTCCCCGAACGGCGCCGAGCGAACGTGCGCCACCCATGCCGGGTCTTCGGAGCGCCCCGCCGACACGACCTCCGACCTCCATACCGGCCACGACGCCCGCGAACGCTTCGGAGCCAGGAGCGCCTATCGCGTCCGCGATTCCCAGCGCGACGGGAACTACGACAGGGGCGACGTGGCCCTCGGGTCCGTAGATGTCGAAGTCCAGGGCGTTGGTGAGGACGGTGTTGGCGAAGACGGCTGGCATGACGCTGGCGCGGTTCGCGCCATAGACCACCGTCTCCAGCGGGCCGTGCTCATCCCTGACCAGGTCCACGGCGATCTGGCCTGCGGGGATGACTCGGCCTGCCACCGCGGAGCCGATCGCGTCTAGGACGATGCGTCCGACCTCGTGGGCGACGTCCGCGGGTACCTTTGCCGTCTCGATCGAGTGTGCGAAGTCCGACAGGGTCCGTGTGTATGCGAAGCCCTCGATTGCCGTCATGGGTCGAGCTCCCTGGCGAGAAAGTCGGCCACGATGGGCCAGGTGATCTCCGCGGAGTAGGCGTTGTAGTTCGCGCTGTCCGGGTCCACGAAGCCGTGGCCGCCCGTGGAGATGAAGTGCCAATCGAGAGGCTGCTCGTTCTCCAGGAAGGCCGCCCACATCCGCTGCTGCATCGGGACGGTTGTAACGTTGTCCTGGGATCCATACACGACGATCGACGGACATCGCATCTCGACTGCGGCCTCCCACGGCATCTTTGGCCGGAGCTCGGTCCGCGGCTCTTCGTGCACCGTGGGATAGTAGCCCACGAAGGCTCGAACCTCGGGCTTCTGGGCCGCGTACAGGATGCCGAGACGGCTGCCCATGCAGTAGCCGGCGATGGCGATGCGTTCGTCGTCCACGTCGGCGCGTCCACTCAAGAAGCCCCAGCAGTTCTCGATGATCGACATGAACTGCGCGTCGGACGTCTCGGCCTGGATCTTTGCCCCCAACTCGATGTTGGGAACGGCGGGCGCGCCGAGCGGCGGGAAGAGGCTGGGCACGAATGTCGTGTACCCAAGCTTGGCGAACTTCCGCGCCTCGATCTTCAGGTAACCGATGCGGCCGGTTACGGAGTGGAGCAACATGAGCGCGGGGCCAGCGTGCTCCCGCTCAGGGTAGGACACGTGGCCCGCGATGCCGTCGCGCTCCAGCGTTAGCGACCGCTCGCCGATCTTCATTGGCCGTTGGCGGCGTGCGCCCGGGGACCGGTGCGATTGCCATCCTCGTCCAGGTGGTAGAAGCGCTGGGCGGAGGTGCTGAGGGTGTTCGTCTTGAGCGCGTCGCTCAGATCGGATCGCTCGACGAACTCGTCCAGCTCCTTGATCATCTCGCTCCACGGCTCGTGCGGATAGTCCGAGGCATACATGAAGATGTCTTCCCGGCTCGCGGTCTGCGCGACAACCGGCAGCATCTTCTCGTCGAGCTCCGCGTGGACGAAGATGCGTCCCTCCGCGAGGTGGTCGCTCGGGGACTGCTTGAGGACGCTGGAGAGGCGAGCGCCGCGGCCATAGTAGACCCGATCCATTCGATCGACGAGGTAGGGGACCCACCCGCAGCCTGCCTCGAGGTACGCCAGGCGAATCTGTGGGAATGTGTCGAGGACACCGCCGTTGACCATGCTCATGAACGAGCTGATCTGCCCCGAGGGGTGGCTCATGGCCCGAACCTTCCAGAGGGCGGTTGCCGTTTCGCCGCCGAGAGCGGCGGCCGCGCCGCCATGCACGGCGACGCCGACGTCGAGTCGCTGTGCTTCTTCGTAAAGCGGGAAGTAATGCTCGTCCCCCAGCGGCTGCTGCAGGCCTCCGCACATGAGCACGACCCCCTCGAAGCCGAGCTCGAGGACGCAGCGGCGCAGCTCCGCGACGGCCGCGTTGATGTCGTGGAGGTGGAGGAGCGCGATGCCCTTGAGGCGCGAATCCTTTGACACGTAGGCGTCGTAGAGCCAATCGTTGTAGCCCCGAGCGACCGCTCCTCCCCACTCGGGAGAGTGCCACTCGTGGATGTAGAGCCCGCGCGTCGGGTAGAGCGCGGACCATTTCATCCCGCTCTCGTCCATCAGGTCCTGCCAGATTGGCAGGGCACTGCGATCCTCGTCGCCGCGATCCTCGCCCTTGCGACCGTCGAGGAGGCTCTCCGCCATGCGGTGGAAGTTGTCGCCCAGGGGGAAGATCGGGCGCTGGAGCAGCTCTCGCCGTCCCGTGAAGGGCTCCGGTAGGTAGTCGAGAATCACCTCGTCGCGCTCGCTTACGTGGCCGTCGGAATCGATCAGCACGTTGGGCATGGGGAAACCTCCTCGGTCAGATCAGCTCCCAGTCCTGCAGGTTCCAATAAGGTGTCGTGTTCGGCGCGTGGGTCGTCGGCCCCTTCAGCGCTGCCGTGTGGGCGATAACGCTGTAGTTGAAGAACAGCATGATCGTCGGCAACTCGTCGCTCCGGAACTTCATGATCTCGGTCACGCGTTGGATCTGCTGCGGACGATCGAGCGTCGTGCTGTAGATGTCCACCATCCGATCGTAGTCTGGATTTGCGTAGCCGCCGCGGTTCGTCCCGCTCCAGCGATTCGCCGCGGTTCCGACCTCGGCGGTGGTGATGTTGACGATGGCGTCGCGCTCCGCCGTGTTCACGCCGTGGCTCAAGAGGCCCGGGAACTGCATGCGGGTCGCGTTGTCGCGCGTCTGAGCCACCGGAATGACCCACCCCTGCGCATCGACGCCCGACTTCTGCCACGTGTCGATCATAATCGCGAGCTGCTTCTCGAACAGCGGACCCGCGGTGACCCAGAGGTCGGGCTGGAATCGCTGGCCCGCGGTGTCGGCGAAGAGGCCCCCGCGATCCTTTGAGAAGCCCGCCTCGTTCATGAGCTGCTCGGCGCGCCTGGCGTCGAAAGGGTACTTCGTGATCGCCTGATCGACGGTGGAATAGTGGCCGAACTCGGGCGAGATGAAGGTGTGTCCGGTGGTCGCCTCGCCCTGGAATAGGCCATTGTTCAAGTCATCTTTGTCGATGGTGGAGGCGAGCGCGCGTCTGACGCGGACGTCCATCAGCGCGAGTGTCTTGAGGTATTCCGGGCGGAACTGAATCGCCGCTTGGACGATGGGCGAGGATTCCAGGAAGATGCCGCCCTTCGTCGTGCCCCAGTTCTGACGGAGAACGAGCCCGTGCTCGAAGCGCAAGCTGAGCCGCGCCGCGTAGTGGACGTTGTCAGCAAGGAGGTTTGAGAGCACCGTGTTCTCGTCGCCGAAGACCATCACCTGCACGCGATCGATCTTCGGGCGCCCAAGGGCATGCCTGTCGAATGCTTGCCCCTCCAGGTATGCGCCCGGCTCCCAATGGACGAGTCGATACGGGCCCGCGGCGACGTACTCGGTCGTCCAGTATCGGTGGGAGACGAATGCCTCTCGGGTCGCGTAGTCCCGCTCGAAGGTCTCGAGTGGCCCCTCCAAGATGTGGCGGGGAAGCGGATCCAGGTCCTGGTCGAGGAGCGCGCCGGCGTCCGGGTACAGCGAGTCCCAACGGATCAAGACCGTGACTGCGTCGACCGCGACGATCTCGCGGATCTTGTCCTGTGGCGTCGGGAGGAAGAGGGCCAGGTCCTTCGCGCTGTAGGCGCGGTACGCGAAGGCGAAGTCGTCCGCGGTTAGCGGCGCGCCATCGTGCCACGTGAGGTTCGGGCGCAGCTTGTAGGTTGTCTCCATGCGGCCGTCGGGGAAAACGCGCCAGCTATCGGTGTTGAGTTTCGGCAGCGACTCGGCGAGATACGGGTGGACCTTGCCCTTGGTGTCGGCGAGCGCCAGCGCGGCGTTGAAGACGCGTCGCGTTAGCGACGGGCTGCTCGGTCCTGAGATCTTGGACGAGAGGTCGCTCACCTCGTACCGCACGACCATTTTCACGGTCCGAGGTGCCGCAACCGTCGGTGCGCTTTGAGCAGCGTCGCTTCTAGCCTGCCCGGAAGTGGCGGGACCGCCCGAGCTACACGCGGTGAGAGCCGCGATGCACGTGATGATGAACCAACGTTTGGGGTTCATGGCGCTCAAGGGAGAAGGAGACCAGATCGCGGTCGCTCACCGAGGTCCGACGGGCCGGGCGCCGGCATCTTACTGGACTCGGGCGGCGAAGTCTTCGGTTTTCAGATTGCCCGACGGATAAGTAATCGGGCTATGAGACATACCGTTCCGAACGCACATCTCCGCGAAGGCGATTCCGATGGCCTTCGTGTTCAACACCGGCACACCGACCTCACGCTGGAGGTCGGCCGGGTCGACGACGTACGGAATGAGCGCCCCCCCGAGCGGGATGATGCAGGCCGGGCTCGTGTCGCGGATCACTCCTTGCATCGTCTTCACGGCGTTCTCGAATAGCTCGTTCTTCCGCTGGTCCATGTTCTCGCCGTAGACGCCGACGGCGCGGATGTCCGTCACGAAATCCTGCATGCCGTATGAGCGGATGATTCGCCACGTGTACGGCACGTGGCCCGCGAGCGGAACGGTGATGCCGATGCGATCGGCGAGGTTTGAGGCGACGTGGAGTGTCGTTCGTAGCACCCCGATGACCGGGATGCGCACGGCGAGGCGGCCGGGCTCGACACCGGGGTCGAAGGTGTTGCTCTGGATGACGGCGTCGTAGCCGTTGTCCTGCGCCCACACCGTCTTGCGGATCAGCGTGGGGGTCGCCATCGCGTGATGGAGGCCCGTGAGGATGTTCTGGGCGCCCATGGCCTGCATGACGCGCGAGCCCTCGAAGTCGTCCGGGTAGAGCAGGTCGAGCTCGGTTCCGGGCGAGCAGTAGCTGCGGAGGAGGTCCTGCACCCGCGTGTCACGGCCGGTGGCGCCAGGATTGAGCGGCGACTGGTTCAAGAACATGATTCGCACGGGCATCTCCTCCAACGTCATGTCAGGCTACGATCGTCACTCCGAGGCCGGGGGAATCGGTAATCTCCCATGCCCCATCACGGATAGTCATGCCGCCAGTGATGTCTCCAGTGAGCGCCAGGCACTCGCCGACCTCGCACTCCGGCTCGATGCCCGGAATCGACGCGACGAGCTGTGCATGTGCCGCGTCGATGACGGCCGGCCTGCCGGTTCCGCCGACGTGGACCCGGACGCCGAACGCGAGACACATCTCGGCGACGCGGCGACATTCATCCATCGTACCCGCCTGTCCGAGCTTGATTGAGACCATGTGGGCGGCCCGCCGCTGGCAGACCTCCAGCGCGGCCTCTAGGCCGGTGATGGACTGGTCGGCCAGAACGGGGATCGGGCTCGCGGCGGTAAGCCGTGCCAGCCCATCGATGTCCGTGTAGTCGATCGGCTGCTCGATCAGGCGAACGTCGAAGGCCTCGAGACCGCGGCTGAGCTCGATCGCGTCGTCCACCGAGTACGCGCCGTTACCGTCGATCGCGATCCACGGTGCATCCCCGTATTCGCTTCGCAGCGCGCGGATGCGCTCGATGTCCTCGGCCACACCTGTCCCGAGCTTGACTTTGAAGTGGCTGAAGCCCTCTTCCATCATCTCGCCAGTCGCGGCGACGAGGTCGCGCGGCGACTTGATGCCGACCATGCGCACGATCGGGAGCGACCGCTGTGCGGCCCCACCCCAGAAGGCGTGAAACGGCAGCCCCTTCGCCTTCCCCAGTAGGTCCCACAGCGCCATGTCCACCGCGGTCACCACCGACCGATCGACGCCCGCGGCTCGCAGCTTGGCGATCAGCTCCGTGTGCTCGATCGCGTCAGCGCCGACCAGGATCCGGCGCACTGCGCCGTCGATCTGCGCAGCCATGTCGCCGGCAGGCGTGCCGCGGCCCGGCGGCCGGGCCGCGATCCCGCCGATCCCGCTAGCGCCCTCGGCATCGATCTCTAGGATGACTGTGTCGACGGAGGCAGCGGCGTAAGAGGCTGTCCGCCAAGTTGGGTCGAGCCGCGGCATCACGACCTGCCGCACGCGGACGTTTTCGATACGCATGAGCCCCTCCGCCGAAGTGGCCCATCATATCACGCACTCTCCGCCCCGTCGCCTGAGAGATCAGCTCTATTCCTTGGCTCCGGGCACAGCAATCTCGAGAGTAGGACCTGCGAAGCGGTTGAAGTGGCGGGCATTCAGAGTGACCAGCGTGTCAATGCCTGCTGTCATCGCACAAGCTGCGATGACGGCATCGTAGATCTGTCCGCCCGCGATGCCCGACGTTGTAGCTTCGAGCAGGAGTTGTCGATAGCCGCCAGCGCCCAAGACGATTGGCTCGGTTGCGAGGAAGTTCGCGTCAAGGAGCGCGTGCGCATTGGTCGGGCTAAGGCGATGGGGCGGTGGCAGGCGGGTCAGAACGGAGTAGGCTTCGATCAACGCTGGCCCTGCTACGGTGAGGACATCGCTGCGGTCCAGTCGTTCCTCGATGTCGGCAGCCGCCTCTGTGTGATGCTCGTGCCAGCCGCATACGGCCGCGACCATCACGCTCGTGTCGAGCATGAATCGTGCCACCGTGGCTACGAGTTTCCGTCTCGTTCCCGAAGCAGTATGTCGCGGGTGTCCTCAACGATCTCGAAGCTGAGGGGTGGCACTTCGATCTCCGGTACTGCGACCAGCAGGCGTCCCCTTCGTTCGAGCCGGACTTCCGTCGGGGCAGGCTCGATTTCGATCCGCCCGTCCCGCCATCGGACATCAAGCGGCATTCCAGCTTCAATGCCCGCTGCCTTGCGCACGGCGCTCGGGATGACCAGTCGCCCGGCGGCGTCGATGGTGGTTTTCATGGCATGAATCCTACCATGGAATCGTTCCCCAATCCATCGGCGGTGCCTCAGTGGGTCGCGCTGCATAATGGGCAGACTGCGAGCGGCGCGTGTGCAGACCTTCGTCGTGCGGGTCGGCTTGGCAGCCAACCTCCTAAGCTTGGAGTGGCCGCGGGTGCACGAAAACATTGCCGATCACGAGGTGGCCGACAAGCTGATGAACTCCGTCTACCGGCCCCTTTGGATCATGACGTCTCATCGCGGGCCTGACCTGTGCGGATCGCTGGTTACGGCGGGCATCGGCGCCTTCCGAAGCAACCCTGTGAAGTTCATCGTGTGCGTCTCGAAACACGACTACAGCCACGAGATCATCATGGAGAGCGGCGTCTTCGCTATCCACCCGCTCCTCGAGCACCAGATCGAGTTGACGGCGCACTTCGCCTATCAATCGGGGCGCGACGTCGATAAGTTCGCGACTGTCCCACACAAGATCGGCCACACGGGATGCCCAATTCTGCTGGACTGCGTCGGCGCGATGGAGTTCGAGGTCATCCACAAGATCGATACCTCATACGCCACCATTACCGTGGGAGAGATCCGCGCCGCCGAGGCTCGCCTGCCGCTAGACGACATCACATTCGGCACGGGCATGAATGAGGAGTGGTTCCGCATCAACGCACCTCCACGGCCGGTCGCGCCTCCGCCGTCCGCCCATTAGCGCAGTCGGACTGGCTTGCAGGAACTAGCTTCCCCGCGCATCATGGGATCACCGGATGGCTCCGCGTGACGCTAGTTGAGAGGCACCTTTTGACAGACTACGCTCCACCGCGCTCGTGTGCCCCGGGCATCTGGCAGATGGCCCTACCCCTCGGGACGAGCTTCCTCGGGACGGTTAACGCGTACCTCGTCGAAGACGAGCACGGTGTGGCAATCGTGGACTGTGGGCTCGGCACGGACGAGACGTGGGAGCTGCTCAACCGCGGCTTGGACGAGCTCGACATCCCCATCGGCCACATCAACCGTGTCCTGCTCACCCACGCCCACCACGATCATTCGGGCCTGGCCGAGCGCATCGCAGCCGAGAGTGGTGCGACCATCTGGGCACACAAACGCGACTTGGATTTCTTCCACCGTCGCTACGTTGATGCCGCTCGCTTTCATGACCAGATGCGAGACTGGCTGTGCGATCAAGGCACGCCGGCAGAAGAGGCCGCTCCGCTTGCGTCGAAGACCGACATCCCGCCGATGCGCACGTCGGAGCTGATCGAGCAAGCTCAGACGTATGGGCAGGACGATCGCATCGAGATCGGGCCGTACGCATTCGACGTGGTGTGGACGCCCGGGCACACTCCCGGGCACGTATGTTTCGTGGACGCCGAACGTTCCACCGTCCTGTGCGGGGACCATATCCTGCCGTCGGTGTCGCCAAACGTCGGGCTGCACCCCGATACTGCACTCAATCCGCTGCCGGGCTATCTTGCATCACTCGCGGAGTTTGCAGAGTCGAGCTTCACCGTGACGTTGCCCGGCCACGGGGAGCCGCTCTTCGATATCCAGAGCCGCGCCCGGGCGCTCCGCGCTCACCAGCTCGAGCGGCGCGAGCGCGTCCTGAACATTCTCTCGTCGGATGACCTAACGCCGTACCAGATTGGCGAGCGCCTCTGGGCTGACACGAAGCCAATGAGCTGGCTTGACTTCAAGGGCCACCTTCGGCGCAACGCCATCGCCACGCTGGTCGCGCATCTGGAGATGCTGCGGGAAGAGGGGCGGGTTGGCCGCTCCGACGAGGCTCCTTACCGGTACTGGAGAGAGGAGCCATGATCAAGGCTCCCGGCCTGGTAGGACTCGCACTCTTGGTCGCCGCCGCCTGCTCTTCGCCTGGGAGCCAGCCGACCAGCTCGGCGCCGCGAGAAGAGGCGAGCTCGAGGGGCACGCCGAAGCGCATCGTCGCCATGATCCGCGGCACGCCTTCCTCGCTTGCTCAGCAGAAGACGAACCGCAGCGTCGGGAGTGTCCCCGGGCTGGAGGCCATCGAAGAGCTGACGACGGCGGGACTGGTCCACGCGGATGAGAAGGGCACGTTGTACCCCCAGCTTGCCGGGCAGGTTCCGACAATCGAGAACGGACTGTGGAAGCTGCTTCCAGACGGGCGAATGGAGACAAGCTGGAAGATCAAGTCTGCCGCGCGTTGGCACGATGGGACGCCGGTGACCTCTGCAGATCTGGTGTTCGGCGCGACCATCGAGCAGGATCCGGATCTCGGCATTCCACGGAACACTGCTTTTGATCTCATCGAAGCGATCGAGACTCCTGACGCCGCCAGTATCGTCGTCCGCTGGAACCAGCCGTACATCGAAGCGGACTTGATGTTTAGCTACCTGATGGCGCTCCCGCTGCCCCGTCACCTGCTGGCGCAGGCGTATGCAGACGATAAGACGAGCTTCTTCTCGCTCCCCTATTGGACCGACGGGTTCGTCGGAGCCGGTCCGTTCAGAATGAAGAGCTGGGCGACCGATGCCCACGTCATCCTGCAGGCGTACGACGGCTACGTGCTGGGTCGCCCGAAGATCGACGAGATAGAAGTCCGCTTCATCACCGATCCGAACACGATGACGGCGAACCTCCTCGCGGGTGCCATTGACCTGACGATGAGTCGCGCCCTCATCCCTGTCGAGCAGGCGCAGGAGATCCTGAACCAGCGCTCGGAGCTGAGGGCGACCGGGAGCTTCCGCTCCTGGTATCCAATCCACAGCCAGTTCATCAACTCGAATCCAACGGTTGTCACCGACGTTCGGTTCAGGCGGGCGATGCTCCAGGCCATCGATCGTCAGCAGCTCGTCGATAGCCTGGCGAATGGGCAGAGCTTCGTCGCCCACTCGCTGATCGCGCCCGACCTCGCGGAGTTCGGGGCGGTGCAGGATGCGCTGGTGCGCTATGAGTATGATCCGCGCGGGGCGGGCGAGGCGATTGGGGCGCTGGGATACAGCCGTGGAGCGGACGGCGTATTCGTCGACAGCGGCGGGCAGCGGCTCGCCGTCCAGATCTATACGACCACCCGAAGCGAGATCCAGCCAAAGATCGTCCTCGCCGTCGCGGACTACTGGAAGGCAATCGGCGTCGACGTGGACCCGGTGATGATCCCGCCCCAGCGCATCAGCGACAGAGAATATCGCGCGCAGTTCCCCGCCTTCGAGATGGTCTCGGGTGCCACTTCCGCCAGCTCGACGGACGTGCGGCGGTTCCATAGCGCCTCGGCTCCGCTCCCCGAGAACCGCTTCACCGCCACGGGCAACAACCCGCGCTATCGCAACCCCGAGATGGATCGCTGGATCGACCTCTACGTGACCACGGTGCCGCGCACGGAGCGGGTGGAGGCGCTGCGTCAGTTCCTGCACATCCAAACGGACCAGCTTCCGAGCATGGGGTTGTTCTACGAGGTCGATTTCACTTTAACCAACAGTCGCCTGATCGGCCCCTACGCTCGCGGCCCGCTCTCCAGCCAGGCGTGGAACGCTGAGACGTGGGAGCTGAAGGGCTAGCGTTCCTCACCCGGCGATCCGCCACGGAATTCTGGCCTGCGCAGCTCGCATACCTGCCGAGGCCTCCACCCCGTATCGCTGGCGTGCGAGTCAGAGACGTCCTGGAACGCCGCGACGGGCCGCGGGCTAGGATCGCGGCTGCCGCCGGGTATACTTCGGCGCACATTTCGGTTTGGGGCTGAAGCATGGTGAACAACGGCGTGGCGAACGCTCCCAGCGCGCTGGAGGGGCTACGCGTTCTGGACCTGGCAGGGCCGATGGGCGCCTACTGCGGCAAGCTGTTCGCGGGGCTCGGGGCCGACGTCATTCGAGTCGAACCACCTGATGGCGACGTGACCCGCACACTGCCGCCGTTCTACCAGGACCAGCCGGGCGTCGAGCGGAGCCTGTTCTTCTGGCATTTCAACGTCAACAAGCGTGGCGTGACGTTGGACTTCGACAAGCCGGGCGGGCAGGACCTGTTCCGCCGCTTGGCAGCTACTGCCGACGTCGTGATCGAGACGTTCCATCCCGGCTACCTCGCGAGCATCGGCCTAGGCTACGACAATCTGGACAAGATCAATCCTCGTCTCGTTCTGACCTCCATCACCCCGTTTGGCCAGACGGGGCCTTTCAAGGACTACGTGGGTGAAGAGCTCGTGGGCCAGGCATCCGGTGGGCTCCTCTGGATGTGCGGCTGGCCAGACCGACGGCCGGTCATGATGGGTGGGGGGCCGGCGATGCACCAGGCGTCGGCCGAGGGCGCGGCGGGAGCGCTGATCGCGCTGGAGTTCCGCGAGCAGACGGGGCGTGGCCAGCAGGTGGACGGGTCGGTCCAGGCCTGCATGCCGCTCACGTTGATGGCCTCGATGCCCGAATACCATCGGCTCGGCGTCCTGCGCCAACCGCGCGTCGGCAATTTCCACGGGAGCGCGCTCAACGGCATGTTCGCTTGCAGCGACGGTTATGCGGACTTCCGGTTCCGTGGTCGGCCCGCGCAGTGGAACAACTTTGTGGCGTGGCTCAAGTCCGAGGGCATGCAGGAAGACCTGGAAGACGACAAGTACAAGGACCCCGTGCTGCGGCGAGGGAAGGAGATCTACGAGCACATAGACGAAGTGTTCCAACGCTTCATCGTGCGTTACTCGCGTGAGGACGCGATGGACCTCTCGCAGCGCAAAGGGCTGGAGGTCGGCGCGGTCTACACGGCCGCCGATCTCATGGTCGACCCGCAGCTCCAGGCGCGAGACTTCTTCATCGACGTGGAGCACGACAACCTGGGCCAGACCTTCCGCTATCCAGGCGGTCCCTTCACGCTATTGGGAACGCCGTGGCGGTTGTACCGTCGAGCCCCGATCCTCGGGGAGCACAATGCCGAGATCTACGGTAAGGAGTTGGGCCTTTCTGATGCCGAGCTCGCGAGCCTCCGTGCCGAAGGAGCGATCTCATGACTGAAGCTCAGCTACCACTCGCGGGACTCCGCGTCGTCGACTTCAGCGTTCTCGCAGCCGGCCCCTTGACGTCGAAGATGCTGGCCGACTATGGCGCTCAGGTCATCATCGTCGAGTCCGAGGCCAGCATCACCGCGAGCGGCGGTGGCCGTCAGGCGGGTCCACCCGGCCTGTCCCCGATCAACACTGCCTGGTTCCACAACAAGTACAACCCGAACAAGCTCAGCGTGACCGTCGACCTGACGCTGCCGCAGGGGCAGGACATCCTGAAGCGGCTCGTGTCTATCAGCGACATCTTCGTCGCCAACCGGACGCCCCAGGTACTGGAGAAGCTCGGGGCGAGCTACGAGGCGCTCCGCGAGGTCAAACCGGATTTGATCTATCTCACGATGCCGACGATGGGCTCGGGCGGAAAGCGGAGCTTTTACGGCGGGGTGAGCTGGGGGATCCAGGCGATGGCCGGCCTCAACATGATCTCGGGTTTTGCCGACCGCGAGCCCTCCAGCCCGTCTCCCTATTCGCACCCGGACGTGAGCTGCAACCCGCTACACGCGGTCGTCTCGATCCTGGCGGCGCTTCGCCATCGGCGACGAACGGGCGAGGGACAGATGATCGAGCTCGCCCAGTACGAGTCCTCGATCTCGTGGACCGGCTGTGCGCCGCTGCAGTACACGGTGAACGGGACCCTCATGGAGCGGACGGAGAATCGACATCCCCTCGCCGCGCCCCACGAGGTGTACCGCTGCCAGGGTGACGACAAATGGGTAGCCATCTCGGTCTTCAGCGACGAGCAGTGGCGCGCACTTTGTCAAACCATCGGCCGACCGGAGCTCGTCGACGATCCGTCCTACGCGACCCTACCCGCACGCCAGGCCCACGAAGAGCAGTTCCGCGACGTCATCGAACCGTGGTCCACGGGGAAAACGCCAGAGGACGTGACGGCGCAGCTCCAGGCGGCGGGAGTGCCCGCTGCTCCCGTAAACAACTTCGAGCAGCTCCTTAAGGTCGATCCCCAGCTCAAAGAGCGCGAGCTCTGGACCGAGGTGGAGCACCCTGAGCTGGACATCGCCCTCGTAGAGCGCTGGGGCTTCCGCCTCTCCCGCGCGGCCGCGGCCCCGCCCGAGCGCGCCCCACTCCTCGGCGAGCACAACGACTACGTCTTCCAGGAGGTAGTCGGCCTATCGGAAGACGAAGTGAACGAATATCTTATCGAGGACGTCTTTAGGTAGACGGCTCTTCGGTCCCCCGTTGGCCCCGTCCGTCTCGTATTAGACAAGGCCTGATCGCAAACTTGGTTGACCAGGTGGAGGGTTCACCCGCCGAGGCCCCTTGCTATCGCCGCTGCCACTCACCGGGGTCGCGACTCGTGTGGAGGACCGCAAGAATGACGACGCTGTCGTCGTCAACGGTGAAATAGACAGCGTACGGGAAGCGGCGAAGAATGGCTCTTCGGGTCGACGAGTGCACACGGGGATACTTCAAAGGGCCCTCGAGAATACGGTCGTACACCGAACGCAACTCCGCGAGGAAATCATGCCCAAGGCCCCGGCTCTCGCCGTTGTACCAGGAAAACGCAGAAGTTACGTCGCGATCGACTGGGTCGTCGGTGATCAGCCGATAGGTCAATCGGCGTCCTGGGCCAAGTTCTCCAGGATGTCATAGGCGGAGTGCGCGCGTGAGGCGCCACCTCTTTGGTACGCTGATAGCCGCTCGTCAATGAGACGGAGGTGTCCTTCGGGCACAGGGATGTCATCCGGTGCCTCGGCAATGCGGTCCCAAAGAGCCTGCACATAGGCGATCTGCTCCGCTTTTGACAGCTCGGCGAACCCAGGAGGTTCGGGAATTGATGACCGACTCATGGCGACCTCTACAGGACCTGCGAAATTGTACCTTCGGCCGGCGCACCAGACTCGTTACCACCAACATACCGCGGCACGGTTCGTCCTTGCCCTGCTGGGCATGACGACTTGGGTCCTGGCGATAGGTTGCCCTACTCCAGCGGCCGCCAGCGGAGCATCGTAAAGCCCTCGTTGGGGTGGTCTTCGTAGACAACCTCCACCGGCATGCCCACGTGCACCTTCTCCACGTCGCCCCACACCAGCGTGCTGCTGACGATTGGGCCCTCGTCCATCTCGACAACGAGGTGGGCGTATGGGACATCCTCCGCGTAGCCCGGGTGGAATGCGTAGTAGATGATGTTGTACGAGAAGACCTTGCCGCGGCCGCTGGTTTCCACCCACTGCATGCTCTTCATCGTGGGATCCGGGTCGTGCTTGATGCAGAAGGCTTTCGGCCAGTAGTGCTCCCCGCATTGGTTGCAGCGCCAGAGGAGGAATTTGTGCTCTTTCAGACCGTCCCAGAAGGGCTGGATGTCGAAGTCGATGTTGGGCCACGGCTTCGTCCACGGGCGCGTGTCGACGATGACGTTCTTGTCGGACTGGAGGTCGATACTCACGTTAGTCCTTCCCGAGGATGGTTGTGGTGTGGATCGAGCACAGAGCCGGCGAGAGCATCTCGCCGCCGTGGCCGCTGGAGAGCGCAGTCTGGCAGTTCGCGATCTGCCGCTCACCGGCCTCGCCACGGACCTGACGCACCGCCTCGGCGAGGCCGGTGTTGTCCGAGTTGTGGAACGCGGAGAGCAGTCCGCCGCTCGTATTGATGGGATGGTCGCCGCCCGGTCCCATATGGCCTTCGGCTGCCCAGGCGCCGCCCTGGCCCTTAGGCGCGTAGCCGTAGTCCTCGATCTGAAACATCACCTCGCCGGTAAAGCAGTCGTAGAACTGGACGGAGTCGATCTCTTCGATCTTGCCGATCCCGGCCTGCTTGAACGCCGCTTCCTTCGCCTTCTTGACTGGGAGACGAACGTAGTTCTCTTTCTCCCACCAGCTATCCTCGATCGCTTCGCCGAAGCCCTGACCAAGGATCCACACGGGCTTGGGTGAGTCCTTGGCGCGCTCGGCCGTCGTCACGATGAAGGTCGTCGCCGTATCGGAGACCAGGCAGATGTCCAGCAGGTGGTACGGGCGCGCGACCCATGGCGAGTTCATGTAATCGTCCATGGTCATCGGCCGTCCGTACATCTTGGCATCGGGGTTCTTGTTCGCCCAGGCCCTCGTCTGAACCGCGATCGAACCGAGCTGCTCGTGGGTCGTGCCGAACTCGGCCATGTGGCGCGCGGCGATCCAGGAGTGGTGAGTGGCAGCGGCGACGTCGCCCGACGGGCTTCCCCAGTATCCTTCACGACCGCCGTGTCCGGCTGTTCCGACGGCGTGCGGATCGCCGCTCTTCTGCGCGTCGCGGTATGCGTACTTGCGTGACAGCCCGAGAGACACGGTAGACACCATCACGTAGTTGGAGATGCCGCGGTCCAGGAACGAGAGCGCCGTTGCGATGCCGAGGCCTGCGATCGCTCCGCCTCGACCAACGCCGTAGTAGAAGTTGATTGGCAGGCCCATGTATCGAGGGAACGGATCGACCCAGGTCGCCGCGTCGCCGCTGCCACCGCCCGATCGCCCCTCGACCGCCCCGTCGATGTCCTCGCGCTTGAGGCCCGCGTCTGCGATAGCCGCCCAGGCCGACTCGGCCTGCACGTCTCTT
>ORMF010870516.1_pt1 | contig 47503 bp, 5 predicted proteins | sample 1779871 | NCBI WGS metagenome assembly ORMF01 (sample SAMEA104232316, study PRJEB22302) | groundwater metagenome | biome: forest; feature: aquifer; material: groundwater | place: USA | collected 2011-08-07 | depth 5.4 m | reverse complement strand
GCCCCGTGTTCAGCGTGATCAAAGCCAATTTCAGCCCTTGACCGAGTCCCCAGAGAATGTTTTCCTTCGGGACTTTGACGTTGTTAAATCTCAACAGCCCGTTTTGAATCCCCTTTAAGCCCATGAACGTGCAGCGATGCACGACCTCAAACCCCGGCATAGTTTTTTCCACGATGAACGCGGTGATTTGCGATTTTTCTTTGCCGTTGACGATCTTCGGGGGAGTTTTGGCCATCACGATCAAGACATCCGCGATCGTTCCGTTCGTGCACCAGAGTTTTTGGCCGTTGATTAAATAGTAATTTCCGTTTTCAACCGGCGTCGCGGTCGTGGTCATGTTGGCGGGGTCCGATCCGATCTCGGGCTCCGTCAAGGCGAATGCCGAAACCGCGCCTTTTGCAAAAAGCGGGAGATATTTTTTCTTTTGTTCGGGAGTACCGAAGAGTTTAAGCGGCTGAGGAACGCCGATGCTCTGATGGGCCGATAGAAGCACGGCCGTCGAACCGCAGTGGCTGGCCACCATCGCGACGGCGCGGTTATAATTGATCTGTGAAAATCCGAGCCCGCCGTACTCCTTGGGGATTTTGATCCCAAAACAACCGAGCTCCGCCAGCCCCTTCATGACCGAATCGGGAATGATCCCGGTCCGGTCGACCGCGTCCGCATCGAGATTGGTTTTCAGGAAACTTTCGAGTTTTTTTAAGAATTCGTCCCCGATCTTTTTATCGGCAGGGTCCTGGTCCGGGTACGGAAATACGAGGTCCCAGCGCACGCGGCCCGTAAAAAGATCCCCGACAAAACTGGGATATTTCCAGGCGCCCTCGCGGGCCTCTTCGGCAACTTCTAACGATTTGGCTTTTTCTTTATCCTTAACGAGATCCATGAGCTAAGAAACGGATTGCTTGAAGCTCGGTCTTGCCTTGATTCGCTCGAACCAAGCGGTCATGTGCGTCAACTCGGCCGGAATGCCGCTTCCGAGGATCGGAAGCGCGGCCACATGGGGCGTGATCGCGACATCGGCCAGCGAATATTCCCCAAAAAGGTAGGGTTTGTCTTTCAGACGGTCGTCCAATTCTTTCAGGCCCGCTAAAACTTCAGCGCGCTTTTTTGCCTTAAAATCCTCTCTCTGCTCGGGCTTCGGTTTTAGCAGGCACTCAATGACCAAGAGCCCGATGTTCAAAACCATTTTCTTGTCTATTTCCGCGACAAACTTCCGGAGTTCCTCCCTTACCTTCTCTTCCTTGGGCAAGAGCGGCGGCGACGGATATTTCTCATCCAGGTATTGATTGATCAAAAACGCTTCGGACAGATAAATCTCCCCGTCAATGATAGCGGGTACCGTTCCTTTCGGGCTCGCCTTTTTGAATTCCGGGGATTCTTTCACCGCTTTATCGGCGTGAACATCCACCGTCTCGTAGGGAATGCTTTTTTCGGCCAACACGATCCTCACTTCACGCGAATTGCCCGATCGCGGGAAACAAAATAATTTAATCATGGCTTGCTCGGTGTTCGCGGGTTTCATGAAATTGACTCCAAAATGTTTGGACTTGAGTTTCGGCGTCATGAATGCAATCGGGAATGCCGACGCCCCGATAAGCCGAACCGGTTAAAAATAATCCTTTGAAATTCCTCGAATCTTCTTCGATCGAACGCACGATCTCCGGATGATTCACGCCATATTGTACCATAGAGCGCGGATATCGGCTAACGGCCGAGAATAGCGGCTTATTCCCGATCCCGAGAAGCTGCGAGAGCTCCTGTTCCACGGACCGGACGAGGGCCGCGTCGTCTTTCTCAAAAATTTTTCTGCCGAAAGCGCCGCCGACAAAAGCCCGCAGCAACACAAACCCCTGGGGAGCCCGGTGTTCGAACTTCGTGCCGCTGAAACTGCATGCCACGAGCGGGCTGTTTTCCAAACGCGGGACCACGAACCCAAAGCCATCGAGCGGATGGCTCACATCTTGCCGCCGATAAGCAATATTGACCGTCGCCACCGATTCATAAAGGATGTCGCCCAATTTCCGGGCAACCGACGGCGCCGTCGGGCCTAAAAGCCGCGCGGTGTGATCCGCCGAAACGGTCAAGAACACCGCGTCAAAGACTTCCTCGGCGCCGTTCTTTAACGACAAATGCCACTTTTTTCCCTGGGAATCAAAACGCAGACCGTCGACCGGCGAATTCAGGCGCAAACTCTCTTTGGCGATTCTCTTTTTCATCTCATCCGGCAGGGTCTGCATGCCTTTGCGAAACGAAAGAAATAAACTGTAGCGCGGGCCTCTTGCGTCAGCCAAACTTCCTTTTTTGCCTTTGGACTCCCGCTTCAAACCCCGGATCACGCTGCCGTATTTTTTTTCCAGTTCCTTGAACCGCGGAAGTGCGGCTGAAATGCCCAATTTTTCCGGGTCCCCCGTATAAATGCCGGCGACCATCGCCTGACCAGCTCTTTCCAACGCCTCATCGCCGAAACGGCGGCGGATAAAACTGGCAACGCTTTCGTTTGTGTCGTTTTTCACCGAAATCCACGGCTCCATCATCATTCTGAGTTTCCCTTTCAGGGAAAAAATGGGACTTGCGAGAAAAGCGGCCGGATTCATCGGGGCGATAAGATAAAACCCTTGCGGAAGCGCTAAGAGTTTCCTGTTTCGGACGATAAAACTTTTACGAAACCGCTCGTTCGTGCCGATGATCTCGGGACCCAACCCAAGTTTTTCGGCAAGAGTAAGCGCCCACGGTTTCTCGGAAATAAAAGAATCGGGGCCTTTCTCAAGAATAAAACCGTCCCGGTTTTCCGTCTCGATCGTCCCGCCGGCACGGCCCGACGCCTCGTAAAGCACGACCTGAAGAGCGTCCCGGTGTTTTTCTTTCAATTCCAAAAGCTTGAGCGCGGCCGCCAGGCCTGAAACGCCCGCCCCGATCACCGCGACGCGCATAAGACCGCTCTTCCCATCATTTCGATGAATTTAGGGTGATCCGCCACCGTGCCTGCTCGAAGATAGCGAAGCCCCAAACTTTCCACTTTTTGCCTGGCCTCGATGTCGAGGTCATAAAGGATCTCGGCGTTCTCGTTTGAAAAACCGGCGGGAACCAAAACGACGGTTTGAAATTTGGACCGGTCCATCGCGGCGATCGCTTCCCTTACATCGGGGGAAAGCCAGGAGTCTCTCGGATCGCCGCTGCGGCTCTGATAAGCGAACCCCCCGTTTTTAAGCCCTAGTTTTTTGGAAACAAGCGCCACGACCTCGATGAACTGCTCGGCATAACCGCTTTCCCGCGACATCGCCTCGGGGATGGAATGGGCCGAAAACAATAAAAAAACCTTGGAACGCTGCTCTTTCGAAAGCGGATTCAAGACCTCTCCGACGCGGGCCGCCTGTGTTTCGATAAAGAGCGGATCATTGTAAAAACCGTCCGTATAAGACACGGCGATGGCGGAGACACCCGCCTCTTTTTTTCCTTCTTCCACTCTCGCCACATACTTATCGAAGCTCGCGTAAGAGCGCAGAGGTGACAACACGAAACCGATCACGCGTTCAATTTTTTTTTCTTTGAGCGACAAAAAAACATCTTTAAAAGAAGGGGTTGAATGGCGGAAACCCACAAAAACCGGGAGGTTTAAACCTTGCTGCTCAAGCCAGCGTTCAAGCGCTTGTTTCTGCTTAAAGGTCGCCGCATTGTAAGGAGAGACGGCGCCGATCGCTTCATAGTGCTTGAGCACTTCCTGAAACCGGCTTTGAGGGATCTTGGTTCCTTGAAGCACGCTTTCAAGAAACGGCCGCACTTCGTCCGGTGACGCCGGCCCTCCGAAACCGATCAGTAAAACCGCTGTTTTATCTGTCACGACTCAACTCGTGCACCATGTCCACCAGCGCGATCACGTGCTCGACCGGCGTTTTTGGAAGGACACCATGCCCCAAATTAAAAATATGGCCGTCACGGCCTTTGACCGAGTCCAGGATCTTTTTCACTTCTTTTCGGATGCGAGGAACCGGCAAAAGAAGTATTTTGGGGTCCAGATTGCCCTGGATCGCTTTTTGATAACCGATTTTTTGCCAGGCCCGGTCAAGCCGCAGGCGATGGTCCACGCCGACCACGCTCGACCCCGCTCCGGCAAACGCCTCCAAAAACTTTCCGGTACCGGTTCCAAAATGGATGACCGGGACGCCCGGCTTGATCGAAGCGATCAATTGGCGTGAATAAGGCAGCACATTGCGCTTGTATTCTCCGCCGGACAGACACCCTGCCCAGGTATCGAAAATCTGGACCGCCTGAACTCCCGCGTCGATCTGCGCGTTCAAATAGCGGATGGTCGTTCGGGTGATTTTCTCCATCAGAGGATTCCAAAGGCGCGACACGCGCATCATTTTTTTCGTCTTGAGAAAACGATCCGATGCGCCGCCTTCGATGAGGTAGGACGCCAGCGTAAAAGGCGCTCCGGCAAAACCCAAAAGAGGAATCCCGGGTTTGAGAGAGCAGCGTGTTTGGCGGATCGCCTGAAGCACATACGAGAGACTGTCTTTCGGATCAATGCCGGGCAGATTTCTCACGTCCTTTTCACTCCGTATCACTTTTTTGATCGTCGGGCCATCGCCTTTCAAATACTCGAGCTCTAACCCAAACGACTCGGCGAGCAATAAAATATCCGAGAAAATAATCGCGGCATCCGCGTGGATCGTTTCCTGGGCGTGGACCGTGATTTGGGTCACGAGATCCTTGTCCTTGCAAAGCTCAAGAAACGGTTTCTTTTCCCGGATTTGGCGGTATTCCTTCATGTAACGCCCGGCCTGACGCATGAGCCAAACCGGCGTGTAGGGCGTTTTCTCAAGCCGGCAGGCCTTCATAAACACGCTGCCGTCCAGCTCCTCGCGGGCCGTCGTTTCCAAAATCGCGTCATAAACTTCGACCGCGCAATCGTTTTGCCTTTTGGCTTCCAAAATTTTCGCTGCCTTCTCCGCCGTGGCAACAACCAAAGGCCCCATTTTCGGGCTCTCGGGTTCCACATCCACGGACAATCCGAACGAACGGATCATCTCCGAACAATCCGGCCCCACCGAGGCGATGACCATTTTGCCAAAGGCATGTCGCAGTTGATCCGTGACCTTCAGTTCTCCGGCCACCTGAAATAAATGTTCCGCCTGCACTGCGGTCGTGAACATCGCGACGTCGGCCTTGTTTTGAAGAATATTTCGGATGGCTTGTTTCAAAGGACCGGTGTCTTCGGGAAGCGCCCAACGGTAGATCGGGACAACCAAGAGCTTGGCGCCCCTTTCCTTCAAGCCTTCGATCAAGAGCCGGTTTGACACCCCGTATTCTTGCAACGCCACGACACGGTCTTTGACCGGAATTTTCTCTCGGTTTTCATCCAATGTCCGCAAGATTTCATGCCAAGTATTGGGTTCGGGAACGGCGACCGTGAACGGCACCTCCATCTCCTTTAATGCCCGGATCGGTTTCGGCCCCCTGGGAACGATGATGATTTTTCGAAGCGCGGATAAAATATCTTCTCTTTTGTAACGCGTCTCAAGCGCCTTCACCAAATACCGCGTTCCGACGCCGGTCAGTAAAATCAGCGTGTCTATTTCCTTCGCGAACAATTTCTCGGCGAAAAGAAAAACCTCCGGGTTATTCTCAAGAGGCACCTCCCTCATCGCCGGCGCGGAAAACGGGGTCCCGCCCTGGAGTTTGATCAGATCGCAGATCGTCCCCGCCAGGCGGCTCTCGAACGTGACGACGCTAAGCCCTTCGAGCGGCTTCTTCATAAACGGTCTCCAGTTCGTTGACCATGCGGTCAATCGAGTAAAGTTCGGTCGCGGACTGATACGCGTTCTCGACGATCGAAACGGTGAGCTTGGGATTGGCCACGATAAACTCAATCGCTTCGGCAAGCTCTTTTTCGCTCTTAGGTTCGGCCAAAAAACCGTTCACGCGGTTCCGGATCAGGGCATTGACCGCGCGGATGTTCGTCGCGATCACCGGTTTTTTCGCCACCATCGCCTCGACGAGCACGAGGCCGAATCCCTCCCGGTAGGTCGCCGGATGGACGAAAATATCGGTCACGGACAAAATGGACGTGACGTCCACCCGCGTGTCCATGATGCGCGCCTGTTTTTCGAGCCCGGATTTTCGGATCAGCTTTTCGAGATTTTTTTTCTCCCGCCCGTCCCCGGCGATCAAAAGATAAAAATCTTCTTTTTTCTTTTTCAAATCTCCGACCGCCCGGATCAAATAATCATGGCCCTTGTCCTGCACCAGTCTTGAAATGGACGTCACGACCTTCATGTCCCGGGGGATCTTCCATTCGTCGCGAAGCGCGGCCGGGTCTTTTTCGAGGAGCCGGCTCTCGAAGTCCTCGAGGTCAATCGCGTTCTGAACGATACGGATGCGGGACCGCTTCACCCGGTGGCTATTTTCTAGGTCCTCGGCGACCAACGGACTGATCGCGATGACTATTTTCCCCCAAGACCCGAAGAACCGGCGTGAGAGGCGCGGTTTGAAAAAACCATGGCAGGTCGTGACCAAAGGCACGCCGGTGAATTTTGAAACAAGACTCCCGAGGACTTGGGTGACGCGCGTATGGGCGTGGATCAGGTCGAATTTTTCCTCTTTCACAAGACGGACGAGCTTGGGCAGGGCCAAGAAAATCTTCGGATGAAACTCGTTTTTTGTGCGGATCGGAATATCAAGGCAGCGTATCCCTTTTTTCTCAAGGACCTCCTCGAAATTTCCGCCCGAGGATACGACCACGACCTCATGGCCCATCCGGACAAGACGCGAACCGGCCATCGCCAGATAGTTTGAGATACCGCCGACATTCAGATGCGTGGTCAGGTTGAGAATTTTCATAAAGGGGTATTATACACCAAACAAAACGGCTACGCCCCGCCAATAAAACGCGGCGGGGCTTCGCGCTCACAAAAGAACGGCTACGCCCCGCGGATTATTGGGATCGGACTCGAGAGTGGAAGGGTCTCGGGTTCGCGCGAAGCGTAGCCTAAATTTTGCGTTATGCCGCCGCGCCGGTGCTTGTCAGCGCTTCCTTCACGACGGTCATCCAGATCACCCATTCGACCGGCGCGATCCTGGGTAGATAGATAAACGAGCCGTCCGGCATTTTTTGCAGGAACGACGGCAGGTTATCCAGGTCGATCAAAAGAAGGGTGGCCGCTTTTAAGACGCCGCGGGCCGTTTTATCGTCTTTTCTTAAGTTAAGGAGGATCGCCTTCTCTTCTCCTTGGGTCTTGGCATCGGCGCGGAGCGCTTGTTCTTCTTCGGCCACCAGGACAAACTCATGGATATCCGCTTGGCCCAAAATGTCTTTGACATCGGAAAGGTTCGCGTCTGCCTTGACAAACCGGATGTGATTTCCAAAAACCGCCGCGTTCGCGTTCTTTTGGATGAATTTCTCCCGGTCTTCGGGCGTATTCTTGAAATCATTGGTCCTCACGACCAATGTCGCGTCGATCTTGCCGGCGGACTGCTCGATTTCTCTCGCGATGGAAGCGCTGTCTTTGTTAAAGGCCTCCAGCGTGAACGCGACATGCCTGACCTTCTCATTGATCTTGGTGACGGATTCTTTTGCGCTCAAGAGGCCCGCGCCATACACGGCTTGAACGGCCTGGGCTTGAGCGATCTCATTCAAACCATCCCGGAGAATGAATTGATCGGCTTCGAATGCCAACGTATAACGCCTCGGATGAGATAATTGGATCTGGCTCAAAATCTCATTCAGGTAATCAACCCATGCCTTTTCTTCGGCCGGAGTCAGAGAACGCGTCATGGTTTTAAGCACGGCCTGGTTTAACTGTTCCAACGCCCCAAGCTGCTGATTATTCAACCGTGACAGCGCTTGGATCAGCGCGCGCCGTGATTCTGAGGCCAATGTCGTCTCATCAATGACCACCGAGTTGGGCAGTTGAGCATTCACCGCGGCTTGGATCGAATTAAAGGTATGGTATTGAATTCTGTCTGGGCCGATAGTCTCTTTGAACCGTTCGAATTTTTCCAGAGAAGCGCGGCCGGTCGGGATAAATATGACATTGACCGCCGGAATTTGTAGGCCCAGCCGCGCGCCGGCTCCTGCCTTTATAGCCTGCGCTAAAGCGTTTGAAGGAGAATATCCTGCTTTCAAAAGCTGAATAAATGTTTCTTCGGCTTTTTGAGGATTGCTTGAAACGGCGATACGATACGCTTCGACTCTCCCAAAAGGATTCTCGCCTGTCGTGAGACGTCTGAATACGGCCTCGGCGTTTTCAGGGTTGTTTGAGGTCGCGATAACATAAGCCTCTACTCTTCCAAGAGCATTCTTGCCTGTCGTGAGACGTCTGAATACGGCCTCGGATATTTCAGGGTTGCTTGAGACGGCAATCTGATAGGCCTCTACTCTTCCAAAAGGATTCTTTCCTGTCGTGAGGCGTCTGAATACGGCTTCGGCTTTTTTAGGGTTGCTTGAGACGGCGATGTGATACGCCTCCACTCTTCCAAGAGGATTCTTGCCTCTCGTGAGGCCTGTGAATATCACTTCGGATGTTTCAGGATTCTTTGATTTCGCGATCGCTAAGGCGATCGGGACATTCTCATGGTTATCCACAAGCTTCAGAAATACCCGAACGCTAAGCGGGGGGTTTTTAGTCATATTGATTAAACTTTGAATGTTCTTAGGATTGCTCCCCAGAATTGTTTCCACGCGCGCATAATCCGTTTTCCCCCTCAAAGCATTCCACTGACGCTCCGTCACTTCGGATGTCAGGCCGGTGTTGTTGGAGTAGACATAAATATATCTTTTACGATCTTTGGATATAATCTCAAAATAATCGTTCTCGTTGATCGGGTGGTAATAGATCCGTTCGACGCGGTCTCTCAACTCATGAATGATTTTCTTGCTGCTAAAAAGACGCCTGTCTTCCTTGGAATCCCGGTATTTGGATTTGATTTCCTCGATGCGGCTTTGGTACGTGGATTTTGCCAGCCGCGCGCCTGTTTTGCCTATTTTTTCCACAGCCTCGTAAAGCTCCTTCGCAAGGCCGATCTGCCCCCAGACAATGGACCCGTGGCCGATCCCGTTCCGGTGCTCGTAATCCTGCTTCAACCTTAAAATAAGCTTGGTCCTCTGGTCCGTCTGCTTGGCGGCGATCAGGTTGATCAAACCGTCGTTGACAGGCGAAGAGAAGATGTTGGCGGCCATCCGGGCGGTCTCTTGCTCTTTCGAAAGCCCCGGCGTATGAGAGGGCTTATCGGTATCACCGGCCAACAGGCGTAACTGCGTGTCCTCCGGCTTCATGACATTCTCGTCGCCCAGGTCGATCGCCCCTTCTAAGACCCGGATCACACGATCATCTGTTGGATTAGACGCCTGCGCCAGATAATTGTGCAGGAGCGGAATAGCGGCTTCGTGCCAGCCAAATATCACGGATAAGGCAACCAAAAATCTCTCAAGACCTTCCTGTGAATCTAAATCCAGCCCATTCCAAGCCAGGACTCTTTCGTTCCAAGCGGCGTCTCCGCCTTGATTGGCATGTTGAACGGCATTCCGCAACTCCTTTGCATAATGCCGTATTTCTTCTAAACTTAAATGCGCATCAGGGCCGTCGAGATAGCGTCTCCACGCTGTTTCCGTAAGTACGTGATCCCGCATATTTTTCAATTCATAGTTACGCTCCGGAGAATTGGAAAGAGGCATTTGAGAAGTCTGGTCATAAACACGCGGCCGGAGGGCGCGGATAGTGGCATTCAAAGCCTCCGCTTGGCTTCTTAGTTCGCCGGAGGAGTCCGCAGAGGCAATCACCTGACGGATTTTTTGCATGATCGACATAAATGGAGGCGTCATCAGAGAGTTCTCATAGCCGTCAAAATAGGCTTCGTGTCTTATGCCGGCATTCAAAACCCTAAACACGGAAAGCGTTTGTTCGGGTTCCTGCTCTAAAATCTTGTTTAACTTCTGAAGCTCTCCAAAATCAACGGCGCTTTCCTTATCTTCGCTATACAAACGTTCAAGATCGGCTAAATATTTGGGTGCATCTATTGTCAGCCGCGCGCCGGTGAGAACAATATGATCAAATCTAAAATCATCCTTAGGCAGGCCCAAAAGCTCATTTTGTGCCTCTAAATTTTCTATTGCGTCTTGTGAATACATCTCTAAGTAGGTTTCGGCTTGAATCATATCCGATGCTCTGCCTTTCGCGATGACATCGGCAATAGCTTTGATGACGCTATAACGCATGGTTTCGCCGATTTTTGCCAACCACACATGCTCAGGGTCTTCATCGTAATATTTTCGCGAATCGAGCTTTTTCTTTAGGAGAAGCTTCAAAGCTTCCATTCGCGCTGTTTCCGTGACGATCGGTTGGATCAGGTCAACGGGATTGACGAAAAACAGCAACGAACCATCTAGATCCGCATGTTTAACGACCAATTCGGAACGGACATCCAATTCAGTGCTGTGGGTGGGCATGCCGATGTTTTTCTTATCAAAACTTTCAGGAAATTTCTTGATCAACCGGGATAAATTGATATACATTATCCATCCGTCTTTGTTGTTGGAGAATTCAAGCCGGCTTTTTGGCTGAGTGAGGTCCTCCCCTTGCTGCGTGTGAATATAAGGCGAGAAAATAATCTCAACCGCGTTCTCCTTTAAATAATCCAGCGCGGACTTTTTCTCACCCGCCAAAGTGAGTTGAATGATCACTTCTTCCATCAGACGGGCAAGATCATCCGGTAATCGGCCGACGTTTACCTTAATTAAACGGTACTGGCCCGACCGGGTTTGCTTCGTAGCCAGTTCAATAATTTCGGCGACACTGCTTGGTTTATATCGGAGTGTTACAAGCTCACTGGGCATCACGGCCGCCAGCCGCGCGCCGGCGGTTTTGATCTCGATTTTTTCGAAATCGGCTTTCTCTGAACTCTTCTGGCCCAAAGGCTTGCCCCAGGCATCGGACCCTGAATGAATAGATATCTGCCCGACTTTCTTCCTCTGATTCTCCAAAAGAGGTATTTCGACAATGCCGCTTGCGGGAATGGTGAAGATTTTTGGAATCAAACCTGATTGGCTGTCCGGAGCCGCTCCGGAGGGCAGCAACCTCAAATAAAATTTAGTTCCCTTTTGATCTTCCGGGAATGTGAGGCGTATCGCCGCCGCTTTGGATAAATCGATAGGCCCGTTTTTCCAAACAGAATACGCTTGGCCATTGCTCCAATTTCCTTCCGGGCCCTTGGAAATAACGGCATAGCCTCCTTTGGCTTCCGCCTTCTTTTCAACCTGTTTCTTTGGAGTTTGTTTGACAGCCGGCTTTTCTTTGACAGCTTCGGGCTTCAGATTAAATCCTCCGAATCTTTGCCACGCTTTGTCTAGCACGCCAAAATGCCGTTCTTCTGCACGGCCGGATTCGGCCTCTTTCCATCTTTCATCGGTGGCTTCAAACCAATACGCACCGGCGAGCCACTTCTCTCTATCCAACTCAGGTTTCAATTTTCTAAGCATGTTAACTTGGCTTAAATCGTCCGGCGTTTTGGCCCAAATACCCGTTTCCGCGACGACGATCGGCAGCCCGATTTTTCTGGCCCTTTCAAACATTCCTCTGATCTCCGATACATCCCCCGTGAATCCGGCGCCGCCAAAATCCACCCCGGGATAAGCGTTGAGGGCGATACCGTCAAAAGGACGATTCTTTTGTTTGATCACCTCTGCGATGAGTCTGGCTTCTTCATCGCCTAACGCTCCATTGCCCAAAAGAACAGGATGCCTGACCGGATTTTTCGGGTCTTTGGCCGTAATAGCCAGCTCGGTTTTCTTCACCGCTGAACCCAGATCACCCATAAAATCATAATAATCCGCCAAAGCCATGGGAAATACTTTCCAACTAAAGCGGCCATTTTGGACGTGATAATTTGTCTCATTGCCAAGGTCCCAATAAAGCAGCCAGGGTTCCCGGGCGTAGAGCTCGACCTGTTTTTGCACACTGCCCAGAATTTTCTGTCTTTCTCCGGGTGAATTTGCTTTGAGTTCCGGCGAACCCGGCAAATCCCAAAGACCGGCCCAGTGGCCGGCCATCACGCGGATCCCGTATAACTGATGCGCGCGCCTCAAAATCTTCTTCACCGCAGTGATGTCTTTGGAAGATTCCAAGGGCAAATAATAAAGCCGGATACTTTTGACGCCAAGCGCTTGAAGTGTTTTAGCGTGGTCCTGCCCGCGGCGCGAAAGCCCCAGTTCTTTTAATACAGGGTCGTCCGCCGGCAAGAGAGGAGCGATGAGCTCGGCTACACGGCCGTTCGTATAATAAGAAATATGGCGACTGCCTTCCGTGGGCTGATAAACAACCCCATTTAGATCGGCGGGCGGAACGATCTTTCCGCCAATTTCAACCTCGACGGCTTTTTCAGCCTTGTTCCACACGAAGCGCACGACTTCCGCTATTAGCGGTTGTGCCATCGCAAGAGACGCGATAACAGAATAAATACCCAAACGGATCCATTGTGCCCATTCGCTTCCGCTCAGGGCCAGCCGCGCGCCGGCCGCTGGTCTACCTGTAAATCGAAAATACCCAAGCAGAGGAAAGTGATCGGACACCGGATCCTCCAAAGAATCCTCAAGGCGGACATAGGCCGGTTCAACACCCTTGGAGTAAAGATTGAGCGTCATTTTGGATTGGTCCACAAGAGAACCGGCCAAAGGATGCCCGGGCCATAGCGTGTTGATCGGTAGGCCTTGATTCAATTCATAAACGGCGTTGCGAAAACCTGGATCTTGTAAGTGGCTTGCATGGTTCATGTTTTCACGATTATTCGCCGGATTGAAATCGCCGGTCAAAACGACGGGTAATTTCTTTTGATTCACCAGCTGAATAAACTGAATGAGTTGTTCAATTTGGCTGTGACGCGTGGCCGAATTGGCCGGATCAGGATTGAGGTGGGTCGTAAAAACATAGAATTCCCGTCCGTTCGTTTTTAATTTAAACTTGCTCCCCAGCAACACGCCGCCGCCTGAAACGTTTTTTAAGATCATCTCGCCTTTTGTTTCGACTGCCGAAGCGTCATAAAGAATGGCCATCCCTTGAACAAGGTCTACCGGAGAACTGGGCGACACCATGAAAAAATGCGGCCTGTAAAAATGCATGATGGGCTGGCCGAAATTTGGCAATTGATCCGCGATGATCTGAGCGGTGTTATACGGGACCGGATCGCCCTCCCAATCCTTCACGATGAGATTCGGGATCTGGACTGCTTCTTGAAGCGTCACAAATGTCGGGGCGTCCCTGCGGATCTGATCGATAAGATGCTTTTGGCGCAGAAAACTCGTCGCCGGCTGGCCTGAGCCCGCTTCTTCAATGATTTGGTTGAGATCCTCAATATCGTTTGGAATAAGCGCATTCGCTTCGTAGACTTTAATTCCGTTGCCACTGCTTAGCGTGGGTTGAAAATCTCGTTCAAACGCCTCTTCCAATGCTCTCCTAGCGGCTCGAAGCTCTTCGATCTCCGGAGCTCCGATACCCTTCTGCTGTCGTAATTGATCTATTTTTTTATTTAATACGGCCGTCGATCTAACGATCTCACGACCATTCGTCAGCCGCGCGCCGCTCGGACTAAATTCAAGCACCTGCACGCCCGGATCCCGGATGATCAACCCAAGGCCATGAGTTTTGATGTCCCCCACTCTATAGACCTCGTAGATATTCCCATGTGTCGGCTCGATCACCTGGACTTGATCGTCGTCGGATAGATTGAGCGGCCCAAAGATTTTTTCAAAAATGGCCGCATCTTTCAGTTTCCCCAATGTTTGGATGTTGTGGCCTTTGCGCATTCCCGTATCAACCACAACAATTTGTTTGCGCTCACCGTTCTGCAATGCAAATGCCTGAAGATCGGCATGATCCGTTTCGGCAAATTGTTCCATGCCCTGCGCCTTAAGTTGCTCGGCCAATTCTTTACGAAGCCATTCATTGGTTAAATAGTAAAAAGCCTTGCGGTCGCCGGCCAAATAGCTTTTCAATACGGAGTTAGGATCTTGTTTTCTATGATAAGCGCCTGCCATTTGTCTGAAATACTCGCCGGCGGTGACCGAAGCGTCAATCACCCGGCTGATCTTGATCGCCGATTGCGAATATTTCGCGAAAGCCGTCGGATTGGTTTTATAAAGATTCGTGGCCCAAAGCATCACTTCAAGATACGCGTCGGGCGACGCATCTCTGGGGATGATCGTATTTCCGGAACCAGGCACGGTTCGGTCTAAGATGACCCCTTGGCGTTGAATAATTCCCTCTATCCAGGGTGGGCCCATTTGCAACCCGCCGTTGGCGGCGATATCCGACTCGGTATATTCAGCTGCGCCGGTTCGACGGTCCGAGTCCTGCACCTGAATGTGCGTTCCGGCCATCAACTCGATTTGCTCGTCTAAACTCCAGCCGGAAATCACAATGAGGCGGCCTGGATATCCTAACGCGTTTGCCTCCGCTTCCAATTTCTTTAAGTCTTCCAGCATATAGGCTGTGTGCGGTTGCTTATTGGCGGCTAAAATAACATTCACGCCCGATTTGAGTAATTCCATGACATTTTCCCTGGTAAATGCCCTCTTTCTACCCGCCTTCTCCGGAACTAAACGGCCGAAATAAGCCACAACGGGTAAGTCGGGATTCAAATCCTTGAATCCGGGGTTTAACTTCATCAGTTTTTCGTTTTGAGCCCATCGGCGGATCACTTCCTTTTTGGTATCAATGATGGCTTGCTCGGACGGCAGCTCCGGATCCTCATTCGAAAATAGTTCTTTCATGACTTTACGGAAATGGGCCGAAGAAACCGGGCGATTGTCTCCGTTCGTGACCGAGATCTGCGGAACACCCGGATTCGAGGGGCCGACCTCTTCGCGCTGGGTCGCGCTGACTGTCGTCGAGAGATCGGAAGAACTCTGCGCAGCAGTTGTGAAGTCCACTTGATTTATACTTTCATTCACTGCATATTCGTTCCAAGGATGTTGAATATCCATGTTTTTCAACGTATCAAGACCGTCGGATATTTGCATATGCATACGGTTAAAATAAGTATGCGTCGTATGAACGATCACCGCTTCCTTTAGCGGCGAATCGGCAGGCAGCTCTTGGACAGTATTTAACCATACCCTTAGCAGTAGAGGGCCGAGTCCGGTCTGGCCGTCATTGAAAAACAAAACTGGAGGCTTATAATTGGCCCCTTCCTTATCGCGTTTTTGCCTTTCCAATTGGTCCGCCAGCATGATAGAAGACTTGGATAAAAATTCCGTAAATTCTATCTGAGAAGACGTGCCGTGTTGCTTATACATGTACATGAGTCTGGTAAAATAATTACCTGAGTCTTTCAATAAGAATTCTTGAATACCTAAAGGATTTCTGCCGGCATAAACATTCACGTTGACGGGATTATTTTGGACAGTGATCTGCTGTTGATAACTGGGATGTTGATCATCGGGCAGTCCAAGGATCGGGACCGGTAACTTCGAGTAATCAACCGGTCGAATATCAACTTCCATATGTTTATGTCCGTTGGCGTCGATGACTTCGCGTTCCGCGGTTACCTCATTGTATTTGGGTTGTATTGTATTGATTCCGGCATGGCCTGCGGCAAGGCGATGCATTTGACCGGTATGGTAGATCATGACGCGGCCCAAACCGCCTCCCACCTTCGAGATTTCCGCGGAGATCGCATAAATCGATGCGCCCTCAAGCTCAGGCGCTTGTTCCTGCAGCCAATGTTCCGTGTCTTCTTCTCCGAACATCAACAACACGGAGTTCAGCGCCGGGTGCCGGCGTAAATTGTTGTTCTTAATAAAACTTATAAGCGATCTTTTCAACGGCTCATCCATCAAAACAATCGCTTTCATAGGCGGCCATCGGCTTTCTACCGGATCACGGTACCAAATGTCGGTCGCGAAAGCATACGCCTTCAAAATATTCGTTAACCGTTCCACAGCTCCTGGTTCGGCTTTGTCCAGTTGCCGTACCGCTTGCTCCAGCTCTTCCTTTATATAGTGAACCGCTTCGACTTTTACCGCCATCGCTTGCGGAGTGACCCCACCTGCAGGCGCGTAGCCTTCACCTTCATGCTTCAGCAGGCCAATTTGGACAAGATAATTGAGTTGTTCTATCGTTGTATTGTCTTCTGTCGGCAACCCTTCATTGGCGAGTTTGTTATAGACCGCAGGAATAATGTCGCGTATGGGCAGCGACGGCTTGGTCTTCAAACCTTCAAGAACGATCGAGCCCACGACATTCAGACGGTGCCAGTTTGGCGTTAGATCGCCGACTCCTTCCAATAAGTCGTCCTTATAATTTCTCGCCAACCGCGCGCCACCGGTCCTAATATCAAGCGTTTTGCCTTCCGTGCCGGCATGAGCAGCCGTCACAGGTCCGGCCGTCGGAAAACCGCTTTCGATCCACTGGCGTAACGGATCGGCGTCTGTTATCTCCGGAAATATGTAAATGCCTGTAAAGCCGTTATGAGACAGATGCTGTTCCAACCGTTGTCTTTCGTTAATACCGAGCGAATTAAGCAATGAACGTGTATGGCCCGGGTGAGTTTCGTCCTCGTAGATTTCATAACCGGATTGGGAGCCCTTTGGAGTCTGAAAATCGATCTCGAGAACGCCATTCTCAGAAGTCGCGGTGATATCGCCATATTTAGCGTTTTTCGGCAAAATAAGAGCCAGACGATTGGCCAACTCGTAAGGACTATGCGCCGCCGGAAGGCTGATCTCATGTGCTTGTCTCTGGTTAGACCCAAACACAACGCGAATAGGCAAATCCACAGCAGAACCTTTGCTTTTTAAATACTGCACCTGATCCATGACTTCATCGACGGCTTCATCCGTAGTCAAAAATCTTGTCGTGTTTTCTCCGGGTTGTAATTCCAACCAATTTCTTTTATTAAATTCATCCATAGCCCGCTGCAAGTTATCCCGATTGGCTTGAGGATTGGATGTCTGACGCCTCGTTTTGTATTCTTGGTAAATGGAGCGGCCTAGACTGCCCAGTTCGCCCAAACCGCGCGGTTGAATATAATAAATAGCGGGGGCATAGCCGTGCTCGTAATTCTCCGTCCCCGGAGCTTCCAGAGTGGCCAACGCATTCAACATCGTGGATACCTGGGCAAGCTCCCCTTTTTCTTCGATAAAGGTTCCAAGGGTTCTGCTAAAATCAGTATTTAAAAATTCATCGGGCGTTCCGATCACCTTCATTTTTGCGTTCAAAACGGCCAGCACCTTTTCAAAAGTGCGCTGGGCCGGATCCGGATTAAATAAAGCCTCCGAAGTCAAATCCTCGGGTCTGATTTCGGTCCCCGCGAATAAAGCATCCATGAAATCCGCCAGCGCCGTCACTTCCTGATTGGTGTTAAATGCCAAATATTTTGCCTTGTCCTTTTTGATGGCATCGAGTGTGTTTTTTGATATCAGTATCCCTTCCAAAATAAGCAATACCTTCTTGGCGGCAAATTGAACGGTCGATAGAATACCGCCCGTTTCTTCATTGTAAATCGTCATTTGGAACGCCGCAAAAGGCACAGGCTTCCCTTCTTTTTTCAATTGCATCCGCAAACGATGAAAGTTTCCTACCACTTTTGCGGAGGGCCGTGAATTTACGATGTTCATATTGTGGGTCGTTACGTAAATATTGTCACGCGGTCTGCCGCCTTTTTTCGCATCCGCCAAGAGATCACCGAAGGTCCCGTCAAGAACCGGGTTAAGAAAGGCATCGCCATGTGACGCCACGCCCATCCCATCGGGTGTGTAGGGTTCATAGACTTCCCCTGTGCGTTTGAGCCAACGGGGAGTCAAAGACGATCTCACGCGATGAATTCGATCGCCGAACACGCTTAGATCGGATCGTCTATTTTTCAAGACCTTTTCGACCCGTCTCAACGTGAAATCACTTTCGACGATGATCAGTGACGCCCGGAAAAACTCTTTCACCCTCCAGGCGATCTGGGCCAATCTAAAATCACCCAACCGCATCCATCCCAAACTCTCCGACGGCCTTTCATGACCCGGAAGGACTGCTCCTCGCATGGAAAGCCCTCCCAAAAGAACTATGGGCACGATCTCAATTTCTTCCTGTGAGACTTTTTTATCCTCTTGTTCCTGTCGGGAAGAAATGGTTTGACTCTGTCCGACAAGGGCTTTGACAGGATCTTGAATACCCTGAGGCATATGAGGAATATCTCCCTCGAAAACGCGCAAGCGACCTGATCCGGGCTCGGGAGGGTTTGTGATAGTTTCAGGCAAAGCGAGGGAAGTCGGCTTTTCAGGATGAGCGGCTCGGTCTCTGACGAGGCGCTCGATCAGTTCGGAGCGGTATCGAGCAATTTCAAAAGATTGGCTTTGTTCAAGCATGGTCCTGACAAAAAAGCCGAGATTAGAAAGAATCCTGGCGTAGTCCGTGGAAACTTCCGGCGGAAGAACCCCTAAAGTTTCAAGATCCTGAAGCGTTTGGTAGAAAGGTTCAAATTTTTCTTCCTCAAGCAGTTGGTTGGCTTCCCTTAGAAGTTTTTCCCTTGTACGCCGCGTATGTTCGGTGGGAGGCGCGTGCGCTTGAAGAATATGCTCCAGCTTTTCCAACTGCTCGCGGGCAAAAGCGGGCCTTTTGATATAGTCCCGGGTTTGCGAATCCAGATCATGAAGAAGCGCTTGTATCGCCTCGGAGGATGATCCTGAAGAAAGTTGATTGGCTAAATGATTTACCTTCTCGAGAGCAATCACCAAACGTTCATTTTCGAAGTCTTCCAAAATCTCATTAAAACGATTATCGAGAGCGCTCTTCAGCATTTCCCCAAGCGATTGCAACGACTTCCCGACAGCCTGATGGAACGCAAGCCTCGCTCCTTGCGGTTTTGAAGGAACGCCGATCGTAATAAAAGAAGCTAACGGCCGGCCTTCGCCGGTAGGGTTATACAAACCCGGCGCGCGCGTGTTTAATTCATAATAGCGGCCGCTCGTGGCGATTCCCAACCCGGCAGAGGAACCCTGGTCAAACGCAACGGCGATCCATGGTTTTTCTCCCAATTCTTTCTCAAGGATAAGAGCCGCTTCCGCGTAAGTGACACCGGCGCTTTCCCGGGTGCGTCCGCTGAAAGTAAATATGAAGAATCTTCCTTTGGGATAATTCCCCGACGGTCTTGTCACACCCACGATCTGTCTGGGGCCGCGTTCCCATTTCTCAACAGGGTTATCCTGGGTTTGCCGCGATAAAAGCCTATCCCATCCCTCGTCGTGAAACTCGGTGACAGATTTATTTTGTGTTTCCACTCTATTTTCACCCTTGAGGTAAATCGTTATCCCTCCGCTCACGAACCACTTCATCTTCTCCCAGTCGCCCTCAAAGTCTTGCGGACCTTGATAGTGGAAATTCGGCCGATCTGCCAATTGATAAACAAGGCGCTGGGCATCCGGAATATCAAGCTTTTTAAGGCGTAAATTAAGCCTTGGAGCTATACTGCCCTCGATTTTTTCAAGGAGGTTATTTTTCTTATCAATTTTGTAATCCTTTTTGCTCAAGGAGATAACGTAGCCGATCGACGGCATCAACACCTCCTCCTCAATGATCCTTTGCACCTCATTACCCACGACAATGAGGTTGATCCTATTTTTGCCCACAGGTTGTTTGAACTGCTCAAAGTCTTCCCCCGTGGCAATACTGGTGGGACTGGCCATCGGTGTGATGACCGCAACGCTCCTATTGCCATAATCCGCCAGTGGATCCGAAATAACGTCCTCCTCTGTCCAAGTGAGCGTATTTTCCGGATCGAATTCGACTCGGCCTCCTCCCATATGATAATGGCCCGCAACAAATTCGCCATCAGCCGTCAAACCAAAATAGGTTTTGTTATACAACGGCGCCGTCGCGGGCTTTTGAGAAGCCGTTTTGTTTGAGTCAAAAGACATGTTCGAAATATCGATCGTTTCTGCGGGACCGCGAAGTGCGTTGTAATAGTTGGCTCTGTTTCTGGTGAAAGGGAAATTCAGATTGCCGATAATAAATGTCTGTGCGGGTTTTTCTTGGGCCAATTGGCCGGCCAAAACTGCCGGCAGTATCAGCCGTCTTTGCCCTCCGGCATAGCCCGACGGTAAATCAGTAGCGTCGACAGGCGTAAAGGATACGTTGTCCGCGTCAAGCGGAATTGAGATCCCATGAATTTTGGAAACAGGCCCTTGAGATTCCCCAACCGTGATCGGGCTCACGACGCAAAGTTCGTTATCGGAAGCCGCCTTGTCCCCCAACTGATAAAAGAGGCTGGTATACTTCGCGCCTTCGACAGGCTGTATCGTCCGGCGGGTCAAATCGTCTTTGATCCTCTGATTGCGATAGTAAGCATACTCCGTTAAATTGCCAAAGCGGTTGTCTCCGGCTTTCACTCTTTCCTCATACTCGCTCTTGAGATCAATTTTTTGGCCCTCTAAATCTTCCTTAAATTCCAAGAGAAGGTTTGGATCCACAAATTCAACCAATGTCTTTCCGTTTTGATCCAACTGTTTGGAGATTTCAAGCCAACCCGCCTGGCTTATCGGGCCTGATCGCTCCATCAGTTCCCGCTTCGCCTGCCAAAACAGTTTGGCTGTCTGTCTGGCCTTCCTATCAGCGCCGTGATAATCCACTGCCAGTGAAATTAACGGGGGAACAAAAAGGACATACCGATCGGGCATGGGTTTTTCCACCTCATCCCAGAAAAGCCCCGTGAAACGCTGCGTGTCGTTTTGCCGGGCAAATCCAAAAGCATATAAGGGACACAGCGATCCGCTCATCGTTAAAAGATTGTTTTCACCGAACACGCTCAATGTGACTTCTCCGTCCTTGACGTGATTCAGCAATTTGTTCAATTCATCACTCGACTCATTGAGATTGATACCGGGGATACTCGAGTAGGTCGTAACCAACTTGATCAAGCCAAGCCTATAAAGCCGCTCAACATCGGCATATTCACTCAATGAAAGCACCGCTTCAATATCCGCCTGCGTTGCGTCCTCACGCAAACGATTCTCCTTTACGACAAAGGTGACGGAGATTTTATCGGCCAAATTTATCAATTCCCGGTCCGAAAGTTCCCTCAGCGAACGCCCGTTCTTAAGCTTGCCCGCCCAACGGTCGATAAGGGCCGCGCCGAACAAACGCATCTCAAGCCCCGCCGTCCTGCCTTCGCCTATCACATGAGCATGATGGCCAGGCGTGTCTAACACCTCTTTTCCAAAACCAGCCGCGTCGTCGAGGGCCAAGCCATACTGGGTGTAAAGGTTGATCGCGCGGTTTACTTCGTCCGCCGACATCTTGAGAAAATCGGAACTGCGAGTAATGAAATTGACCGCCTGCAGTTCGGCTAAGGCCGCGTCAAAAGATTCTATGGACGAATTGTCGAGTCTTTCGCCGTTTTTTTGATTGATGGCTCTTATCTCTTCTTGCTGTTTCTTACGTTCAGCTTCCACAACGGACGGGAAATGTTTTTGCCTGAGTGCCGCGATATGTCCATCGATCTCATGCAATGTCAGGTAATCCCGCACGCCGCGATTCGGATTGAATAACTTGTCGAGATCTTGCTCATAATCTTTGTAGTTTGAAATCAGTTGCCTCAAAAGTTCCGGCCGATTTTCGCGATCGTAGCGATAAGTGACGAGCGATTTTTGATACCACAAATCCTCGACACGGACTCGTGCATAAAGATCGGAACCGGAGAGAGGTTCTACCCAATACTTGACCTCGTCATTCGCAAACCGAAGGTAGGGATAAATATTTTTTATATCCTTTTGTGTATAACCGCCGGGCAAATAGTGGGTATCAACGAAACGAAGGCCGTCGGCGGTTCCCGTCAAATAGCGGAACAGGTAACTGACGCCCGCAGTAAAATAGGCGATCAGCCGCACCAAAAGACGGCTAGCGGAATTAACAACCGGATAAGGCGTATTGAGACTAAAGCGCGCCGTGAAATACCTATTAAGCTGCCCAAAAAGGCCGAGATGGCTGAATTTTTTTCTTATTTCTTCGCTTCGCAGATAAACCTTATGATCTCTGAACTCGATATCATAGCTTTGTAAGACGTCTATAAAAGCATCCCGGATTTGAGGAATGAGCCTGTGCTTGGCGGCGCCGGGCCTGACGGTTTCAGGCACTTGGCCCAATGCGAGACGGGCGCCGACAGGCCCGGCTTGGCTTTCGTGAAATCTCAAAGCCGCCAGATACGCGGCACCACGCGCGATGGGTTGGCCTTCGGCACTGGTAATAAAATGGATCTCCGGAACTCCATAATTCTCACCTCGATACCAACGATTCATATCGCTATAGTAAGCCTCTCGTATATCCCTCACAAAATCTTCGTTTATGACCATCGACCCTGAAATAACAACCTCTTTAATAGACTCAGGCCCCAAGGATTTCAGTGTCTCAAATACAGCTCCGCTGATCCGCTGCCCGAGGCGCTGAGCGACTCTCATTGCAGAAGGGTTCTTGGAATAGACGTGAGAATTATAATTCCCAACAAAACTTTCACTTGTAAAATCGCTTTCCGCATAAATCTGGACTTGTTTCAACCATGGCTCTTTGGAAGAGTGCCGAATGATGCCTAGGGTCTTATCTACAACAGACGTCGCTACGGATAATCCAAAATCCAGATTCGAAGGGATCAAATAATTGATCGGTTCCTTGAATATATCTCTATCACTTTCGATATATTTTGAAAACTCAACCGCCATCGCAGTGGAAAATTTATCCAAGGCCAGCCTGACCAATTGAGAATTGGCCTTATCCGCCACAGGTCGCCGAATATCCGTTTTGAATTTCGTATAGGCGTCGGTGGTATGGGGGTCTTCCAAAAATGCGTCTATGATGGCAGCTTGGATACCAATCAGCGCAGCCAATCGTTGCGAAGAGGATTGGCCATGATGATAATTAAAGCCCCTAATATGGTCGGAGGCTTGGCGTAACTGATTGTATATAAGATTCTGGGTATCCTTGTTAGGCAATCCGAGGCTTTGGATCATGGGGATTTCATCGAAAACATGTTGAAGTTGAAGGTTCAACTCCAGAAAATCGAAGAATTCCTGCATACTAAGAAATCCTGCTTGGCTTATCGCTTGACGCATATCGGCGTCAAGGTCGTTTATTTTATGGATCATGCGATTCATTTCGATCGTAAGCTGGCCTTCAACAAGCCCTCCCTGCATGATAGGTTTGGCTATATGGCTCGTGAATCCTTTCTTGGAAAGATACGCGCTTATCGTCCCTTTCATCGCCTCGTGATGCGGACTTCTCTCGGCGCCGTCAAGCATATTGATCACCATATCTCCCCATCCGGATAGATCGATCAAAACATTACCTTTTGCAAGAGTCCCGCTGGCACTTCCGTCTTTTAACCGAATAACCAACGTTTCCCTATTTAACCTGTCACGAACTTCGCCCTTGGCTTCGATTTTTTGCGAAGTGACAAATGAATCGCCCGCATTAAAGAGATAAACCGGTGCCTCCTGCTGAATGGATAAACCATGCTTACGGGCGACCCTGGTTAATTCTTGCGTGAGCCGTCCATGCAGAAGCCGCATAATTTTGCTCATGTCATCTCGTATTTGTTGCTCTTCGTCAGGATGATACTTCAGGTATTCCCATACACCCTGGAAAGTCACGCCCGATAAGCCAGTGGTAGTATTCGTCTCATAATTGACCGCTCTCTGCCAAGCGATACCCACGCCCAGGATCGGTTTTGTGACATCTTTTTCGTACTCATCGGCAACCGACCTAACAATTTTTTCAACAAACTGCTCCGGTTTCTCAAAATAGGAAGGCTTCCAACTTTGCGAGGATTCATTTCGTTGCGCTATGCCTCCGGAAAAAACACAGATCTGAAGGTTACGATCCGTAGGGTTAACGCCGATGAATTTACCTTCATGGTTGGCGTCTATCGTTTGTCTGATCATGTCAGGATTAACCGTGAGTTCGCCGCTGCTAAAGTAGCGATCAAAAGATTTAGAAGTGACGGGAAGAGGCCCCGGTAGGTTGTCTTTTCGCGCTAAGGCGAAAGGATCTCTATAATGGTTTTCAATCACCGGAATGATCAAGCTGCTTTCTCTTTTGGGAACCCCGCCTTGGAAACCCATTCTGACAAGAGTCGCCTCGTAAATGTCTGCCGGACAATACAATGTCAAACTCTTAGGCCGATAAAATGAAAGGTTGTTATAGATCAAAGTCCCGAGATATCTGGCGATTAATTGTACGCCGGCCGACTCGCGTTTTCGCGGGATGTAGATTGGCGGCATGACCAGTTCCTTGTCTGTGCCTTCATTCAAAACCAGTTGGATGGATTCTCTTTGTTTGCGAGACAATTTATCTTTGAACATTTGAAATATCTGATGCCAATGGTTGATGGCCCACACGTTAGGATAACGTTCAAAAACAGGAAGCCCTAAGTTCTCAAGACGCGGAATTTCTGTCGGCTGATTGAAAATAATGTCTATTTGTTTGTCCTCTTTCGCGGATAGTCTTGCCCCATTAGTAGGCCGTGGGTGGTCAATGGCCATCGTATCCATGATAGGGTTTAGAGTCTCCTCACGCGTCATAACCTCCCCTCTGCCGACGGAAAGCATTCTTCTGAGGGCGTAGGTCGTGGAAAGCCGCTCGATGATTTTCGAAAGCTCGGCTGAATTTGGCACGATCTTATGGGCGGAATTAAGTTGAGAGGCCTCCGAGATGACCACATCCACTTCGGTATTTTTAAGAAGCCACTTTATTTCTTCAGGAAGGACCTCGAACATTTCGCTGGGGAAATACTTACTTAGTTTGAAAGGCTGCCCGGAGGAGGCCGCTTTTTGCAACAGGCGTTCAAGTTCTGTCAACTTCTTGGCACGGTTTCTTTCGAAGAAACGCACCACATCCTCAGGAGGCATGGAAATGATAAGCGTGTTCACCATGCCGACCTCCTCGCCGTTGGCATTGCGTCGTCTCCAAAAAGAAACCTTCTCGCCGGTCGTTTCAAGGATAGAACGTTCAAACACTGTGGCGATACCAAGAAGGCTGCCGCCCATTGCTTCCAGATCCGTCGTATTTTTTACAACAAATATGGTCGCTTTGGACCCTGCAACGTCTTCGATCGCTTTGGCCATGCTGACGTGACCTCTTTTGAGCTTAAGATCTCTTTCCTTGCTCAGACCGGCCATTAAAACCGATGGCAATGCGCTTGTATAGGCTGAGCCATTTCCCAAGATAATGCCCATCTCGGCGACATAGATTTCTCTGATCGCCTCGGGTTCGGCAACGGACCGTTCGTTCGTATAGGGCAACCTGAATCGTCGAATTTCCCGTCTATTTTTGCCTAATTTAATGCCGAGATATGTCCCATTTTCGTCCACGATCGGGACCTCAAGGCGTTCCGATTCAAGGGGAGAATGCAAGATCTCGTCCGTAATGAAAGTCTGTTCATGGACCAGCCTGCTTTTTACAAAGCAGGCCGCGTCCGCATTGGGGACATTGTATTTATTCCAATCGGTGTCCGTCGTCGCGATCTTGGGTGTCTCCTGGCCTACGGCAACCTGGGTAAAACCGGCCCTCGCTTGGGATTTCTCGTCTATGGCCTCCTGAATGGAGAAATCGATCAAAGAAACCACATCACTAAAAATCTTATCACCGAGAGCTTCGCGAATGTCTGAGTACTCTAATGGGTTGTCTCCTTTGAAAGCCTTTTTTGCCGCGATCAACGCAGCATACTCAGGTTTCATGACACGACTCATCTCTGCCTCGGTCGCGAGGTTCGGGTTTACGATGATCTTTCGGTTTTCGCTGATAGCGATATCACCCCCATCAACTCCGGCTTTTAAAACACCCCCTTGGTATGTTAAATTCACGCTCTTGCCGTTTAAAAGTACTGACCGGCTCTCACCCTCATTCAATGTAAATGCTTCCTGGTCCTGCGGATCCAGTTTCTCTCCTAAATGCCTGGCGAGCACCTCTCCTGATCGGGTGGCTTTTCTTATCTGCAGTGTAACTACTTTCACCGAAACAAGATCCTGGAGATCAAAATGCTCATCCTCATGGGATAATCTGGGAACTAGCAGCGGTCCCACCATTAAGATATCATCGCCGTTCTTAGGCGTCGCCTGCTCTTTGGGACCTACCCAAACTGCCGCCGCTTCAAGACGCGCCACAAGAGTCCCTTCGTCATGACTCGCGGGGCCTGAGTAACCTCCCGCGATCCCCAACACCTCGTGAAGCTTGGTCATATCGTTTGCCGTGGGCATTCTCAACGATTCGATGATCGTCTGATCTCCGTTTGAGGGCCTTACGTTAAGATCGTGCTTCGCCAGGTCTTTGATATCTTTTGGAAGATCCGATGCCGGCACTTCGGAAGTTTTGTTTACTTTTTTGATCTGCCCTGTATCGAGCGCCCAGGCTAACATGACCATATTTTGCCAGCTCATGCCGTTCAGCTGAAGCATCGGGTATTCCAGTTTAAAAAACTGATCATCTATCAGGCGAGCCATCATGATCTGATTGACGATGAAGTGCAGCCAATCATCAGGCATGTCATAGCCTTCATCTTTAGAAAATATTTTCGTTTGAGCCTCTATAATGCGTTGTTTGACCTGTTCTTCAGCGGTTAAAATATTATGGTCTGCTTTAAAATCGATGATTAGACCCGCTTTTGTCTTAAATAGGGCCCGGTAGGCGTTTATGGACCCGGCCAAGATCTCGTGAAACGCTTGATCCGCGCTTGTCAAACGTTGGCCATTCTGATGCATTCCTTGCGGGCCATCTCGTTTTTCAATAATGGCGGCCGCCATGAGTCCGGCATCGGAGACTCCCTCTTTTTGAAGAACATCCGCCAAATCCGCTTGATTGATCGTATCCATATCTTTTGTAAATTCATACAACGAGGCAAAGCCCCCGGCCTTCAGGGCATTGTACATATCAACGATATTCATCACTTCATTGGGATGTGCCTGCTTCCACTCCGATATCCGTTTTGCGTATTCAAATTTCATCACGCGGCGCATCTCGGACTCTGACGCAAGATTCGGATTCAAGACAGGCTTAAATCTAAAATCGCCGATCGTGCGATCGAAGCCCTCAATTTGTCCGTGGATCACAAAGATTTTTGCCCGGTTAGCGGTTAGCCACGCATTCTGGGCGGCTTCGTCACCGGGAGGCCTCAAAAAGATGGGAGTCCAGCGCTCGCGTATGTAATGATCGACCAACTGGTCGGACCCTTTTTCTTTGATCATTTCTCGTCTGATCTGGCTTAATAAGCGCATCGCGATCATAATGGTCCATGTGCTGCCTCCGTCATCGTTCACGGCCGCGACGTTTGAAATCGTCAAACGGTCATGTTGAAGGGAATCGAGCAAATCCTTAAAACTCATCGTGGGCGCGTTTTGGCGGATGATGCTAAAAAGCATCGTAGTCACCGCCTCCCCTCCGCCGCCGATATAAACATACTTTGGAATAAATGCATAGTCGCCCAATTTGTCAGAGGGGGCCGGATGCAAGGCGGCAGAAATAGGACGAGCCGTTTCCGGTCGCATCGCATCTTGCGGCGCAAATCCACCAATAGAGGGCGTAAGGACATCTAACGGATGACGATTCGTGCGCCCCGCCTCTTTTTTTAACAACTCGCCAGAGCTATCCGACAGCATAGAAGTGGACTCGAGAAACTTCGCCATTTCTTCCCGGATCAAAGGGGCAGAGTATACTGCCAACCTCGCCCCTTGAGACATTTTCTCCGCGGCAAAATAAGCGGCGCCGACAGCCTGCGCAAGCTCCTTTAACGTATCGTCTCCCGGAGGAACGCTGACGGTAACATGCGCTAAATGAGGATGATGGGAGTACAAATAGTCGCTGGCCTCCCGTATCATAAAAGACCCTGAGCCCGTATGAACCAACTGCTCGCCCTCGCCGATATCATCTTTAGTAACACGTCCGACCAGAACAACATTATCAATGTCCAAGACGCGGGAGGATTCGGCGATGAATTCCGCCAAGTATTTGGCGGTCTCTTGAAATGCCCGGACCGCGCGAGGATCGTGTTGCGCGAAAAGCCTTTGAACTTCGACCAATTTGTCCTTATCTGCGTCAAATGCTGACAAATCGATTCCCTGCTCCTGGGCAATTCTCAAAATAGGACGATGAGACACATATTGTTGAGCAGCGCCTTTGACTTGAGTCACTGAGTGCCCAACCCCACTGGGGTAAAGGACAATATTTCCCATTTCGGTCAAATAATCGGTGGCCCGGTCCGCTTCATCCACATAACCGGCGGCAAGGCCTGTGCCCAGACTGAGACCAAGGGTTTTTGGTTTTCCCATCTCCACGGCTGCCCATTTGGCAAGCGCTGTTCCATCATTCAAAATAAAAACCGGTACTTGATAATGTTCGTTCAGGATTCTTGGAAGGTTAACGATCTGTTCTTTTTGTTGGTTGGTCGTAAGCCCCTGCACAAGAGGACTGAACCCAACGCCGGTGACACGGTCACCTTTGACACCCACATTGATACTGATAGCAATGGGCGGTATTTTTTTAAGTGCCGCTTCCTGGCTGACGCGATCGATAAGCCCTTGAATGATCGGAATATGTCCATCATTGGCAAAAGGATCATGCATATCCTTCGGCGACCAAGTCTGAATGTGCTTCGAAATGATCTCGCCATCGCGAACCACAACGGCCTTTATGTCACTGCCGCCGATATCGACGGCGACATAAGTTCCCTTCTTGGCCTCTGCCACCGAAGGAGCGGGGGGCAATACAGGTGGTTTGGGTAAACTTTTGATTTCAGCTTGAGTGGCTTGCCGGAGTTCAAACGGCGTCTCATTAACAGCGGTGAGATAACCTTTGATGCCCTGGAACCCATGGTGAGGAAGAGCGCCTGCGGCTTGTTCATTAAATCGATTTTCTATCTTCAGGTAGAGAGCCGGAGAGGAATGGATGAGAACTCGGTTAGCGCCGAAGGTAGCTAAATCTCGGTAAACTTGAAGGATGACATAAAACGCGACAACGTCCTGGAGCGGAGGGCTTGTGGTTGTTGGGATCCTATACTCCCTGACGATGGCCCCCCCATCCCCTCTGTCATAGGCCGCGGTCACAACCTGCGTTTGCGGGGCTTCACTTAAAATGGATGCCATGGCCCTATGAAAATCTTCCATGGAAAACGCAGGATCTTTCAGACGCTCTGACAACGCCTTCAACCCAGAAGCAACACTGAGACGCGCACCCGCACCGCCAAATATTTTTTCTCCAAAACGCTCGACACCGGAAGTCTCATTGAGATCATCTGCTATAATCACTTCTCCGCGATCAATAACCAAATCGCTTTCGATATCCCCTTTATCTACATCCTCCAGAGCTTTGATGATTCGAGAAGCTTCGTTTCCATTAATGGGCTTATTGATATAACCCAATGTGACATGATAGAGATATCGGGGTTTCTCATCTCTAAGGCCCGGAATGGATTGCCTCATCAAATTTCTGGCTTTATCCAGTTCCTGAAGGTCCTGATCGCTTTTTGGAATAACCTGTCCGACAATGATCCCACCCGGAAACAACGCCAAACGTGCGATACGAGCCTGCACCGGGTTCAAATCCCCGGAAATCCTCTCAACCTCTTTGGGTATATTGCGTTTCAAATTTACCGGTACCGTTGTTAATGACCCGGCGCCTACCAGCGTAATGTGGCGGGTATGCCGGTCGGGCTGAACCATGCTTTCTGATATACTGTTCGGTAACTTCCCCAAAAATTTCTCGAAAGCAACATCCAATTTAGAGTTCACCTCACCACTCAGATAATATTGCCATGGGATATGAGGAGTTTTGAGCGGGGTCCCATCCGCACCATACCAATTTCTTATCCCAAGATTCTCGTCTTTTAGTCCATTGTTAAGTTCATCAGCGGCTTTCTTCTCAAGCTGATCCCAACTTCTCTGATAATCCTCCAAAGTCTTTTGTGAAAGCCGGGCGCCGCTTCGCAGGATGTGCTCAAGACCCACTAATTCTTTTCTGATCGGATCGTATTTTGGATTTTCAAGAAGCCGGTTCAGGGCATTGTCAACCAAACCGATCCTGCCTTCGCGCAAGTCTGTGACGAGTTGAGTAAGCTGTTCGGAGGGGATCAAAGAAGCCAGCTTCTTGCCTTTGCCTGAAAGGTACGTCTGCATCTCAGCCGCGGAGGTTTTATAATTCATTGTCACAATGATCTTAAGAAGACGCGGTTCCAGCTCCAATAAACGATTAAAATCTCTCTGACCCTTTAGATAAGCCTTGCGCACGCGCGCCGGTATTTTCTTGGCCGCTGAGGGTTCATAGGTGTCATAAATCTCAAGTTCACCTTCAACGTCCTGAGTTCCGGCGCCAAAAATCCGGAAAGACTGGCGAATAAGTTCGGGTTCATCAAGCTTTCTAAGGTCCAGAGGCGCTATTCCTGTCACAGTGACGGCATGGATGCCTGTACCGGACAGCACGTGCTCGGCGGTAATCTGTGCGCGGTAAAGATGGATCGGTGATTGGATAACCGCTACTGTCGAATTGGCTGTTTGACCGCTTCCGATCAATTCCGAAAGGATCGGCTTGCTATACGCAAAATTCAAATAGGAATTTGTGGATTCGGATTCCAGGTGAATCCTTTTGGCATCAAAACCCTCTCGGATCAAAATTGCCCTCATGATCTGTGATTCCGTCATGGATCGAAGGCCGCGCAGCGAAAGCCGCTTCTGCCTGAAATAAGTTTCAAGCGCTTGTCTGAGAAAATAAGTGCCTCGGCCTTCGCCGCCAACCAGTAAAATAGGAGGTTTTTTGCCGTCGGCTTCCAAGTGTCTCAGGTAGTCGATGGTATCCCAAATAACTTTTGGATCATGGCTCCCCAGCCACATGACGACGCCGGGGTTTCTCGGCCTGCCCTTCCCTTTAGAAAAGGATTCCAACGCGATGTTTCCATTGTCCGCCATCGATTTCTTAAGGCTATTGATCGTGGCCAGTCGCGCGCCGGATAAATAATCTTCATAAGCAATCGTGGAAATCCAGCTAAACATACGATCTTCAACAGTGGTTCTTGGGTTAAAATGCTGCGTCCATTCAGAGTTAATAAAACTTGAAGGCCCGTGGGAAAGAAAAACGCGGCGAATATCCCGGACTAAAAGTGCCGCACCAGTGATGGCCAAAATAGGCACGCTCGCAGTTACCACAGCGCCGGACAACCCCACGGCAGCAATGACCCAATGGATCCCGTAGCCAATCGCCGTAAATGTCGCGGCGCTTGAACCAATTCTCACCCATCGAAACCAATTGCCTCCGGACCTCACGTCTTGGGCTATTCTCTGTTGCAAGCTTTGCTCATCCTGCGTTATTTGGTTCTGGGCCAGTGAACGAGCTTGCGGCGTCATCGAAAGCGTGTCGGTCAGATAAGCGCGTCTTTGATCTCTTATATTTCTGAAATCATCCAGATACTTTCTCGCATAATACGCGCCGAATAAAAATCCGTTAAAAGTATGCATCGAAGGCCTGAGCCGATAGGTCATGACAACAAAAGCTCTCATCAGAAAATCGGGGATGTCTTCGGTCAAAAGTTCATAGCTTGCGCGTATCACGGCTCTTGGAATGCTGATAAGATCCTGCGCCCAATCTCCGGCAAACCGGCCGAAGTTTTCTGCGGCAGGCGTTTTCTGATTAAAAATAAAGGCACCGCCTATCCAAACAGCCACAACGGCGAACACCATAAAATTGACCGCGAAACTGAGCGGATGAAACGGCATCAAGATCAAAAATGGGAGCATGGACACACCCAGTTTAATGCCAAACCTGATCGTTCTATCACCATAGATCAGATCAAAATCATGCCTGACCAAATTACTAATACGAGGGCTTAAAGTAAAATCATTAATGCCAAAAAACCCTAAGAAATACTGCAGCGCGTTGCCGATTTCGTACAACACATACACGCCCACATTGACCCAGAAATCTTTTACAAATTCCACAAAAGCTCTCTGGAAACCAAAACGCTGGATCAATGCTTCGACATACTGACTGTTGATAGACTGGTTAGCAATGGAAGCGTTGACGGCGAAAAGAAGTGACGCCGCAAATTTGACATAGGGCGACCACGGAAAGAAAAGGTTTAGAACGATAAAGGAAACCACCGTCAACGGCACAAGCGCGATGCGGAAATAATGGAGGAAATCTTTTAAAACGCTCAGCTTCACGTATGCGGGTACATGGGTATTGGCCAAAAAGTCCCACCAATCCACGGCCTTCATGAGTTCCGGGACCGTCGCGCCAAATCGCTGAACGAACGACCGGCCGAGATAATGGACTTTTTCAACGGACTGCGGCAAATCCACGATCTCTTCATGCCTTATTTTAAACCCCGCCGCGATCATTCGATTGCCGCCGGCGGTGTCTTCAGAGTTTTTTTCGGGGATAAACGCGAGGCTGGCGATATAAGCCGGCAACCTTACGTATTTTTTGCCATAATCATTTTCTGCTTCAAAAATGGCATCATTCACTGACCGGATCTGCCTGTCCCACACCAAATGGCCGCGGGCGATACTGCGGCTGACCAAGGTAAAATTCTCATAATAAGGAGTATAAACAGGCGAAACCATGCCAAGGCTCGGATCTTGTTCAAATCGCCTTTGAACAAAAGGGGTCAGCATCACACTGTCAAACTTCATCCGGTGGCCGATGTCCGCAAAATAAACGATCTCTGTATTCAGAAGCGGCACCCAATTTCCCCAAGAGCCGATCTTGCTCGCATGGCCTGCGATGCCGCCCAAATTGCCCATCAAAGCCAGAGACGGTCTTTGAGCGGGAACATTCCACCGTGCTATCAAATTTTCGCGCGCGGCAAAGTCCGCCGGATTTTCAACGGTAATGATATTGTGATAAAGCCCATTGACACGATCCCATTGGGCAGTAAGCGCCGGGCCGTCCCCAAAAGGCTGGCCATACATCCCATACCCCATGATCACCTCAAAATGATCCAAGGCCCACTGCCGCCTCTCGTGCGCAGGAATACCTATAAATTCGGCCCAAGTTTCGTAAGTTTCAAGATGACTGTGATAAGTGGATAAAAGCGTTTTGCCTGCATTCTCAAGACGCCAGTTGGCCCATTTCTCGATATCGTCGTGCACGTCCCGGCCCAAGCGGTTCTGCAAATGCTGTGCGGCTTGTTCCGCCGAGCGCGCGTGCCCGTGATCAAGCGCCAGGTGATCCACAGCCGTCATTGGAATGGCCGCATTCTCGAATAAAGAGGCCACAAAAAGATCCCATTCATCCCCTTTGAACGTCATTAGTTTTCTAAAATGGGGGATCACCTGTCCCGCCGAAACGTTATCCAGCTGTGCAAATTGCACCCATACCAGCTCGCTGAATCCTGAATGAAGCACTGAAATTTTATGGTGTTTGTTGCTCGGGTCTTGAAGAACGGCTATCATTTGATCGAATGCCGCCGGCGAGTACCTGCCCTGAGAATCGAGGGCGCGGTAATAAAGAATATTCCATTTATTGGCAAATGATTGAAAGTTTTCATAAGCTTCTTCATTTTGCGGCCGGGGTAAGACGCCGCCGGCATTGAGATAATTTTGATAAGCCTGATATTCCTGGGCTGAAATAAGGGGTCCGCGGCCGGGTTGGTCATGGGCGTATCTTTGATTTTCCACAAAACGTGCGGCGAACAAGTTAAAGGCGTGCACAAATTGAGGGTCATTGTTCGGATCCCGCAAACGGCCAAAGGTTGATTGGACGTCGCCCCAAGTGCGCACGTCATCCAGATGCAGATGGCCTCGAACGATCATCGCCAAACTCGCATAGTTGATGGCGAGCACCACCCAAAAATTTAAAACGAGGAATATCGAGATGGGTATCAAGCCCCACACGCTGAGCAAAGGAAGAATAAAGCCCTGTGACGAAACCAGATAAAAATAGGTGAAGCCCACGTAGATCGCGTTCAAAACCGTCCACTCAAAAAAGATCACTCGCCAGATACGGCGGGCTTGCGACGCTTTGGCGCGAGGCAAACCCTGCTGCTGTCTTGAACTTTGCCAGATCACTTGAAGCATGCGTAGAGGCGCGAATAAAGCCCCTATTTTCCCCGTAGGGTAATTCTCTTCTACCGGGCGGGCCAGACGCGCCCCGTTGGCCTGCGTTCTGAATTCACGATTGAGCACGTGGATCTCGTCCGTAATTTCCTGCACAAGCTCTCTTTGTTCTGTCGGTGAAAATTGCGTGAAAATTCCGCGCTCAATAATGTCCCGCAGCGTCGTGTGGAACACCGGCAGATCCAAAGGATCCTGATTCAGAGCAAGGCTGTGACGGATATAATCATTCACCTCCGTCGCATCCAACACATAACGTCCGCTGACTATCGGGACCGCTCCGTCGCGCATTCCCCTGGCGACCGGCGATCCCAATTTTTGGTTCATCTGGAAAATTTGCGCTTGGCGCCAGAAATCACGATGCGCGCGCACCACTTCATCGCGATGAGCGGGATCCAATTGCATGTCCTGCCGCTCGGCCAAGTACCTTACCAGCGCGGGCATGACGCTTGAAGGCCCTATTTTTTGAAAAACATCCCAGAAGATCCGCGCGTCAAAATCAGTAAATAACCTTCCGTCCGTAAATAAACCGGGGTCGATAGGATTGGGGACGGGATGGATTTCTTCCTCCGTCAATAAATCAAGATCGATGCCGGCCAGCGTATTCAAAACGTTGGCGTTGACGCGATTGGTCAAAGCAAACAGCAGGAAAAGGACAACGGGCGAAAGAATAGCGGCCCCCGCAAGAATTACGGATAAAGAGGCCCAAGTTTCTGGTTCAAGGGTATGGCCAAGCAGGTTGTTCTTATTCTCCAAGTTATGGATCTTAAGTCCTGTGAAAAAATCCGCGTAGCCCTCATGGAAAACGACGATCCGCTTTGGTTTTCCATTTCGTATCACTGTTTCTTCATGGCCAAAATTGACAAGATTGGCTCTGTGTTGGCGTTCCTGGTAACGTTCACCCATGAAATAAAGCGCCCCGCCGCGCTGACCCAACTGTTCTGCTTCAGCCATAGTCATCACGGCAAAATAGGGATTTTGGGTCGTGTAATGAGGGTCGTTCTCACTGATCTCGGTGCCGCCCGCAAAATTATTTTCTCGTAAAGGCTTCATGCCGAGAATGTCGATGACATCGGAGCTTGAAACAGTACGATTCCACACCCAGAAAAATAAAGGCTTGTCTTTGGTGACGGCCACATAGTGTCTTTGATAAATCGTTTCACCGGTTTCTTCTCCGACGATACCATAACCTACGATCGCCGGCCTTAGTCCGTGAACCTTGCTGGAATAAACGGGAAACATCTGCTCATCGAAGTGAACACGCACCACGTTTTCTTGGAAAATTTCTCCTGCATGAAGTTCCGAATCAAGGCGTCCATCAAGGTAATAGTTGCTTTGACGAATGCTGGTGCGGCCGGTCCTGCCATCCACAATGTCATAGACCATGATATCCCGGTGAGCCTTGGGGTCTTGCTTGTCCGGCACGGAAGAAAATCTTAGGTTGTAAGACCTGGCTTTGATCGTTTTCGCGCTAAAGTGAACTTCGATCGCGGAGTTGCCTGCTTTTTCAAGCAGAGGCTTGATGCCTTTATACATTTCCCCTTCGCCAAGGTCATAAAGATAAGTCCGCCGCTGTGTGGCTACCGGGAAAGCAAGCGTATAGCCTGAATAATAAGAAATGTATTTAGGCTCGCCTGCGATAAATTGGGCGTCATCTACTTCGGAATAAACTTCGCCTGTGAGAACCAGCCAGCCGCGGTTATTTTTCATTTCACTCCAGGCTTTTGTGATGAATTCAAACCCTTCTTCTTCAAAAATAGCGGCCAGATTTTTTTGTATCACCTGATAATCCACCTGACCTTTTACGTTGTTCACCAGATCCGCGCGTGCGCGGCCTTGTCTGGATTTATAATAAAGATTTCCCCGGCTGTCGGTGTCGGTGCGATTGGAGACCGAATAGACTACTTCTTTGCCGTTCACAAAAACGCTGAGCGCCGTTTTTTTGGGAATATCTATTTTGCTGAGATCATCGTTCACATCATCCACTTCATAAAATACGAATCGCCGCAAAGCGGGCACAAAATTGCCCGCCGCGTCTTGGGTGCCCTCCGCACGAATATTTAAGCGGCCGCGGTTATCTTTGGTATCTCGATAAGTCTGTGTCGCCGTTTGTTTGGCGCCGTTTTCGTTCACGCGGATAAAATTCACTTCGCCTTGGTATATGATCTTTCCTTCCGGATCATAAAAAACGCTGATATCGGCTTTTTCAGCGTCTATTTTAAGGCCCTGGTTGTCGAGAATCTCCGAATGATCCAACACATCTCCAAAGGCCTGTTTTGTCTTCGGATCATATTGGCGCACGCTTCCCTTGTTGCTTAAATTCAAGATCCCGGCCAAACCCGTGTATTCATATCCGGTGACAAGCTGCCTTTCAAAACGGCCGTTTACCATCTCCCCGTCAAAACGCCTGATGATCCTGCCGCGATTGTCTTTGACTTCCTGCCAAACAAGTTGTGTTTGATTGCTTTTGTACTGATAAATGATCGTGCCATCCGGCTGTATCGCCTGGAGGCCATCCGTTTTATTGCCGTCATCATCGACGATGATGGCCTCGATAAATGATTTTAATTTGGCATAATCCTCAAGCGTGAGTTCCGGATCATAGGCATAAATATAGCTGAAGCTCTGAGGCGCCATGTGAAAACTGCCCAAAATGCCTTTGGGATTCCCAAGCTCCACCGTAATGCGTTGAAATTCTCCTTCTTTGAACGTAACGTCATTGCCCTTTTTAGTGGCTACCGTTTTTCCTCCGGGCCCTATTTTTATCCCGTTGTATTTGGCGACCATTTGGCCTTGCGCGTTTTTCTCTTCTTGCCACACCAGTTTCGACAAAAGATTCTCATATTGATAGGTGATCGTTTTCTCGCCATTTTCAAAAGCTTGATCGCTGGTAATTTTGTTGCCTCTTTTGTCGACAAGGTAACCGATCACGATAGCTTCTTCATTCTTATAGGATGCAATATCCATCGAGCCAAAACGATACACCGCACTGTCCTTGGCGATGCCTAAAAGGCCTTGAGCCGTCAACTCATATTGGGGGATTTCAATGAGCTTAGCTTGAAACTCATCTTTGTCCTTGTCGTATTCGCCGTAAACTTTCGCTTTCATGCGCCCGGTCTTGTCTTTGATCTCTATCCAATAAAGATCTGTTTTCTCATTGTGATAAAGATAAAGCACTTCTCCGCCTTTGATGTCATCAACGCCTGCGTCGGAAGAAAGTTTCAGGACTTTTTCGTTTTGGGAGACGACTTTTTTATGGATGGATTTTAGGATCGCCGGGTCATTGGCATAGTCGGCGAGTTTAGCGCCGGGTTTGTGTTCATAAGTATTGCCCTCATTGCCGATGCCGTGAGCGCCGATCAAATTCTTATACTGCGGGATCTCTCTGTAAATAGGAGTAAAGTTCCCCTGGTCGTCAACCTCGCCGCCATCCTTGAACTTGAGCCTTCCGGCACTGTCCATGCTTTCCTGCCACCGGTTTCCGGTCACATGATTTTCAATCGAAGAAATAAGATTATTTTCATGGTCATGGCTGGCTTCTGAGGAAAAAAGTGCGCGAATAAACTTCCCGAGACTGTCATTTTGCCATTCATAAAAGTTGGAAGAAGACCTGACCGGCCTCTTATATTTGTCATAGACAAAATCCGTCGCCTGGGCCGTTTTTCCGGAATCATCCGGCTTTACGCTTCGCGTGATATTTCCGAACAAATCGTATTGTTCATAAGCTTCCCTGCCAAACAACAGCTCTTTGGATTTGGCCAAGTAGCCGATGACCTGTCCGTTGGCATCCTTGATTTCGGCCGTGGTCGAGGACTGTTTGATCAAAATGTCCTTGTAATAAGTATTGACGGCCAAAAGATTTCCCAACCAGTCATATTCGAATCGCACCGTGATATCTTCCTTAATGCTCTTGATGTGGATTTTCCCGGAAATGACGTCATAATGATCGATGACCGTGTTATTGTCTTGCGTCACCAAATTGACGGCATAGCGGTTGTCCTCGTAATTCATCAACACACTGACCCATAGGGGCCCGCCCGGAACTTTGACACGATCATTGCCGGCGGCCCACGCAGTCCTTGTTCGCTCCTCCGCTCTTTCGTAGGCAACCTCGATTTGCCTGAAAATATCCCCGTTTTCGTCTCTCAAATTGCTTTCCTCTAACCAGCCTATGCGGTTATGAACATCCTGCCGCTTCGTATGAGAAATAAAATCTTCGAACTCTACGACCGTTGATCCCTCCCGACGGCCGGTTTCCGCACTCTTAAGGACAGGAATATCGTAGGCCGTCTCTCCTTTTTCCTTCGGCTTAAATTTGGTCCGTGTCTCATAACCTGTCAGCGGGTCCCGTTCGACCATCGTTTTTTCTTCACCTTCTATTTCAATGCTTAAAAGATGCCCTTTGTCGTTATAGGCCTTGAGGCGGCTCAGCTGTAGCCGGACTTTGCCCTGGACATACTTGAATTCTTTTTCACGAAGGAGGGTGTTGTTGTCCTCGTCATGACCGGCGATAGCGGAAATCTCGGCCAGCTGGACATTTTCAGGATTCTGGATGAAATTCTCCAGGCGTAAAGGTACTCCCGCCTTCAATCCGACTTGCGGCGGGCTGAATACATGGTAAGTTTTCTGGGAAGCCAAGTGTTCTCTGGATTTTTCAAAAGGCCTGCGCGCGATCGTGACTTTGGCGACGCCATGTTTCGGCTCATAGACGACGGATCCCATTCCGAGGCCATTGGGCCCGAAGTATTCGATCGTGTCTCTGGAAAAAGCCTGTTCCAGTAATTTTGCAACCGCTGCTGTTCCCCGGTTTGAATCAATCGTGTCTGTTTGTTCCTTCGAAAAGGTCTTATGCGTGCCGTCGGCGTTGAGTTCTTTCTTTAAGAGGAGGCCGTCGGTATCGCGTTGAAATTCCATTTTGTGCGTGACGCGGTAGGGGTCTTCGCCGTTGCTGCCATAAGCCGTATAACCTAAAAAGTAACTGCGGGATAAAAAGTTGGAGCCTTCCGGTTTGCCGTCTTTCAATAAGACCGTATCGCTGTAAATTTCTTCGCCGAGCCGGTCCGTGCCGTCCGTATTCTTGATCGTCCGGCCTTGCTTATCCTTCAACGTTGCATAATGCTTGTATACGGCAATCTCACCTTTTCCGGTTTCTTTGTTCATATAAACGGTGGTCCCTAAAAACCCGCGTTTATCGTGATACTCAATCCGTGAGTTATATTGCGCGACCCCATTCACATGAAGAATATCACCCTCGTCATTTTTGAGATAAGTCCTTACTTCGGAGATCTGAAGGCCATTTTTTTCGCCGAGGATGATTCTTTGCTCGAAATCCGACGTCCAAAGCGTAAAGCTTTCGTCAAACTGCTTCGAAGGGGAGCCATTCCTGTTGGGGATCTTCGCGACCGGGTTAAATAGATAAAGTGAAAACGGCTCCCGCCCTTTTATGGCCGATGAAATGGACCCTGTCGGATGATTTTTCTGGCCTGTCGGAGCATCGTCGCCGAGCCTGACAATGCGAGTGACAATGTCCGCCTGGAATTTGTCCTTCGCGGTCAAAGGATTGAGCACCTTGACCACGTGGCCGTTTTTGTCCTTTTCGACCCTAAAATGCTGGTCGGGAGTTTTGCCGTTGATACGGACATGGCTTGTGAACGAAAATAAAAGCTCCCCGTCAATACCCAGCACATCCACCGAAAGAAAATTTCCCTTCAGATCCGTGACCCAGAAATACTTCCTCCCAAGAGGATCGGCGCTTTTTGGCTTGCCTTGTTTGTCCAATTGAGGCCTACCCCGTTCATCCGGAATAATGGGGGTGATATCAATATATTCTTTGTAACTACCGCCGATGTTCCAATCGACGGTGGACAGGGCTTTGCCTTCCGCGTCGGGAACACGAACATTGGCATATTGCCTTCCGGCTTTAACCAGCGGATTGGCTTGTTGAACAGATCGCGGGAGTTCTATCGCCGGGACTTGGGCGGACGATAAGGCCGGGCCGCCCAGATTAGTCGCTGTGACCACTGCTGCCAGAGCGGCGATCTTCAGAAAATCCCGTCTTGTGGTTTCAGCCAGCCTCGCTCCGGCCGGTTTGGCCATTTCTTTTAAATTATAGACAGGATCTGTCATTCTCGTGACGCTCTTTATCCTTTCGACGACAAAAACAGCATCTTGAGGATACAGATTCAACAAATCCTGCCAATACCCGCTGTTTTCTAAAGCGGGTCTGTTCACGATCTCACCTTTTTTGACAAAATTTTTCAGGACAAGTCTTGCGACATTCGACATCAAATAAAAATGGTAACTATCCGTAGGGGTCTCATGACCTCTTGTGAGTATGAAATTATGAGCGTATTGGGCAAAGCCTACGATATCTTCCTGTCTCAACGAACCCAGCTTTTCAAGCTGTGTGGCCAAAGCCCGAGTATTGACTGCTCCATTTTTTCGGTAAGACCTCAGCTCCGGCCAATCTTCACGACCGTGACTTGCGGCTTCATAGAGCGCATCGATCGCTTTAGCGGCTTGGTCCGAATAATCCTTAAGATCCGGATCCAATACACCGATACGCTGTTCTTCCTCACGGCTCAACGTAGCCTTTTTGGCGGTAAAAGCTAGATCAAAATACGCGCTTCCGCTCCAAGCCAGTGTGTTTAAGGCGGCTGAAGCATGTTGAATATTTCTGGAAGTATAATCGCCCAAATAGCCCAGAGCACCATTCAACGCGTGCGTCGATTGCACCCTCATCGCGCTGTTCTTTAATCTCCAAATAATTTCATCCCGGGAAGCGCCTGAAAATTGTCTGATATAAAGCCGTCTTTGTGATTGCTGCAATCGGTCATCAGAGGTGCTAAAAATGTCTTTGGGTCCCAAATTGCCCGACAATTCCGCCCGGGGATTGAACACGGCGGTGAAAAGATCCGCGTAAGCCTCCACGCGCTCTTGATCCACCACAGCCATGATCGTTGCGTCATCGATCGCTTCACGCGTGTAAATATAATGCGAGCCCGGTCCCGCAATAAAGCCCAAATCATGATAAGGATAATAAATGCCCGGCCGTCTAACCGGAGAAGCCACAAATAAACTTATGTCCCTGCCATTAAGCATTAAACGATAACTGGAATCGGCTTCATACGTGGTGACTCTGTAGTTTAGAGTCCTGTCTTTTATGACTGCCGGCCTCTTCGTGCGGGGGTCCTGTATTTTTTTAAGCGTAATATCCTCCCAGTAATACAGTAATTTCCCGATGGAAGAAAAGAACCGCGAATTCATCTTCTCCATGACCAGCTGGCGGCTGATAATGTTGTCGGCATTTTTAAAATCCGTGATCAAAAGGCCTAAATCGGGCGAAACAGTGGTATTGGCCTGGCGCACGATCTCGTTAAATTGTTCATCATAATATGGGCCCGGACCGGAGGTCACGTACGAAATAAAATCCTTCATGAATTTTTCCAAAGAGCCTCGCGAAAAACGGGACGGGGCGGCTATTTTGTTAACAGGCGCTTTCTCGGCCGATATTGCGGAGGGAGAATTGATCCCTCCGGCGGTCATGAGAGATACGGCGACGACTGCCGCATTTTGAAGAAATGCTCGGCGCGATTGTTGGGCTAAGCGCCCGCCGCTCTTGTCTTCTATTTGATTATTTGGCGCTATCGTTTCCAACTTGCGCGACTCCCCGACAGCTTCTTTGGGCCGGCCCATCTTTAAAAGTTCGCCGAGGACAATTTCCGCGACAGTGCGGGAAGAAGGAAGGCCTGCGGCTACGAGTTTTTTTTGCGCTTCGTTTCTCGTCGGCAAGCTCCCGGGCTGCAGCGCCGGAGTGGGGCTGTGAATGCCATGGGGCGGCACGATCATATTGCGTATATAAAAACTCACATCGAAAGCCGCAGACTTATCAAGAGGCCTGTTTTGGGCGAAATCCCAAGCAAGTTTATAAACACCGTCTTTCCAAATTCGAGCGCTTTGCGGATAAATATAGGCCAAAGGAATGCTATTGTCCCCCATAAAACCAAGCGGATGGGGTAATCCTTCCGCGCCGCCCACAATTGAAAGCCGGCGATTACGGTTCAAATTATAAAAACCTATATAATCGGAATCAGAGCCGGGAGCTTTGAGGAAAGACGGAAAAAATCCCGAAGACGTCGTAGTTTTGGGCATCCGAGAAAGTTCTTCCGGAGTAACATCACGTAATTGGGTGGTAACTTCATCCCAAGAGTCTTCAGATCCATCCGGCCCCCTGGCATCTGTTTGAGTGATACCCAGCCAAGGAATGACTGTTTGTGTTCGCGTCGCGAGGCCGTCCGGGCTCGCGAACTTGAATCCCCTTTCAGACAGGACAAGATCGGGGCCTGTCACTTTGTTTCCCGAGCGCGGGTCAAAGCCCCCTTCCTTGGGAACGATCCTAAAATGCTCCGTCTGAAATTCCTCTAAAAAGGGTTTATTCCACGAAAGATTTTCTATGTTGGAACCGGTAGTGTAGACAAAAAATTTGCCGTCAACATTTTCAAATTTCATCGCAAACCCGATCTTCCACTTCGCACCGGCCCGGCCGTGCCAGCGGATCAGCACATTGTACCAGCCGTTTTCTTTGTTAAACTCTTTCTTGGTGTCAAAACCTTGCCGTTCAAATTCTTTACGGATCTTCGCGATCCGATCCCCTTTTTCCACGGCGAATTTAAGCTTTTCATACTCAATGGAAGTGCCGTCTTTCGAAGGCAGTTCCACTTTTTGGGCTGTTCTCTCATCGTATTTAGAATGATAGGCCGGAATAGAGGCAAGCCCGGTCTCAGGATCCAGCTTGGTTTCCACCGCGCCGGGATAAACCCCGATAACGAGATTGTTTGTCGCCACATAGGGCTCCCCCGTCCGTAACTTTTTGACCGCATTCTTATATTTCGCGGGCACACGCGAGAAAAATCCACGGAAAAGGATCTCTTCGGAAAACCTGTCCATGACGAAGAAATCGAATTTGCGCTGGCCTGCCGGCAGTTTGGACAGATCAATGACTTTATAATCCCCGCGCGGGAGAAAATGACCTTTGACCCCGTGAAAATAGCCGCCCACATTCATGTCGGCGCGGAGCATATTTCTGACCGGCAAATACACCCAGCGGCGATTTCCGGGGTCCCGGACCGGGATCCTGTCGGGGATCTCGTCCCATGAATAGATAGGTGTCAACGAAGAACTAGACGAGTCCATGAAAAACGCCACGGGCTCGCGGGATTTATCCACGAGAGATCCGGGTGTTCTGTCAGAGACCATGGTGGCGGCGATAACCTTAATTTCCGCGTTCTGCGCGTTGATAAGAGCGGTCAGAAGTTCCTGACGTTTTTCAGGATCCATTTCGGATAAAATCTCATGAATTTTAGAGGCCGGCATCGCGGGCGTGCTTTCAAATTTTTCCCGCTCAAGGGCTTCCGCGGCCTTCACGTTTGCTTCAGCGGATTTTAAGGCTGTCTTTAATTCGATCTGGCGCTTGGCGGCGCTTTCGAAAAATTTCCCGACCGCTTCCTGTTCTTCCGGAGTCAGGGTTTTCTGCATAGGAACCGGCTTATAATTACCGCCGGGCGCCCGTCTCAACGCTTTGACCGCTTCACGGCCCAAATGGACTTCCTCGCCGGTAGCGGCCAAATAAGTTCTATCCTCCGCGTCTATAACGATCCCGCCGATTTGTACGCCTTGAGCCGGAGGTTTGACAGAGCTAGTGGCTAAGAGATCTGAAGGCAAAAGCGGACGCGTCGTTCTATTACCCTCTTTGCCTTGCAGCACATGACCCAATCCTTCCAGTTGAGCGGCCAATGCCTCGGCAATCGGGTCATAAATCACAACGGGCTCGAAGCCTTTATCCCTCTCTCTGATATAAAAATTAAAATACTCCATTTCCTGAAGAGGGCGCTTAGAATTTGCTAGAGACTCTCGCGCTCTCGCCCGCGAAAGAGCGTCTATCCTGTCTAATTGATCACCGATAGATTGAGTCGGCCGGTCCGGATAAGCGTCGGACGCCAGATAATCCCGGACACCCAAGCCCGTATATAGGAAAGGAATTAAGACCACTTCATAATCCGTGTGCGTCAGAGAATCTGTGACAATGCGGTAGAAAAGCATTTCTTCCCTTTCGGACTCGGACATTCGGGCCAGCATTTTCTTCGTGAGCTGGGATAGTCTTTCGACTTCTTGAGGGGCCAGGTCTTTCAATCGTCTGGCGGAGGACACTTTCGAAGAGGCCTGCCTGGCCTGCCCGGGCGTCAAATTAAAATTAACGCCATAGATCATATGGCCCGTGACCATTTGCCATTTTATCTTCCGCACCTCGTCGATAGCTTTCTGCACGTCCGGCGCGTAAATACTGTCTTGTGTAAACTCATCCGAAGGGTCTTCAAAAAAGTCCAAAATATAATCGCGCTGGTTCTCATAAAGCTCGCGCGCGCGCGCTTCGGCGTCGATCCTCATCTGATTGAGCGCATGCCGCTCCTCCGAGGTCAACCCTTTCGTATATAACATTTGAACCGCGCCGCGGGGGGACAAGATGGCGCGTTTATACTCGACGCGCCCTTTCTTCTCTCCCCATCGATAAACAAGCAAATAAGGGTTGGCCTTGATCTGTTTGTACAAATGAATGGGCAGCATTTTTCGTTCGGCGGCGGGCACATCCTTTAAAAACATCAGAGGAGACTTCGGGTTGGAGGCCGTGCGGATACCGATCCCGCTTTTAAGGGTGTAAACCATATGGACTTCGTTTTCACCGGCATGTTCCACAAGAACGACATAAGGATACCCTTGAGCCGACGCCATAAGCGCCAGGTCTGTGTATTTATTTTGATCAACCGGTTGATGCGCTCTGGCAATTTCCAAGACAGGTTCGGCGACCAAAGTATCCGTGACCTCCGGCTCTTTGTCGAATTCTTCCTCATTGATCTCAATCGGCACGATCGCGGCTTTGGGCACGATTTCTTCCTCATGTTTCTCCTCAGGTTTTACCTCCTCTTCAGGATTTTCTTTTTCGGGCGCTTCGGCGATAGGAGCCGGAGGGATATTTTTCGGGGTTTCAATTTTTTCGGTCCTGAACCAAACAGCCAACAAGATTAAAACAACGACGGCAAGTGTTGGCAACCACCATTTTTTAACAATGCTGCGTAACGAGGGTCTGTTGCGGGAAGCGTTCTTTTCATCAAGGGCGCGCATAGAAGCGAGCATGCTTGCCCCTACGCGGTGCTCCGCTTGAAATGTTAAAAAGTCCGGCTGGACCTCGGGCGTCTCGATCTTGGCCGTGCGCTTTTGCTCGGCCTCCATTTCATTTTTCTTTTTATCAAGGGAAGTGAAAAAATCCAGGGCTTTCTGCCGGGTGTTCAACACTTCGGATTCCAGCTCTTCGCCCCTGACCAAGTCTTGAAGGGCCTGCATCTCATCTAAAATACCGCGTGACTTCTCCTCAGACATGTCTTTAAAATAACCTTCGGAGGCCTTGCGGATCTGGGCCGGGTTCGCAACCGTGTTCGGCTTATAAGCTTTGCTGAGGTCCTGCTGGTATCGGTCAAAACGACCGACCAATCTTTCCATCTCGAGCCGGATGCGCTGCATATGAGCATTCAGCCGGCCGGACTTTTCTCCGGCGGCTCCCTCTAAAGGCTTCACAAAGCGAAGCAGCGTCCGGAAAGAATTGATCAGCGTGAATAATTCTCTATGTGCTTTACGGGCCTGCAGGACAGCAAGCCATTTGGTATAACCGTTGTTTTTCCAGCCGATCTGACGGGCTTGCTCTGTCAATTCCTCCGGAGAGATGATCTCAAAGTTCCGGACAGCTTCTAAAAGTTTATTTTTATCGCGGTAGGCGGCCAATCGCGCGCCTCCGGAAGCGGCCGCGGCGGATTCCGCGGAAGCGGCGGGAGCCTCCGGGCTTTTCAAGGCAGGCGCTTCAGCGGCAGGTGCTTTCGGAGCGGTGACCGGAGAAAGTCTAGCCCGAGCGATGGTTTCCAATACTTTTTTGTCCAAGAGCGCATCAAACACCTCTATATCGTAGGGTGTCACTTCCGATGTTTGGGGATTTGAAAACCTCAACAAACTGACCGCTTCCTCTTGGCTGATCTTTTTAGCTTTTAACAAAGACTCGATCAAAAGATCCCAATAGGTAAAAAATTGCTCGATCTCGTCTTTGCCCTTGATGTCGGTAGGTTGCCCGTCTTTGGGACGAATTTGATCGGGCAATACCGCATCGCCGGCCAAAAGGTATTTCATTTCCAAAATTAATTCACCGTCTTTGGTCTTAAATTCAACGCCAACAGTGCCATCCTCATTGATTTTGGCCGCCGCCTGTATCTCCAAAGATTCTCCGCTCATCAGCTCGATAAAAAAGTTTTCGTCCTCTATTTTAAAGAAGGCGTTAAAATCATTCGGGGTGACCCACTCTTTCCTGAGGATCCCTTTATCCAGTTCCTTCAGGCGTTGTTCGGCTTTCTTATTGAGCCGCTTGATGATCTTTCTCCAGGTATCTTGCATCTCCAAAAATTGTCTGATGGCCTCTCGGTCGGGTCCGACTTCAAAATTGGCCATAGGATTTCCTAAACCGGACGGAAAACGCCTATGAAACGCTTGATACGCGATGCTAGCCATATCCGCTAGACTCATCTTAATTATTCCAAACCGTATCAAACGCCAATATTTCTCCGGATCATGAAGCCATAGAAGCTCATCTGGTTTTTGCCAAGCTCCTCCATCGAGGAATAAGCCGATAATATTAGCCCCTCCGCCAAAACCGGCCCCTCCCTCGAGGTCAAAAAGCTTCGTGCGATAGCGAAAAAAAGGAGAGTTGACAAATTGTTGCTCTTCCACTGGGATCCCAAAGTCCCTCGCAAAATCCGACCGGCCATTCCCTGCTCCGAGAGCACGGTCCCGCTCCACTACTTTCGGAAGAATACGAAGGAAATCATTCACTACAAAATTTTTATCCCCCGCCAGATCAAAGAGAGCTTTTCTGTAGACTTTGTTCGTGAAGACCTGCTCGGCTTGCGGGATCCCAAAGACTTGAGCAAACGCGCTTCTCAGGTTATTGGAAGCCAGGGCTGTGTCCAGTGAGACGACCCCAGGAAGCGCCCGGATAAAGTCCGCCTGAATGAAGGCCGTGTCGCCCGTCAAATCGAAAAGTAATTTGATATAAACAGAATTAGAAAAAACTTGTTCGTTGACTGGAATACCGAACACTTGCGAAAAATTTATGCGGAGAGCAACGGTCAGAAGTTGATCCAGTGCCTTGGATTTCACCAATGCCTGTGCTACTTTTTCAGGATCGCGCGGATTTTCATTTTCATCAAACGCAAAACCATCTTTGGGATCGCTGAAAATCACCTGCTTCGCTATTGAATCCGCTTTTAAAAAGTCGATCCCCGTCATCTGCGCGTAAAGCTGGGCTGATCCTGCGGGCGCCTGCGGGCTTCTGAAAAAATCCCTGAAGCGGATATAAGT
>ORMF010341705.1_pt1 | contig 47513 bp, 32 predicted proteins | sample 1779871 | NCBI WGS metagenome assembly ORMF01 (sample SAMEA104232316, study PRJEB22302) | groundwater metagenome | biome: forest; feature: aquifer; material: groundwater | place: USA | collected 2011-08-07 | depth 5.4 m | reverse complement strand
TTGGCACGCACTCAACTTCCTATCCCCTTGATCCATCCAATGTTACACCGAAAAAAATGTCGGCATCACATGACAGGCAAGTGTAGTCCCTACAGCGTTCACTCTGTCACCCAGAAATGACAAGAATTGAACCATGCCTGCTTTTTCGATCGAACCCGTTTCCAATCTGAACTGTCCCTTCCGTAAGGGTTGCGAGGTTTCCCGGACATCCAGGGGATTGTCGACCAACTGTCCATTGGCCACAACCATCAGTGATATCTGGCGTTATATCAATTATTTCTTCAGCACTTGCCAAACGCCTGTCCCCGATGCCTATAATGGACTGGCCCGAAAACCGTCCTGCTAAAGATGAGCGCCTAGCAGCCGGTTACGGCGTGCCCCCAGCCTCACCGTCGCGTTTACACCGATCGGTCGGTTCATTTGAGCTGCCCCACCCGGCTTTGTTGATTGTTTCCTGAACGCTTGGGTAACTGCAAAATGATCGAGCCAAAAAAAAATGCCGCCCTCATGGGAGCGCCGCGCCGGTCCGCCTCCGGTTGGGACAGCGGGTCCGATTTTGCGATGGCCCATGACGCCGATGCCGATGCCTGGCATGCCGCCGAAGGCACGCACACATCCTTTTCCGGCGGCGTCGACGATGCGCTTGGCCTGTATCTCAAGCAGATGGGTGCCATTCCGCTGTTGACGCGCGCCAAGGAGTTGGCCCTGGCCGAACGCTTGGAACGCGCCCGCACCCGCTATCGCCGCGCCGTGCTCTTCAATTGGTTTACCCTCCAGCGTGTCGCCGAATTGTTCCGCCGCGTTCACGAAGATGGCATTCCCATCGATCCGGTGATCGAAGTCGTCACGAGTTGGGGCCGCAGCAAGGACGAAATTGTCCGGCGCCTGCCCAATCACTTGCGCAACCTGCGCAAACTCCTCGACGCCTCGGGCAGCGAATTTCGCCAGTGGCAACGCACCCGGACCGCCGTCGGCCAGGACCGATTGGGCCATGTCCTGCGCCGGCATCTGCGCCAAGCGATTCGCCTGGTGGAAGAACTGTCGCCGCGCACCGAATTCCTCGACACCTTGGTCCAAGATCTCGATGCCCTCGCCGATATCTTCGACGCCGTGAGCGAGCGCGTGACCGGCGGCGGCCGTTCGGCGCGCGATCGCGAATTGCGCACGCGCGGCGCCAAGGAGCTGCGCGACCGCATCGCCGACACGCAGATCACCCCCGAAGCGCTGCACGGCCTGCTTGCCGTCATCCGCCGCCGTCAAACAACCTACAAGCAAGCCCGCATGGAGCTGGCCGAGGCGAATCTGCGCCTCGTCGTGTCGATCGCCAAGAAATACCGGGGCCGAGGCCTGGCGTTTGCCGATCTGATCCAGGAAGGCAACCGCGGCTTGATGCGCGCCGTGGACAAATTCGAGCATCGCATGGGCTTCAAGTTCGGCACCTACGCCACCTGGTGGATTCGCCAGGGCATTCAGCGCGCCCTCGCCGATCACGCCCGCACCGTCCGCGTGCCGTGCCATCAAGTCAGCATGCTGGCCGCGATGGACCGGGTGCGCGGCGAATTGTTCGCCGCCTCGGGCCGCGAACCAACGCTGGAATTGCTCGCCAAGACGCTGGGCACGACCGTCGCCGAGACGAAAGCCCTGCGCGCCGTCGCCCGCCATCCCTTGAGCCTGCAAGAGCCGATGGGCGACGACGCCGAACGCCCGCTCGAAGAAGCGATCAACGACGCCAGCGCCGAATGCCCCGGCGAAAATGCCGATCATCTCTTGCTTCGTGAACGCATCGGCGAAGTGTTGCGCTCGCTGACACAGCGCGAGCGCGAAGTGATCGAGTTGCGCTTCGGCCTCAAGGACGGCAAGGCCCGCACGCTCGACGAAGTGGCCCGCTGCTACGGCATCACCCGCGAACGCATCCGCCAGATCGAAGCCCGCAGCTTGATCAAGCTCCGCCAGCCGCTCCGCAGCCAGCGCCTGGAAGGGTTCACGGACAAGACCACATCGTAGTGCGGGCGGTTCTCCCCGCTTCTGTTTTTCTTTTTTTGGACTGCGGCGCTTTTCCGCCGCTTTGGTTTTCATTCGCTCTCCCCATGCACCATGGGGGGCCAAAAAAACAAAGCGGCGTCAAAGCGCCGCAGTCCAAATCAAATCAAAACGGCCCGGCAGGGCCTTCGAGCCTTGCGGCCTACCAGACCTGCCGGGCCTCGACTTCATTTGGCCGAATCATCCAGTGACGATTCGACACGGGACGACGGCCTGGACTTTGCACCCTGGCACACTCCGCGGAACGTAGGTCAGGACTCCGCTCCTGACCGTGCGCGTCCGGTCAGAAGCGGAGTTCTAACCCACGAGCCCGCGAATTCCGGCTAGGCAAGGTACTCGCCACGCGAAAACCCACATTGTTGTTACGGTTCGCCGGCACGTTCCTGTTACGATAGGCGCAGCGGACGTTCGACGCTTGATTGTTGAACGAACGAGTTTGGCCAGGCCGACATCATGCGGATAAACGCCAGTTCGCACTTGTCCAGCCGCCCCAGGCATGTTTATCATAGAATAACTCTACAGAGCGAGGGAAACTGCATGTCAGCCAAAACCGCGAGCGTCCATCGACGGGCCACATTGGCGATTGACCAATTGCTGCCGAAGGAGCGGAAAACTCTCTTCAAGACGCTCCAGACGCTCCAAGAGCGGGGTCGCAGCGCTTGGCCGGAGCGAGGTGTGACTCTGCTCAAAACCAAAAAGCCGCTCTATCGCATTCGCATCCGGCCTGACTTGAACGTTTTCTTCAGCGTCGGCGCCGACGATGAACTCGTCATCGAAGATCTCCTCCGCCAGGAAGCGCTCGATTATATGACTGCTCAACCCGCGGGCGAATCGAAGTGAAATCGTTCAACACCATTGCCTGGAGCGCGTCCCGGTGCCGGCGCGAAGTGGAGGAATTGCAGCGCTTGCTCGGCAGTTCGCGGAGCTTGCCGGAACGCCAAACGCTTCTGCCTTTCTTTCGGGCGCGACCGCACCTGGTCGCCCTGTGCGGTTGGTATTCGTCCGCTTTGCTGAAGTACGATCTGGTCGCCTTCGAATACGACCTGTTCGGCGACTTCGCCTGCGACTTGGTAGTCGGCGATTCGAAACGATGTGCCTTTGGATTCATCGAGATCGAAGCCGGCAGTCCCAACGCTTTGTTCGTGAAACGCCGACCGCGCTCGTCTCCCGCGTGGTCGCCGCGCTTCGAACAGGGGTTCAGCCAACTCGTGGACTGGTTCTGCAAGTTGGACGACATGGAAAAGACCGACGAATATGCGCATCGATTTGGCAAGCGTTCCATTGCCTACTTTGGCCTGATGCTGATCGGCCGGAGCGAATCGCTCGGCCCGCGCGAACAGCGCCGTCTGCAATGGCGCCAAGAGAAAGTGCTCGTCAATTCCCAGAAAATCCATTGCCTGACGTATGACCAACTTTGCCAGGATTTGCTCTCACGACTGGAAGTGATCGAATCGGGAGCGATGAGTTAACCGCCAATCTACAACGTCTCCAGCAACTCATAAAGCCGCCTTTCAATGCGTTCGCCCAGCACGAAGCGGTGATTCCTGGGGAACTTGCCCGTGTGATTGCACGACCACAAGATCAGATCATGCGTCTTTGAGATGACAATGAGTTCTTGAGCGGTCTTCATGAGCAATCTACGTCTCGCAAATACTAAATGTATGTACAGTATCTACGGCAAAATCAACGCCGACCCCTACGGGGTAGCTGGTAAAGCAGTAAAGAAGTCAAGCGGTAAAGTCCTCGACGGCCGGAACCCGGTATCGATGATCCGAACCGTCGGCGCGCCCCTGCTACGGTTGGACGAGCGGACGTTCCCGGCCCGATTGCCGAACGAACCGCCCCGCAAGACGCGGCTATCCTGGTTATTTATACTTAAACTATCCTCATTGTCTTCTATCACCTTGCCGTCCTTGGCTTGCGGATACAGCTGGTACTTCTCCTGACACCAATTCCACACGTTGCCGTGCATGTCGAAGAATCCGAAATCGTTCGGCTTCAACAACCCCACCGGCCAGCTGCGGTCCTGCCCGTTCTTGAGCAACCACGCGTACCTGTCCAGCAACTCTTCTTGATCTCCATAGTAGCATCTCGTCACTGCCTTGGCTCGGCACCCGTATTCCATTTCCGCTTCCGTCGGCAACCGATAACCCGTCAGGCTCAAGTAGTTTTCCTTGAGTTTTACCACCTTGCCCGCGACATTCGTTTCATAGCACCATTGGTCCTTGGCAATCTTTTCCTGCTCGCTCAGCCAATTGCAATAGCCAGCTGCGTCGAACCAGTCCGTCCCATGCGCCGGACAATCCGACGTCGGCGCGTGCTTCTTCAGGTAGACCGTGGTGTAGCTTTTCCGGAACTTCAAGAACTGCTCCACCGTCACCGGGTGCGCCGCCAGCGCGAACGAGCGGTTGATCCGCCGCAGGTGCTGGACTTCGTCAAAACCGTGGTCCGGATCGCTCGCCGATGCGCCCATCAGAAACTCGATCGGGCCAGGCAAGGCGATCATGGTTTGGCCCTGGGAGTTGACCCACCACGTAGGATTTTTGATTGGCGGTTCCGTCGCAGCCAACTGGCGGTCGATGGCCAGCAGTTTTTCTTTTTCGCCCCAGTGGGTTAGCAGCCATGCGGCGGCGGCGTGCAGACCGGCGTCGGCATCGGTGCGGTAGAGGTCGAGGAGCTTAGGGACCAGGAATTGCGCTTGCGGCGGAATTTGCCCCACGGGGCTGTATTCGCCAATGCTCAACAGCAATGCCCGGCGCGTCGAGGTGTCCTTTTCCTCTTCGAAACGTTTGAGCACGACGGCCAAATCCACGCCCTGCGGACCGAGCCGATGAACCAGGTAGCTGCGCACCGACGGATCGGGCGCGTGTTTCAAAAGCGGCCAGACCTTGTCCACGTAGGATAGGTTTCCAACCTGTCCTGCCGACAACCGCAACAGCGCCACGGCCGCGTTGGCTTGGCGGCTCGCGAGATTCGAGCCGGCAAGCGGGCCGCTTCCCGCTACGTTGGCGGCGGCCGCTTCGGTGATCGTCAACACGAACGCCCCGGCCGATTTGGCGTCCTTGTTCTCCAAGGCGGCCGCATAGACCTTGTACGTTTCCGTGCGCGGCGCTGTGAATTCGAGCAGGCTGTTCAAACCGCCGCCCGAATCGTCGTCGAAGCCCAGCTCCTTGCCCGCGCTGTCTTGGACCACGAGGAACGAGTCAATTTCCTTGCTCGTCATGCTGATCTTGTAGGCGGTTCCAGCTTGGAGCACGACTTCGAACAGCTTGGCCGGCATCGACTGGCGGCCGGCGACCTTGAGCGGGGCATCGTCCGCCGCGATAGTCCCTTCCTTCTTGAAAATCTCCTTGCCGGCCTGCGGCGGCGCCGGTTTCTTGTCCAACTCGGCCACCCATTTGGAGTGCGGCGCTGTAACGCCGCTTTTGTTTTTCTCTTTTTCCAGCGACGCCGCTGCCGCGAACACGACACCAAATTGCTTCGCGTCCGCCTCGAGCACCAAATCCGCTAACACTTCAGGCTGATCGGCGGCGTAGTCGGCCAGCAGCGCCGCCGCGAGTTGCCGACGTTCCGCGGCGGGGTCGCGATACGCCTTTTGCAATACCGGCAGCAGCGTTTGCCGGACCGGCGCCAGCGCTTGCTGCCACACGCCCAGGTGCAACGGGTTGGCGGCGAACACTTCGTTCACCGCCGGCTCGACCGCATCCTGCCAGCCGGGGCCGTCCGGGTCCAGCGTCGCCAGGATCGCCCAGAGCCGCAAACGCTCGACGCGCGGCAGCGATGCGTCTTGGCTGCGCTTCCACAGATCGGCGGTCAAGACTCCCGAAGTCGCCGCGACTTCGGGAGTCTTCAGGGCGTCGCGTACCAACAGCACCTCCTGCGGATCGTCGGCTTTCTGCGCCAGCTCAACCAGGCGTTTACGAACATCGGCATCGTCCGCGGCTAGTGCCAAGCCGATGCGCAAACGCTGGCGGTCGGTGAGGGCGGGGTCGGCCCAGCGTTCCCGCGCCCGCGTTCTGGCGAACGCGGCTACGTTGTCGGCTGCCAGTTCGGCGAGCAAGGCGGGCACGGCGCCGGCGGCGGCGTCTTGCAGGGCATCGACTTGGGCGAGCGCGCGGGCTTGTGCCGTTTGGCGCTCGACGACGCCGAAGGCCACGATGCCGCCGACCATGAGCGTGATGAGAACCAGCGTCGTCGCCGTGACGAACGTATTGTGCCGCCGCCGCCAGCGACCCAGCCGCTTGGTCCACGGCTCGCGGTAGGCGCTGACCGGTTCATCGGCGAGCCAATGTTCGATATCTTCGGCCAAAGCCAGCGGCGTGGCGTAGCGGTCGGCGGGATGCAGGGCCATCGCCTTTTGGCAGATGGCGATGAGAGGGGGCGGGACAGGTTGGAACCCTATCCTACGGGGCCAATCGATATCGCCGATTTGGACCTTGTGCAGGATTTCAGCGGTGTCCTTGCCCGCCACCGGCGGCCGATTCGTCAGCACCGCGTACAGCGTCGCGCCTAGGCTGTAGATATCGGCGGCCGGGCCGAGCAGGTCGAGGCGGCCGGCGGCTTGCTCCGGGCTCATGAACGCGGGCGTGCCGAGCGCGGTGCCGGCGACGGTTTGGGCAAAGTCGCTGCCGGAGGGGGTGAGCGGGGGTTCGTCGAGGGGCGTTTGCCCCCTCACCCCTGGCCCCTCTCCCCCGCTGGGGAGAGGGGAACCAGACACTCCGGTTGCTGACGCTCCCGGCTCGCCGGGTTTTGGACTGCCTCCTGCCGACTGCCGTCTGCCCACTGCCTTCGCCAGGCCCCAATCGACGACCAGCGTCTCACCGTACTTGCCGAGCATGATGTTGCCGGGTTTCAAATCGCGGTGCAAGACGCCGCGGCTATGGGCGTAGGCGATAGCGTTGCACACATCGACGAACCGGCCCAGCAGTTGGCGGAATTCAAGACTGAAGAAATCATCCGCAGATTTCGCAGATTTCGCAGATTTGAGAGCTGCTGACTGCTTCTTATCTGCGTAATCTGCGAAATCTGCGGATGACTTCTTGTGAAACCGCTCAATCGCTTCTTTCAAGCTGTCGCCGCGGATGAAGCGCATCGCGTAGAACGGGCGGCCGTCGGCGTAGGTGCCCAGGCCGTAGACGGGGACGATGCCGGGGTGTTCCAGGCCGCCGGTGATTTCGGCTTCGAGCACGAGTGGCTACCCGTGGGCTTCTTTCTTGCGAACGATCACGGCCCACGGGCCGTGGCCCGTCGGCTTACTTTATCCCTATCTACCGCGCCGTCAGCGCCACATGGTCCGTATTGATCCGCACGCGATACGAACCGGTCGAGCTGTTGTTCCACGGGCTTGGCACGACCTGAATGAACAGCCGGCCTTCCTCGCCGGGGGAGCCGTCGTAGCGCTCGCCGATCAGGAAAACCTTACCGGCCTCGCCGATGCGGCCGACCAGCGCGCCCGCCATGTAGGTCGAGCCTTTGCCCGCCGTCGTGTAGCCCTTCGGACAAGTCATGTACTGGCCCGGACCTTGCGGCCATAAATCCACCTGACCGTCGCTCTGGACGACCAAGCGCACGCTGGCATCGACGTTGACGCCGGTGTCGAGCCATTGATCCGGAGCGCTGCCGTGCTTGCTCGCGTCCACGGTGAACTCGGTGGAACCGCCGGCGGCGCGCAGATGCACCGTCCGCAGGTCGGACAGTTTCAAGGCCAGCTCGCCGAAGTGCGTCGAGTGGGCCTTGATGGTCGGCGCGGCGATGCGGCCGATCACCGGGAACTCCGTCGTGTGAATCACGTCCTGTTCCTTCATTTTCAGCAATTCCGGCGCATGCTTGTCGGCAATGCGCTTCATGACGCCGCCCACGCGATTGGCGACTTCGAGATCGTTGCTCATCGAGACTTTTTTCAAGAACGGATACGCCAAATGGCCGGCTTGAATGAGGCCCTTGCTGGCGTCTTCGCGATCTTTGTAGGCGTTGCTGGACAGCAGGCGGATCGACTGGTCGATCTTCACCTCCAAACCGTCCGGCAAATGCAGACCGAGATCGATGCGGCGGATGTCGCGCATCGGGATGGTCAGCTTGCCGTATTTGGTCAGGACCTCCAAATCGTCCTGCAAGATGGTCATGCGGACGAGGCTGCCGTCGTTGAAGCGGACTTCGGCGACGTGGGATTTGTCGGCCTCTTTGGTGGCGGAGTCTTGGGCGTAGGTGAAACCGGCGGTCAACAGCATGCCGGCCAGCGCCCCGTGGAAACGCGAACCCATGGCGCCCTCCTTTGCGGAAATGGGTCATCCAGCGGTCCCGGTCAAGGTGATGCTGCCATCCATGATCAGCCCCCCGAAAAGGGGACAGGACCTTTTGCATTCAGAGGTCCTGTCCCCTTTTCGGGGTGAAGCCGGAAAGCCTCATGGGACCGCGGCATTGCGCCGGGGTAGGACAATAACCCAAATCCGCAAAACAAAAAAAGAGCAAAACCGAGCGTTCGCGGGTGGGACGGGAGGCTCGGACGATGGAAACTCACCCGAAAGCGGCGCGGGGAGCGTTGGGACATGCCGCGCCTGGCTGGAATCCGTGATTTGCCCAGCTAATCCAGCATAGCTCAAATTCGCCAGGTTCGCGAGGTCAGTTGCAATTCAAATGGAATTAGAGGCGCGAAACCGCCAAGCGAATTTGGTTAACGATTGTCAATGGACGAGGGTGAAGAATGCTCGCTGCGCGGGTTCGCGCTCCATTTCAAGAAATGACGGGCATGGTTCAATACCGGTTAACAAACATGTGTGTGTGGAGTATCGTGCATTGTGGCCTAGTCGCCCATTTCTTGGTGTCGCAAAGGCTTATAAATCTAGTATTTACGGAAAGGCACCACGACTGGACCGACTAGGCCAAGTGGCCCAGTCATTTGCACTGTCGCTTGGTATCCGCAATAGCGCGTTCTTGAACCACGCCAAATGACGCCCTTGCACTGTGCCGAATTCTCCAGTAAATTCAAGAGAGATCGTCGGCCTACCCCAAAGCCCGCCCTGGCTTTCCCACTCGCTTCTCTCCCCCGGAGTCTCTTCGATGCGATCCGCGTTCGTGGCACTTTTCGCTTCACTACCCTTGGCCTGCGGCAGCGAAACCGCTGTTCAACGACCGACCACGACAACCGCGGCTGCCTCCGCCGCGGCGCCCGTCGTCGATTGGACCCAGTGGCGTGGTCCCAATCGCGACGCCAAATCGACGGAGACCGGCCTGCTCAGGGTGTGGCCCAAGGGCGGCCCGAAGCTCTTGTGGAATTCGCGCGAAGTGAACCAGGGCAAGAACGTCGGCACCGGCATGTCCAGCCTCGCCATCGCCAACAGTCGCATCTACACGATGGGCGATCGCGGCGGCAGCGGCAATATCATCGCCCTCGATCTCGCCACCGGCAAAGAATTGTGGGTGACCAAAGTAAGTCCGGACTATAGCGACCGTGGGCCGCGCTGCACGCCGACCATCGACGGCAACTGCGCGTATGTGCTGTCGCCGCACGGCATTTTGGTCTGCGTGGACGCCATCAACGGCAGCTTGCTGTGGCAAAAGGACCTCAAAAAGGACTTCGGCGGCAAGATGCAGTCGGGCTGGAACTACAGCGAGTCGCCGACCATCGACGTGGACAAAGTGGTGGTCACGCCCGGCGGCAAGAGCGCCGCGATGGTCGCGCTCAACAAGGTCACGGGCGACGCCATTTGGAAAGCTGAGGCCCCCAAGGACTGCGGCGCCGGCTACGCCTCGATCGTCATCGCCGAAGTCGGCGGCGTCAAGCAATACATCACGCTCATGGGACCGCAATTGGGTCTCGTCGGCGTGGATGCATATTCCGGCAAGTTTCTCTGGAACTACGCCAAGGTCAGCAACGGCACGGCCGCAATTCCGACGCCGCTCGTTGAGGGAGATTTTGTGTTTTCCTCCAGCGGTTACGGCACCGGCGCCGCCCTCTTGAAGCTTGTGCCCGACAGCAAAGGCGGCGTCAAGGCGCAAGAACAGTACTTCCTGAAGGGCAAGCAATTGGAGAATCACCACGGCGGCATGATCCTGCTCGACGGCCATGTTTACGGCGGCCATGGCCACAACAACGGTCTACCCTTCTGTCTTGATTTGAAATCCGGCAAATTGAAGTGGGGGCCAGAGCGCGGCGTCGGCACCGGTTCCGCCGCGGTCGTGTATGCCGATGGCCACCTTTACTATCGCTGGGACAACAACGTCGTCGGCCTCGTCGAAGCCACGCCGAAAGGCTACCACCTCGTCAGCGAATTCCAGCTTCCCAAAGGCACCAGCACGCCCGGTTGGCAGCACCCCGTCATCCACGACGGCAAGCTCTACATCCGCGGCAACGACCAGATCCTGTGCTACGACATCAAACGTCCGTAGCCGACGCAGCTTGCGTCGGCGTTCGTCGGATGCAAACGCCGACGCTGGCAGCGTCGGCTACGGCGCCGCTTCCAAGCGCACCGCGCAGAACTTGAACTCCGGAATCTTCCCGAACGGATCGAGTTGATCGATCGTCAGCAGATTCGCGGCGGCTTCACGAAAGTGAAACGGAATAAAGACGTTCCCCGGCGCAACCTCATCCGTGCTGACAGCGGCCAGCGTGATGGCCCCGCGCCGCGAACGAACCGTAACGCGGGCGCCGTGAACCAGGCCGAGCCGCGCCATATCCTCCGGATGCACTTCGACGAACGGCGTCGGCGCCAGGGCGTCGAGCACCGCCGCGCGGCGCGTCATCGTGCCCGTGTGCCAGTGCTGCAAGACTCGGCCCGTGTTGAGGATGAATGGGTATTCCTCGTCCGGCAGCTCCGCCGGCGGCGCATATTCGGCCGGCACGAACTTCGCTTTGCCGCTCGGCGTCGGAAAGCGATCGGCGAATAATACCGGAGTTTCCGCCGCGCCCGGCTCCGCGATTGGCCACAACTTGCCGGCGCTGCCCAGCGCCGCGTAATCCAGACCGTGATAGCTCGTCGTCAGCGCCGCCATTTCCGCGAAGATCGCTGCCGGTTCAGCGTAACGCATCGGATAACCCATGCGCGTCGCCAAATCGCACAGCACTTGCCAATCGAGTCGTGCCTGGCCCGGCGGCGGCAGCACCTGCCGGCCGATCTGCACGCGCCGGTCGGTGTTCGAGTACGTCCCCGTCTTCTCGAAAAACGACGTCGCCGGCAGGATCACATCGGCGAACTCGGCGGTCTCCGTCAGGAAGATATCCTGCACCGCGAGGAAGTCGAGGTTGGCCAGCGCCTGCCGAACTTTGTTGATGTTCGGATCGGACAGCGACGGGTTTTCGCCCATCATCATCATGCCCTTGATGCGCCCCGCGCGTGCGGCTTTCATGATCTCGACGACCGTCAAGCCACGCTTGGGATCGAGCGCCACGCCCCAGGCGACTTCGAACTTCTTGCGGACTGCTTCATTCTCGACGGATTGATAATCGGGGTACACCATCGGAATCAGCCCGGCGTCCGAAGCGCCTTGCACGTTGTTCTGGCCGCGCAACGGATGCAGGCCGGTTCCGGGCCGGCCGATTTGGCCGGTCAGCAGGCACAGGGCGATCAGGCAGCGGGCATTGTCGGTGCCATGGATGTGCTGGCTGATGCCCATGCCCCAGAAGATCATGAAGTTGCGGGCGCTGCCGATCTTCACCGCGATTTCGCGCAGCATGTCGGCGTCGATGCCGCAGATCGGGGCGACGCGCTCCGGCGTATAGTGTTCGACCATGGCCTTAAGCGCAGCGAAGTTCTCCGTCCGTTCCTCGATGAAGCGCTGGTTGATGAGGTCGCGCTCAATCATCACCTGCATGAGCGCGTTGTAGAACGCCACATCCGTGCCCGGCTTGATGTAACAGCAGAACTTGCCCGCGAATTCGGCGATCGGCGAATGCCGCGGATCGACGACGATCAGCGTCGTCCCCCGCCGGGCCGCTTGCTTGAAGAACGTCGCCGCCACCGGGTGATTCGACGTCGTGTTCGTGCCGGTCAAGAGCGCCACGTCGGCATGCTCGATATCGCCGAACGTGTCGGTCACCGCCCCCGAACCGATGCCTTCCATCAGCGCCGCGACTGAGGACGCATGACACAGGCGCGTACAGTGATCGACGTTGTTGGTGCCGAAGACAGCGCGCACGAGCTTCTGGAAAAGATACGCCTCCTCGTTGGTACATTTCGCGGATCCAAAGCCGGCAAGGGCTTGCGGGCCATGATCGCGCTTGATCGCCGAGAGTCGCGCGGCGACCAGGTCGAGCGCCTCGTCCCAAGTCGCTTCGCGGAAAGCGACCCGGATGCTCGAATCGTCGCGGTAAATCGAGCCGCGAGGCGCATCGCCGCGCACATCGCTCGATAGCGGACCCTTGGGATAGAACTCCGGCCGGCGAATGAGCGGCATTGTCAAGCGCTGAGGATGTTGCGTGTAGTCCCAGCCGTAGCGACCTTTGACGCACAGCCGGCCTTGGCTGCCCGGGCTGTCGCGCCCTTCGGCCAGGACGATCTTGTTGTCGCGCGTCCAGTAGGTCGTCGTGCAACCCACGCCGCAGTAGGGACACGTGCTTTCGGTCGCCTCCATCTGGGCGCGCGGCACGAGCGGCAGCGACATGGGCTTGTGCGTCAGCGCCCCGGTTGGACACGACGCCGCACATTCGCCGCACGAAACGCAGGTGCTGTCGCCCATCGGCACATCGAGGTCAAAGGCGATGCGCGTCGCATGACCTTTGCCGGTGCGGCCGATGACGTCGTTGCACTGAATCTCGTCGCAGGCGCGAATGCAGCGGTCGCAAAGAATACACGCGGCGTGATCGACGGCGATGACGCGCGAGGAGGCATCGTGGGATGGGTGCTGGAAGCCCCTCTCCCCTTCGGGGGAGAGGGGTTGGGGTGAGGGGGTGAGGTCCGCGCGTGGTCCCGCCCCCTCACCCCCGACCCCTCTCCCCCGATGGGGAGAGGGGAGGTAAATGCGCCCGAGCGCTTCCAATTCACAATCGCCGAGAGTCTTTTCGCGCTCGCAGGGGACGGGATGTTCCGCGAGCAGGAGTTGCAGAAGTGTGCGGCGCTGACGTTCGACCTGTTCCGAATGCGTCTGCACCTGCATGCCGGCTTCGCAGCTTCGCACGCAAGACGCCGCCAGTGTCCGGCCGCCAACATCGACGACGCACAGGCGGCACACGCCGACAGGCCGCAGTTGCGGCTGATGGCATAGGACGGGAATATCGATGCCGAGCTGCCGGGCGGCGTCCCAGATCGTCGTGCCGGGCGCGACCGAGGCGGCGCGGCCGTCGATGGTGAGTGCGATCATTGCGAAAAGACCGTCGTCATTCCTTGCGATACATCTTGCTGGTGCGGTCGCCGCGCGAATACAGGTACGCCACCAGGTCGAGAATTTCATCGCGGTTCAGCGTGTCGATCAGGCCTTCCGGCATCATCGAGATCTTCGACGGCGCGATCGTGTCGATCTGGCTGCGATTCACGCCTTCCAGCTTGTTCGGATCGAGCATGTCGGTGTTGATCTGGATGTTGTCGCCGTTCAGATTGACGATCCGGCCCGAGACTTTCTTACCGTTCGTCAAAAACACGTCGATCGCCGCGTACTGATCGCTGATGACCTTGCTCGGCTCAATGATCGATTCGAGCAGATCGCGGGCGCCGAAGCGGCCGACGACTTGCGTCAGGTCCGGCCCGGTGCCGCCGCCTTCATTGTTGAAGCGGTGGCAGGCGAAGCACTTGGTCTCGCCGAACAGATTGCGGCCGCGGTCGAAGTTGCGGTCCCTCAAACCCTGCTCGACGACCGGCACCAGCTCCTCGACCTTCCATTTCTGGACGAACGGCCGCTCTTTGAAGGTGAATTTCGGCGCCGACGGTTGCGGCACGTGCTGGAGCGCGGATTGCAAGGCGGCGACTTCGACGGCGGACATGTTCTTGATCGACTCGTCGCGGATGTTGCGCATGAAGCCGTGGAAGCTGTGGCCGCCGCGGTAGTTGGCCGCCTTGTGGAACCAGTCAAGGTATTCTTCGCGCTGCTTGACGGTCCAGCCCGACTTGACGATGCGCAGCGACATGGCGAAGTCGATTTGTTCTTCCTGTGTCGGCGCCTTGGCGAGCAAGGCCAACGTCTTGTCGACGCCGCCGGGCACTTCGAGGTAGGCGATCAAGCGCGACAGCTCGGCGTTCACTTCGCGGGCCGCGGACGGGTAGTGCTTGTCCAACCGCTTGCCGACGCGCTGCTGCCAGGTTTCCGACGGAGCGCCGGTGCGGGAGAAGACGAGTTGATAGGCCCGCAGATAATCGAGCTGCTGCGGCACGGTCAACTTGGCGAATTCGACGCGCTCCAGGGCTTCGAGCATGGCCGTCTGGTCCTTGTCGCCGACGCGGGCCAGACCGATGATCGCGCCCGTCAGCGCGACCGGGTTCGTTTCCGCCAGCGCCTTGTCGCGCCAGACGGCTGGATCCTGGAATTCCAGCGCTGTGCGCGCCGCCCAACGAAGATGGCGATCCTCGCTGCTCAAGTGCGGCCAGGCAGCCGGCACAGCGCCCTCGTCCTTTTTGTCATAAAAAGCCTCGAGCTGCTTGCGCAATGCCCGCTGCTTTGCGTGATCGACAACAACCGCATTGATGGCTGCGATGTCGCGCAGGTGAACACGCTTGTTGTTTACGGTCTTGATGACGATATCGCCCAGTGATTCCGCCGTCGTCTGCTCCTTCCTTTGGCGCGCGACTTCCGTGTTGGCTTCCTCCGCAGTGATTCCAAGTCGTTCAAGCCGATTGGGATCGAATCTCATCTCCAAACGCGTTTCTACTCCGAGATTGGCGCCCTCCTTGGCCGGCTCGGTCGATTCCTTGCCGACGTAGGTGACGCGATACAACCCTGACATCGTGCCGCGGCCGCCGATCGTGAAATACATGGCGCCGTCCTTGGGATTGATCACGACATCAGTAAGCGGCAGCGGCGAACCGTTCAAGAATTCTTCCGCCTCGCCGACATAGCTCGCGCCCTCCTGCTTGAAGTGGGCCGCGTACAGTTTGCCATAGCTCCAATCGCAGCCGAAGAACGCCTCTTGGTACTTCGCGGGAAACTTGGCGCCGTAGCCGAAGCAAACGCCGGTGGGGCTGCCGGGGCCGATATCGATGGTCGAAGGAAGGTTGTCCGGGTAATAGACCGGCTTGGTGGCCGAACCGCTGCGCCAGCCGAAATCGCTGCCGGGGACTGCGTGCATCATGCGCGTCGGCCGGTAGAACGGCAGATTGATGAACCATTCCATGTCGGAGTCGTAGGTGAACAGCTCGCCGTCCTTGTTGAACGCTGCGTCGAATTGGTTGCGGTAGCCGATCGAGACTATTTCCCAGTTCTTGCCGTCGGGGTCCACCTTGTAGATGTGTCCGCCCGGCGCCATGATGCCGACGGCGTGGCCGCTGGCATCCCACATGCGCGGCAACATGAAGTCTTCATTCCAAATCCGCGGGACGCTGCCGCCGGCGAGCTTTGTCAACGGCGTGTGGTTGCCGCAGCAGACGTAGAGCGACTTGCGGTCGGGGCCGAGAATGACGGCGTGCGGCCCGTGCTCGCCGCCGCCGCCACTTGAGCGGAGCAATTCCTTGGCGTCGAGATTGTCGTCGTTTTGGGACGAGCGCACGCGCCACAAGCCGTGCGGGTATTTGCCGTCGCCGACGACCACGTACAGGCTGTCGAAGGCCCAGAGCAAGCCATGTGCGCCGCCGAGTTCGACCGGCAACATTTCGACCTTCGTGTCTTCCGCACTTCCGCCACCCCCCCCGGTCCCCCCCTTGGCAAGGGGGGGCGGAGGGGGGGTGACGCGATAGAGCCGGCCATTCTGGTCCGACGTGATCACCCTCCCCTTGGGATCGACACACATGTTGACCCAGGAGCCTTGCGTTGCTTTGGGAACTGAGTAGAGCAGTTCGACCTTGAAATCCTTCTTGACCTTGATGAGTTCGATCGGCGTCGCGGTCGGCGTCTTGAATTTGCCGCCCCCACCGGTGAGGGATGCTTCGGTGATTTTGACCCACGGAGCGCCGCCGAGCTTGCCGACGACTGCCGCCGAAGCCCACGCGGAATCATCGAAGCCGGCCGTCATCCAACTTTTGCCCACGTTTTCGCTGACGCGCCACGAGCCGTCGGTGCCGATGACGGCAGCTTCCTTCTTCGGCGCTTCCAGCACGAGCCGCAGCACCAAACCCGCCGGCCCCTCGGTGTTGTGCGCCTTCACCGCGATCACGTTGCGAATCGGCTCTTCGCCCTTGCCCGGCGTTTTCAGCAGGTCGGTGACTTCACGGAAGATCGGCGTCTCCCAGGAGTCGCTGGCAATCGCTTCCTTGCCGTTGATGTAGACCGTCATCTGGTTGTCGCAGGTGCCGTACAGCTTCGCGCTCTTGATGCGATGCTTGAGCGTGATTTCCTTGCGGAAGTAGACAGTCTGATTGGGCCGTGCGGAACCATCGAGCCAAATCCAATCGCTGACCGGCTTGGCCTTGCCCGCAGGTTGAGCGGTGGACTGCAACGCGGCGGCGAAACCGAGAACCGTCAACACACCGGCGACCGCGACAACCTTCAGTTTTTGCGACACGACAGGACTCCGTGATTGCGAAGCAAGGCGGATAAGGCGTTCAGACGGACGCCTGTCATATTACTACGGATGGGGGCGAATTCAATTTGGAAGCGGCGACAACGTCGTGAAAACGCCGCCAGCGCCACCGCGATCGACAAGTCAGCTCGTGGTTCCAGGGTACTTCCAATTCGTTTCCATTTCGACCACCAGATCAGCACCGAGCAAGCGCACGTCGAAGTATGACAAACAGCCCGCGTTGCCGAGAATGGGATAGGGGAGCGGCGCCGGCGAAAAAGCCACGACCGCCGGCCAACGGCAGCTCGAGGCATCGTCCGCCAATACCAATTCCACGTCGGCGAAACGCAACGGATGCAGATTGCCTCGCCAGCGGATGCGCTGGCCGGTATCGGGACGCGGCGTCGCTCCGATGAACCCCAGCACGCCGATCGGAAACACGGTGTCGTCGCCGCCGCTATCGACCACCGCGCGGCTGAAGCGCCTTTGACCATTCGAACCGACGACGGTGACAGGAATGAGCGGACGATAGCGGACGGCTGCGCCCGACGCCAGCGACGGCGGCGCCGGACCATTCAAGGGTTCGTCGAGATAGGGGAATTGAAGCATGCACGAAACTCCTCGCTGCCAAGACAGATATCGTCGTCCGGCCCCGGCACGCGTTCGAAGATGACCTCATTGGGATCCTCACCGGCGGCACGTACTTGCTGATCCGCTTGTTCGAACGTCGAGCCGCTGGCGACAACGCGTGTGCCGTCCGCAGCGAACGCGACCCACAGGCCGCGGTACTTCTCCAACTCAACGCGCGGAAACGCAGCCCGATTGGACCGGTATACGGAAGGGATCATGGGAGGACTCCTGGACGGCGAATGGCTGACTGAGTCTGGCTTGAGTATATCGCTTCGTCCACCCGTGAAAAGGCAATACGCGCGATCGCGGTAACCACGCCATCTTTTCCATCGGCATCCCTGCACGCTGCTTCGGCATTTTTCGGAATGCGCGGTTGCAGCACCGGCGAGGAAATGGCGATCCGCAGATTTCGCAGATTGCGCCGATTTGAAGAGAAAGACAAAAGCAAAAAACGCCGGCCTCAATCGCGTTGAGGCCGGCGTCTATGTTTTCACTCTCTTATCTGCGAAATCGGCGTAATCTGCGGATGATTCTCCCCACAGCCAGCAAGCCAGCCGTGTCGAGAAACCCGGACCGACCGCAACGGTTGCCAGCGGCTCACTGCTCCGCCTTGAACCGGCTCTGCGCTTTGGACCAATCGCCGACGACCGCGTCGAGCGTGATCGACGAGCGGTCGCGCCAAATTTGCATGCGGATGCGCTGGCCGGCGGGGAGGTCGCTGACGAGGTTGATGAGGTGGTTTTCGTTGCGAATCGTGACGCCTTCCACTTGCAGGATCACGTCGTTGGGCTGCAAGCCCGCGGTGGCGGCGGGGGTGTCGGGGTAGACCTTCTCGACCAGGGCGCCTTGCACCTTGTCCAGGCCGAGCTTGACGGCGTCGTTCGGCTCGAAGCCGGGCGAGAGTTGCATGCCCAGGTAGCCGCGCTGGATCGAGCCTTGGGTCAGCATCTGATTCATGACGCGTTTGACGAGGTTGATGGGGATGCTGAAGGCGACGCCGCTGTTGCTGCCGTTGTGCGAGGCAATGGCGGTGTTGATGCCGATGACTTCGCCGCTTAGATCGACAAGCGGGCCGCCGCTGGAGCCGGGGTTGATGGCGGCGTCGGTCTGCAGGAATTCCTTGATGCGGATCGTGTTGCCCAGGCTGACCTGGCCACGGTCGCGAGCGCTGATGATGCCGTGCGTCACCGATTGATTGAGGCCGAACGGACTGCCGATGGCGAGCACCCAGCGGCCCACTTTCGCGTTGTCGCTGTTGCCCATGGTTGCCGTGGGCAAGTTCGCCACCTGATCGAGGACGAGCAAGGCGATGTCGGTTTCCGGATCGGCGAGCACCTGCGTCGGATGGAAGACGCGATTGTCGGCGGCGTGAATCGTAATCTTGTTGGTTGGCGCCTGCGCGACAACATGATTGTTCGTGATGACGATGTAGCCGGGCCGACCGTCCACTTTGACCACAAGACCGGAACCCGATTCCTCGACTGGCTTGCCTTTGCCGTCGGCGACGGGCTTGGCGGGTTTGAGAGCCTCAACGGCGACGACGGCGGGGGAGACGCGGCTGGCGACGGCCTCGAAGCGTTCGCTGAGCTGCACCAAGGGATCGGCGGCGCCGGCGCCGCGCTGGGACTGGGCGCTGGCGGACGATCCCAAGTCGATCGGCCCGCGCAACGCCGCCGAGCTGCCGAACAGCAACGCCAAGCCGACGCCAAGGGGGAGGACGTAGCGTTTCATAGGGATGGGTCGTGTTGTCGCTTGCGGCTTAGCGCAACCAGTGGAACATCGCGTAACTTGTCGCAGCGCCGGTTGCGCTAAGCCGCAAACGGCGTTCGTGAGGCAATCCATTCTAGTCGGCGCGTGCAGTGGAAGTTGAGAAAAATCGCGTGCAAAAAATGCGTTGGCCGCGCGCCTGCCCCTACAAACAAAAAAAGCCCGCGATTTTGGCGCGGGCTAACAAGCACAGTCATCACAACTGCTACCGGGTGGAAAAGTCCATCTCCAGGTCGGACAGTTTGATGTCGCGCTGGTTGTCAAAGGAGGCGTCGGAAACCTTGTCCCAATCGCCGTCGCCGCGGCCTTCCCAGGTGCCGTACGTTTCCATTTCGCGCTGACATTCGATGCAGGTCGTGCTGAACGGCAACGCATTGAGACGCGAGACTAGGATCTTTTTGGCGCAGCCTTCGCAAACGCCATAGGTGCCCTGCTTCAAGCGCTGAATGGAACGCTCGATCTTGAGAAGTTCGCGCGATTCCAGCTGGGCAAGCTGCGCGTTGACTTCGCCGTTGCCGGCGTCAAATGCCGCATCGGCCGCATCGCCGACGGCATCGCCGGATTGCAGGTCTTTCAGGTCTCCGCCCAGGCGTTTCCGCAGATCGTCGCGGCGCGCCGTCAGATTTTTGTGGAGGCGGAGCAAGGCGTCACGTCGAGCCATGGCTCACCACCTTTCTTTGCATTTTCCAAATTCGAGTTTCACGAGCACGCAATTAGATTGCAATTCGGGTGCCAAGATTCACGATTTATGACTCGCTTGTGTCGTTTTCGTAACTTACTGTTCTTATGGCGCTTACGATTTCTTCTGATCATCCTTTTTTCGTAGGTAGTCTCACTTAATCCAGCCGAAACCTACATTGCTTGCCGTAATCGGCATGGAGTGTGTCAAAATCGAACACATTCTCAATCGCCCCAAGTATAGCCGACAAAAGCAGTTCACGTCGGTTGCCATGCTCGAAAACTTGAAGCGATCTTTGGATTCGGAGGTAAGACCGCATCCACTCGGGGGGTTGTGCCGCATAATCCGCGGGAACGACTCGGCCCGTCCCAAGTTCGCATCCGGGCTGCTCCGCAGCTGCGCCACCAACAACGATTTCGTTCAGTCAAGGTCGGTTTGCCAAACGAATCGTGATTTCGTAACATTCAACACAGAAAGCAGTTGTGGCACTTTATCGCATTTCATTTGGGCATGGTTCAATTCTTGTCACTTCTGGGTGACAGCGTAAATGCTGGGGGGGGACTACACATGCCTGTCATGTGATGCCGACATTTTTTTCGATGTAACATTGGATGGATCAAGGGGATAGGAAGTTGAGTGCGTGCCAACTGTGTCGGAATGCTGTCGTCTCGAATATCACCTATGCCAGTGACCATTCTTGAACCATGTCTTCATTTGGCACTTTGGGTGTGTGCTAAACGCAAATGAATGAAATCGTCCGTTGCCGAGTAAGCGCGAACCAGGCCCGAAATGGCCCCAATTCTCTCCAATTCGTTTCGTTAAGTGTGCGGATTGGGCCAGCAGGATCAGTTCCCATATCCGACCACAAATAAGGCGTTAGCAGGTTTGGCGTTGACGCGGCGAGACTGTCCCGCCATCATGCCCGCCCGACCGGGGAATGCCTCTCTCCCTGGTCCAATCACGACGACCCATGACCCGATCTGGTATGCACCTGGGACTCATCGCCGTCGCCTTCTGGGGCGCCGCGCCGACCGTCCGCGCTGCCGATCCGCCGCCATGGCTGCCGCGATATGATCTGACGATCCGCCTCGACCCGCAGCAGCGCCGCGCCAAGGTTGTGCAGCGCGTCACCTGGACCAATCGCCATCAGCGCCCGGCAGCCGACATCGTCTTCAACGCCCACGCGCGCTACACCATCCCGGACGGCGAAGTCGGCCTGATCGCCAAGACGGTCGAAATCCTGCGCGTCGCTCCCAAGGAAGCGCTGACGTTCGACGGTCCTGCCCTCGACGTGCAATCGGTCAGCGTCGTTTCGTGGGGCAGACATTCTTGTCTGCCGTCGGAAGAAGGCAGACAAGAATGTCTGCCCCACGCCGCACTCAAGTTCAACTATCCCAGTGACAACCCTACGTCACTCGTTGTGCCGTTGCCGCAACCAATTGCGGAAGGCGAATCGATCACCGTCGAACTGACTTTCGATTTCAAGATTCCCGCCAAGAAGGGCCGCTGGAGCCAGTGGAACGACATCACCGCGCTGGCGCAATGGCTGCCGGTCGTCGCGGTCTACGACGAGCACGGCTGGCACCCGACGCCGTTCATCCCGTGGCATCAGCCGTTCTACAACGAAGCCGGCATCTACACCGCACGAATCACGGCGCCGGCTGAATACAAGCTCGCCTGCTCGGGCGCGTTCCAGGAGGTGAAGGACGCCGGCAAGGGCTGGACCGAATCCGTGGTCGCGCCGACGCCGCTGCGCGACTTCGCCCTCGTCGCCTCGGCGCGCTTCAAGGAACACGTTGGTCAGGCGGGTCATGTCCAAGTCCGCTGCCTGCATCTGCCCGAGCACGACCACTACGCCAAGGAGTTGGTGGATACCGCCTGCGCCGCGATCCCCGTCTACGAAAAATGGTTCGGCCCCTACCCGTATGCGCAATTCACCATCGCCGAAGCCTGCTTCGGCTGGAACGGCAACGAGTGCGGCGGACTCGTCCTCATCGACGATCGCATGTTCAACATGCCGCACATGGCCAAGGGCTATCCGACCTACCTCATTGCCCACGAATTGTGCCATCAGTGGTGGTACAACGTCGTCGGCACCAACGGTTACGCGGAAACCTGGATGGATGAAGGCCTCGCCACCTATTTCAGCCATCGCTTCGCCGATGGGCATTTTGGCCGCAACAACGAGCTGATCGAATATCCGAAACTCGCCACCTGGCTACCGAACATCCACCGCAACGATCTGCGCAACGGCACGATGATCGGCGCCCGCGCCCGCGGCGAGAATTTGCCGACCGTGCAAGAACTGCCCAAGTACGGCCACCTCGTCAACCTGACGGCGGCCACCTACGATCGCGGCAGCAAAGTCGTCGGCATGATCGAGGAGCGCCTCGGCGAGCCTGCGTTTCTCGACTTCATGCGGCATGTCTATCGCAAGTATCAGTTTCAAATCCTGCACGTCGCCGACTATCAGCGTGAGCTGGAAGCATACACGGGCAAGTCGTGGGACGACTTCTTCAAGCACTGGGTCTACGGCGCCGGCATGTGCGACTGGGCGGTGGAAAGCGTCGAAGAGTCAGGCGTGACCGGCGTCGGTCCGTTCAAACGCCGTCCGTTGGATCGCATGGCGCGTCCCCACGTCATCCATCTCAAGCAGCGCGGCGGATTCAATGAGCCGACGGTTCTGGGGATACGACTGCAGGAGGGCGACGGCTTTCAGATTCGGATTCCAATCTACCCTGACGTGCCCGAGCTCAGTCTGGATGAACCACACGCCAAGGTCATCAGCCGCATCGTACCAGGCACGAAGCCAGGCGAAGACCAAGCCGAGGTGCGCGTGGAAGTGTATTTGCCTAGCGAGCCGCTGCAGATCACGGTCGATCCGGATGCGGTGCTGCTCGACCAGATTCCCAGCAACAACCGCTGGAAGGCGGAATCGCGCTTCCGCTGGACGCCGCTGTACACGCAACTGGACGAAGTCGAAGTGGTCAACGCCTACGACCGCTGGAACTTCACCGCCGGGCCGTGGGCGCAATTCTCGGCGTACAGCGATCCGTGGTTTTCGCGCTCGCCGCTGGCCGGGGTCCGCATTGGCGCCATGCGCTTGCAGGAATTCAAGGGCGGCGCCTTCCTCGCCTACCGCACCGACGACCGCAACATGATCGCCGGCGTCGATGGGCTTTGGGATCACGTGCCATTGCCCAAGACGCAGGTCGGATTTGCGATCGAGCAAAGCTTGGAAACGCTCGGCGGCGATCAAACCCCGGTCAGCCGCGGCGTCATCTTTGGCCGCTATGTGTTCATGTACGCCAGCTCGCTCTACCTGCCGCCGTTCGAATATGTCGAAGCGTTCGGCAGCTTGCAGAATCGTTGCTTGCCCGATCCGCGCTGGCTGATGACCGACGTCAATCCATTCAAACACCGCGCCGCTCTGGGCGTCCACTATCACAAGAACTTGTTGACGCCGTACTGGGACCCCGAAGGCGGCCTGGCCTTCGATGCAACCTACGAATACGGCGTGCCGGCCTTCGACAATCCAGGCTTCCATCAAGTGTTCGGCCAGTTCTCGACCGTGAAGAGCTTGCCGAAATTCGTGACCGATTTGTCGGACGGCCCCATCATGAGTTGGCTGAAGGAAACACGCCTGGCGCTGCGGCTCGGCGGCGCCTGGGCCTCGCCGCAGGATGGCCTGTTCTTCACGCTCGGCGGCGGCGATCATTTCCGTGGCTACGATCTGCGCGAACGTCAGGGCAACATGAACTGGATCGGCAGCGTCGAATGGCGCGTGCCGATCATGCAAAACGTCTGCTGGGACGTGTGCGATCACGTCGCCGGCGTCCGCAACGTCTACCTGGCGCCGTTCTACGACGTCGGCGACTCGTATGTGAATGGCCGTTCGCAGGGTGAAATCGCCCACGCTCTCGGCGTCGGCCTGCGCGTCGATGTCACCTGGCTAGGGTTGATTGAACGAACGATGCTGCGCTTCGATGTGGCGAAGACGATCAACTCGAATGTGCCGTTGCAGTTCTGGTTTGGGATTTCGCATCCGTTTTGAAAATGCTGCAGTCCGTCAAGCGCAACGCCGACGCATGTTACGCAAGCAGATAGCCAAGTTTCCCTTTGTGACCCCAGCGTCTTTTTCCCATTTCACCCTTCGCGTTCCAAGAAAATATCACAACCAGGCGCACCTCCTTCATCAGACTCCTCTGCCGGCGTGCGAAGCACGAGCTTGTCAGTTAGCTCGTAATGCGCAAATTCGGCTGCGCCAGGCGTGCGAGTTAACCAGAGTGGCAGTCTGAAAGTCATCCCCAAGAACGTCAACTTCTGTTCGTCATATACGACTAACTCGCGGCGGTCGGAATGAATCTCGAGTGCAAACGAATTCTGAATTGCGCCGGCGTTCTTTACAATTGTCACGCGCCGTCCAGAAAAAACGAGACGATCGAAGGGCGCCAATTCTTCCTTTCCTCGGGTAATGGTGCGGACGGTCTTCCATGCGCCTTGTAATCGTCGCAGGTCATCAGGCATCAAGAGCCAATCAAGCAACCAAGCCGACACCACTGCGCCAATTAACAGCAGACCAAGATAAACCAGTTTCCGCGACCGCCACCAGCGGCGTGGAATCGAACAATTGCGAATTTGCTCCATGACAGCCCCTCCTTGGAATCACTTGCTGGCCAATCGTATCATGCCGCTTTACAATCTCCTACGCCATTTCCACCACTTCGGGGAGCCTCCCATGAATTTCCGCGACATCGAAAACACCCTTGGCGGCGACGCGCAAAAGCTGCTCGGCTACACGTGCAAGACCATCGCCAAGGAATCGTTGCACTTGCCGGGGCCGGATTTCATCGATCGCGTTTGGTCCATCTCCGACCGACCGCCGAACGTGTTGCGCAATCTGCAGACCTTGTTCAATAGCGGCCGGTTGGGAGGCTCCGGCTACGTTAGCATTTTCCCTGTCGATCAGGGCATTGAACATTCCGCCGGCGCCAGCTTCGCGCCGAATCCGATCTACTTCGATCCGGAAGCGATCGTCAAGATGGCGGTCGAGGGCGGTTGCAATGCGGTCGCCTCCACGCTCGGCGTCATGGGGATCGTCGCGCGCAAGTACGCACACAAGCTGCCATTCGTCCTCAAGTTCAACCACAACGAGTTCCTCTCCTATCCGAACAGCTACGACCAGATCGCGTTTGCCAGCGTCAAGCAAGCATTCGATATGGGCTGCGTCGGCGTCGGCGCCACCATCTACTTCGGCTCGCCGGAATCGAAACGGCAAATCCAGGAAGTGACGCACGCCTTCCAGGCCGCCCACGAGCTGGGCATGTTCACCATTCTGTGGTGCTACTTGCGCAACAACGCTTTCAAGACCGCGGACAAAGATTACCACTTTGCCGCCGATCTGACCGGGCAAGGCAACCACCTCGGCGTCACGCTCGGCGCCGACATCATCAAGCAGAAGTTGCCGACCAACAACGGCGGCTTCAAGGCGCTCAAGTTCGGCAAGTACGACAAGAAAGAGCTGATGTACAACGAGCTGTGCAGCGATCATCCCATCGACCTGACCCGATATCAGGTCGCCAACTGCTACATGGGCCGCTGCGGGCTGATCAACTCCGGCGGCGAATCGAAAGGCGCGACCGATCTAAAGGACGCTGTCGAAACCGCGGTCATCAACAAACGCGCGGGCGGCATGGGCCTCATTTCGGGCCGCAAGGCGTTTCAAAAGCCGGTCAAGGAAGGCATCGCGCTTCTGAACGCGATTCAGGATGTGTATCTTTGCAAGGAAGTGACGGTGGCCTAATTCGGCGCTTTGGACTGCGGCGCTTTCCCGCCGCTTTGGTTTTTCTCCGTGCCGATCAGTAACTCGGTGGCGGAAAAGTCAGAAAACAAAAGCGGCGGCAAAGCACCGCAGTCCAAATAATGGACACCTCCCCCGTTTCCCGTTACACTGCATCTAGAAATCCCAGCCGATTGCTCTTCCTTAAGGATCGCATCCATGCCGCCTCCTGCCCGCACGACGCCGTCGCGCGGCGAGCCGTCGTTGCCGCCCGTTCACGTTTCGTTCTATCGCCGCATGAAGTTGCAGCGCGTCTATCCCGTCGTCGTTCGCTGGCGCAAAGGCACTGCGCCGACTGCGGGACAGAAGATCACCGTGCGCCTGCTGATGGCCGGGGCCCAGATTCTGCCGACTGAGCAAGTGCTCGACGCCGGCAAGCCCGATGCCGCGGCGACCTTCTACGTGACGCCGCTGGCACGCGGCTGGCTGCGAGCCCAACGGCTCGAGATCATTCACGATGGCCGCAAGGTGCAGGAAGTGCCGCTCGCCAGCAAGGCAACCACGCACCGACTGACCTGGTGTATGTTGTTGCTCACCTTTTTATTGCCGTGGTTCATCAACACTTATGTGAAGCACTCACCATTTCTGGAATCGACGTCCCCAGGTCCGAACAACGTCAAAGTGACGAAAATAAATCTGGGCGTCGATTCCAATACGAACAAGAGCCGCATATTGACAGATGTCGAAAAGACGTGGAGCGACAACCTACCGGAAATGCCGGAGATCGTGGATGAGTACGTGCCACAGCTCAAACCTGCGCTCAAGAACGCGCGCGAATGGTCCGCAGAGACCTATGTCGAGCTTGTGCACGCTTCGCAGTTGCAACCATATTCCTTTTTCGGCGGCATGATCTTCCTGTTCCTGACGCTTGCGTCGGCCGTTACGCACCGCGATATGCGGCGCAAGCGGCTGAGCAAGCCCATTCCATTGCCAAACTTGGCGAAGGATGATGCGGATGAGGAAGTCGCTGAAGCGACGGCGTAGCGATCTTAATCGCTTGCGGCTGAGCGGATTCGCTAAACGGCAAGCGGCAGATCATTTCCCGCCTTCACTGATCGCATAAAACGCCTGGAATCCGCGCAGATAGATGCGCCCATTTGAGATCGCCGGCGAGGCGGTGAACACATCGGGCAGCGTATTGGCGGCGAGCAGCTCGAACTTCGGGCCTGGCTTGACTACGCTGACGATGCCGTCGCGCGCGGTCACATAGAGCTTGCCATCGGCGAGAACCGGCGACGCGCGGTAGCGATCGCCCTGGAGACGCTCCTCGTAGTGCTTCGCGCCGGTTTTCGCATCGACGCACAGCAGAAAGCCCTTGTCGCGGCCGAGGTAGACCAGGCCGTCGTGAACCAGCGGCGACGGCACGTCCGGGGCTCCTTTCGGCAAGCGCCACGCTTCAAAGGAACTGCCGGGCTTGATCATGCCGCTGCCGCCTGGCTTGACGGCGACGACGAGGCCGCTGCGCGCCGTCGGCACCAACAGCAAATCGGGGGACGACACAGGCGATGAGATGATACGCAGCGCGGTGCTGTACTTCGCTTTGGGGTTGAGGTCGGCAAGGCGCCAGATTTCGCTGCCGTCGCTCAAACGATGGGCGGTCGTATAATCGCAGCCGAGGACAACGAGGCTCGCATTTTTGCCGGCGCCCCAAATGCACGGCGAGGAATACGCTTCGCGACTCTCGCCTTCCGCGTCGCTCTTGCGGTCGACCTTCCACACTTCCTTGCCGGTGGCCTTGTCGAGCGCGATCACCCAATGGCCGTTCGAATGCAAGAGCACCATGTAGAGGCGGTCTTCATGGAGCACCGGCGTAATGTGGACGCCGTGTTGAATGTCGAACTTGCCGTAGCGCTCTTGGGCGTTGAAGTGCCAGATTTCGTTGCCGTCGAAATCATGGCAAGCACAATCGCCGGAGCCGACGAAGGTGTAGACATGCTTGCCGTCGGTGCTGGGCGAGGCGGAGGCTTCGTTCGCTTCATCTTTCTTGATGACCAAGCGGACGGCCTTGGCGAGTTTGCGATCCCACAGCGGCTTGCCGTCGGTGCTGACGCAGAGCAACACGAGGTCGTTGTTCTTAGCACTTGTCAAGAAGATGCGGTCGCCCCAGATGACGGGAGTGGCGCCCGCTTTACCCGGCAGCGGCAGCTTCCAGGCGACATTGTTGGTTTCGCTCCAAGTCGTCGGCAGGCCCTTTTCCTGCGAGACACCGTTGTTGTCCGGGCCGCGCCACGACGGCCAGTTGTCGGCGCGGCCGGCAGAGGTGAACAGAAGGACGCCGAGGAGAAGAAAAGATCGGTGCATGGTGGGATTCCTGAGCGGATAGTGCGATCCGCGGGAATCGCTGCGCTCATCCCGCGGCTTGGGGTTTGAACATCAACGCGGCTTGGGGATTTTATCAGTTGGGGCGGGTGGTTACCACTTCACGAGGCCGACGACGAGGAGCGGCACGAGCATCAGCAACGTCATGATCAGCGGGATGCGCATGGCGACGCGCACCGAGCGTGCCTGTGCACCGCGCGCCATCAGCGGCTGAGCGAGGGCGTCGTGCAGGCCGGCGACGGCGAGTACGCTGCCGACCACGATACCTGGATTGTTGTGAAAGTACTCGATCAGCAAACCGAGGAAGCCGGGCAGCAGCGGACCGTAACAGGCGCCGACGAGCCAGAAGCCGATGCCGCCGCTGGAGGCGCCATAAGCGCCGACGAGATTGCCCAGAACAATTGCCGAGGTGAGCGTGCAGAACCACAAGAGCCAAATCTCGATGCGCGGCCCCAGCAGGAACCACATCGCCAGGCGCGCGCCCAAGAATGCAAGCCAAAAGCCGATGAGCATTCTCCGGCCCCTGCGGTCCTCGTAACCGATTTCGTGCAGGAACGGCTCCGACCAAATGTCGAGCGCGCTTTCAATCGGGTAATAAACGAGCAGCATCGCCGCCAGGAGCCAGAAACGCGGGTCGTAGAAGAAGCCCGTAGCAGAAGCCGCGTTGGGCGGCGGCTGGGGGATCGCCTGCACAAACATCGCGGCGAAGATCAGGCCAGCGGGAATCATCGCGCCCAGCCCCAGAATCAACAGCGCACGCCGCAGACCGAACCAGCGCTCCAGGCGCGTCAGCACCAGGTGCGGCGTGAACGAACCCAGGCCGATGGCAATGAACCCGGCGTTGAGGGCGGCCGCAGGGCAGACGTCGGGAATCACAATGGGCACAAGACAAATCGTCGCCACCACGAGGAACGACGTCGCCAGACCCAAGAGAAACGACATCGCGCCAATCCAGCGCGGCGTTTGTGTCACGGCGAAAAACGACAAGGTGCCGGCGATGCCGATGCAGCCTGCGATCAACACATGGGCAACGCCCCAAGCGTCTGCCAGGTAGCCGGCAACCGGCATGCCGGCGACCCACGCGAGAAAGAACTGCATCCGCTCGAGGCGCTCGACGCGATTTTGATCGAGTCCGAGCAGTTGTTGCAAATGCGGTTTGAGGGCGTTGACAAGTGCCGGCAAGGCGCCGGCCAACGCGCAGGCGGCGATCACACCTAACTGCAGCGGCAGCGATGTCATGGTGTGTCTCCGTTCCATGGACCTGCGCGATGCCGCCAGCTGGGAAACAAACTCTCGAATTCGTGCGCAGCTTCGCGAGTTTTCCGGCGCCGCGCCACGAGAACCAAGCCGGCCGGCATCCTCTATCTGATGATTCTACGGAACGCGTCGGCCATTTAAGGCACGATTCACAGGCCGGCCCCTTGGTGTTGGCAAGCGAGTTTCTATAAAAACGGGCTTGGTTCACGATCTGCGACTCACCATTTCATTCATTTACGTTCAGCACACACCCCAAGTGCTGAACGAAATGTGCCGAGACATCGTAACGTTCAACTGTGTAGCTGGTTACGACTTTTTTTGTCGTCGCATTTTATTCAGCACATTTGACCCCTGAATGAAACCGACCGAGGCAATGGCTCGGGGTTGAATGGGCCATTGAACCAGGCCTAAAAACGGTCTGCTTTTGGGCGGATGGATTTCGCAAGGGAGAGGGTGGCGAGCGCTGCAGAACCTTGTCGGCGGCGCCCGTGTCACCACCGTGTGGGAAATCAGTGTGGCGGTAAGTTGGAACGAAGCGGTGGCGCGGGCAAGAACACTTGCAACAATTGTACCGCACACCTATACTTACGTCTTATCAGCCGCTAGCGTAGCTCAACGGCAGAGCTCCGGTTTTGTAAACCGGGGGTTGTGGGTTCAACTCCCACCGCTAGCTTGTGGGCCGCTTGCCGTTTGGCGCTCGTTGCGAGGCGCGCCTGCGTGCGGCGCTCGGGAGTGAGCGCTCAAGGGCAAGCGACGTGCAACAACGGGCAGGTGGCCGAGCGGCCAATGGCATCAGACTGTAAATCTGACGGGTTATCCCTACGGGGGTTCGAATCCCTCCCTGCCCAATCCAGTTGGCAGTAGGCAGAAGGCAGGGGGCAGTAAAAAGGTCAAAAACGCAGCAACGATCACTGCGTTCTGCCGGCTGCCTTCTGCCCGCTGATTACCGCGGGTGTAGCTCAATTGGCAGAGCGCCAGCCTTCCAAGCTGGCTGTTGTGGGTTCGAGCCCCATCACCCGCTTACGGATTTTCGATTGATGATTTTTGATTTCCAGAACGAGCGGCCGTTGATTTGATTTTCGATGGGAACGTCATGGGTCGGCAGGAACGGTCAATCGAAAATCGACAATCGAAAATCAAAGATGACGGCCGCTGCTGTAGCTCAGTCGGTAGAGCGCGTCCTTGGTAAGGACGAGGTCCTGGGTTCAAATCCCAGCAGCAGCTTTCCGGTACGCTTGCGCTTCCGAGGTCGTCGTGAATTCGGAAGTTGATTCGATTGCAGGAACTATCGTTTTCTTTCCCTGGGTCCAGTCTCGTTTGGCGAGGCTGGGTTTTGTTTTGCGGAGGCACAATGGCTAAGGACGTCTTTAACCGGACCAAACCCCACGTCAACGTCGGCACCATCGGCCACATCGACCATGGCAAATCCACGTTGACGGCGGCGATCGTCGTCCGGCAAGCGGTCAAGTTTCCCGGCATCAAGGTCAAGAGCTACGCGGAAATCACCAAGGGCGGCACGGTCCGCGACGCCAACAAGACGGTGACCATCGCGGTGTCTCATACCGAATATGAGACCACGAAGCGCCACTACGCCCACATCGATTGCCCGGGCCACGCCGATTACATCAAGAACATGATCACCGGCGCCGCCCAGATGGACGGCGCCATCCTGGTCGTGGCCGCCAACGACGGCCCCATGCCGCAGACTCGCGAGCATTTGCTCCTGGCACGCCAGGTCGGCGTGCCGCGCATCGTGGTCTTCCTTAACAAGATCGACACCGTGGATGACCCCGATTTGCTCGAGCTGGTCGAGTTGGAAATGCGCGAACTGCTCACCAAGTACGAATTCCCCGGCAACGAGATCCCGATCATCCGCGGCAGCAGCAAGCCCGCGCTCGACTGCGGCGGCAAGAACGATGCTGCCTGCAAGTGCATCGACCAACTCATGGAGGCCCTGGACAACTACATCCCCGACCCGATCCGCGAAGAGGACAAGCCGTTCCTGATGTCGATCGAGGACGTCTTCTCCATCAAAGGCCGCGGCACGGTCGGCACCGGCCGCATCGAGCGCGGCAAGTGCAAGGTCGGCGACGAAGTCGAAATCGTCGGCCTCATGAAAGCGCCGCGCAAGACGACGATCACCGGCGTGGAAATGTTCAACAAGACGCTCGATTCGGGCCTGGCCGGCGACAACGTCGGCGTGCTGTTGCGCGGCATTGAGCGCACCGACCTGGAACGCGGGCAGGTGCTCGCCAAGCCCGGGTCAATCACGCCGCACACCGACTTCGAGGCCAATGTCTACGTGCTGTCGAAGGAAGAAGGCGGCCGGCACACCCCGTTCTTCGTGAAGTATCGCCCGCAGTTCTACTTCCGCACCACGGACGTCACCGGCTCGGTCACGGCCCTTATCGGCGCGGACGGCAACGCGGCGGAAATGTGCATGCCGGGCGACAACATCCAAATGAAGGTCGAGCTGATCGCCGATTCCCCCATCGCCATGGACGAAGGCCTGCGCTTCGCGATCCGCGAAGGCGGCAAGACCGTCGGCTCGGGCGTCGTGATCAAGGTTGTCAAGTAAAACGAAAGGGTCAGTAGTCAGTAGTCAGTAGTCAGTAGCAAGATCCAGTTGCTACTGACTACTGACTACTGACTACTGACTGATTCCGATGCGAGAATACGTCTGGCTCGAATGCACGCTGTGCGGCGCGCGCAATTACCGTACCCACAAGGAAACGCGCGGCGCCGACCGCCTCGAACTCAAGAAATTCTGCCGCAAGGAACGCAAGCATACGCCCCACAAAGAAACAAGAAAGAAATAGGAGTCAGGAATCAGGGGTCAGAGCATGTGAAAAAATCAAAACCGTCTCTCGCAAAGTCGCAAAGTCGCCAAGAATACCCAAGAATTCATGGCTATCTTTCTTGTTGCTTGGCGTCTTTGCGACTTTGCGAGAGATTTTTTCACAAACTCTCAGGGGTCAGAAAGAAATGTCTGACCCCTGACTCCTGATCCCTGTTGAAGGGGTGTAGCTCAATTGGTAGAGCACCGGTCTCCAAAACCGGCGGTTGAGCGTTCGAGTCGCTCCGCCCCTGTTGTCAGCGCCACTAAACTGCCGAATGCTGCCCGATATCGGGACCTTGATCCTGTTCGCGTCGTGAGCGCTTGCGTGCCCCGGTTCAGGATGACCCGCCCGGCACAAGCAAGAACCGCGCGGACCTTCAGCGAGGTTAGGAATGACCATGGCGGTGGTTGAACAAAAGGCTCCGGAGCGCATGCCCCGGAGCCAACATTTTCAGCTTGGCTTGAGCAGCCTGCTCAGCGCCGTGCTGCTGTTATCGTGCATCGGCTTCGTGTTGGGCGGCCTGCCCTCCATATGGGAACACCTGTTTCGCGTTGCCGAAGACATCGCCGAGGGTCGGCTTCCGGTGATGAACGAGTTCCTATCGACTGCTTTGCTGCTCATCCTGATAATCGCCGTCGGCGCCGGCGCTTGTGTGCTGATTCGCGCCATGGAACGTTCCAGCGCCCAGCCCGGCCTGCGTGCCGGCGTTTTCTTCGGCGCCGTCGCTCTGTACGTCGTCCTGGGCTTGGCCACGAAGCTTGGCTGGACAATTACCCACGATGGCGATGACCCCAACGTCATCGGTGTCGGCATCACGATCCTCATCGCCGTTGCCATGCTGGTGGGTGTGGGCTGGGTGTTTACGCGCCCGGGATTTGGCCGCTGGCTGATCCGTATTGAACAGCAGGGCTGGTTCCACGCCATTCCGTACAAGGGCAACCAGGGCGTGCGTGTCCGGCGTGGCACGATCATCGCGCTTTTGGCCGTCGGCATCTGCGGCATCATCACGATAGTGTCGCACCGGTCGTTGGGCTCGAGCCGCTACGCGGCTAACGACTGGGTTTGGGACATTCCCTTCACCAAGACCGAAACCGTCGCGTCGATCTACCTGCCGCTCATGCACCAAATTCATATCACCGTGCCGATCCTGCTGGCGATCGGGACTTTATGGGTCGCCTGGCGCGTGGTGAATTGGCCGGCCTTCGCCGACTTTCTGATCGCGACCGAAGCCGAGATCAACAAAGTCTCGTGGACGACGGCGCGGCGCTTGCGGCAAGACACCATCGTCGTGCTGGTGACGGTGTTCCTGTTCACGGCCTTCCTGTTTGTCGTCGATCTTCTTTGGATCCAGGTTCTCACGCACCCCTGGGTGCATGTGCTTCAAGTGGACGTCCGGAGCGAGGTCCAGAAGCAGCAAGAAAAGACGCAGTGGTAACCCTGCCCTATTGGCTCAATCGCGGAAGCTAGCGCCATGATCTCTGATCCCGCCAATCCCGATGTTCCGAGCAATGCCGGGGCGATTTTGCCGCCGCCGATGCCGCCTGCGCCGCCGGGCCAAGATGGAGGGGGCGACGCCGCGCCGCAGAACCCCAACATGCGCTGGTATGTGGTCAAGGTTCAGAGCGGGCGCGAGGAGTCGATCCGCGAAGCCATCGAGCGGCGCGTGAAGATTGAAGGGCTGCAGGACAGCTTCGGGCAGATCATCGTGCCGACGGAAAAAGTAACCGAGATGCGCAACGGCAAGCGCGTCGTCAAAGAGCGCAAGCTGTATCCCGGTTATTTGATGGTCAAATTGGAATTCAACGATAGAATGCTGTATCTCTTCCGCGAAACGTCGGGCGTCGGCGATTTCGTCGGCGGCGGCATCAACAAGCCGCCGCCGCCGATGAACGACCACGAGGTGGCGCGGATGCTTGGCCAGCGCGGCGAGACAGTCACCGACATCGCTCCGAAATCGAAATTCGAAAAGGGCGACAAGGTCAAGGTCAAGGACGGCACGTTTGCGGGCATGGAAGGCGAAGTCAAGGAAGTCCTCGACGTCAAGGGCGCCCTGCGCGTGGAGTTGACCATCTTCGGCCGGCCGGTGCCGGTCGAATTGGAATACTGGCAAGTGGATGACGCATGAAAGGGTGGGTGGTGAGTGGTGAGTGGTGAGTGGTAACCGAATACCACTCACCACTCACCACTCACCACTCACGAATTCGAGGCCATGGCAAAACAAGCAGTCGCACAGATCAAGTTGCAATGTCCCGGAGGGCAGGCGACGCCGGCGCCGCCGGTCGGTCCGGCGCTCGGCCAGCACGGTGTGAACATCGGTCAGTTTGTGCAACAGTTCAACGAGCGGACCAAGGACAACCGCGGCATGACGGTGCCGGTGGTCATCACCGTATTCAGCGACCGCTCGTTCACGTTCGAGGTCAAGAGCCCGCCCGCTGCCGTCTTGCTGAAGCAAGCCGCCGGCATCCCGATCGAAAAGAAAAAAGGCGGCGAGATCATCGACCCTGAAGAAAAGACCAAACTGACCGGCAAGTACAAGGGATTCAAGGTAACGGCCGCCCAGGTCAAAGAGATCGCCAAGCGGAAATTCAACGACCTGAATGCCCGGGACGAGGAACACGCCACGCGCATCGTCGCCGGCACCGCCCGCAGCATGGGCATTGTCGTGGAAAGTTAATACACTAAGTTCGCCGGATTTTCGCAATCGCCACGATTGGGGAAATAAGGCGACAGAGGGTGAACAACATCAACCATTCGGCCAAAAAAGCGCCACCCCGGTTGGAACAGCATCCGGCAGGGGGAAGGGGCTTTTTTGTCGATGTTTCTTTATTTACCGAGCGCTGAGACGAAGATGGCCAAGAAACAAGCTGCCGCAGCCGCCGAGCCGAAAAACGCTGCCGCCCCCGAAGCCAAAGAAGGCAAGGAAGCCCAAGAGCCGAGGGAACCCAAGGCGCCCAAAGGCGAAGGCAAAAAGGCTAAAGCGAAAGCATCTCCCGACGCGCCCCCGGCGGAGAAAAAGCCGGAGGCGCCGCCCACGGCATCGCCGAGTGCGCCCGCGCCATCCGGTGGAGCGGCTGCACCGCCGGGCGAACCGGGCACGAAGAAGAAACGCGCCGGTGTCCCGCCGGCGCGCGGCAAGAAGTTGCGCAATCAATTGAAAAACCAGGTGCAGAAGCTGATCAAGGACGGCGCGCTGCCTTTGCCGCGCGCGGTGCAGGCTTTGAAGTCGCTGCGCCGGGCCAAATTCGACGAGACCGTCGAAGTCCATATGTGGCTGGGCGTGGACGTCAGCCAGAGCGATCAGCTGGTTCGTGGGACGGTGCCGTTGCCTCATGGTGTCGGCAAGGCGGTGCGTGTCGTTGTCTTTTGTCAAGGCGATAACGTCAAGAGGGCGCAAGAAGCGGGCGCCGATTTCGCCGGTTCGGACGACCTGATCGAAAAGATCCAGAAACAGAATTGGCTCGACTTCGACGTGGCGCTGGCGACGCAAGACTTGATGGGCAAAGTCAGCCGCCTCGGCAAGACGCTCGGCCCGCGCGGCCTGATGCCGACGCCGAAAGCCGGCACGGTGATCACGGCCGACGTCGCCGCCGCCGTGAAGGAATTCAAAGCCGGCAAGGTCGAGTTCCGCACCGACAAAGGCGGCAACGTCCACGCCGGCGTCGGCAAAATCAGCTTCGACGACAACAAGCTGACGGAGAATATCACCGCCTTCATCGATGCCATCCGCGCCGCCAAGCCCACCGGCGTCAAAGGAAACTACATCAAGTCGATGACCATCTGTTCGACCATGAGCCCCGGCGTACCTGTGCAAGTAATCTGATTGCGGCTTGGCGGATAGGTCGCGCGAGCAATCCGCTAAGCCGCAAGCGGCGATTTTGAGTGACCGAACCCATGAGCAAAGCCATCAAGCAACTGCAAATGAACGTCTTGAAGAAATCCTTCAAGGACGTCCGCGATCTGGTGATGCTGAACATCGTCGGGCTCAATGCAATCGACGACAACAAGATGCGCCTCGGCCTGCGCAAGAAGGGCATTCGGCTGCACCAGGTCAAGAACAGCTTGTGCAAGCGCGTCTTCGACGAGTTGGGCCTCAAGGTTGCCACGGCGTGGGAGGGCAGCACCACCGTCGCCTGGGGCTCCGCCAGCGTCGCCGAACTGTGCAAGGAACTGCAGCCGCTGGTTAAGAAACACGAGAAATTCATCAAGGTGAAGACGGCCGTCGCCGAAGGGCAGGAAGTCGCGTTCGCCGTCGCCATCAAGATGCCGACCCGGACCGAAGCGATCGGCCGGGTCTTGCATTTGGCGCTGTCGCCCGCCAGCCGGTTGGTCAGCCAGATTCTCGGTCCGGCAGCGTCAGTCGCCAGCCAGATCAAGAGCCTCAGGGACAAGAAGGAAGAACCCGCGGCCGCGGCATAGAAACTCGCTTGCGGTATAGCGAATTCGTCACGCGCCGATTTCGCCAAGCCGCAAGCGGCGAAACAAGGCTATTACGCTATTGCTGCCACGCTTCAGGCAGCACGCTTGGGATATTCAGAGACCCAGAAAGGAACGTTTCCCATGTCCGATCGTGCTTGGAACCCTGCAATCAAGGACCTCGGCGATAGTATTGCCGGGCTAACGGTCGCTCAGGCCGTGGAACTCGGTGATTTCCTGGAAGAAGTCCACAAGATCAAGCCCGCCGCGGGCGGCGTCGTCATGGCTGCGGGCCCTGCCGCTGCGATGGCCGCTCCGGTCGCGGAAGTCAAGACCGAGTTTACCGTCGTGCTCGAAGGCTACGACCCTGCCAAGAAGATCAACGTCATCAAGGTGGTTCGCGAAATCACCGGGCTGGGCCTCAAAGAAGCCAAGGATCTGGTCGAAGGCGCACCCAAGCCCGTCAAGGAAAATATCGCCAAGGAAGAGGCCGAGAAGATCAAGAAGCAATTGGAAGACGGCGGCGCCAAGGTTGCGCTGAAGTAATGATCCGCCGCTTGCGGCTTAGCGAGAGCGGCCAGCGGCGTTGGCGCTAAGCCGCAAGCGGCAGAATGAAACAGAGTCGAGGCGTGCCGGCGGCATGGCGGGTTGAACAGGACGTCCCCGTGGACCGCCAGCCCACGTTGTCCTTAGGTGGATCCAGCGTGCGACGCTTCAGTCAAATGGGAGCGGTCCTTGGGCCCCGGTTAACGGCCCTGGAGGGGATGCTCCAGACCCGCGACCCACGGCCCGGTCGGCTCGCTGCCTGCGCGCTGCCGGCCTCAAACCGTATTAACCTCCGGTCTAAACCCTGCACGAATTTGCCACGCCTGACCGAGCCGATTCCTGGCGCATCTGATCCGCGCGGGAAGCCCGGCGGCGGCGGCGTTGTCTGTTTTTCGGGAGGAGCGTAAGCCATGTCCATTGCGGCAAATCGCATCATCAAGCCGACGCTGTTGCGCAACTTTGGCCACTTCGGCGACGCCCTGGACGTCCCGAACCTGACCGACGTGCAGACGCACTCCTTCGATCGCTTCCTGCAGCTCGACGTGCCGCCGGAGAAGCGCGAGCAGCACGGTCTCGAAGGCGTGCTGCGCGAGATCTTCCCCATCGAGAGCTACGACAAGACGCTGAGCCTGAATTACATCCGCTACGAGTTGGGCAAGCCACGCTACGGCCCCGACGAATGCCGGCAATTGCGCCTGACCTACGGCCGACCGTTCCGCGTCTGGTTGCGGCTCAACAAGGAGCAGCCGGTCGAGGAAGAAGTTTATCTGGGCGACATGCCGATCATGATCGGCGGCGGCGAGTTCATCATCAACGGCGCCGAGCGCGTCGTGGTCAGTCAGCTCCACCGCTCGCCGGGCGTCGATTACGTCGTCGAAACCGAGTCATCCGAGCGCAAGCTCCACAGTTGCCGGATTATTCCCGAGCGCGGCAGCTGGATCGAGATCAACGTCACGAAGAAAGAAACGCTGGGCGTGCGCATCGATCAGTCTGGCAAGTTCTCGGCGATGACGCTGCTGCGCGCGATGGATCCGGAATACTCGACCGACGAGCAAATCATCAAGGCGTTTCACGAGCCCAAAACAATCACGCTGACGCCGGCTCATCGCGAGATCATCGAAGGCGCCGCCGCTGCCGCCGACATCATTGATCCCGAGACAGGCGAGCTGTTCCTGGAAAGCGGCGAGCCGTTCACGAAGGAGCACGTCGACAAGATCTACGCCAGCAATCTCAAGGCGGTCGAAGTGTTGCAACTCAAGAACGACCAGGGCAAGCAGATCGACGCGCTCATCCTCACTTCGCTGAAGGAAGACCCGACCAACACGCATGAAGAGGCGCTGCTCAAGATTTACCAACGGCTGCGGCCCGGCAACCCGCCCCAGCTCGAAAAGGCCAGGGAGCTGTTCAAGGAAAAGTTCCAGGACCCCAACCGTTATCGCCTGGGCAAGGTCGGCCGCTTCCGCATCAACCGCAAGTTCAACCAGGAGATTCCCGAAAGCGAAATGACGCTGCGGGCGCCCGACTATCTCAATGCGATCCGCTACATCCTCAACCTGCGCGGCGGGCAAGGGCATGTGGACGACATCGATCACCTGGGCAACCGCCGGCTGCGCACCATCGACGAATTGGCGGCCGATGAGCTGCGCAAAGGCTTCCTCAAGCTGCGCCGCACCGTCCAGGAACGCATGTCGATCCGCGACCAGGTCGATATGACGCCGCGCTCGCTTATCAACCCCAAGAGCATCTCGGCGGCAATCGAGTATTTCTTCGGCCGCGGCGAGTTGAGCCAGGTTGTGGATCAGACCAACCCGCTCGCCCAACTCACCCACGAGCGGCGTTTGTCGGCGCTGGGCCCTGGCGGTCTCAATCGCAAGCGTGCGGGCTTCGAAGTCCGCGACGTGCATATTTCCCACTACGGCCGCATCTGCCCGATTGAGACGCCGGAAGGCACCAACATCGGCCTGATTTCGAGCTTGTCGATCTACGCCCGCGTGGACGAGTACGGCTTCTTAATCACGCCGTATCGCAAAGTACACCGGCGCAAGCTGACCGAGGGCAAGGAAGGCGTCAACTGGCTACGCGCCGATGAGGAATCGCTGGCGTTTCTGGCGCCCGCTGACACCCCGATCGATCACGGCAAGATCGCGCATGAGCGCGTCACGGCTCGCATCGGCGGCGACTTCAGCGTCGTCGAATCGGATAAAGTGCAATACGTCGATATTTCCCCCAAGCAGATGGTCGGCGTGTCGGCTGGACTGATTCCGTTCCTCGAGCACGACGACGCCAACCGGGCACTCATGGGTTCCAACATGCAGCGCCAGGCGGTGCCGTTGCTCGTCACCGAGCCGCCCTTGGTCGCGACCGGCATGGAAGTGGACGTAGCCCGCAACAGCGGCATGGTCGTGAAGGCCGACCGCGACGCTTACGTCATTTACGTCGATGCCGAGCGCATTATCTTGGCGCCGGAGAAACTGCCGGCCGACATCGACACCCTGGATGACAAGAAGACCCTGCTCGACCGCGTGCGCGCTCAGACCGGCGCGTTCGAGCACGTGATGCGCAAATTCGTCGGCCTGAACGAACGCACGTGCCTCAACCAAAAGCCGATTGTGCAGGAAAACCTGCGCGTCAAAAAAGGCCAGGTCCTCGCCGACGGCGCCGCCACCCACCACGGCGAATTGTCACTGGGCCGCAACGTGCTGGTCGCGTTCATGTCGTGGGACGGCTACAACTTCGAGGATGCGATCATCATCAGCGAAAGGCTGGTAAAGGAAGACACGTACACGTCGCTGCACATCGAGGAATTCGAGATCGAAATCCGCGAGACGAAGCTGGGCAAAGAGGAATTCACGCGCGACATTCCCAACGTTTCGCCCAAGGCCCTATCGAACCTCGACGAGAACGGCATCATCCGCATCGGCACGTTTGTCAATCAGGGCGACGTCCTGGTCGGCAAGGTTTCGCCGAAATCCAAGAGCGAGCTGACGCCGGAGGAAAAACTGCTGCACGCGATCTTCGGCCGGGCCGGCGAGGACGTCAAGAACGACAGCCTCGAAGTTCCGTCGGGCGTGGAGGGCGTCGTGATCGCGGCCGACAAATTCAGCCGCCGCGCCGCCATGACCGACGAGGAGCGTAAAGCCATCGATAAGGTGACACGCGAGGTCGACAACCGCTTCAACAAGCAGATCCTCGAGGTGTTCCGGCAACTGACCGACGCGCTGAACGAGGCGATGGAGAAGCGGGAAATGAAGCCCCTCGCCGGCGAGCGGGACGACAAGGCGCTGATTGAGTTGGCCTCGACGTTCAAGCTGGAAATGCTCGACATTCGCTCGGCCGACCGCCTCAAGGAAGCCAACAAGGTTTTCAGCAAGTACAAGGAACGCCTGCACTTCCTGGTGGACGAAAAGGAACGTCAGCTCAACTCGCTCAAGCGCGGCGATGAGCTGCCTTCGGGCGTGCAGCAGATGGTCAAGGTTTATGTCGCGACCAAGCGCGTGATCTCGGTGGGCGACAAGATGGCCGGTCGGCACGGCAACAAGGGCGTCATCTCCAAGGTGCTGCCCGAGGAAGACATGCCGTACCTCGCCGACGGCACGCCGGTCGATATTCTGCTCAATCCGCTGGGCGTGCCGAGCCGCATGAACGTGGGCCAGATTCTCGAGACTCACCTGGGCTACGCGGCGGCGCGGCTCAATTTTAAGGCCATCACGCCGGTGTTCGACGGCGCCCCGGAAGACGAAATCCGCGCCGCGCTCAAGGAAGCCGGCATTTCGGAAAGCGGCAAGAGCTACCTGTACGACGGCCGCACCGGCGACCGCTTCGAGCAGCCCGTGACCGTCGGCTACATCTACATGCTCAAGCTGCACCACCTGGTGGACGATAAGGTGCACGCCCGCGCCACCGGTCCTTACTCGCTCATCACGCAGCAACCGCTCGGCGGCAAGGCCCGCTTCGGCGGCCAGCGCTTCGGCGAAATGGAGGTGTGGGCGCTGGAAGCCTATGGGGCCGCCTACATCCTGCAGGAGCTGCTGACGGTGAAGTCCGACGATGTCGAAGGCCGAACCAAGATTTACGAATCGATGGTCAAGGGCGAGAACACGCTGGAGGCGGGAACGCCGGCGTCGTTTGACGTGCTCACCAATGAGATTCGTGGGTTGGCGCTAAATATGCAACTGGAGAAGAAGCGGATTTGACGGAGACATTGGCCTCATGAAGTTCTTCAATGTCGTCCATAATGATGGTGCCGTCCAAGTCAGGATTGACGACGATGGTTTCGCCACGCTTGAGATTGTCAAGATCGAGGACTCCGGAGTTTTGGTTCGAGCAATCAATCAGACGTTTCGTGCAGGCGCCCAGCGGGCGACGTTTTTCACAGGGGATGTTGCCAACCCGAAGGAGGTCAGGAAGCACTTGATGCGCGCGCGCACGGGAACTACCTGGCTCAACGGCATGGTGACCCACCTTGTTGATGGGGAATTTGGGCCTCAATTTCGGATCGACTGGGTCGAAATGCCGTCGATTACCGAGTAAGGAGGTTGGTCATGAGTAGTCGATTCGAACGCTTGCAAAAGATCGCTCCCCAATTAGATCGCCTACGGGAGGATCCGAATGCTCGCGTGCATTATGAATTGATGTCCGATAGTCTGGTTTGGTCAGATGAATTGCCGCCTCTGGATGAATTTCAGGCGAGCGATTCTTCGGTCCTGCGTGGCGTTTGGAGGTATCGAACGTCGCTGATCATGGGCGTCCCAGAAGAGAAATGCCGGCCGGCCTGGGAAGAAGCTCAGAAGCTGTTTCCGAATTGGCCGGGATTTCTGCCTCAACGTCAATTGCCAAGTTGGCGGGAATTCTTCATTGAGCGACAAGCCAAGCTCAGCGACCATTGGGAAGAACTTGACGCACGATATCGACGGCAAATGGCCGAAGCCGTTGCCAAATCTGCCGCCGTTTAGCCGCCGTTCAAAGCATTGCGTGGGGCGGAATGCCCCGAGGAACGATCACAACGACCCAGTGCCCAGTCCGCCCGGTTCTGCGAACCGGGGTTTAACGGGTTGGTCCTTTGATACGGAGGTTTGCCATGAGTGCAGGCGAATCCAGTTACGATCGCATTAACGACTACGGGGCGGTGCGCATCAGCCTTGCCAGCCCCCACGATATTCGTTCCTGGTCCTTCGGCGAAGTCAAGAAGCCGGAAACGATCAATTACCGCACTTATCGTCCAGAAAAGGACGGGCTGTTTTGCGAGCGCATCTTCGGCCCGGAAAAGGACTGGGAATGCGCCTGCGGCAAGTACCGCGGCATGAAGTACAAAGGCATGATCTGCGACCGCTGCGGCGTCAAGGTGACCCATAGCCGCGTGCGCCGCAAACGCATGGGCCACATCGAACTGGCCGCCCCGGTCGTGCACATTTGGTTCTTCAAGGCGATGCCGTCGCGCCTGGGCACGCTTTTGGACATGAAGACCACGCACCTGGAACGCATCATCTATTTCCAGGATTACGTGGTCGTCAATCCCGGCGAAACCCCGCTCAAAGAGCGTCAACTGCTGACGGAAGACGAATATCGCAAGGCGCGCGAAAGCTACAGCGACGCCTTCGAGGCCGGCATGGGCGCCGAAGCCGTCAAGAAGCTTCTCGAAAAGCTCGATCTGGTGACGCTCTCCAAGGCACTGCGCGACGAGTTGTTCATGATCAGCCAAAAGGAAAAGCCGTCCAAGCAAAAACAGCGCGACCTGGTCAAGCGGCTCAAGGTGGTCGAGTCATTGCGCGATTCGGGCCTGGGCGGACCGCAGAACAAGCCCGAATGGATGGTGCTCGAGTGCATTCCGGTCATCCCGCCGGACCTGCGCCCCCTGGTGCTGCTCGACAGCGGCAACTTCGCGACCAGCGATCTCAACGACCTGTATCGCCGCATCATCAACCGCAACAACCGCCTCAAGAAGCTCGTGGACCTGAACGCGCCCGAAGTCATCATCCGCAACGAAAAACGCATGTTGCAGCAATCGGTCGATGCGCTCTTCGACAACAACCGCTGCAAACGGCCGGTGCTCGGTTCGTCCAACCGCCCGCTCAAGTCGCTCACCGACATGATCAAGGGCAAACAGGGACGGTTTCGCGAAAACCTGCTCGGCAAGCGCGTCGATTACTCCGCCCGCTCGGTCATCGTGGTCGGGCCCGAACTGCGCCTGCACCAGTGCGGTTTGCCCAAGAAGATCGCGCTGGAGCTTTATCAGCCGTTCATCATTCGCCGGCTCAAGGAATTGGGCCATGCCGACACGATCAAGTCGGCCAAGAAGATGTTGGAACGCAAGGCCGACGAGGTCTGGGATATCCTCGAAGAGGTCATCAAGAACCACCCGGTGCTGCTGAACCGCGCGCCGACGCTGCACCGCATGGGCATCCAGGCGTTCGAACCAGTGCTGATCGAAGGCAACGCCATCCGCATCCATCCTCTGGTTTGCAAAGGCTTCAACGCCGACTTCGATGGCGACCAGATGGCCGTCCACCTGCCGCTGTCGATCGAAGCACAGGTCGAGGCGCACGTGCTCATGATGGCGACCAACAACATCTTCAGCCCCGCCAACGGCCAGCCGATTATTTCGCCCAGCCAGGACATCGTCATGGGGTGCTATTACCTCACGGCCGATCCGCTGGCGATGTTCATCACGCCGGGCGGAGTTGTGGACGACCGCATCAAGGATTACCGCAAACGCCTGCCGATCAACCTCAAGGGCGAGGGCATGGTTTTTTCCAGCACCGAAGAGGTGTTTCTGGCATGGGGCCAGGCGAAAGTCGGCACCCACGCCCGCATCCGCGTCCGCTTGCCGATAGAGAAGAAGGTCGTCAGCGAAATCGCCATCGACAAGGACAAGGTGAAGGTCGAGGAGATCCAGCGTAACTCGAAGAACCTGCTTGTGGCCACCACCGTCGGCCGGGTCATCTTTAACGACATCCTCAAGCCGCAGATGCCGTTTTACGATTTGTCGCTTTCGGGCAAGTACCTGAGCCGGATCATCGCCGATTGCTACCAGTTTCTGGGCCGGCGTGAGACGATTGACTTGCTCGATCGCATGAAGGACATCGGCTTCCGCGAGTCGACGCGGAGCGGCCTGTCGTTCTCGACTTGGGACCTGCGCACGCCGCCGGACAAGGAACACATCATCAAGGAGGCGGAAAAGGAAGTCGACAAGATCCAGAAGCAGTACATGCGCGGCTTCATCACCGACATGGAGCGCTACAACAAGGTGATCGATCACTGGACGGAAGCGCGCGACAAGATCACCAAGCAGATGATGCACGATTTGCGGCACGATATCCGCGACGGCATGCCGTACCTGAACCCTATCTTCCTCATGGCCCACTCCGGCGCCCGCGGCGGCGTCGAGCAGATTCGCCAACTAGCCGGCATGCGCGGCCTTATGGCCAAGCCTTCCGGGCAGATCATCGAGACGCCGATCAAGGCTAACTTCCGCGAAGGCCTGAGCGTGCTCGAATACTTCAGCTCGACCCACGGCGCGCGCAAGGGCCTGGCCGACACCGCCCTCAAGACCGCCGACTCCGGCTACCTGACGCGCAAGCTGGCCGATGTGGCCCAGAACGTGGTCATCACGACGCACGATTGCGGCACCACGCAGGGCTGCACCAAGGGCGTCATTTACAAGGGTGAAGAAATCGAGCGCCCACTGTCGGACACGGTGCGCGGGCGCGTGGCGCGCAACACCATCACGGCCATCACCGGCGAAGTCATCGTCAAGGAAAACGAAATGATCTCGTGGGAGCAGGCCCGCAAGATCGAGCTGCTCGGCCTGGACAAAATCGTCGTCCGCAGCCCCATGACCTGCTCGGCGACCCTGGGCGTGTGCCGGCAGTGCTACGGCATGGATTTGTCCACCGGCACGCTGGTCGAAGAAGGCATGGCGGTCGGCATCATCGCCGCGCAGTCGATCGGCGAGCCCGGCACGCAGCTCACGATGCGCACGTTCCATATCGGCGGCACGGTCAAGCGCGACGTCGTCGAAAGCGACATCAAAACGCGCCGCACCGGCACGATCAAATTCGTCCGCGTCAACGCCGTCGAGAACATCAGCGGCGAAATCGTGTCGCTGTCGCGCACCGGCCAAATTCACATCGTCGGCGCCAAGGACCGCGTTTTCGAAGAATACGCGGTCCCCTACGGCGCCGTGCTCGCGGTCAAGGACGGCCAATCCGTGAACGCCGGGCACCTCTTGTGCAAATGGGACCCGCATCGTACGCCGATTCTCGCCGAGCGCGGCGGCCGCATCCGCTACGAGGACATCGTCGAGGGCGAGACGCTCCGCAAGGAGAAGGACACAAACTCCGGCGCCGAGCGCTGGGTCATCAGCGAGCACAAGGGCGACCTGCACCCGCAGATCGTGATCGAGGACGAGCGCGGGCAAAGCCTGGAAGTGCACTACATTCCGGAAAAGGCGTACATCGACGTCCGCGAAGGCCAAATGGTCACCGCGGGATCGCTGCTCGCCAAGACGCCGCGCGAGGCGGGCGGCACGCAGGACATCACCGGCGGTTTGCCGCGCGTCACCGAGATTTTCGAGGCCCGCCGCCCGCGCGATCCCGCGGTGATGGCCGAGATCGCCGGCCGCGCCCGCCTGGGTGAAAAGCGCAAAGGCAAGCGCACCATCATCATCGAGGCCATGGATGAAAATGCCAAACCGCTCGGCGTGGAGAAGGAGCACCTGGTGCCGCACGGCAAGCCGATGCGCGTGCACACCGGCGACTTCGTCCGCGAGGGCGAGCCGCTCGTCGAAGGTCCGCTGGTGCCGCACGACATTCTGCGCATCAGCGGCATCGAAGCGGTGCAACTGTACCTGCTCCGCGAAATTCAGAGCGTGTACCGCAGCCAGCGTGTCGATATCGACGACAAGCACATCGAGATCATCATCTCCTCGATGTTGCGTAAAGTGAAAGTCGAGACCATGGGCGACACAGGCCTGCTCCCCGGCTCGGTCATCGACAAATTCGCCTTCCGGGAAGTCAACGACCGGCTGCGCGAATGCGTGAAGATCAAGAACCCCGGCGAATCGAAGTTCGAAGCCGGCAAGATCGTGACCAAGGAAGCGTTCGAGGAAGTCAAAGCGGCCCTGGTCGCCGAAGACAAGAAGCCACCGAGCTGGGAACGCCCGACGCCGGCCACTTGCAGCACCCAACTCCTGGGCATCACCAAGGCGGCGGTGCAGTCGGACAGCTTTATCTCGGCTGCCAGCTTCCAGGAAACCACCAAGGTGCTCACGGAGGCGGCGCTGGCCGGCAAGGTCGATTACCTGGTCGGCCTCAAGGAGAACGTCATCCTCGGCCACCTGATTCCCGCCGGCACCGGCTTCCACACGCATCAGGAGGCGGAAGTGCGCATCCACCCGGACGCGCTCGAACGCCTGACCGAAGCGCTGCGCGCCCCGGCGCCCGCTGCCGAAGCACCCGCGGAAGCGCCGAATTAGAAGCGCATGTGGCTTGCCGTTTGCCGCTCGCCGAATCCGGGCAAGCGTAATGGCTCGCTACTGCATGCGCCAAACGCAAGCAGCGCTGTTTTCCTCTTGACCAACCGCACGGACGCGAATACCGTTACACTTTCGTTGTGTGCGCTGACACGCCCGCCGTGTCCGTGGGAGAACGTAATGCCGACGATCAATCAGCTCGTGCGCAAGCCGCGCGTGCAGCAGTACCGCAAGCCGAAACATCCGGCCTTGCTGGGCTGCCCGCAAAAGCGCGGCGTGTGCTTGCAAGTGAAGATCATGACGCCCAAGAAACCGAACTCGGCCCTCCGCAAGGTGGCCCGTGTGCGGCTTTCCAACGGAATCGAAGTCACCGCCTATATCCCCGGCGAAGGTCACAACCTTCAGGAGCACTCCATCGTGCTGGTTCGCGGCGGTCGTGTCCGCGACCTGCCGGGCGTGCGCTACCACATCATCCGGGGCGTACTCGATTCGCAGGGCGTGGCCGACCGCAAACAAGCCCGTTCCAAGTATGGCGCCAAGAAGGAAGGCGGCTAAGCGCTTTCCGCGCCGCTGGCGGCTTAGCGAATCACACGCTGTCGTTTCGCTAAGCCGCATGCGGCAAAGTTTCCCTGGGACTGCCCTCCCATCCCGACAAAAAATCTCGCTTGGGTTCGACGGCAACACCGTGGATTCGGTCCGCTGCCACGGGCCGAATGGGTCGTTTTGTTACCGCCAAGGAACCTATGATCATGCTGGAACTCGAAGTGATGCTCGACTGGGCTTGCTGCGTGTGCGGCACCCCCATGGGAGCGACCTTGAAATGCGAAGGCAGCGGGCTGGCCGACAAAGACGCCAAGGCGTTCGTCAAAGTGCCATGCCCGTGTTGCCACCAAAACAACCAGGTCATCTTCACTCCGGACGATGGCACGCTCGACGAAGTATTTCCGGAAGAAGTGGCCGAATTGATCCGCTACAGAATTCCCGTGCCTTCGTATAATTGAAGAGTCAGAGCATGTGAAAAAATCAAAACCGTCTCTCGCAAAGTCGCAAAGGCGCCAAGAATACCCAAGAATTCATGGCTATCTTTCTTGTTGCTTGGCGTCTTTGCGACTTTGCGAGAGATTTTTTCACAAACTCTCAGT
>ORMF011110848.1_pt1 | contig 47631 bp, 42 predicted proteins | sample 1779871 | NCBI WGS metagenome assembly ORMF01 (sample SAMEA104232316, study PRJEB22302) | groundwater metagenome | biome: forest; feature: aquifer; material: groundwater | place: USA | collected 2011-08-07 | depth 5.4 m | reverse complement strand
GACAAATGCTTTTACTTTTGTGGCCGGAGCTTTGGCGGATAGCAGCCTGACAGGGTTTTTAAATCATGTGTTGGAAAATGCAGGATCAGAAGAAACTTTTTTGGAGCAGATAACCAGTCAAAGCAGTGCCCGTGCGATGGGCGTTTTGGGGATGGGGCAAGGTTTTGCGGTGATGCAACTTTTGCAAGGCTTGGCGTCGGTGAGTCGGGGGATGTTGTGCGAAAAAAATCCGGAAAATAAACGGGGGGGATTTCTCAATTCTCTCCTTCTGGGTCTTCAATGTCATTTTGGGTCGGGAATGTTTACGGGCCTTAGCGGAGGAATCGTAAATTCAGTGGAGCAAAGAATCAGTCTCAAAACAAGAAATGTAGGGGCGAATCTTGCCTGCCCGCCAGTTGTTTGGAGGGTATTCGCCCAAAACAAAAGGCGATCACAAGGATCGCCCCTACAAAATTGGGAGGGCGCCTTTTTAGGAAGCCAACTTTCCCCCGAACCTTCTCACACCTCACTTGGAATTATTTTAGCGAGTAAAATGGATGGAGGTTCCCCAGAGCCGAAAACTTTTACTGCACGACCGGCAGTTCCAGAATCCCCTTTAAATAAACTTTTAAAATGTCCCGTAGATGCCCAGCAGGTAGATTTTTCAATATTTGTGGAAGAAGTTTTGGCAACTCGTCCTTCGGGAATTGCAGAGGCAGATTATTCAGTACTTTCCGGGGCGGCTTCCAGTGGAAAGCTCCGTGCTCTTTTTCGAAAAAGACCCGATCTTCAGTCTGCTTTGGCAGCGGCAGTCGATGGGGTAAGAACAGATCCTTCTACACGTTCTTTGCTTAAACAAATGCTCGCGGGAGTTCTCCCACCCGATGTTTCCAGTCTTCGAAAAGAGATCGGTATGGTTTTAAATCGAAAAAGGTGGCAACAAGAAGTGGAGGCTTTATCGCCTTCCGAATGCGAGGTCTTAATTCAAAATATTCGTGAACCTGTCCATGAATCGATTATTCTGACGGTTCATTTTCAAGCCGCCTTGGCTGTGGTGCTTTATCATCCTGATCTGCAGGTTCGTGGAAGAATGAAAGAAGCGCTGTTGCGCTGGGTGTCTTACAGTTTTTCAAATCAGTATCAGCGTAGTTTTTTGATGAGCGTTTACGAGTTGCAAGGAATCCCACAAGAATTGGATAAAATGGCAAGACTGGCAGAATCTACCGATCAGTTTCATAACTTGGTGACTCTGGTTGCCCTCTCTGTGGGGCAAGAAAGAAGTATGGGCAGAAGAGATCTGCCGGGTCTTTTTGTCCATCCCCATCCGAAAGTGAGGGCTGCCGTTTCTTTTGTGCTTTCCAGTTTATTACCGCAAGAATATTCCCGGTTTTTTCAGGATGAAAAAATAGACGGATTCTACCAAAGCATGATGTTTACACATCCCCATGAACAAGGATTTTGGCTGAGTATTTTAAATGATGCGGCAAGCCTTGGAAATCGGAGAGCTTATCTGGAGTTGCGTCGAATAGCAGAAGAACAAGCGAGTGCTCCCTTGGGAGAACTCGCCGAAGATTTTTTGGATGCGCTGAATCATGAGGGCCTGCCCCCTTCTCTTGCGGGGGTGGATTCTGCAGTTTCTATGAGGTTTGAAAGAAGCTAGTTTATTGGTTTGTCATCCCTGCACTTGGGGTTTTTGAATTGGAAGCAGGGATCCAGTTCCTTGTTTACACAGGGGGAAGTTCTGGTTTCCCGCTTACAAATTGCCTTTCAGGCTTTCAGGGCGGGAATGACAAATGATGAGATGAGCACCAATCAAGTTTTCACTCTTCTTCATCTGCATTAATCCCGTATTTTTTGAGCAGATTTCTCAAATGTTTGCGGTCAATCCTGGCTTCGCGGGCCGCCCGGGAAAGGTTGAAGCCATTGCGTTTGAGAAGATCTTCCAAATAATCTTTTTCAAAGGATTCCACGATTTTTTGTTTGGCTTCTTTGAAGGGGAGGGAAGAGTCGACTTCCAAACGGTCAGTGGCTTCAGTCGTTTGTTCGGTTTCCTGAAACACATAATTTAAATGCGAAGCATCAATGACATGGCCATCCACCATGGAAACAGCTCTTTCCATGACATTGGAAAGTTCACGTACATTGCCGGGCCATTGATAGCGTTGCAACATTTTGAGAGCCTCATCTTCCACACGGGTCACCTTGGTGGAACCATCGGGCAGTTGATTCATTTTTCCCTCGCTTAAAAATTTCTCGAGGATGATGGGGATGTCGTCGGGTCGTTCTTTTAAAGAAGGAAGATGAATTTTGACGACCGTCAGACGGTAATAAAGATCCTGGCGAAAACGACCGGCTTTTACTTCTGCCCTCAGGTCGCGGTTGGTGGCACAAATGACTCTCACATCCAGACGAATGGGCTCATTGGCGCCCACCCGACGCACTTCGCGTTGTTCCAGGGCGCGTAAAAGTTTGGGCTGCAATTCCAAAGAAAGCTCGCCAATTTCATCCAAAAAGATGGTGCCTCCCTGAGCGGCTTCAAAGGCTCCTTTGCGGTCTTTCACGGCGCCGGTGAAAGAACCTTTTTCATGGCCGAAAAGTTCCGATTCAATCAGGTTGGGGGCGACGGCAGAACAATCAAACACGACAAAAGGTTTTTCTCTTCGAAGAGAATATTGGTGAATGGCGCGAGCGATGAGTTCTTTTCCGGTTCCGGTTTCTCCTTCAATGACCACCGTCGCAATCGAGGGGGCAATTTTTTCACAAATTGCAAAAATCTGGCGCATCTTGCGGGAGCTGCCCACGAGTTCTCCGAAAGAAGTTCGACTCGAAGGTTCGATCTGGATTTTTTCGTCAAAAGCAATGAATTCAATTTTTGTATTTCCAAGACCGATGACGTCTCCGGGCGAGAGATAGGCTTCTTTAATTCTTAAACCATTGATGAAGGTCCCATTGGTAGATTCAAGATCTTTCAATACAAAACTGTCTCCCCGTTGTTCGATGGCCAGGTGATAGCGTGAGACGGTGTTGTCCGTAAGAACAAATTCATTGTCTGTTTTTTTACCGATCCGCAGGGGTTTGCGTTCGAGGTCAATGGTTTTATCTTTGTCGGGGCCCAGCGTCACTTTGAGGAGACACTTGCGAAAAGAAATGACTTCGCGTGCCTCATCGAGAGAAAGCAGTTGAGTGGAGGCTTCGATATCTTTGGGTTTTGTGTTTTCCATAGGGTTTGCCTAATTTCTGGTAGGGGCATCCGCCACGAAATATTGGCGGATGCCCCTACAAATTTATTGTTTTTTCAAGGTTGCACTCAGCGATTTTGATTCTCCTTCCAAAACAAAAGACGTGGACCATCCTTTGTAACCTTCCAATTCTAATCTTACGGTATGATCTTTACCCCGACGGACTCCCCGGATCACGAGGGGAGTGCGGCGGCCCGTTGAAATCCCGTCGATAAAAACGGAGGCTCCCGAAGGAGAAGATTCGACTCTCAAGATTCCAAATTCTCCTCCGCTCACAGGCGGAGACAGCGGCTCTGGGGGTTTTACAGGCTCTGTTTTTTTGGCTTCTTCTGCCGCTTTTTTTGCTTCTTCTGTTGCTTTCTTTTCTTTTTCTTTTTCCTGGGCCTTCTTTTGCTCGGCTTCCTGCTGTTTTTTTCTTTCGTCTTCCTTCTTTTTAAACTCTTCTTCCGTCATCAGTCTTTCAGTGATGGAAAGCGTTTTTTCGTTTTCAAGTTGAAGGGTCCGAAAAGAATCGTGATATTTGTTTTTGGAAAGTCTTAAAGCAATGGGTTTTCCCAGCTCCAGTTTTTGAATGCGGTTGGGAGTGACCAGATTTGTGTTTTTGTTGTTGAGATAAATGGTGGCTCCCGCAGGCGTGCTACTTACTTCGAGACTTCCATATTTTATTTCTTCCAGTTTCTTGTCAAATTTGGTGGCCTCGGTGGAAGAAATGGTGATTTTTTCTTCCAGGGGTTTGTAATCTTCTTTTTCAAGTCTCAAGACATAGGTTTTGTTCAAGTCCAAGTCGGGGACTTCCGTCGGAGTCACAAGGCCCAGGTCTTTTCCATCCAAATAAATTTTGGCTCCTTTTGGTATGGTGCTCACCACAAGAGTGCCTGCAGGATTGAATTCGAGGGTAGCCTCTACATTCAGGGGGTCTGGAGAAACCAGGGTGACGAGTCGAGTCCATTCCCGATACTTCGGTTTTTTGAGGCTGATTTTTTGGCTAAAATTCAGTTCGACTCCCCGAACAGAGGAGGGAGTGACGAGCTCTATGTCTTTATCATTGAGATAAATTTTGGCTCCCGAAGGCTCTGATTTAATGCTTAAGACCCCCAGATGTTTCCCCTGCAATGAGGGTTTAAAATTTTGATAAACAAAATAACTTCCCACGGCTGTCAGTAACAGCAAGCCCACCATGATTTTACTGAGCGTGGGTCTTCGAAGAAAAAACATTCGAATAGGCGAAGTGGCTTGAAGTGAAAGCGGAGTAAAACGGCTGCCACGAGTTCCCCGAAGTCCGGCCCCAATGGATGTTTTATCGGCATCATCCCGGTGAACAATATTTTGTTGGGCTCCCGCTTCGAGAAGCATCGAGCGGGTCATATCGTCTAGTGAAGAACTCTCTTTGGGTTTGCTGCTTCTGTTTTGAATTTCCTGGGCGAAGACACGTTTCACCAGGTTTGAAAGTTTGCGGGGAGAAAAATCGATGTAAGTCGAATAAAGATATTTGGTGAGTTCAATTTGCATGTCGCCCGCATTTTCAAATCGGTCTTTCGGCTGATAGGCGAGGGCTTTGGCCAATATTTTTTTAAGTCCTGCAGGAATGGAATTTGGAAAATTATTTTCGTTGATGCGTGTGCTGCGAATTTTTTTCAGGACTTCAAACTGGGTTTCTCCCGTAAAAAAACGTTGGCCCGTTAAAAGTTCATAGAGCATGAGCCCCACCGAAAAAATATCGGTCTTGTAATCCACCGGCTTTCCCAGGGCCTGCTCGGGCGACATATAGGTGATCTTGCCTTTTAAAACTCCGGCGGTGGTGTGCGAAATATTCATGGCCGCTTTTGCGATACCAAAATCCACGACTTTTACTTCGCCTTCAAAACTGATCAAAATATTTTGGGGAGAAATATCGCGATGCACAATGCCCAGGGGGCGGCCATCCATGTCTTTTTTGGCATGGGCATAGTCGAGGCCCTTGCACATTTCGCTGATGATGTAGACGGCAATGTCTTCGGGCAGGGGTTCATTGATTTCGCGACAGCGTTGGATCATCTCCCGCAGATTCACTCCATCCACAAATTCCATGGAGATAAAATAGTCATCCCCCACTTTTCCCAAATCGAAGACCTGGGTGATATTGGTGTGGGAAAGCGCCACCGAGAGTTTGGCCTCGTCGATGAGCATGGTGATAAATTCTTTGTCGGTAGAGCAATGGGGAAGAATGCGTTTGATGGCGAGCAGTTTTTCAAAACCATCCACGCCGAAGGTTTTGGCTTTATAAATTTCGGCCATGCCTCCAGTGGCGAGTTTTTCAATCAGGAAATATTTTCCAAAAGGTTTGGGTTGAAAGTCACTCATGAGTTTAAATAATTAATTTGATTAAAATAATAACAAGAACCGCAAACAACAAGGCTGCAACAGAATATAAAATTATTTCATTTTTTGAGAGAACTTTGATTGCCGGACTTGTCACAAGAGAAGGGCTTTTTGATTTTTGGCTTTGTGTGGAGTCTGTGAAAGGCTCGTGTGCTCCATGAGATTCAGAATGAGAAATTTCTTTTGTGATCACGGATGTAATATCTTTCGAGTGAAGATTCAAATTTTTTTGTGGCATCGCATTTTGTGCCATTAAACGATGCCAGTCGGTAGTTTCTTCAAAAGAAGAATCTTGCTCTCTCTTTTTTTCTTCTTCAGACTGCCCCTGTTTATCCCTTTTAAGAGTGGAAGTCTCTTCGATCGTCCAGGGGTTTTGTTTTATTTTTTCGATTCGGTCGACCATAGTCGAGTGTCCTTCTCAGCATAAAATGTGCCTAAATGGATGAAGGGAAATTTTAAATGCCAAAGCCTTGAAAGGCAAGGATAAAATAAGGAGTGAGGACTAAAGTCTACAACTTAAATGCTTGATATGTTTAGTAAAAATACAAGTGGGGTCTACTGTCACTACTTCGCTAAAAAAGTCTGAGCGAGCTCAAATAAAAGGTTCACCAGCACATTTTCGATGAGCATGAGAAAAATGAGGACGATCAGGGGCGTAAAGTCTATGCCAGTTTTAAAAAAGAAAGAGGGAAGAATACCCCGGACTCTTCTAAAAACAGGCTCCGTCATTTGATTTAAAAACTTTACGATCGGATTATAAGGATCCGCCCCTACCCATGAAATAATCACGGCCCCCGCAATTACGAAGGTGTAAATATTAATCAGTAGGGAAATTATTTTTGCGAAAGAAACAATTAAATATCCCAGGGCATGCATATTATTTTCCTTTGAATTCCTCTCTCATTTCCTTGGCTCTTTTTGTGGCGGCTGCCACGGTGAGAGCGATGAGAGAATTGAAGTTTTTTTGATCCAGAATTTTTAGTCCTGCGAGGGTGGTTCCCTTTTTTGAAGTGACGAGGGGAATGAGTTCTGCTGGAAGCTTTTTGGTTTTTTCCAAAGTCAGACTCGCCCCCAAAGTTGTTTTTAAAGCCAGACGATAAGCCAGGGTTTCAGAAAGCCCCAGTTTTTTTCCTGCTTGAGCAAGAGCTTCCACAAATCGGTAAACATAGGCAGGGCCAGAACCCGAGAGGCCTGTGACAATATCCAAATCGGATTCTTTGTTGACCCACAAGATTTCTCCTGAGCCCTCAAATATTTTTTCAGCAAGTTTTTTTTCTGTTTTGGAAAGAGAAGAAGGGGAATAAAGGGCCGTGATTCCTTCACCAATGAGAGCGGGGTTATTGGGCATGGCCCGGACCAGCTTGGATTTTTTCAAGTACTTTGAAATCGTGGGGCAATCCACTCCTGCGGCAATAGAAATGATCAGAGAATTTTTTACTTCGGGAGCAATTTCTGAAAGAACTTTTGAAAGATCTTGGGGTTTAATGGCCAGAATAATGACAGAACATTTTTGGGCGAGATCTCTATTTGAAAGAGGGGAAATTTTAAACTGTGCTGAAAGCTTTTTTAATTTTTGAGGGAAAATATCTGAGACAAAAATAGCACTTGTAGGGACAGGTCGCGACCTGTCCCTACCGCAAAGTCCTGCAATCAAAGCCTGAGCCATGTTGCCTGCGCCGATAAATCCGATTTTTGGTTTTTTATTCATCATCATGGCTCATGTGTCATCCTGATCCCGCAACGCGGGAGAAGGATCCACTGTGCTCAACAATTGGATCCTTCGCTCGCCGCTCAGGATGACATATTAAAAAACATCCTTCTCCCAATTCTCACCCAAGTCGCTCCTTCTTCAATCGCGACACAATAATCCTGCGACATGCCCATCGAAAGTTCGGTGAGGGGAGTTTTATAAATACTTTTTTGGTTGAGATCAAAGAGTATTTCTCGAAGTTGTTTAAAATAGGGGCGAGAGTCTTCGGGATTTTCAGAAAAAGGCGGCATGAGCATGAGTCCGGTAATTTTCAGATTTTCAAGGGAGTTTAAGTCTTTTAAAAATTCACTTAACTTTTCTGAAGGAACCCCTCCCTTGCTTTCTTCTCCCGCCAGACTGACTTCTACAAGACCGTGACAGTGGATATTTTTTTTCTTTGCGACTTCATCCATCGCTTTCGCAAGTTTTAAGCGATCGATGGAATGAAAAAGAGTGATTTCTCCCACCAGTTCTTTGACTTTGTTGGTTTGCAAACGGCCGGTGAAGTGCCAATTCAAATTTCCCCTCTCCCCTTTAATTTCTTCCTTTTTCTTTTTCCACTCCTGCACATAATTTTCTCCAAACTCGGTTTGACCAAGCTCTGCGAGTTCGAGAATTTCTGCTACAGAGCGGCCTTTGGTGACGGCCAGAAGTTTTGCAGAATCCAAAGGACGATTTGATTTTATCAGGCAAGTTTGAATTTGTTTTTGGATTGTTTCGTAATTTTTTGAAAGTTTAGACACGATTCCTCAAGTGAAAATTAAGATCGATATCACTGAGTACTAACCTGAGATGTTGTATTAAGGGAATATGTAAAGTGGATTTTCTCATTTCCTCCAGACTTAAAAGTGATCTGATTTGTTCTGCCACTTTTGCTTTTGTAGCAAAGCTTCTTTGAAGTCTATTTAATTGATCTCGCAAATAGTCGTGTTGTTTTGCCCCCATGATTTGATCCCAATTTTCTAATAGAGGACTCAGCAGGGCATGAGCCTCTGCCACTAATTGATCATAATCTCTGGCTAAGTGAGAATGGCTGGCTTCTCGAGGTCTGGCAATGGGGAGGGAAGGCCCTGGATGAATTTCTTTTTGAACAGGTGGAGTTGGAGATGTGGGTGTCGCAGGAGCTGCAACCGCTTCGCGAGGTGAGGTCGCAGCCATCCCCTCTTTAAGGAGGTAAAATGCGTGATGCAGAACAACAAACGCGTCACGATCTTTATTTTTCAAGGCAACTCCAGTCAGCCTTTTCATCCAGTCGGTTACGATGACAGTAGGTTCTTTGGCTCCTTCCAGCCTTGGAGCATGGACGCTTTGATGAAAAGCCACATAACGCTCTGCAGCTGTTTCAAGATGTGCCACCGCTTGTGCGGCCTCAAAAAATGCTTGAGGGCCAAGTGTTTTAGTTGGCGTAAGTTGAATCTGGGTGGGAGGTTTGGGTACCGAAGCACTTCGGGGTGAATTTCCCCCCTTGTCATTCATCTTAGCTCGCATGGGTTCTTGTATGCCACGTGGGTTTGCTTGAAGGTGAGGGCTCCATCTGTTAGATAGTTTTTCTAATCCTCCTGAAATTGTTTCCCTTAAATTCCTAGGTAGGGACCCCGTCTGCGGGGTCCCTACAAGCATGTTTTGAGATCTAATCCTGACTCTCTCTTGCACGCTATGCACCACATTTCCCGTCCAATAACTAAAAGCCCCAGAACCCACATGACACTGGATTCCCATGATCATCTGACTCAGCAAACCTCCGGATCCCTTTTGGGATTTTTCTTGGCACAGCGTCGTCAAACCCTGCATCAAATTCACCACCGCAAAACACTGACCCACGGCCAGCATTCCCATGAGCCTTACACTGCTCTGACTTCTGAATTGCTCCCAAAAACTTTCTTCTCCCCCTCCATTTTTTAAACATTGATTCATCAAATGAGTGGCTCCGCTGTCTGCAAGGGCCGAGACGCCAAAGGTAAGCGCCCGGGTGAGTAGGGGAATCGCGCACAGGGAAGGAGCAACCGAGCTTAAAAAAGTCGTGGCAAGTAGTCCTCCACATTCAAAAGCAGCTCCTCCGGCAGTCATGGAGATCAAAGTTTTGAGATTGGCGAGTTCATGGGCAGCTGAATCCAGAGTAAAGGCCAGCTCTTGCTGATTTCGGGTGTAGCTGTTCCTGTCTCCGAAGGAGCTGGAATTGAAATAAGAAGTTAAAGAAGTGAGTGGCATAGAGTAGAAGCTCTTCGGCAGGTTTTATAAGAGGTTGCTTGATTTTTTATCCCTACTTTCTTGACAGCCACCGCTCTCCTCTACTAATGTCCCGCCATGTTAGGCGAACAAATCGAAGAAGCCCTTACTTTTGATGATGTTTTGATTTTGCCGGGCAAAAGTGAAGTCCTTCCTGCCCAGGTTCAAACAAAAACGAAACTCACGCGCGAACTGGAAATCCATATCCCTCTTATGTCTGCGGCTATGGATACGGTGACAGAATCTCGCACCGCCATTGTGATGGCTCAGTGTGGGGGAATTGGAATTATTCATCGCAATCTTTCGGTAGATCACCAGGCGCTTGAAGTCAGGCGTGTGAAAAAAAGTGAAAGTGGAATGATTTTAAATCCCATCACCTTGGGCCCCGATGAAAACATCAGCAAGGCCATCGAAGTGATGCGCCAAAATAATATTTCAGGCCTTCCCATTATTGATGAAGCAAGACTGGTGGGAATCCTCACCAATCGCGATCTGCGTTTTGAAAGAAATCTCAATTTAAAAATCAAAGAAGTGATGACGCCCCAAGCGCGACTCGTCACGGTTTCTGAAAAAGTGACTCTCGAAGAAGCCAAAGAACTTTTACACCGTCATCGCATCGAAAAACTTTTGGTCGTGAATAAAGCGGGAGAACTTCGCGGCCTCATTACCATCAAAGATATCGAGAAGACCGAAAAAAATCCTCATGCCGTGAAAGACGCGCGGGGACGTCTTTTGGTGGGCGCGGCCATTGGAGTAGGAGAAGAAGGCCTGCGTCGGGCCGAAGCGCTGGTAGAAGCCGAAGTGGATGTGATTGCAGTGGATACGGCGCATGGGCATTCCAAACTGGTTTTAGAAACGGTAAAGAATCTCAAGAAAAAATTTCCATCCCTTCAGATCATCGCGGGAAATATTGCCACAGGGGAGGCCGCTGCCGAGTTGATTGACGCCGGTGCCGATGGCCTCAAAGTGGGAGTGGGCCCTGGATCCATTTGTACCACGCGCATTGTAGCCGGCATTGGAGTTCCCCAACTCACCGCCATTCAAAGAGTCACAAAGGTGGCAGAAAAATCACAAGTGCCCGTGATTGCCGATGGAGGCATCAAATTTTCAGGAGACATCACCAAGGCCTTGGCGGCAGGAGCCGATGTAGTCATGCTGGGCGGTCTACTCGCGGGGACCAACGAGTCGCCCGGAGAAGTGGTTCTGTATCAGGGCAGAAGCTACAAAGTTTATCGCGGCATGGGCTCCCTGGGCGCGATGCGCACAGGTTCTGCTGATCGTTATTTCCAGGAGAACAAGGGGATTGATTCCAAATATGTTCCCGAAGGCATCGAAGGCATGGTGCCTCACCGCGGCCACTTGGCCGACACCCTTTATCAGTTGGTAGGCGGTTTACGCTCAGGTATGGGTTATGTGGGTTGTCGCGATATTCCGGAGCTCAAGAAAAAAGCAAAATTTGTCCGCATTACTTCTTCGGGTCTTAAAGAATCGCATGTGCATGATGTGATGATTACGAAAGAGGCGCCGAATTATCGGTTGGAGAAGTAAAAACAGAATGTTTTTTTCAGAAAATTTAAGATAAAATATTAAACATGCAAAAGGTGATTTCTAAAAACAGGCCTTCTTTCTTGTGGGATTATGATCTCGACGAGGGAGAGGTGCGGCGCATTTTAAAATTGGGGGGAGTTCCTCCTGAAAAACGTTGGTTGATGGAAAGAATTCTGACTCAAGCGCGATTCGAAGAAGTTCTCAAATATCTTAATCTTTATGAGATTAGAAAATCTTTTGCTTCTCTTCAACTTCCAAACAAAATCAAGCAACGTTGGGCTTATGCCTTGAAACGTTGGTTCCCCCATGAATAGCCCTTCTGATATTCTCACTCCACTTCAACAAAAAGTGTTGGATCTTTTGTTCAAAGAGTCCTGGTTTCAAAAAACATTTTATTTGACGGGAGGCACGGGCCTTGCCGCTTTTTATCTCTTTCATCGTTATTCCGAAGATCTTGATTTTTTTACTCACGAAGAAGATCTCTTTCCCGTCGAAGGTGTGATGCAGGAAGTGGGAAAGAAAAATAATCTTTCTATTCAACAGATTCAGAAGAGCCCTTATTTTTTAAGATATTTGGTGGAAGGGGAATTAAAAGTGGATGTAGTAGGGGATATCCCCTTTCGAGTAGAAGTTCCTTTCCTTAAAGATGGGATTGTTCTCGATACCCTTAAAAATATTGCCGTCAATAAAGTTTGCGCAATTTTGGGTCGCTGGGATTCAAAAGATTATGTCGATCTTTACTTTATTTTGAAAGAACACTCATTTGATATTTTTGAACTTCTATCTTTGGGCCAACAAAAAGATGGAGGCCTGGAGCCCTTTGTGTGGGCGGATCTGATTGCGGGCGTAAAAAATTTTCGACTTTTGCCGAGAATGATCAAGCCCGTCTCCCTGCAAGAACTGCAAGATTTTTTCTTAAAACTTCGGGATCAAATTTTAGATGGCATTAATCCTCTTAAAAAATAAATTAAGACCCCGGATTTTTCAAAATAACCCGATAAAAAATTTTGCAAAAACAAATGGGTATGATAATTTGCCCAAAGAAGGGGGCCCTTATGCAAGAAAAAATGTCGTGGAATCAAATTGTCAAAAAATTTCCGGATGAATGGGTAGCGTTAACGGATTATGATCGAAAAGATCCGGAAAGTATTGAAGGTGTTGTGATTGCTCATCATCCAAACCGGCAACAGTTTCATCAAACGGTGGGAGATCTTCTAGAAAATTATAAAATACTGGCTATTCGTTACACGGGAGACTTGATCAAAAATCCGGAAATTCCTCTCTTATGGCAGATTTCTCATACCGAGTAGATAAAAAATAAAAAAAGCTTTTATCCCCCCTCCTTTTTATTCTAAGTTGTTTTATTATTATGGATAAAATTCTCATCCTCGATTTCGGTTCTCAATACACTCAACTGATCGCTCGACGCATTCGCGAAAATCATGTTTATTCGGAGATTCATCCCTTTAATCTTTCTCTTCAAAAAATAAAAGAATTCAAACCCAAAGCGATTATTCTTTCGGGAGGGCCTTCGAGTGTTTACGGAGAAGGGGCGCCGCGAATTGATTCCCATTTTTTTGAACTCCCTTATCCGATGTTGGGAATTTGTTATGGCATGCAGCTGATGGGAAAAGATTTGGGGGGGCAGGTGGAAGCCAGCTCGCGCAGGGAGTATGGGCGCGCTGTTTTAGAGGTGGATGAATCCAACTCTCTTTTTCACGCAGTAAAATTAAAAACAAATGTTTGGATGAGCCATGGAGACCACGTCGTGAAAGCGCCTGCGGGATTTCGGGTGATTGCACATTCTCAAAACTCTCCCGTGGCGGCGATGGAAAATCCTGCGCGTAAGCAGTATGGCGTTCAGTTTCATCCGGAAGTGACGCACAGTGAAGAAGGCGAAAAAATTCTCAAGAATTTTCTTTTTCGGATTGCGGAGTGCAAGCCGGATTGGACGATGGAAAGTTTTATCGAAACCGAAATCCGTCGCATTCGCGAAGCCGTCGGACAAGACCATGTGATCTGCGCGACTTCCGGAGGTGTGGATTCCACAGTGGCTGCACATTTGCTGCATCAGGCGATTGGAAATCAACTCACCTGTATTTTCATCAACAACGGCGTGCTTCGAAAAAACGAAGGGGAAAAAGTTCAAAAACTTTTTCGTGAAAATTTAAAACTGCCTCTCCAGTATGTGGAGGCGAGCGAGCGATTTTTATCCCGTTTAAAATCCGTGGAAGATCCCGAGAAAAAAAGAAAAATTATTGGAAACGAATTTATTTATCTTTTCGAAGAAGAAGCCAAGAAAATCCCCGATGTGAAATTTTTAGTGCAAGGCACGCTCTATCCCGATGTGATTGAGAGTGTGAGTTTTAAAGGCCCCTCGGCGACCATCAAAACTCATCATAACGTGGGGGGGCTTCCTGAAAAAATGGGTTTGAAACTCATCGAACCTTTGCGAGAACTTTTTAAAGACGAAGTGCGTGAGTTGGGTCGTACCCTGGGAATCCCAGAGGAAATGATCGGCCGCCAGCCTTTCCCCGGACCGGGTTTGGCGATTCGTATCTTGGGAGAAGTCACGAAAGAACGCCTGGAGATTTTAAGAAATGCCGATGAAATTGTGGTGAATGAAATCCGGGGGGCCGGCCTTTATTATCAGGTCTGGCAATCTTTTGCGGTCTTGCTTCCCATTAAAACAGTGGGCGTGATGGGCGATGAGAGAACTTATGAAAATGTAATTGCCCTCCGCTGTGTGACCAGTCACGATGGGATGACGGCCGATTGGGTGGCTTTACCTCCCGAGCTACTCGCCAAAATTTCAAATCGTATTATCAACGAGGTCAAGGGCGTCAATCGTGTGGTCTACGATATTTCCTCAAAACCCCCTTCCACCATTGAGTGGGAATAATGAGCAGTTGTATTCAATGTGATGGTTTGACAACTCTTTTGAGATCTGACATTGTAAGTGCGATTGTACTTACAAGGAGACCCTATGAAATTTGCGAGCATTCGGGATATCAGCCAGAGCCCTTCCAGATTTTTTGAATTCAAAGAACCGATTATCATTACCAAACATGGGAAACCCATTCGTGCGATTGTTTCAATGGATGAAGAGGAACTTGAAGATTTTATTTTGGCAGAGCATTTCGGTCTGGATCAAGAAATTGAAAAGGCCAGAAAGCTTTCGGAACAAGGCAAGAATATTTCTTCTAAGAAGTTAAGAGAAAAATTTGGCAAAAAGGCCCATGCGTAATGTCTTTGTTTCATGTTGAATATTATTCAAGAGCTGAAAATGATCTTAAGAAATTGAAAGACTCGCAAGAGTCTGTAAAAATTATTGATCAAATCACGACTCATCTTTCAAAAAACCCTTTTCCTTATCCTCCAGTCAAAAAAAGAATTCGGGGATTTTCTTGGCCACTTTTTCGATTAAGAATTGATACTGCAAAAGATTCTTATAGAATTTTTTATATTTTCAAAGGATCGGTAGTGACTATCTTAAGGATTGTTAAGAAAAAAGATGCGGATAAGGTCATTCGGTCTTTGCGGTAGAATAGGTTTTGACAGAATTTTCGGGAAAAATCATTTCCCCCGCAACTAAAATGCTCATCTCTCGATAAGGCCCGGTGCCCATCACTTCTCTTACATCCTATTTCAACACCAGCTTCTTCGGAGATACGAACACCTACACCCGCAACCAGCAAGAACTTGCCCTGACTCTCGATTCCGCTGCTCATGAACTCGCTAACTGGAAAAGCCTTCTCGCGATGAGCGCCGGTGGAGGTGCTTTTGAAGGCGGCAGGCTTCTTGCCAGCACTTTTTTAAGTTCGGTTCCTGTTCTTTCTGCCATTCCCTTGCTGACAAAAGCGGTTACTTTTTTTGCGGGTGCCTTGGCGGATACCAGCTTGACGCGTTTGATCAATCAGGCTTTTGGCAATGCGGGAGAAGAAGAAAGTTTTTTCGATCAGATCACGAGTCAAGGCAGTGTGCGCCTGATGGGCCTTGTGGGGATGGGGCAGAGCTTCGCGGTGATGCAGCTTCTTCAAGGTTTTGCCTCAGTGAGTCGGGGGATGATCTGCGAAGAAAATTTAAAAAATAAAAATTCCGGCTTTTTGCATCATCTTATTTTGGGTCTTCAATGTCATTTTGGGTCGGGGATGTTCGCGGGACTTACGGGGGGAATAGTTGCTGCGGTGGAACAGAGAATGAGTCTTCGAACAAAAAATGTGGTTGTAGGGACAGGTCGCGACCTGTCCCTACGGGTTGCGCCCACAAACGGAACAGGTTGGGGAAGGGCCCAGCAAGCAGCCCCCCTACAAAATTTTGGAAGCCCCGTGGCCGCCGGTCTCGGCATTTTTCCCCCTGCATCTATTTCTGAAGTTAAACCTTCAGGACAAAAAATTTCTCAAATGAGCGGAATGGGAGAAGTTTCTTCTGGAGCAATCCCCTCTCTTTCAGAACGCCAAACGCTTTATCGTACTTTTATTACAGAAGGAGCAAACAAAATTTTAACTCACATGAGAAAAGGTTTGGATCGAGGTATTGCCATTTCCCCATTGGGTTTGCGGGATATGGCTCAAGAGGTGATCAAAACTTTGGTGGAGGGAGATCTTTCAGGAGAAGGGGCAAGTGCTTTGGCAGAGCTGAGAGGAAAAGAAATTTTGTTGGTGGTGCAAGGGAAAGAGAATTTGGAGAGATGGAGAGATCGCTTGGAAGAATGCTTGGATCAAAAAAGAGTGGGAGGGCATCGCGAGAAAGAAGTTTGGGAAAAAAATGGGGTCAGGATTCGTCTCGCCTCGATTCACACTTTATCCAAACTTCCTCAGTCAGAACTCAAGGCTGCGATGGATCGATCGGGCCTTGTGATTTTAGATAAAGAACATCACGTGCGCCCTGTACTAGATCGGGGAGATGCTGAACGGGAAAGGTTTGCTCGAGTGCTGGTAGAAGGCGGATTTTTAACAGAGGATTTTCAGCTGAGAAGAAATCCTGGGAGATTTTTGTTGGGTCTTACGGAGAGTGTCACGGAAGGAGCGGGTCGGATTTATGGAGGAAGAGAAGGCGTAATTTTAGGAGAACATTTTCCATCTCTATTAGCGCGCGGATTTATCAACAATCCCCAAGTTTTTGCTCTCCAAGCGAGAGTAGAGAAAGGTATTCCCAAACCTTGGGGAGAAATCGATCCTTCAGAAAGACTCACTACAATCTTGGGGGCGATCGATGCCTTGACAGCGCAAGCAGGCGAGAGTGGAAAGCTTCCGAGGATTGTGGTGTATGCCGGCAGTCGCGAGGAAGCGATGGCTTTATCCAGAGCTTTAGAGAGAGAAGCAAAATATCGGGGCAAGACAGCGCTGATGATGAGCGGAGATGGGGAGGTGGAAAGACAAAGACGAGAAGAGGGGCAAGATTTTTTTGCAGGAATCCGTCGAATTGGGATTCATGTGGAGACGATGGTGGAAGGCGTAGAAGAGTTTCAAAATCACCCGATGGATTATGTGATTTACGCAGGAGTGGGCAGATCCAGCGGTCTTCGGTATGCCCTGCAATCGGTGGGTGCTCACTTGGGGCCTGGAGAGAAAGTGCCTCAGATGTTTGATCTGTGTGAAATGTTTGAAGCGCATCCGGACTTGGCAGCTTTTAATCCACTGCCTTTTGCGATTGAAGAGGGGCGAATCAGGAGAGGGGCCCCGCTAGAGACAAAGGGAGGAAGCCGACCTCTGGGAGAACAAAGTTGGGATCAGTTGGAGGTGGTGAGAAGGGAGTTTTTTGAAGCAAGTCTTATAACAGCGCTGCCCCAAACAAATAGGGATCGAGTAGTTCACGCTTTGCGAGAGGGCTTAGTTTCTTATGGGGAGAGAGAAACTGCCAGTCTGGATATAGATTTGAAGCTGTCTGTCGATACCGGTGTTGAAGTGCAAACGCGCGTGATTCCAAAAAACGTGATTCAGGCTGTTCTTGAGGGAAGGTTTTTAGAACAAAGATTTGCTCCTTTAGCTCAAGTCCTTGTAGATGATCTAGAAGGAAGAGAACCTTCTCTTGCACAAAATATTGTACAAGCCATGAATGAGCAGCACGGGGGAAGACTCAATTGGGATAAAAGACTCAAAGCATTTTTTTCGATGACTTGGGAAGAAGTAGAATCATTGAATCCAGAACTAGCTTCTCTTCTTTTAGAAGATAAACCCATTTACCTTGTAGGCAGTACTGCTCTGACTTTGCGTCCTAATGGGATCATTACCGGGACACTTTCGCTGTCTCCCACAAAGCCTGCTCCTGAAAGCTGTATTCCTTTTGTGGAGCTTCAAGTACAAGGTGAAGAAATCTATGTCACCTATAGAAAAGGGACTCATTCAGAGTTACTTCCTAAAATTTTAAGAAGAGCAGGATTGGTGAGTTGGAGTCTGGATTATGCCGAAAAGTATGATTTAACCGTTCTCGAAGAAAGACTTGAAAAATGTAGAGACCTGCGAGCCATCGAAGCTTTAGGCAAAGAAGATCCAAGTTTTTTATTTAAATTAGCTTGGGAGAAGTGGGGGGATCAAATCCCGGGAACTTTTTACCTGGTAGGAAGCAATGGGCAAGCCTTTTCAAGAGAAGGAAAAGTGGGAGGGCGCTTATGTTTATCTCAAATTAAACCTGTTGCTGAACGTAAACTTCGGGGATGGTATTTACTCCCTTATGTTGAGATTCAAGTTCAAGGCGAAGAAATTTACATCACAGATCACGCTGGTGTAGGCCCCTTATCTTTAGCTGAAAGTTTAAAGAAAGGGGGAATGGCAAAATGGAGTGAGAGGTATGCTGAAGAACACGACTTAAGTCCCTTACAAAAAAGAAAGTTAAGAGAATGCAAAAAATTGGACGATATAGAAGTTTTAGGAAAAGAAGACCCTGAGTTTTTAACGAAGCTGGCCCAAGAAAAATGGGGAGATGAAATCCCTGAAACTTTTTATCTTGTAGGAAGTAGCGATAGTATTGAAGCCGATGGATCTATTAAGGGTTATTTGTTTCTATCAGATAAGCCTCCCCGTACAAGATCCTCTGGAAAAGGTTATGTGGCTTCTTTTGTTGAATTTCAAATTCAAGGCGAAGAAATTTATATCACTCATAGTGGCGGCACCTATCCTCTTCTTCTCTCTTCCGCTTTAAAGCGATGTGGTTTGGTGGCATGGAGTGAAGATTATAGAGAAAAATATGATGTAAAACCTTTAGAACAACAGTGGAGAGAATGCGCAAGTTTGGATGCGGTAGAGGCCTTAGGAAAAAAAGATCCTCAGTTTCTGTTTAAACTTGCCGAAGAAAAATGGGGAGCAGAAGTCCCAGAAGTTTTTTATCTCGTGGGACATAGCAGTAGTACTCTTAAATCTAGCGGTAAAATAAGTGGTTATTTTTTTCTTTCAGAAAACAAACCCGAGCAGGGTTCTGCCATTGCCTTTGCTGAATTAAAGAGGCAAGGCGAAGAGCTTTATGTCACCGATGAAAATACGAGAGGGGGTGCTTTTTTCCCCAAGGCTCTTCAAAGAGGAGGTTTAGCAAAATGGAGTTATCAATATAGTTTATGGGCCTGTGGCACCTTTGAAGATCTTAAGGCTTTAGAAAGAGAGCATCCTCAGTTTTTATTCAAGCTTGCAACAGAAAAATGGAAAGATAAAGTTCCTGAAAAATTTTATCTGGTAGGAAAAAGCACCGCTACATTCCGTAAGACAGATAAAATCAATGGTCGTATCCTTCTTTCGGAAAAGAAACCTTCTCAAGAAGAAGTCCCCTTTGTAGAACTTTGGTTTTACAGAGATAAATTTTGTATCAGTGGCAGGGGGGGGCACTCTATAAAGGAATTTTTAAAAGTTCTTAAAGAAATGGGAATAGAGGATGTGAGTCCAGTAATTACTTGCTCGTGAAAAACCCAAACAAAAAACCAGGAATTTGCCTTTATTTGTAGAGTTGAAAAGGGAGAGTGAAAGTTTACTTGTGCTAGATAGTGGAGGGACCAACGATCATCTTCTCGTTGCAACTTTGAGAGAAGCGAGGCTGGCTGCTTGATTTCTTCTAAAATAGCCATTGACAGTTAAATAATGGCTATTTAGAGTAAGATATGTTTGTTTCCATTTCAGACTTTAAAAATCAGTGTCTTGATCTGATTCGTAAATTGGAGGTGAATACGAAATCCATAGAAATTACTCGTCATGGCAAGGTGATTGCCAAGGTGATTGCGGTTCAGGGTGATTCTTCCCTCTCTAAAAAACCCTGGGAAGCTCTTCGGGGGAAGGGCTGTCTCTTAAGCTCTGCCGAAGAGAGTGTTTTCTCGGAAAAAGATTTTAAAGCCTTCCAATAGACCTCTTGTATAATGAATCTGATTTTAGATACACATATTTGGATTTGGTGGATGAATGGTGAGCAGCAACTCTCAGACAAAGAACGCAAACATCTGGATGAGCTTGCCAAGTCTGGAAATCCTCCCTGGCTTTCCGATATGAGTCTTTGGGAAGCCCAAATGCTTCATCAAAAAGGGCGGTTAAATTTACAAATTCCATTTTCTCTATGGCTGCAAACGGCGGCTGTGCCTGAAGTCGTACGCCTCGCCCGAATTTCACCGGAAGTTGTTTTGGAAGTGGAGGCTCTTCCCAAAGGTTTTCATGGAGACCCGGCTGATCGGATTATTGTGGCAACCGCCAAAGCTTTAAACCTTACTCTTTGGACCCATGATAAAAATATTTTTAAATCCAAAGTGGTGAGGACTGTTAAATGATTGCCAGATACTTTTGATGGAAAAAAACAGGCAACCTGTTATAATGTTCGCCGATAAAGAAAGAGAGGGCTTTTTATTCACCTATAAAATTGTTAAGGAGGAGGCATGGAATTAAGGGATCAGCAGTTGGTGGATCGATTAATCGCTGAGAATCCGGAACTTAAAAATTTATGGGATAAACACCGGGAGTATGAGAGAAAATTGGAAAAGCTGGATCATAAAAATTATTTAACCCCCGCCGATTGGCAAGAAAAGAAAAAGCTGCAGTTAGCCAAACTTACGGGAAAAACAAGAATCGAACAAATTCTTACCAAACATCGTCAGGACAAAACCGCATGCAGATGACAGGCGCACAAATCGTGATTCAATCCCTCAAAGATTTGGGAGTGGATCTTATTTTTGGATATCCGGGAGGCGCAATCCTCTATGTTTACGACGAGCTCTACAAAAATCCCGAGCTTCGCCATGTGCTCGTGCGCCATGAACAAGGGGCAGTGCACATGGCGGATGGTTATGCACGGGTTACCGGAAAAGTAGGGGTGGCGCTGGTTACCTCAGGGCCAGGGGCGACCAACACCGTCACGGGTTTGGCGACCGCTTATATGGATTCAATTCCCATGGTGGTGCTTTGTGGTCAGGTGCCTGTGCCCATGATCGGGAATGATGCTTTTCAGGAAGCGGATGTGGTGGGCATTACCCGCTCTTGCACCAAGCATAATTATTTGGTGAAAGATGTGAAAGATCTGCAACGGGTGATGAAAGAAGCTTTTGTCATCGCTGGCACCGGCAGGCCAGGGCCTGTGGTAGTGGATATCCCCAAAGATGTGCAGCAACACACCACAGAATATTTGCCCATGGATCAAGTGAAGGTTCGTTCTTCGAAGGGGGTAGGCCCTGCGGATCCGAAACAAATTCAAAAAGGTTTTGATCTTTTGATGTCGGCCAAGTCCCCTCTTTTTTATGTGGGAGGCGGGGCTGTACTTTCCAATGCTTACGGCGAAGTGGCCGAGCTTGCCTATATCCTGGGAGTGCCTGTGGCCATGACTTTGATGGGGCTGGGCGCTTTTTCGGGAACAGATCCCCAGTCGCTGGGGATGCTCGGCATGCACGGCACTTATTACGCCAACATGGCCATTAATACTTGCGACGTATTGTTTGCCATCGGCAGCCGCTTTGATGACCGGGTGACGGGCAAGCTCTCCGAGTTTTCCGTGAATTCCAAAAAAATTCATCTGGATATTGATGCGGGCAATATCGGCAAAAATGTAAAGACCGCGGTGCCCATTCAAGGCGATGTAAAGGCTGTGCTTCGCGAGATGATTGGGCTTGCCAAAAAGTCGTCTCATTTAAAAGAGTTTCAAAAACAAATTGCACCTTGGTGGAAACAGATTCAGGAGTGGAAAGAAAAAGCCCCCATTACTTACAAACAATCCATGGATGAAGAAATCAAACCCCAGTATGTTTTGGATCAGCTTTATCAACTGACAAGTGGGGAAGCCATTGTGACGACCGATGTGGGCCAACACCAAATGTGGGCTGCCCAGTTTTACAAATTTGCAAAGGCGCGTAATTGGTGCACTTCCGGGGGCTTGGGCACCATGGGCTTTGGTTTTCCGGCAGCGATTGGAGCTCAGCTTGCTTTTCCTGATGCAAAAGTAATTTGTGTTTCAGGGGATGGGAGTATCCAGATGAATATCCAGGAAATCGGTACGGCAGTCGAATGGAAATTACCCGTCATTGTGGCGATCATGAACAATCGTTTTTTGGGGATGGTTCGGCAGTGGCAAGAACTTTTCTATGACAATCGTTATTCGCAAGTGAACTTTCAGGTGTTGCCTGATTTTGTAAAACTCGCCGAAAGCTACGGAGCTCAAGGCCTTAAAGCGGAGAAACCCGAAGAAGTGATTCCTGTGATTCAAAAAGCCCTTGCGGTGCGCGATCGCCCCACGATTATTGATTTTGTGGTCGCGCTGGAGGAAAACGTTTATCCGATGGTTCCGGCAGGAAAAGGAATCGCGGATATTGTACTGGCCTAATTATGACATCTCACAAACACACCATCTCGGTTCTCGTAGAAAATGAATTCGGCGTGCTCGCTCGTGTTTCAGGCATGTTTGCCGCCCGTGGCTATAATATTGATTCCTTGTCGGTGGCCCCGACACTCGATCCCAAAGTTTCACACATTACGATTGAAACGAGGGGCAGTGATCTGATTATTGAGCAAATTTTAAAACAGTTAAATCGCCTGATCGATGTGATTCAAGTGAGGGATCTTACAGGGAGCGCGTTCATTAACCTGGAAACTCTTCTGATTCGGATCAAGCGTGATCGAAGCACTGAAGCCCAAGTGCTAAAAATTCTGGAAAGTATCCATGCGGAAAAAGTGGATGAAAATGCGGAGTGTTTTATTTTTCAAATCACAGGGGAAAAAGAGAAAGTGGAATCTCTTCTTCAACAACTCAAACCCTTGGGTATTTTAGAACTCGTACGAACAGGTACTCTTGCTATTTCCCGGGGAAATGCTAAGTGAAGAAAACCATGGAACAAGAAAATTTTAATACTCATTCTAAAAATCGCAGAACAGGAATTAAAAAAGGGATTTACATCCTCCCCAGTCTTTTTACGACAGGGTCGTTGTTTTTTGGTTTTTTTTCCATTATCCGGGCGATCAGCGGTGATTATGTGCAGGCGGCCTGGGCTATCATGTTTGCGGGCGTGTTTGATGCTTTGGATGGAAGAATCGCAAAACTCACCAAGTCTGAAACCGAGTTTGGGTTTGCCTATGATTCCCTGGTAGATCTGGCCAGCTTTGGATTGGCTCCCGCCATTTTGGTTTTTACCTGGAACTTGCATGCGATGTCCCGTTTTGGTTGGGCTGCCGCTTTTTTATTTTTCGCCTGTGGTGCGCTACGATTGGCCCGGTTTAATGTGCAGGCGGGCGGGGTTGAAAAGCGGTTTTTTCAGGGCCTTCCCATTCCTGCGGGAGCGTATGCTTTGGCAAGCTTTGTCATTTTCAGGGAAAGCTTCGAAAATCATTCCCATGTTTCTCCTTATGTGATGGTGGTGCTTACCATTGCTTTGGCTTTACTGATGGTTTCCAACATTCGTTACCGGGGCATCAAGCATATTGATTTTTCAAAACCCCAGTCTTTTTTGTTTTTGGTGATTGCCGCTATTGTTTTGTTTGTGGTGGCCAGTGCTCCCCAAGAAACCATGTTTTTTGCTTCCATTGCCTATATTTTGATGGGGCCTATTGACGAAATTTTGCACTTCAAAAACCGGAAAGATTTTTTGGAAAAACAGTTGGCTGAAAAAGAAGTCCCCCGTTCTTCCGATCGTCTCAAAGTCTTATCCCTTCCCCCGGAATATGAAACCAGAAATCATTAAAATTTTTGATACCACTTTAAGAGACGGTGAACAATCGCCTGGCTGTAGCATGGATATCCAGGAAAAACTGCGGATGGCCCGCCAGCTTTCAAAATTAAATGTCGATATTATTGAAGCCGGTTTTCCCATTGCTTCGCAGGGGGATTTTGAAGCAGTGAAAAAAATTGCCCAAGAAGTAGAAGGCCCCACGATTGCGGGGCTTGCTCGTGCGAATGTGCAAGATATTGACCGTGCCTGGGAAGCCTTGAAATACGCCAAGAAGCCGAGGATCCACACCTTTATTGCAACCTCAGATATTCATCTGGAATACAAATTAAAGAAAACGAGAGCTCAGGTCTTAGAAGAAGCTTACCAAGCGGTAAAGCACGCCCGGCAATATACTCCGGACGTAGAATTTTCTGCAGAAGACAGCACGCGCAGTCACTGGAAATATCTGGCCCAGGTTTTTAATGCAGCAGTAGACGCAGGAGCGACGACTCTCAATGTACCGGACACGGTCGGTTACACTTATCCGGAAGAATATTTTAAACTCATTACCTATCTCAAAGAACATGTGAAAGATTGTCACAAAGTTATTTTGAGCGTGCATTGTCATAATGACCTGGGGCTTGCCGTAGCCAACAGTTTGGCGGCGGTGCAGGCGGGTGCCCGACAGATTGAATGCACGATCAATGGCATCGGAGAACGTGCGGGAAATTGCTCGATGGAAGAAGCGGTGATGACGATGAAAGTCCGCAAAGATCTTTTCCCTTTTGAAACCCGCATTGTGACCGAGCAGATTTGTCACAGCAGCAAGTTGCTGACTTTGATCACGGGTGTTGCCGTGCAACCCAACAAAGCGATTGTGGGAGCAAACGCCTTTGCGCATGAAGCGGGCATCCATCAAGACGGGGTTTTAAAACATCAAACGACTTATGAAATTATGACGCCGGAGTCTGTCGGTTGGAGAAGTAACAAACTGGTGTTGGGAAAACATTCCGGCCGACATGCGCTGCGCATCCGTTTGCAAGAGCTGGGGCATGAGTTGTCGAATGTGGAATTTGAAAAAACTTTTATCGCCTTTAAAAAATTGGCGGATCTTAAAAAAGAAGTTTTTGATGATGATTTGGAAGCCTTGGTGAGCGATGAAATCACGCGGGGCCCCGATCGTTACGAGATCGTGGATATCCGCGTTCAAAGTGGAACGAAGCTAAAAGCCAAAGCCAAAGTAAAGCTGAGATGCGATGGAAAAATAAAAAGTTTCGAAGTCGCTGCGGCAGGCCCGGTGGATTCGATATTTAAGGCCATCCGAAAATTGGCTAATTTCAGGGGAGAACTTTTGAAATTCAATGTGGCCGCCATCACGGGCGGTACCGATGCGCAAGGCGAAGTTTCTGTTACTCTCAAAGACAAAGGTAAAGAAGTAAGCGGTGTCGGAACACATTCCGATATTTTACAAGCTTCTGCGAAGGCGTATGTAAATGCTCTCAACCGGTTGGAACATTTCAGGGCGAAGAAAGAGGGGATATAGGTTGACTCTTCATTGCTCGTTCTAAAGCTGTTATTTGATAAGCAAGTTCTTTCCCTATTTCTACCAAGGTTTTTAATTATTAAAGCAACTTTATTTTCTTCCCTTTGATAATACCCCGTATCAGGTGCTTTTAAATACAGCTCATTTTAGGAAGGTCATCACTTATGGCAATTGGAAAAATATCTCCGGTCGTGGAGAAAAATACTGCAATGGGAGTGGCAGCTTCTCCCAAAAGAGTAGATATCAGGGTTGCAGGGCGTGTCATTTGCAATACCGAAAGTAAATGCGAGACGGGGGCTCAAGTACTTGTGGGTATGGATATTCCGATGAGCGAAGGGGCCAAGCTCTATGGGAATCTCACCCTCAATGCTTTGAGAAAATTTTCTCTTCATTCCATTTTTGGAGATGAACCGGATCGTTCGCAATTACATCCACAAGTTTTTTTGCAGGCGACTCCTTTATTAAAAATATCCGGCAATGCTCAGTTGATGTTAAGAGCAGGAATTGGTGGGGATTGGCTTGTAAAAGAAGAGTCTCCGACTCAGTTTGGTCTGTTTGGCCGAATAGGGGCGGGCTTGCTTTTTACCTTGGCTAAAGATCCAGAGGGCTTTAGCGCACTTCTGACGACAGATGCTTTTCTTCAAAATCCACCGGGGGTGGATTACTTCTCGCTGATTGCGCGCGCGACTCTTCGCATGACCTTCAATCTCCCCTTTGGATTTGATTTAGTCGTTGAACCTCGTGCAGTGCTTAACTCTGCTGCTCCACGGTTTGAATTTATTGTAGGACCCCAAACGAGTTTCTCTCTGTAAAAAAATCAAGAAACCCACCGTTTGAGTTCATCAAGGAAATACCAACTGGTATCCCCGCCCTAAAATATCGGCAGCGGCTTCATTTCCTCCGTGAGAAGTCATCCCCATGCATTCTTTGGTACATAATCGGACAATATTTTCCTTTATCTTTGGTGTGTAGCGGTTGCCCATTCCTGTGACATAGGTTTTAAGGGATTCTATGCAGTCATCAATGCATTGTTGGGGAGGTTGTTTGTTCCCGGAACTAGTGGTGTTCGGAATGGTTGGAGGAGCAACGGGGTAAAAACCAGGTAAATTGCGAAATAAAGGATCAGAGGCCTCCTCTTCAGAGTCTTGTTGAGTGGGTGGAAGATAAGGATTGGGATTGGTTTCAGGCCAGGGATTTGGAGGTGCATCATATTCGGGATCGAGAGTCTGACTATTGCTTGAAATTGTAACCTGAGGCAATACCAAGAATCCTTTTTGAGCGAGTTGAGAATCAAATCTGTTTTTAATACTCTCATTGGCAAATTTTGCAGAGAGAAGGTAACTGAGGCCAGCTCCCACAAGAGCCAAGGCCCCTACCCATCCATACTGGAGTAAACCTGTGGCACGGGAAGTTTGAGAAGTAGAAGAAGATACTAAAGCAAATAGAGGCAATAAGGCCCATTTGACAGATCGAAGTACTCCAATAGCTTGCTGATCATAATCAACTTTTTGCTGCTCCCAGCCTTGAATATAGCTTTGATAGGCTTGGGTTTGCTCATCCGCCGTCATGAGGCGTGCACAACTGCCTCGTACCCCTTCGCGACAAGCCCGAACTGTATCTGCCAGCTTAATTAAGCCTGAGGCGCGATAGGCGTGCTCATAACGAGGATCCCATTTTTCTCGGGGGACAGCGCATGAAGTAGAAGAAGGATTTCCCATATAAGAGTTGAATCGGTATTTACAAAATAAAGTTGCGTGAATTTTTTTAAGAAATCCTGAGATGTCTGTATTTTAAAGAAAATAGAGTGTCTCTTTAGAAAAGCTGAGCCTCATGCGTTTTCTCAAACACCGTGATTTCTTTTTCATGTTCCAGTGAAAGACCAATGTCGTCTAGGCCGCGGATCAAGTGGTTTTTAACGGCGGAATCGATTTCAAAATGGAAAGAAATCTCATCCACTTCAGGGATATGAAGGGTGATGCGCTGTTCTTCCAAATTGATCGTGGCTTCCAGTCCTTCATAGCGGGCGACCATTTGAAAAATTTCTTCTACTTCCGACTCTTTGAGTTCCACATTGAGTAGGCCGTTTTTCACACTGTTGTTATGGAATATATCGGCGAAGGCTGGAATGTTGCCCATGCGCGGAGCGATCACTGCACGAAATCCGTATTGAACAATGGCCCACACCGCGTGTTCGCGTGAAGAGCCACAGGCAAAATTATTTCGGGTGACCAAAATAGAAGCATTATGAAATTGATGTTGGTTGAGTTCAAAATCGGGATTTGATTTTCCATCTGGCAAATAACGCCAATCAAAAAAAAGATTTTCACCATAACCGGTTCGCTTGATTGATTTTAAAAATTGTTTGGGAATGATTTGGTCGGTATCGATGTTGGCTCGATCGAGGGTTGCGAGTTTTCCGCGGTGGGATTTAAAGGGTTGCATAAATTTATTTCCTGTAGGGGCGATCCTTGTGATCGCCCGTCCGTTTGGGCGAATACAAGATTCGCCCCTACATTATAATTTCCTTATATCGACGAAGTGCCCCGCAATGGCAGCCGCGGCGGCCATCTCCGGACTGACCAAATGAGTGCGTCCACCTTTGCCTTGTCGCCCTTCGAAATTGCGATTGCTCGTAGAGGCACAGCGTTCTTGGGGTTTCAATTGATCCGGATTCATCGCTAAACACATGCTGCAACCGGATTCGCGCCATTGGGCACCTGCTTCTAAAAATATTTTATGAAGGCCTTCGGCTTCCGCTTGTTTTTTGACTTGCTGGGAACCGGGGACAACCATTGCTGTCACTTTGTGAGAAACTTTTTTTCCTTTAAAAATTTGGGCAGCGGCACGCAAGTCTTCGATACGGGCATTGGTGCAACTGCCGATGAAAACAACGTCCAGGGTCACATCGGTTATTTTTTGTCCGGCTTTGAGACCCATGTATTCGAGTGCAAGTTCCGCATCCCGTTTAGAAAGTCCCGGAACTTTTTCGGGATCTGGAATTTGAGCATCCACATCGGTCACCATGCCGGGAGATGTTCCCCAAGTCACTTGGGGCGCGATCTTGCTGGCATCGATCGTAATGCTCTTGTCAAATTTTGCATCGGGATCACTGGGTAGAGTTTTCCAGTAGGCGATGGCTTTTTCTAAATCTTTTCCCTTGGGAGCAAAGCGGCGATTACCCGTACTTAAATACTCAAAAGTGATTTCATCGGGAGCGATAAGCCCTGCTTTGGCGCCCGCTTCGATGGACATATTGCAGATGGTCATCCGAGCTTCCATCGAAAGAGAACGAATGGTGTCTCCGCAATATTCAAGTACGTAGCCAGTGCCACCTGCCGTACCAATGAGACCAATGAGTTTTAAAATCATGTCTTTTGCGGTAACGCCTTTTCCAAGCTTGCCGTGAAATTCTACCTTGTAAGTTTTTGGGCGGCGTTGTCTTAAGGTTTGTGTGGCCAGTACATGTTCCACTTCAGAAGTCCCAATGCCAAAAGCCAGGGCTCCAAAAGCGCCGTGAGTCGCGGTATGCGAATCGCCGCAAACAATAGTGGTGCCCGGAAGGGTGAGGCCATTTTCTGGGCCAATGATGTGAACGATCCCTTGAAGTTCACTGTGCAAATCAAAAAGGGTAATCCCAAATTCTTTGCAGTTTCTCGTTAAGGCTTCGATTTGGGCGCGGGCAATTTCATCTTTAATATTGTAGCGATCGACGGTGGGCACGTTGTGATCCATCGTGGCAATGGTCAGCTCGGGTCGGCGGACCTTGCGCTTCGTCAAACGAAGCCCTTCAAAGGCTTGGGGACTAGTGACTTCATGAATTAGATGGCGGTCGATATAAAGGAGCGTGTCTCCCTCGGGGAGTTTTGTCACCGTATGAGATTCCCAAATTTTTTCGAAGAGCGTGTTAGCCATGAATTTCCTCAATGATTTTATCCGCCATTTCTTCAGTGGTCAAAATATTGAAATTTTTCAAAATCTTTAATACGGCATTTTTGTCTTTGTTAGCAATAGGTCCACGTACTTTTTCGTAAGCTTCTTTAACGCCTGCAATATCCATCGTCCGTGCCCCTTTTTCTAAAACTCTTTCGACTGCTGTTTCAATGGCCTGACTTTCTTTTTCCAGTTTGAAACTATAGGCAAGCATCATGGCCGCCGAACGGATTTGCGCAATGGGATTTACAATGCCTAAGCCTGCCAAATCCGGGGCTGTGCCGCCGGAAGGTTCATACATTCCAAATCCTTTTTCATTGATGGAAGCGGAAGGCAGTAAGCCCAGTGAGCCGGTAATGGCCGCAGAAAGATCACTCAAAATATCACCAAATAAATTTTCGGTGACAATGACATCGAACTGGCGCGGCCAAGTGGCGATCTGCATGGCCGCATTGTCGACATATAAATGTTTTAAAGCGACATCAGGATAATTTTTCGACATTTCAATCGCGATTTTTCGCCAAAGTTTTGAAGATTCTAAAACGTTGGCTTTATCGACTGAGTGCAGAACTTTTTTTCTTTTTTGAGCGGCTTCAAATCCCACTTTTAAAATTCTTTCAATCTCTGGGCGGGTGTACTTCATGGTATCCGCGGCCATCTTGCCACCCGTTTCTTCTATTTTAATACGGTCGCCAAAATACACGCCGCCCGTGAGTTCGCGAACGGTTAAGATTTCAAACCCCGAGTGCCCTTGTTCATCCGTCAACCGCTCCTCTTTGAGAGAAGAGGATTTGGCGAGCGAAGAATAAACAGTCGCAGGACGCAAATTTGCAAAAAACCCATAATGTTTGCGAATCGCGAGCAGACCTTCTTTTTCCACTAATCCTTGAGGAAGATCATCGCGGCCCACCGATCCAAAAAGAATTGCATCTGAGAGATCCGTTATTTTCAAAGTCTCAGGGGGTAGGGGATGTTGGTATTTGTCATAAGCGGCTCCACCCACCAAAGCTTCTTCGAATTGAAAACTCAGTTTAAATTTTTGTGCAACATGTTTAAGCACACGAACCGCGGCAGTCATGAATTCCGGGGCTGAGCCGTCGCCGGCTAGTACTGCAATTTTATAAGGTTGGGTCATAAGGAAGAGGGTGGTAACAAGACACCCAAAAAAATGCAAGATTTTGCTATCAAACTCTATACTCCTTCTTAGAGACATTTTTTTGACGATTTTGGATGCATCCCCCCATAAAAAACACCCATCTTCTAAAAGAAAAAGATGAACACAATATATAAGTGCTAAGAAATGTTATGTTTTTAACGAGTGGCATTTTAATTGCAATTTACTGATAGGATGAAGCTGTTTTCAAAGCGTATCTTATGGACATCGGTTTTTGTACTCTTGGGGATTTTCTTTAAAACTTTGCCGGCTTTTGCGCAAGAAGATCCACGGTGGTTGTGTTCTCAGGCTTTTATATCCCAAAATGGCATGGATGCTTGCAACTGGGGGAGATGGGCACTCCACGGGGTGACTTCGACCATTTCTTTGAGAAATGGAAACTCTACAACGGTGACGATTCCCAATTCCAACCCGGGTATCTTGGCGCTCTATGGAAGTGCTCTCGATTGCGACCCCTCTGGTAGATCCGCTGGATTTGCCTGTCCTGTGAATATCAGTGGGAATTGGGCCCCCGGATATAGGGGAATGCTTGTTTCTTCACCCGCAAACAGTTTTACAAGCGGCTTTCCCATCCAAATTACAGCGCAAAATGTGACTCAAGGCCCTGTACGTTTTGCGGTGATGGGTTTGGATCATCGCTTCTCTCCGGGCCCCTGTGTTCCTTATTTCACCGTTACGGGAGGATGTCCCGTTTCCCGGCAAGTTTTGGGGGTTCAAATTTTGAGTGTGGAGGTATCCGCTGCACACTCTTCTTCTTCCTGTACTTATGCTTATTCCGCTTGGGGAGCTTGCCAGTCTAATGGCAGACAGACGCGCACGGTCACATCCAGTAACCCGCCCGGATGCATGGGAACTCCTGTGTTGTCGCAGTCTTGTACCCCACAACCTCAACAGTGTAGCCCCTTTCTGACGTTGAATCCGGCTTCTGTAAACTTTGGAGCGGTTCCCAGGAATAATGCATTAGGATCTCAAGGCCTGACATTGAGAAACACGACGTCCTCTAATATTGCTTTATCCAAAGCGGTCACCGGACAAGAATTTTCTTCTTCGTGGAATGTCACCGGCACTGCATCCAATGCTCGCAATGTGACGCTTGCACCCGGCTACAATAATCCTGCGATTGTCTTAACCTTTGATCCAACGGAGAGAAGTCCGGCAAATTCCACAGGGCAGCTCACCTTGCAGGCGGTATCCTCCTCACCCCAATGTTTGCCTCAAACTTATACGGTTAATCTTGCGGGCTCGGTGGCCTTGCCTCAGTTGGCTGTATCGACCGGAACACTTTCGTCAGATCCAAGGTCTTTAAATTTTGGGAACGTCTACCCTGGACATGATACGCAAGAAGCGACCCTCAACATGATGAATGTGGGAACTGCGCCATTGCGCTTGTTTCCTCCCCAAATTAACAATCCGATGGGGATATTTTCGATTGCCAATACTGTACCTGCAACAATTCCTGCAGGGGGTTCTACCTCTCTGAGAGTGCGTGCCCGTTTTTTTGGCAGTGCCGGGATTGGAAGAAAATCAGCCGCTCTTCAAATAAATTCGGATGGGGGCGCTGCCACGATTTCATTAAACGCAATTTTGGGAACAACCCTTGTAATTAAAAAAACGGGGGGAAATAGGTCCATTTCTAGAATTCAGATGACGGTGCATGACATCCCCAGATCTGATCCTGTGACGTATTCTCTTATCACTGAACATCCGAGGGCTTCTGCTACAGTAAATCTCGCCATTGAGGGAGACGCTTCCTTTTATATTTATAAAGGAGAAGTGAGATATTCAAGAGATGGTGGAAAACAGGTAACCCACACTTATGTGCGTAGTGCGACAATGATGATCAACAGTGAATCGGGGGACAATTTGGAAATCATCTGCAGAGCCGAACGCCCAGGAAATTATCATGGCACATTGGTGATCACTTCGAGGGATGCCAACAATTCGCCCCTGCGCATACCGATGGGCTGTCGGCTGACTCCAGACACTCCCCAATTGGTGATTAATAATGATTCTGCAGCAATCACCCGAATCAGTCATTCCCGCTTTGGTAAGATATTTGATGATGAGCCGTCGTGGATGTATCATCAAAACTTTGGTATTGCCTTTCCTCACGAGCGCAAAAGAATGGTGTTTCCCATTCGGAACAATGGTTTGTATGGAACTCCACTACAAGTACAAATTAATCAGACCTTTGTGTCGGAAGACCTGGACGGTTTTTTTACAAGTTATCGAGGGGGGCCTTATCCCCCCGGAAATATCTTCAGTGCGCAATTCGAAGATGGGACTTCTTCAGCAATTATTGCCCCTGGGCAAACAAGAAATCTTATTGTGAATTTTGCTGCTCAAAATCTGGATACTTATTTTTGGACACTCCATCTTGAAACAGATGATGATTATTATCATAATGGAATCAATATCCCATTTGTGGGAAATGTCGTTCGGCCCTCAAGTATGGGGAACCCAGTAGGGATAATGATTAAAGTCATAGATTTTGATTATTCATCAGGTGGTAGCGATGCCAGCTGGTTGCTTAATAAGAATTCACGCACTTCATATGAAGCGCAACTCATGAAAAGAAGCTTTAGCGATCCTTACACCCCTGTATTTGTGATCGATTTCAAGCATTGGGAAGAAATGGATTTACAACTCCGTAAATCAATAAGAGAGGAGGATACAATAGGAGCCGTACTCATGAGCATGCATGGAGGTCCACGGGTAATATATAGTGGTGATTTTACGCCACTAGACCTCACCAATAGTAACGCGGTAAGAGCTGTTTTTGGATACTTGATCAATCATTTTGCGGAAAGTGCAAGAATGATTTTTATAAGCTGTAATATATTAAATCCTGCTTCCTGGAGTTCATTCCAGGAAACATCAGAAGCCTTTGCAAATAGTTTTAATTTGAATACAGGGATCCTTTTTGCGAATAGGACTGAAGGTAATGGGACTCCTGAGGCAGACGCATACCTACAGGACTATCCCACTTCTTGGAGCGCTAGTTCGCCCCCATCCCCCACACAGATTGACCCCGCACGTACACCCAATTCGGGCTATGTCCTTTTCAGAAATAACGGAGTGACGACACAGTATATTCGAGGAAACTTCTTCAATGCGCTGCTGGGGAATTTTAGCGGGCATTAGAGAATAAGCACTAAAAATTATTATATACAGATGCAGTACTCGGTTGGGTTGGCCAAAACTCACATTGACTTCATTTTTATTTGTTGTACACTTAAAAAGTACAAATCGAAAAAAGGAATTTTATGGAAAATATTGCTGTTTCTGAATTTAGAGCCCATCTCCCCGGCTTTCTCAAAAAAGTCAAAAAAGGGGAGATGATTATTTTAACTTCCAGGGGTGAAGAAGTTGCGCGTGTTATCCCACCCATCCCTTCCATTCAACAATCACGAGCAGCCCTTAAAAAATTAAGGGCGAAGTGCAAAGTAGGGGATATCGTTAGCCCTGTTGCTTCAGGTTGGAAGGCCCTTAAATGATTGTGCTCGATACTTGTACGATTATTTGGGATGCTTTAGAACCCAAAAAATTAAGCGCCGCTGCTAAAAAAGCCATCCAAAAGGCAAACCAGGAAAAAGGAATTTATTTTTGTGAGATCATCTTCTGGGAAATTGCAATGTTGATGCAGAAGAAACGATTAGATCCTGGCACAGATTATCATACTTTTATCAAATTGCTTCTCAGCGCAAATCATTATGTCATGGTAGGCGTCACTCCTGAAATCGCCCATTTATCAGTAAGCCTTCCCGCTGAAATCAATCCGGATCCTGTAGACCGTATTCTGATGGCCACGGCTTCTCACAAACATGTCCCCCTGGTAACCTCTGATAAAAATTTGCGCTCTACGAAGTGGGTGGAGACCATTTGGTGAGTGAATGAAAATATGGCCTATTTCTGTCATCAATGTGGAAAAGAATTAAAACTTCAAGATCGGGTGGGGCGTAGCGAGATGTGCCCAACTTGCAGGGCCGATCTCCACTGTTGTCTGAACTGCATCCATTACGATCTTTCTGCTTACAATGAATGCCACGAACCTCAGGCAGACCGTGTGTTAGAAAAAGATCGTTCGAATTTTTGTGATTATTTTGTGTTTGCTTCGGATCGGAAATCTTCAAAACCTCCTTTGGAAAATGCCAAAGCCAAGCTGGAGCAATTGTTTAAAAAGAAGAAGTGAGGTTTTGAGTCTAAATTAATTTGCATTTGGTTTTCCTTCGCCCTAGGTAGGGTTATAAAAATATGATTTCTTCTTTAGAACTACACAAAAAATTAAAAGCTGCTTGGGAATATCGAAAAGCCTTTGTTCAAAAAGAAAAACTCGAGGCCTTTCGCTTGGTCCATGGAGAAGGGGATGCTCTGCCAGGGATGAACATCGATTTTTATGCGGGGAGCTTTTTAATTATTTTTCAAAATGCGGAAGGAGTGGTCCCTCAAAAAGAATTTGAACGGGGTTTGACAGAGCTGGAGATTGGAGCTGTCTCGAAACCCCGTTTTTATTTTTGTTATAATTTTTCCGATGATTTGCCCTCCTTAAGTTTGAGGGGAGGGAGCACGGGGCTTACTCGCCCGGAAACCAAGATAATCCGTGAGGGGGATTTATCCTTTGAAATTCATTTGGGAGAAGGATTGCATACCGGGCTTTTCTTGGATCAGCGTGAAAATCGTAAACAAGTCGTTACTTTTTCAAAAAACAAAAAAGTGCTGAATCTGTTTGGTTATACCGGAGCTTTTACTTTGTCGGCCCTGCAGGGGGGCGCCGGGCATGTCACGTCGGTGGATCTTTCAAAAAATTATTTGACCTGGCTCAAGCGCAATGCAGATTTGAACAAATTTTTTGTTTCTCAAATGTCTAATTTGGCGAGAGATGTGTTTCAGTTTTTGGAAGAAGCTCAAAAGAAAAAAGAACTATTTGATCTTATTATTCTGGATCCTCCCACTTTTTCGAGAGGTAGAAAAAAGAGTTTTTCAACGAGCAAAGATTTGGCAGAGCTTGTTTCTTCAACAGCCCGGTGTCTTGCGCCGGGTGGAAAGATGTTTGTTTCCGTCAATACGCAAGGCTTAAGCCCTGATCAGTTTAAAGACCAGATCCTACAAGCCATCTCTCCCTTGAAATTAAAAATCCTTCAAAAAGGAAATCTTCCCCAGGATTTTCGTTTAAGCCCCAAAGATCAGCAAAATCCCCCTTTGAAATCCTGTTGGGTGGGATAAGGTTTTTAGTAAAACACGATTGACAAGCCCCCTTGTTTTGAGGTTGATACTTCCCCTTTACATTTTGAATCTTTGTTTTTTGCAGAGGAAGGGGCGCCGAATGATGAATAAAAAAGAAATTAAACGTTTTAAAGAGATCTTGTTGGAACGAAAAAAAGAACTTTTAAGAACGGCTGAAGAAACCCGTGAGAAAGGAATGGTTCTGGAGACAGAAGACTTGCCGGATGAAGTCGATTTGGCCTCTTCAGAAGCGGATCAATCCCTGAATCTTCTTCTTCGGGATCGCGAACGGGTGCTGGTCAAGAAAATTGATAAAGCTTTAACCAAAATTGAAGAAGGCACTTACGGAACTTGTGAATCTTGCGGGGAAGAAATCGGGGCCAAGCGTTTGGAAGCCCGTCCGGTGACTGATCTCTGCATTCGCTGCAAAGAAGAACAGGAGCGCATTGAAAAAAGTTACGCGGAGTAAAATTTAATCCCAAATCTATTACGCAACTCTCTAGCTGCGTTGCCCTCCTCAACACTCGTTCAATCCGCCTTAGGCGGACCTCACTCGGTTTTGTCGGGCGCCTTGCTATAGAGTTGCTCATAACAATTTGGAATTAAATTTTCGCTTCTCGTGCTGCGGCGAGGGCTGCCACTTTTGCCAGCTCAAAAGAAATTTTTACCAGGGTTTGTTTTTCCACACATTTTAAAAAAGGTTCTTCGTGGGGCTGATCGAGTTTGTGCAGGCATAAACAGGAAAAAGCCATTCCCTTTGTATTTAAAGAACTCCATTCATCCTTTTCTTCATTCAACCTGAAAAATCCCCCAATAGGATTTTCTCCCACCATATAGATGACCGGTTCAATGGGGTACCCGCTGTAAAAATCGGCAGTAATAACTCCTTCCTGAATTAAAAACTCGTCTGCTTTTTTCCCGCCTTTGGTCGAAGTGAGTTTTGTTCTCATTTTACGATTCATCGTCATCACTTCCTCTCCGCTCATGACATACGCAAGCCCCATGCCGTAGGTGCCCGAATTATTTTTAATGAAGACATAGGGAGGAGAAGAAATTTGATATTGATCGTATTTTTTTTGGATCGTCGCAAGCGTTTGATCGACGGTCTGTGCCAAGCGCTTCAGGCTGGCGGGATCATTGAGATCCACTTCAGATTCTGAGGTGGAAAGTGAAGAAATGAGCCAGGGATCCAGATCCAGAAGCTCGCCGATTTCCGCAGCCACTTCATTATAAATATGAAAATGACGACTTTTTTTGCGGCGATACCATCCCAAGCCAACGGGAGGAATGAGGGGCTGGGTAATATCTTGCAGCACAGGATCTACCCCGTTTGAAAAATCATTATTGGAGATCACGAGATCGGGTGCCCATCCTTCCAAAGTTTTTAAAAGATGATTTTCTTTTTTGAGGGGGTGAAGTTTGAGGGCATTTTCTTCCTCGAGTTGTAAATCCAGGGGATCTTCTCCCAACTCGGTGCTGCTTAAACCGATTTGGACTTCCACTCCTGTTTTTGAAAGAATTTCAGCCAGTCGATGCAGGTTTTTAAAATAAAATTTGTTGCGAGTATGGGCTTCCGGATAAATAAGAATTTTTTTGGCCTGGGGAAAGTTTTTGTGAAGATAATCTTGAAAAGCAATCATCGATTGGGTGGTGAAGGCTTTGCAAAGATTGTTAAATCCCGCGGGGAAAAGATTTGTATCGATGACGCTCACTTTATTTCCTGAATGGCGCAAGTCACAAGAAAGATAAAGCAGGGGGGGAGTTTTTTTAAATTCTTGTTCCCAGTAAGTATTTAATTTTTTTTCATTTTTCTCAAAATGAGAAAAAATTTGTTGAATGTTCATTCATCTTCCTTTTGTAGAATTCTCAAATACACTCGCCTCACTTGTTGCCGGGTTTCATTGAATTTATTCAGTAAAACCAGACCAGAAGCTTCACCCATGGTTTCAGCCAGGTTGTCGAGCCATGCGCTTTGGGGATCGATATAACCCTCTTTCAAATCAAACTTCAGTTCCATGCGAAGTTCCAAAAGACGGTAAAACAACCAGGCATTTTTAAGAATCTCGTATTCTTCTTTTTTAAGCAAAGACTTTTCTCCCATCAGTTCAATCGCCTTTAAAGTATTTCCCGTGAGAATGCCTTCGAAGATTTTTCCCATCTTGAGTTGCAAGTATTGAATGGAAAACTCAATATCTGTAAGCCCCCCAAAGCCGTGTTTATAATGAAGACGGCGTGGAGTTTCCCGGGCAATTTCTTGTTCCATCCGCAGTCGATGCTGATGAATTTCTTCATGGAGTCGGGGAGAAAAAGGTTTGGAAAAAATAAAAGTCAGAAATTGTTTTTTTAAACTTTTCCCAAAAGACGGGTCTCCCGCTACCACCCGGGCCTTGAGAAGAGCCTGTTTTTCCCAGGGCTGGGCCATATTTCTCTGGTAATCGGCATAGGCATCGAGAGAAGAAACCAAGGTGCCCTGGTTACCAGAGGGTCGAAGTTGAGTATCTATTTTGTAGGCAAAGCCCTGAACGGTGGGAACAGAAAGATAAGAAATAAGTTTTTGTGCCAGGCGAGCATAGTATTCGCGATGGGTGATGGATTTTCGGCCCTGGGTGTTTCCATTTCTGGAGTAGAGAAAAATCAGATCGAGATCCGAACCGTAATGAATTTCCTGGCCTCCCAGCTTACCCATCCCGACGACGGCAAATTCAGAACGCGCAATATTCCCATCATTATCGATAAAAGCGGGATACCCATAAAGGGTGTGAAGTTCAGTTTCAACCAGTAAAAGGGCTTCACTTAAAATGACATCTGCCAGTGTTGAAAGTTTAAAAAAAGTTTCGGGAAGGGATGAAGCTTGTGAAATATCTTCCTGCTGAATCTTTTGAACTTTTGTTTTTTTAAAAAGTCTCAGGGCGTCGAGTTGGTCTTCCAGAGACAAGGCTTTGCTTATTTCTTCTGAAAGTTCTTTTTGAAATTCTTCGTGAAGAGTCATCGGGTTTTCTCAAAAAGATTTTGGGTGATATTTTGAACGATGACTTGATGACGGGCAAGATCATCCAAAAAACGATTGCGGGCTTCTTCCGGATTTTCTTCAAAATATCCCATGCGTCGTGCCAAGGCTTGCTGGGCTGGGCTCTTTAAGGGGAGTTCGTGAGTTTGTGTTTCGTGCAACATTTGCAAGCGGTGTTCGAGACGCCTCAAAAAGAGATAGGCATCTTTCAGTTTTTGCGCGTCCTGTTCCTGAATCATTTTAAGTTTTGCCAGGGCATCTAATGTGGTGAGGGTTTGCGGAGAACGAAGTTCGGGATGAGAACCTCCATAAAGGAGTTGCAGGATTTGCACAAAAAATTCAATTTCACGGATACCCCCTCGTCCCAATTTCACATGAAAGCCCCGGGTGGAAGAAGGGGTTACCGATTGATGCAGATTTTTTTTGATCTCTTTTATTTTTTCAAGAGAAGCGGCATCGAAACTTTTTCTCCACACAAAAGGTTCGATGAGTTGTTTGAATTTTTTCCCCAGCCTGGGATCTCCCGCAATAGGAGTGGCTTTGATGAGAGCTTGCCGTTCCCATTCCTGACCAAAAGTTTCGTAGTAATGTTCCAGGGCGGCGAGGGAGTTGGCCAGTGCTCCACTTTTACCTTCGGGTCTTAAATTGAGATCCACCCGGTAAAGAAATCCCGAGGAGGTTTTTTGGGAAAGAAGACGGGAAAAATTTTCGGAAAGTCTGACAAAATATTCATGGTGGCCGGGAGAATTTTGGTCTTTTGTTTCTGCAGAGTCAAAGTCGTAGATATATTGCAGATCGACATCTGAAGAGTAGTTAAGCTCTCCTCCTCCCAATTTCCCCATGGCAATGACAGCAAATCCACAAGGTAAAGGCTTTTGTTGAAGGGTTATAAAATCAAGGCCGGCTTGGAGGATGGCAATGGCCAGATCCGAGATTTCTTGCAGAAGAGAAGGCAGCGAAGTGCTTTGAGAAAGATCTTTTATCGTGAGTCTTAAAAACTCGCGATATTTGTAAAAGAGGATTTTTTTTTCGAATTCTTCAGAATGGGAAAAAGAACGGGTCATTTGATGAATTTCATTTTTGTAATTTTTGAGTGACTTGTCTGTTTCAATATAAAGGGAAGTCACCAGAGCGTCTGCTTCCCCAGGATGTTGAATCAGGAATCGGGTCAAAAAATGGGAGTTGCCAAAAAGGGTGAGCAACCTTTTGGCATTCACAGATTCAAGATCAAAAGATCGCCCTGTTTTTTCCTGGTACCCCAGAAGAAATTGTGAAAAGTCGGCCTTTGCTTTTTCAGGTTCTCCAGACCATTCCAGAATTTGTCGTGTTTGTGCATCCATTGGACTTTCCATGTTAGGGGCAGCCCCCTGAGGCGTCAAACGGTATTTAGGGTAGAATTAACAGACTCCATCACATGATAAAGCTCTTGCTCGTGTTCTTTTAATTCTTTTTCTTCAAACTCATACGAGTGGGTTTCATTGGATTCCACAAAATAAAGCAAAGCTTTTATCACCGGCTGCCCCATCATTTTGCTGGCAGCCAGGCAATAGGTAAGCATTTGAAATTCAAATTCTCCTTTTTTGCCCGTTTTATAATCCACAATTTGCCAGGTTTTTCTGTTTCGGATCAAACGGTCCATGGCTCCGCTAATTTCGTAGGGAGGCAGAGAAAGTAAAAAGGGAATTTCAGAATAAGCTTCTTCAACATGAAGGATGGGCTGAAAGTTTGGGTTTCCCAGGGTTTGAATCAGGGTGCCGCGCAGAGAATCAAAATTTTCTACACGATGAGAATGTCGGGCCAATACCATTTGCAAGGCCTCATCCACCGAAAATTTACGGGAAGGGTTGGTCAATAAATAAAGTGCTTCATGGAGAAGGGTGCCTTTTTCTGTAGGGGTAAATCCCCCCCGGCCCCCCTTTAATAAAGTGGGGAGAGTCGAAAGCCCCCCCCTTTGTAAAGGGGGGTTGGGGGGGATTTTAAGTTGAGCAGGAATTTGATCAATATACCTCTCCCGATATTCCTCTTTTGATCGTAAAAAACATTCCAGTTGGGTCACTGCAAAATGAGTCCATTTTTTTTGTGGATGAGATTTGAAAAAATGGGGAGCTGCAGAAGTTTTAAGAGTTGAAGCTGTAATTTCTTTTTCTTCCCTTGTAATCCAGGACACCTTTGGATTTTGTTTCAAAGCGTTTGTTTTTTCATCCGGCAAAAAACCCAAAAGAATTTTTTGGGTAGAGCGGGTAGTCGCCACATAAAAAATCCTGTTTTCTTCTTCAGCAGAGAGTTTTTGCTTTTCCTTTAAAATTTTTTCAAACGATGCTGATTTGGAAAAACTTCTTTTTAAACCTTTGCTTTCTTGGGGAGTTAACAACGCCACTTCTCCCTGCCATTGCTCTGCAATGGGAAGTCGTGCGCTGCGTCCCGTGTTTCCCAAATCGGGTAATACGACAATGGGAAGATCCAAACCCTTGGCTTGGTGGATGGTCATGAGGGTGACTGCTTCTCCCAGGCCCAACTGATCACTCAAACTTTTGAAAGGGGCAGAAGAACTTTGAAGCAGATCCCATGTCTTTAGAAAATCCTCCAGCCCTCCGGAGTGCTCGCCTTGCCATTCGTAAACCCAGTTTAAAAACTGAAGAATATTTTCAGCCTTCAGACTTAAGGCTTCAGTGGCACTGTAGAGAGCAATGAGATCGGTTTCTTCCAGGAATTCATTTAAAAATTCGTAAGGATTCTGATGAGGATTTTTTTTGAGTAGAGATTTACAAAGGGGATGTAATTCCACCCACTTGTTTTCTTTCTCTCGAGCTTTCAGCAAAGTTTCATCACTCATTCCCACCGCGGGTGAACGCAGTAGCCCCACCCAAGCCAAAGAATTTTCAGGCTCCACCACCACACGCATGGTGTGAATTAAATCAGTAATTTCTTGCCGATCCATAAAGTTTTCACTCGATTTGATATAGACGGGAATTTTCGCTTCTCGCAGGGCCTTGAAATAAGGGGGAGCCGAATTCAAAGAACGAAAGAGAAAAAATATTTGGTGAGGAGCCGTGCCCGTTTGAATGACCTGTGCAATGCGTTGTGCAAATATTTGTGCTTCTTGTTTTCTTTTTTCTTCTGCAGACAGTAGGGGTGTCCGACACGACTTATTGGCGGACGCCCCTACAATTTCTAGTGTAGGCAGTTCTGGTTCCTCTTGTGTGGCCTCCAAGTGAGGATAGTTTTGAAACACAGAGCTGAAAAAATTATTCACCCATTTCAAGATAGAGGGGGGACTTCTAAAATTATGATTTAAGAAAATTGTTTTTCCGCCGCTTGCTTCAATTTTTTTCTGATATTTTTCAAAAATATGGGGCTTGGCCCCCCGGAAAGAATAGATCGATTGTTTTTCATCTCCCACAATGGCGAGATGGGAGTTTGGAGAGAGAAGGTGGGTGATCAACTCGTCTTGCCGAAAACTTGTATCTTGAAACTCATCGATCAGAAAAGCTTTCCAGAGACGGTGATAATGACGAGCCACATGGGGGTGGCTTGAGAGAAGATGAATCGCTTTTTCCTCAAGATCATCAAAATCCATGGAAGAAGTTTGTTGTTTGAAATCTTCATACGAGTGCAGGGTCGTCTGAAAAATTTGTTGCAAGGTTTTCCATGATTCTTTTTCCTGGGGAGTGGCCCCTGGGCTTGAGAGTTCCAAAGAAATATTTTTCCAGGCAGGCCAGTCTTTGAGCATGGCCTCCAGTTGTTTTGAAAGAGCCCGCCAACCATAAGTGTGAATGAGGTTTTGAAAGTCGGGAGATTTTTTTTCCAGAAGAGTCGCCAAAGTTTGGGAGACCGCTTTTTGTTTTAAAACGGCAGAGGTGCTTTCTTCCAGTATTTGAAAGTGGGGATCACAGCCGGTGAGCAAAGCTCCATCCCGTACAATGCGAGCCGCCAAACCGTGAAGCGTGAGAATGGGAGACTGGGAAAGATCTTCCAGTAGCAGGGCAATTTCTACAGAAGAGCAAAGAATTTCATCCTGAAAAGGAAGTGTCCCCTTCAAGGCTTCCTGAAGAACTTTTTGGATACGCGTTTTAAGTTCAGCGGCTGCTTTTTCAGTGAAGGTAACCGCCACCACTTCGCTCATTTGAAGGCGCTTTTTTAACAGCAGCGCAGTGTAGTGGTAAGCCAGAACGCCCGTTTTTCCACAACCTGCGCCCGCACGGATACACAGGGACTCATCAAGAGTCAGAATGGCCTCTCGTTGATCAGGAGTAAGATTTTGCACGTTCATGATAACGACACAGGTTTTTAAAATCACAATAGGGATCACAAGGATCCGGCAGGGGACGAAAATCCCCCGACAGAATTTTTTCGTGGATCTCTAAAAATGTTTTGTCCAGTTTTGCCTTGTAAATATTCCATTCTTCTTCCTGAAAAAAAGATTTTGTATGACTTTGGATTCCCAACCTTTTTTTATTTTCTTTCTGAAAAATTCCTGTCGGAGACTTCATTTCCTTCAGGTCAATGAGGAGTGCAGCTTTGGGTTGGGGAGTATTTTTGGGCGTTTTTAAAAGTTCTTCCGCCGCCTTTAAATAAATGGGGAGTTGAAAATTTTTGAATTCCCGGATTTTTTTACCGAGCTCTTGCCGATTGCCCGTTTTGTAATCGAGCACCATAAATTCTTTTTCATCTTCGCTGAGATCGATGCGATCGATGCGTCCCCTGATTTTTACAGGATGGGAAAGCTCGAATGGAGTTTCAAATAATTGGGGTAAAAACGGGTTCTCGTTTTCTTCCATTTGTTTCCACAGATTTTGAAAATAATTTTGAAGGGTGAGCAGGGCCCGTTTTTTAAAATCTTCAGAAAGTATTTCATGAATCCAGGGTTTTTCCTGAAGAAAAGTCCGGGAGAAACGGGTGAGCTCTGTTTGAAGAGCCTCCTCCAGTGATTTTTGAAGAGCCGGATTTTTGCCCGCTTGCACAATTTGAGAACGGTGAGCCGAGAAAAATTTTTCCAGGAATTGATGAATCCAATTCCCCTGATCTGCTGCAGAAGCTTCAGGTTCTTGCTCCGGTGTCTTTTTTAATCCCAAAAGGGTGGAAGCAAAAAATTTGAAGGGACACGAGACGTACGCTTCCAGTTGGTGGGGGGTGTAAACATGAGAAAGCATTTTTTGTTTTAATATTCCCAGACATTCTGTTTCTTGAATCCATCCACCGTGAGCATGGGCATAATGCAGATCTTCTTCGCGTTGAATTTCTGTTTCAATTCTTTGTTGCAAGCCGGGGCTCGATCCTTTCGAAACAAAAAGAGGAGGATGGCGACGGGTTTCAAAAGCAGTGAATTCAAAATCACCGAGGTAAGGAGAGGGCCCAAGAGAATTTCCCTGGGGCGAGTGTGAGGAGGTGCTGATTTGCAGGCTTGTTTTTGCTGCTCCAAGAAGATGTTGAAAAAGACGGTGTTCGGCGAATGAAGTCCGCCCGGATTGAAAAAGAGGAGTGCCAAAAAAACGCTCCGGGCCTTGGGGGAAAACGGAGTCATTCATTCCAAAAATATAAGTATGTTCAAAAAATTTCAGGCCTGCTTTTTTGTGAGGTCGAAGAGTGATTCCTTTATCCAGCGGTGTTTTTTCTTTGAGAAAAGTAGTCTCCGCGATTCGGAAAAAATTCACGTGAGGCAGGATTTGTTTTGGGAATTCTGATTCGTAAAATAAAACCTCTTCAAGAATTTCTTGCCACTCAGAAAAGGCGCGCATTTCCGGAGGAGTGAGAGAAGAGGAAGGTGAAAGCAAAAGAGCTTCTTCCGGTTTCATCTTCAATAAAGAGTTCACACTTGAAAATGAAGACAAAGCTTGACGGAGAAATGGAGAAGAAAAAAGCCCCAGTTTTTCCAGTTGGGAAGAAAAATAATTTTCCCAGAAAGGATGCGAGGGAATGAATATGGCAATTTCCTGGGGGGAGATTCCTTTTTCAATTTTTTTTAAAACCTCAGCCACCAGGAAACCTGCTTCATCAAAGGGGCTTGCAAATTCAAAACAGGCACTTTCAGGAGGAGCTGTTTTTCCTGCAAAAGGAAAAAGAGAACTTGTTTCTCCTCCAGGTAGAATCGGCAAGTCTTGGGGGTTTCCCCCTCGGGGCGTTTGAAGAAGTAAAATTTGTTCGATGTGGGGAGTGTGCTCATGAATTTTTTCTGTGAGGGCTTGCAGCAGGGGAGAAGCAAAAGTAAAGCCCAACGCGTAAATATTTTTCAGGGGATGAAAAGAGCTTATTTCTTTTTTTTGAATTCCCTGGAGCAGGCGACTCACTTGCCATCTTTCATCTTTGGCATGAGAAGATCTTTCAATTTTTTCTTCGTAGAGTTTAAAGAGCCGGGCACAATCTAGGGCCAGGTGAGGATCAAAAACTGAGACAAACGATTTCAGGTCTTCTGCACTTTTTAGTTCATCCCGAAAACTTTTAATCAGGGTGTAAAGACTGCTGAGAGAAAAATTTTTGGAAGTCAGTTCTTTAAAAGAGGGAGGAAGTGAATTTTGAAACAGGATTTCATGCAACCATTCAGGCGCCAGCCGGCTTTGGGGTTCTATTTCAGAGATTTGAGAAGAGATCCATTCTTTCACTGGCAGAATACTTCTGCCCGTCAGCACTCCTCCCAATCTGGGATCTTGTAGAAAATGTTGAATTAAATCCCGGGCACAAGCTGCATCCGGGGTGAGAATTAAAAAATCATCCACCAAACGATGGGCAATATGCTTTTGAATAATGGTTTCCAAAAGAGGGCTTAAGGGGTCTCGAATATTTTCTGCAGTGAGGATATTGAGAGACATGTTTAAAGCGGATAACAGAAATGAATTGTTTTCTCAATTTATATAGGTCCTATAGGTCGTATAGGACCTATATAAATAAATATTTTCTTGCTCATTTAAACACGGTTCAGTAGGCCCAAAGAATGAAGCAGGTGATTATTAGTTTGTTTTTAATATTAGTGACTGCTCCTCTCTTTGCCCAGAGTCTGCCTGCTGAGACTTCAACACAAAAATTGGGCAAGGTTTTATTTTTTTTGGATCCCGAAGCTCCTTTCAATCAACAACCTGGATCGGTGCATGTTTCAGAAGTCGACCCCATTTTTTTCTGTGTTCAGCTGAATGAACAAGACCCACGGTTTGCCCATGTATTTAATGCCTTGCGAGGGCTGGAAATCACTTTGGAAGGGGAAGGAGATCCTCCCCAAAAATTGACAGGGCATACCCGGCTTAGAAATCAGGGGGTACGTCCGAATGCCCAGGGTTGTTATATCGGGCAAGTAAAGGTGCCTTTTGGAGTTCCTCCGGGGAAATATAAAATTTCCGAGATCGATCTTTTATTAGCACCCCGGCAATCAGTGTCTCTTCGGGAAGAGTTGTCTGAGTTTGCCCCATTGGGAGAGATAGAAATTGATTCTCCACAACATGATTTGGATCCTCCCATTCTGGAAAAAATTATCACTTACACTCCTTCTGAAGCGTTGATGCATTATGGAGGAAATGTCGCCTCAGCCAAGGTGCGCTTTCGGGTAGTGACTTCTGATTCCATTTCGGGGATTCAACCGGATAGTTTTCATGTTTTTTTTAAAGTCTTTTTAAATGGGGTACTGATCGATATTGTAGAGCCTCTCTGTACCCCCAAGCTTTCCAATCTCTATTATAATTGTCGGCTCTATTTTTCACGGGCGATCCCGGATTTAAAAGCCGTGACGGTAAAGTTTGTTCTCGATTCAATCAGTTTGTCAGATCGTTTGGGCCATGCTCTTGAGATTAACGAAATAAAAAGGCTGAAAGCTTTGTTTGAAGGGAATTTGCTCACCTATACTTTTCGTCCCGGCAAGATCAAAAAGAAAACCTATATGCAACTTCCCAATGAAAAAGAGGATGTGAAATGGCCGCCGGTGGGTTCTCCGCACGATGAGAAATATGAGTATTAACCCTAGATTCGGCAGTAGCCGAATCTAGGCAAGCCCTTGCAATTGTTCCAGCTCTTCGTTGGAGGGCTTCACCCGTGGGTCAACGTCCGTTCTGGTCCCTCTCCCTCCGGGGGAGAGCCCTCCGCCTCGATCTGGAAACAATTTCAAGGGCTTGACCTAAAAACGGCGATACAAAGCCGTTTTTAGGTTAACCCGTTACTTCTGCGATATTGTTATCGGGCTTTCCCCAAGGGGCAAAGCGATGCAATAACCATAAACCGGGGATGGCCAAAAGAATACTGATCACAAAAAAGGTGGGCCAGCCATAGGCTTTTACAACATAGCCGGCCGGTGGGCCCACAAAAGTACGTGCAATCGCCATGACACTCGAAAGAAGGGCATATTGAGTGGCTGTGTAACGCAAATTACAAGCAGCCATGAGAAAAGCCAGAAAAGCGGCACTTCCCAGTCCTCCACAAATATTATCAATCCCCATGACTCCGAGGAGCAGAGGAAAACTATTACCCAGATAAACCAACAAAATAAATCCGAAGTTAGAAAACGCCTGCAAGATGCCGAAAATCCATAGCGAGCGATTGAGTCCAATACGTGTAATAATCGCACCCCCACCCAGTGCTCCTATAATAGTTGCGATCATTCCCACTCCTTTGAAGGCAATGCCAATCTGGGTTTTGGTAAATCCCACCTGCAACAAGAAGGGAGTGGCGAGGGCCATCGAAAAAGCATCACTGAATTTGTAAAGAATCACGAAGAGCAGCATGGCAATGGCATCCCGACGTTTAAAAAAATCCAGAAAAGGATCCATCACCGCATTTCTGAAAGAGCTGGGATGCAGGATCACACGTTCGGGCTCTGGTCCCCAGAAAGTGGCTAATACTCCCAAGATTAAACAGCTGGCCAAGATAATATAAACGGTGTGCCACGGAAGATGATCAGAGAGGATGAGCGCTCCCGCGCCTGACAAAAGCAAAGCGAGACGTGCCCCCAGATTGGTGACTCCAGCTCCGGCTCCTCGTTCGGTAGGTCGCAGCACTTCTACACGATAGGCATCAATCACAATGTCTTGGCTGGCACTTAAAAAAGCGACAAAAATAGCTGCAATCGCAAGGAGTTTAATGTGTGAAACAGGACTGAGAAACCCCATGCAGGCAATGCCAAGCATCAATAAAATCTGGAACAATAAAATCCAGCCGCGACGAGGTCCCAAAATGGGAGCAACATAACGATCAAAAAAAGGGGACCAGAGAAACTTCCAAGTATAAGGAAGGCCAATAAGCGTAAACCAGCCGATCGTAGTGATATCCACTTTTTCAGTGGCAAGCCATGCTTGTAAGGTTCCACCCACCATGGCAAGGGGTAGGCCCGAGGAAAAAGACAAGGCAAGTACTGTAGACACACGACGATTCAGGTAAGTGTGAAAAATGGAGGGCATGGGTGGGAGATGTCTTTAAAACAGAATAATGGAGTAGTAAATATATTAAATGATACACTACTGTCCCAACGTTAATTGAACAAATTCAATTGGTTAATAGAATCGTTCTTTGACATTTCATCCATATCCCCCGCAAATGCTTGTGCAATGGGCATTTTCTCGAAAAGCGAGATGCTTAAAACTTGCAAAATTGTG
>ORMF010076849.1_pt1 | contig 47655 bp, 51 predicted proteins | sample 1779871 | NCBI WGS metagenome assembly ORMF01 (sample SAMEA104232316, study PRJEB22302) | groundwater metagenome | biome: forest; feature: aquifer; material: groundwater | place: USA | collected 2011-08-07 | depth 5.4 m | reverse complement strand
GGGCGTGGCTGGGGCCACCCACCCCCCCGCCACTCCAGTGTTTCCAGTGAAATCGCCGGCATACCACTTGAAGATCGATGACAGGTAGACGCGATTCTCCTTTGCGTCGAACCGGAGGCCGCGCTGGGGATCCGCCACAAACTGACGTGCGGCCTGCTCCAGCTGCTGACCCAAAACCGGACCGCGGTAGGCAAACCGCTGGAGCTTAGGACAGCTTGTGGACGCGCACACCACCGCAAAGTGAATCCGAGGGTCCTTGAATTCGCGGCCTCTTTGTTCGATCTCGTCCAGCGTCAGCTGTTCGCCGGCTACCGGATGCTTCTGGCGGTTGAAGAACCCCGGAACATCTTTGACACCCGCCGCCTTGCTGGCGACGTGATCGAGAGCCGCCGCGACTGTGTATGCGTTGTACGCATTGATCCAGAAGGCAAGCTGCTCGTTTCGATTCGGCCAAGACTTTACATTCGCGCGGGAGAGTTGGCTCAGATATCCATCAAGAACAGACTGGTCACGCGCCATGCCCTCGTAGTCTATCCAGCCGTTTTCGTTGACATGGTTCTGAAGCAAACCCTGCCATACATCGTGATCGAAACTATCGCGGGCGACTGCGGAATCGTTAAGCGCATGAGCAATCGTGCCCCGTCCTTTGAAAGAAAAAAGAAGAAACAGCGCATAGACCGCGAGGATCACCGCCAATGAATAACCAATCGCCGGCACGACCCTACTCTTCCGCCTCCCATGCGCTGGCGGTGTAGTCAGTTTTTCCACGTTATCGCGCACCGTCTCGATTCCCACTCGCCAGCACCTCGGGTCAGAATTCACACCTATCACCGGACGATGACTTGGCCGAATCGTGGACCCCTTACACTCACTCTGAACGATTCGCGATACATGAATTGGTTTCAGCAGTCGATGTTGGCACCCTCGTTGGCCTTTCGTCGCTTGGGACTGAACTGCGTCAGTCCCTACGGCAAGCTGCTTATGGGTAGGGTTGAAGTACGGCTGGAGCAGCAGTTCCGCGCAGCGCGCCAGGACTATCATCCCTTCCGAAGTGGAACGTTATTTTCGCCGGGGCATGTAACCTCCTGCCGTTCCGGGAATCTCGGACACCAGGGAGAGTGGGGAGCTTGCTCTCCTGGATAGCACCTCCCCCCGGGCGCGCTGCGTATCCCTTCTCTAGGGGCAGCGCGCCACCCTGAAAATGCTGATGAATGGCAAGACGGATAGCGAGTCCCGAGCGTCGTCCGACATCGCGAACATTGAAGAAAGTTCTCGCCCAGTCGGCCAGCGACGACCGGATACCAAAGAGCTTCATGTCCGCGTTCCTATCGCAAACTACCAATACCTGGACCATCTCGCTGTCCGCTACGGCATCCGAAGCCTGAGCGGCGCCGTCAACTTCCTCGTTGAATTCCATCGCCAGTCTCAGACCTCGCCCACTCTGGGACCTACTCCTCCACTCGCGAAACAACCCGGATAGCCGCGAATCATTTTCTGCAGGAACACGAAGCGAGTTGGACTTTGGCTTCGTCATCATGAAGTTCCCCAGGCTGGTCTCGCGCGATCATCCTCGAGCGCGGCTTAGCCGTTCAGATTCCAGTCCGGATCGAGGGCTGCGACGGATGCCGGAACCGGCCTGGGGAACTTCGCCAAAACTCGAGACAAACAGGGAAAAGGAGACCTGTATGACGAAGTTGAAGAAGAGCAGTCCGGATGCCCCCGAGACCACACCTACCAACGGTACTGGCCCTCACGAGGCGGCTTTGGAGCAACTCATTCGCAACCGCGCCTACGAGTTCTACGAACAGCGTGGGAGGGAAGATGGGTACGCGGAAGAAGACTGGTTGCGTGCCGAAGCCGAAACATTGGCCCGTCGCTCTCAGGAAAAGGCTCGGAGCGGACCCCAGAAGTAGCGATATGCCATAGCAAGAAATGACACTTGCCGGTACCTGGGTTACGAGGTCGTCCTCCGAAGGCACGGATCATCAGGTATTGACGCCCATGACTTCCCTGCGTTTACTCTGCCAAAAAAGGTGATCTCTACTTGTAACCGAGCCCCTGCCCGGGGCATCATCAACAGCTTAGGGGGCAGCAATGAGTGTTTCGCCAGTTTCCGTCATGAACGTCGAGGACGTAGTGGGCCACCGGTATACCGAGGGAGCCCAGAAAGTCGAAAAGGGGCTCTGTTGCCCCACATCGTACGATCCGAAGCTGCTGGCCGCGATCCCGCAGGAGGTTCTTGACCGGGACTACGGCTGCGGCGACCCTACGGCTCATTTGAAGCCTGGCGAAACGGTTTTGGACCTGGGTTCCGGCTCGGGAAAGATCTGCTTCCTCGCCAGCCAAATGGTTGGCCCATCGGGAAGAGTGATCGGCATCGATATGAACCGCAAGATGCTCTCGGTGGCCCGCCGAAATGCTCCTGAAGCCGCCCGTCACATCGGATACGCCAACACGGAATTTCGCATGGGTAAGATTCAGGACCTGAAGTTGGACCTTGAGGCTCTAGAGGAGTGGCTGAGAGACCATCCAGTCCAGACTGCCGGCGACCTGATCTTGCTGGAGGGCGCAGCAGAGGAGCTTCGCAAGACCAGGCCTCTGGTTTCCGATGAGTCCGTTGATGTCGTGGTCTCCAACTGCGTGCTCAACCTGGTTCGCCCGGAGGACAAGAAGAAACTGTTCGCAGAGATCTTCCGGGTCCTGCGTCGCGGAGGCCGCGCGGTCATCTCGGACATTGTGAGTGACGAAGATGTGCCCCAGGCACTGCAGGCGGATCCGACCCTTTGGAGCGGCTGCATCTCGGGTGCATTCCGCGAGGACGCCTTCCTGGAAGCTTTCGAGGAGGCCGGGTTTTACGGCATTGCCCTTCTCGAACGCCAAGAGGAGCCGTGGCAGACGGTCGAAGGAATCGAGTTTCGCAGCATGAGCGTAGTCGCCTACAAGGGGAAGGAAGGGCCTTGCTTAGATCACAAGCATGCGGTCGTTTATCGCGGACCGTTTCGCCAAGTAGAGGACGACGACGGCCACACCGTGCGACGCGGGGTCAGAACCGCCGTGTGCGAAAAAACCTATCGCATCTATGCCAGCGAACCGTATCGGGCGCACTTCGAGTTGGTGCCGCCCCGCAATCCGGTTCTGCCTGAAAATGCGCCGCAGTTTCCGTGTACCGGGGGCACGCTGCGAAGAGACCCTCGCGAGACGAAGGGGGCCGATTACCGGCTCACCACTGAGGTTCCCAAGAACGTGTGCGCACCGAAGAACGGTTCCAATGGGAGTTGCTGCTGATGGCCGCACATCCCAACACTCAGCTTCCAGTGCTCAACGGCACAAGGGCGAGCCAGCCAGACTTCAATGCGGCTCTGCGCCGGCACGCGTGTGCGCCATTACGACGCGGAGAAGTGACAACCCTGCAGATCAACGTGGGCAAACGCTGCAACCAGGCTTGCCATCACTGCCACGTCGAAGCTGGTCCCAAACGGCCAGAGGTAATGCCCGCCGAAGTTGCCGACCAGATTCTTAGCGTGCTCGCCGCGAGTCCGGCGATTCAGGTGGTGGACATCACCGGGGGAGCTCCTGAACTGAATCCAAACTTCCGCCGGCTGGTAACCGAATCGCGCAGGATGGGCCGTCGGGTGATCGACCGCTGCAACCTTACGGTTCTGTTTGAGCGCGGCATGGACGACCTCGCCGATTTTCTCGCGGCGAACGAAGTGGAGATCATTGCCAGTCTTCCCTGCTACACCGCCGCGAACGTCGACCGCCAACGCGGCCACGGCGTTTTCGACAAAAGCGTCGCGGCGCTCCGCTGGCTCAATGATCTCGGATACGGCAGGAACGACTCGCCCCTGGCTCTAGACCTTGTTTACAACCCGCAGGGTGCTACCCTGCCTCCTCCGCAGGAGCGCCTGGAAAGCGATTACAAACGCGAACTGCGCGCCCACTTTGACATCGAATTCCACCGCCTGTTGACCCTGACCAACATGCCCATCAAGCGGTTTGCGACCTTTCTTCAACAGAGTGGTAACGAGCAGGCCTACATGAGTCTGCTGGTGAACCACTTCAATGCTGCCACCGTTCCGGGCCTGATGTGCCGGACGCTGCTCAGCGTCGGATGGGACGGCCAGCTCTACGATTGCGACTTCAATCAGATGCTGGACATCGGGTTAAGAGCAGAGGGCGAACCACCTGCACGGTCCATCTGGGAGGTCGACTCCACCGCGTCTCTCGCCGGGCGCCCCATTGCGACCGCTGGCCACTGTTTCGGCTGCACCGCAGGAGCAGGATCGAGCTGCACAGGATCTCTGGCATGAGCGCCGCCGTTTTCTTCGTGCTGCTGCTGGGCGGATTTCTGGCCTACGTCAATGGTTCGAACGACGTTTCCAAGAGCATCGCGACTCTCGCCGGCAGCGGGGTTACCAACTACCGGCGGGCCATCCTTTGGGGCACCTTCTGGACTGGGGCCGGTGGATTGGCCGGAGCTGCATTCGCCGGAGCCATGGTGACCACCTTTGGCAAGGGCCTTTTGGCGAGCGGAGTCACGCCAACCTTCGCGGCGGCTGCGGCAACGGTTCTGGGAGCCACGGCGTGGGTCGCCATCGCCACCCGTACCGGCTTGCCCGTATCCACCACGCATGCCATTGTCGGATCCATTTCCGGAGTGGGTTTGGTTGCCTACGGGTTGGCTGGAGTACGGTGGGGAGCTCTCGGAGGCAAGATCGCCCTGCCCCTCTTGCTGAGCCCACTGATTGCGTTGGCTGCCACCCAGGCCGTTCTTCGTTCCTGGAACTTCCTTTCGCAAGACGGCGGGACGGAAGTGGACTGTCTCTGCGCCGAATTCGCGACTGCCCCGACCCTGGTGGGCGCCGGTTCGGACAACACCGCCGTCATCACCGCCAGCTTCGCCCCCGGCCTGGAGGTCACCGTCGGACCTCAGCGGCAATGTGCAATCCATCATTCCGCAGCGGTGCAAGTAACGACCAATCACCTTCATTGGGCAACGAGTGGCGCCACCTCGTTTGCGCGCGGCATGAACGACGCTCCTAAGATCGTTGCGCTGGTCCTGGCGGCTGCATCTCTGATGGGACCTGCCGCAAACATCGGAACACTGTCCTTCTTCGTCGTGACCCTCGGCATGGTCGCAGGTAGTTGGCTTGCCGGACAGCGGGTCACCACCGTCATGGCTGAAAAGATCACCTCCATGGATCATCGGGAAGGTTTTGTCGCTAACCTGATTACCGCAGTTCTGGTGGGTTCGGGAGCAACCATGGGCCTTCCCATGTCCACCACCCACGTCTCTTCCGGAGCAATCATCGCTGTGGGCGTGCGCAACCGGGCAGGACTGAATTGGAGAACGGTGCGCACCCTGCTCTCGGCATGGGTAGTCACATTGCCTGCGGCGGCGTTACTGGGAATCCTGGCTTATGGATTTCTCCGCCTGGGCCGGCTGGGGTGAAATGTCAAAACTGACAAAGTTGCTAATCGGGGTTGCGCTGGCTGCGGCGTTCGTGGCGGCTGCGGTCGTGCTTCCTTTGCGTCAATGGACGCTCTTGCTCATCGTGTGGGTACGAGGGCTGGGCACGATCGGAGCGGTGGTATTTGCGGCCACTTACTTGGCTGCCACCGTGCTCTTGTTTCCGGCGTCGCTACTGACCTTGGCTGCCGGATTTCTTTACGGCCCGCTCTGGGGCACCCTCCTTGTTTCTCCCACCAGTGTTTTGGCTTCAACGCTGGCGTTCTTGCTTGGCCGTTCGGTAGCCCGCGAGTGGATCAAGCGCCGGATTGAACAGAACCCTCGCTTCTCCGCCATCGACGCCGCCGTAGGCGAGAACGGATTCAAAGTCATATTCCTGCTGCGCCTTTCCCCGGTTTTTCCTTTTACCCTGCTCAACTATGCACTGGGGCTGACGCGAGTTCGGCTTCGCGACTTCGTCCTTGCTTCGTTCCTCGGGATGCTGCCCGGAACTTTTATGTATGTATACTTCGGATCTTCGGTGGCCAACGCCGCTGCCTTGGCAGGAGGCGGTGCTGGGGGAGGGCCCTGGAAACAAGCCCTGTTCTGGGGCGGTCTGGTGGCCACAGTCGCGGTCGTGGCATTGGTAACGCGCGCGGCGCGCCAAGCGCTGAATCGCTCCCTGCGGCAGCCAGCATCGTCCACTGTTTCTGCACCGGCCGGAACTCGCTAATGAATCCGCCTGTTGAGATGGTCCAGCCCGGCGACAAACACAACCGCATCCTGGTTGAAAACGTCCACCCATCCGATTGGGTCAATCCGCAACCTGGAGGAAGGTACAACCTCGTGGTTCTGGGTGCGGGTACCGCCGGCTTGGTCAGCGCGGCTGGCGCGGCTGCGCTGGGAGCCAAAGTCGCCCTCATCGAAAAGCACCTCCTCGGGGGAGACTGCCTGAACTACGGCTGCGTTCCCTCGAAGGCGGTCATCCGAGCGGCACGCGTGGCCCAAACAGTACGCACAGCCTCCGACTTCGGAGTGCACGTTTTGGGAGACTTCCAGATCAACTTCGGAGAGGCCATGGAGCGCATGCGGCGGCTACGGGCAGGCATCTCCGAGCACGATTCCGCCAGACGCTTCCGGGATCTGGGGGTCGATGTTTTTCTAGGCGAAGCGCGGTTTGTGAGCCGTAATGCAGTGGAAGTAGCAGGGCAACGGCTGGAATTCTCCCGCGCGGTCATCGCAACGGGGGCGCGTGCCGCTCAGCCGCGTATTCCAGGACTCGCCGAGGCGGGCTTCCTCACCAACGAGACTGTGTTCTCTCTTACCGAGTTGCCGCCCCGGCTGTGCATCATCGGCGCGGGACCGATCGGATGCGAAATGGCGCAGGCTTTCCGCCGCCTGGGAAGCGAGGTTTGTTTGTTAACCGATGGCGAGCGCATCTTGCCCCGTGAAGACCGTGACGCCGCAGCCGTCGTGCAGAAGCAGTTTGAACGCGAAGGCATCCAGGTGATGCCAAGGGCCCGGATTCTCAAAGTCGAAATCGTCGATGGAACCAAGTTCATCGTCTTCGAGCAAGATAAGAAGGAGGAACACGTTGCCAGTGATGAAATCCTGCTGGCGGTCGGCCGCATGCCGAACGTTGAGGGACTTAACCTGGAAGTGGCTGGAGTGGAGTACGACAAAAGTGGCGTGAAAGTTGACGACCGGCTTCGCACCACGAACCCGCGAATCTACGCCGCTGGGGACATCTGTTCCCGTTTCAAGTTCACTCATGCGGCCGATGCCATGGCCCGGTTGGTTCTGCGCAACGCTTTTTTCTTTGGGCGGGGCAAGGCGAGCGCGCTGGTCATCCCCTGGTGTACGTTCACCGACCCGGAAGTGGCTCACGTGGGCTTGTACGAAGACGAAGCTCGCAAACAAGGCCATGACGTGGAGACGTACACCATGCATCTGGACGAAGTCGACCGTGCCATGCTCGATGGTGCATCGGAAGGATTCGCGCGTGTTCATATGGACAAGCGAACCGGAAGAATTCTGGGAGCAACACTTGTTTCAGAGCACGCCGGAGAGAGCATTGGGGAGTTTGTGCTGGCGATGACGCAAGGCATTCCCCTCTCGACATTTGCTTCCACGATTCACCCCTACCCCACCCAGGCTGAAGCCATCAAGCGGCTCGGCGATCTTTCCATGAGGGCTCGCCTGAAGCCTTGGCTCAAAAAGGTATTTACGGCCTACTTCAAGGCGCGGAGGTGAGATGCAGCGGGACACCAGCGTCTGCGTTTTCTTCAAGCCGCCCGTTCCAGGCAAGGTCAAGACCCGGCTGATCCCCGCAGTTGGCGCAGAGGGTGCGTCCGAGCTAGCAGTGGCTTTCTTCCGCGATACGTGGGACTGCGTGCAGTCGCTCGACTGGGCTGTTCCCGTTGTTGCGAGCACGGAGTTGGCCGAATCGGGCCTTTTGCGGCAGCCGCACTTCGAAGTGTGGCTTCAGGGCGAAGGCGATCTCGGGTGCCGCCTGGAGCGGATTCTGACTAAAGCGCTTACCCGAACCCGCTTCGCGATCGCGCTCGGCGCGGACAGTCCAGGAATTCCGGCGCGACTCCTTGAGCAGGCTCACGACGCTCTGCTGTCCGCCGACGCGGTGCTCGGCCCCTGCGATGACGGTGGATTCTACCTGCTCGGGATTCGTCGCTGCCCTCCGCAGATGCTCGCGCGTATCCCCTGGAGTCAGAGCACGACTCTCGCCTACACCCTGGATCGCCTCCACGCACTTGGCATGACAACAGCGCTTCTGGAGTCCTGGTTCGATATAGACCGACCAGAGGACTTGGAGCAGACTGCGAAGCTGCTCGCAGGCGGTTCGCTTAATGCGCCTCATACCGCAAACGCTCTCGCCCGATTGTACGGAGCGCAGGCTTCGGAGTTAGCTGCTACCCCAGGTCTTCCCGCGCCTGAATGCGACCGGATCTTCAAGCGATGAAGATTTCAGTCATCGTGCCGGTGCTGAACGAGCGGGGATCTCTTCCCCTGGCCCTCCAGGCCCTGGCCCAACTGCCGGGCCTGCACGAGATCATTGTGGTGGATGGAGGTAGCGTCGACGGCACGCGGGAGTGGCTCGCCAGCCAGTCCTGGGCGCGCGCCATCGACGGGCCGCGTGGACGAGGAAATCAACTCAATGCCGGCGGCTGGCATGCGACTGGAGATGTTCTCCTCTTCCTGCACGCAGACTCGCGTCTACCGGCCGATGCTCTGCGGCAGGTTGAGAACGTTTTGACCGACCCGGTTGTCGTAGGCGGCGGCTTCCTGGTGCGCTTTGCGGAGCGGGAGCCTGCGATCCTTCGCGCTGTCGCTGCGGGAATCAACCTGCGCACGCGCCTTTCGCGAACCGCCACCGGAGACCAGGCAATCTTCGCGCGCTCGAGTGCATTTGCGGCGGTGGGCGGTATCGCGCAATGGCCTCTGTTCGAGGATGTCGATTTCGTCCAGCGTCTCAAACGCTTGGGACGGTTCGCCATCCTTCCGCTGTCTGTCACAACCTCCGCCCGCCGTTACGTCACGCTGGGCGTGTTGCGCACAATCTTGCTTATGTACACTCTCCGGTTCGGTTACTGGATTGGAATTTCTCCATTTACTCTTCACCGCTGGTTCGGAGATGTGCGTTCCCATCTCGTCGCGCCCAGTCGTTCGCAGGACGCCCGACCGTAGAACCGCCAGTCATGATGCAGGAATGGCTGCCATTGACCGGGCCGTTGGTAGATGGCCTACCCCGCTCACCCTGAAGTACCTGGAATGCAGTATCCCCACCAATTCAACCGTCCGATCAAAAAGATTGGGATTTGCGACCCTCCGGCTGCTGACCCGAGGTACAGCGTTCAATTCGCGACCGGCAACGACGGCAGCGAACGCGCAAGTGAGCCGCATGCGGCCGGTTCTGAACAGCACCGTCAAGCCCGTCCAGCAGCTTCTTCGGAGAGGTCGACCGCCTCGCCACTCGGGAGTAGGGACGCGAGTGGTGCGGGAAGAATGGCGGGACGACGGGACTCGAACCCGCGCGGCCTCTGCCGTGACAGTTAGCGGAAGAGAGTACTTTCAACGACTTGGAAGAGCACGGACGGCACTGCAAGTCCTTGGAAATACGTCGTAGACAACGTTACTGTGTATCGCGATGTGTATCGCGATCTTTCTTAGGTATGGTTTGGCGCTCGGCCTACTCAGCAGCTCGTTCGGAGAACTGGCTGGCTGCAATTGACCGCATATCTGGTAAGCTAGCCTGAGGACTAGTCATGAAGATTTCCTTGAGTCCAGACGTTGAGCGGCTAATCGCCGAAAGGGTCAGCAGTGGGCGGTATCACTCCGCCGACGAAGTCGTGCGCGAAGGTCTAGAGTTGCTGCAGGAACGCGAGAAGGAAACACGCTGCGCGCCTTCGAACGGCACGGCCAATTTCGCAGCAGCTTTTGAGAGTATCGCCAGGGATGTGCCTGATACCGATTGGGAAAGCGTACCCCCTGACCTTTCGAAGAACCTCGATCATTACCTCTACGGGGGGCAGAAGACGTCCTGATGGAGCGGGTGTTTGCTGACACGGGCTATTGGGTTGCCCTTCTAAATCCTCGTGACGACTTGCACCAAAGGGCATCCGCAGCTACACACGACTACCGTCCCAACCAGATCGTAACCAGCGAAATGGTACTCACCGAGTTCCTGAACGGTTTCAGTGATTACGGGCCGCGTCTGCGCCAAGCAGCGGCAAGGGCGGTCGCATCGCTTCGAGACACGTCCCAGATCGTTATCTTCCCCCAAACGAGCCAACTTTTCGAAAAAGCGCTCAAGCGTTATCAGGACATGACTGACAAAAGCTGGAGTCTCACAGACTGCGCCAGTTTCTTAATCATGGAAGAGGAACGACTGACAGCTGCGTTCACTCATGACCGGCATTTCGCCCAAGCAGGATTCCAGGCGTTATTGCGCTAGCTAGTCCAGGTCTCTTGGGAAGATTGGCGGGGACGACGAGACTCGAACTCGCGACCTCTGCCGTGACAGGGCAGCGTTCTAACCAACTGAACTACGTCCCCACTTTGTTTTCACCGGGTTACCGGGAAACCCTTGATTTTCCTGTCTTTTCTTACTGTCCACAGGGCCGCCTGTTGCAACCATTTCCACCCCATATAACCGAATTCCGGGGGTTAATGGACAGGAAATGGACAGGAAGCCAACGCCCAAATCCTGTTGCGTGACCCTACGACCCAGAGCATCTGTCCATGCACTGTGTGTAAATTGTAACAGACCGAATTCAGATCAGTACAGGTTCTGCCCCAAATTGGCGTGAGCGCTGGAGAGGTGCGCTCCGCACTGCCGCAGCGATGAAGTGGAACCGCGTGTGTCGGCTTTCGCTCACGATCACCCCCACAGCGAAGTCAGGAACCCTGACATCACAGATTCCCCCTATCCCCTAAAATATTTGTCTCGCTCATTCGTCTACAAGGGTAGATGGACGAGGCTCTGAGAAAACAGTGGATGATGGCGGAGCAAGACCAACGGATCTCTGAAGCGATCGATCGGGAGCAGACCCGGCTCCGCAACTTCATCCGGAAACGCGTGCCCGACCAGGGCTACGAACTCGTGGAGGCATCCCGGATGATGAAACCGGTGGAGCAGGTTACCGCCTGGTTGTTCCGGGTGGCGCGCAAGCGGATCACGGACCTCTTTCGCAAGAAAAAGCCGGGGGTGTTAACGAATGACCCGGTGGCAGTCACAGAGGATGGAGAGGTGCTCCTGTTGGAAGACCTGCTCCCGTCGCCGGATGCTGGACCGGAAGCAGCCTATGCACGAAGTGTGCTCCTGGAGGAAGCACCGACCTTTGGGTTATGAGGCCAACCGCCTAAACGACAGTATTGCATTTCAACGACTTGACGCCGCCGGGAACGACAGAAAGTCATTGAAAAGACACCAAAGCACAGTTATTGGACCACAGTCGGACCAAGGTTCGCCTTTGTTAATTGCCGTTCTTCGGGCGGATCGTATTCTGGGAGTCTCGTCTTCTCCGCGATGCAGTTCCCCCAACGCGCTGACGAGTCACAGGAGTTGGCTCAGGAAGGTTTTGGCCGGAACCACAACTGGCCGGTGCACCTTAAAACAGTCGGCTGGTTGATAGGCTAGGCTCATTACCACCTGGAAGGCGTGGGTGGCCTTCGTCTGTCCCTGAAAGTAGGCGAGCGATGGCGAGGCGGGGCCACCAGGTCAAGCAACTACGACCCCACAACGGAAATCACCGTGAAGGGCTTGGTCGAGGACGTAACCCAACAGAGTGGCCGCAGGGGATGGAGTGGTATCCATCTCTCGTTGAAGACTGAAACTGAAACCCTGGATGTCCACGTCGGGCCGTCGTGGTTCATCTCGCAGAACCAATTCTCGTTTGCCAAGGGCGGTCAGATCGAGATCACGGGATCGAAAGTGAATCTTGGCGCAGGAGCCGCGCTTTTGGCACGCGAGATCAAGAAGGAGGGAAGACTTTGGTTCTGCGCAACGCTCAGGGCGTTCCGCAGTGGTCGGGGCAGCGTGGTCGCTGAATGGGCCCTGCCCAGGTACCCTGTGCCCCAAGCCGGAAAAGCTGAACGAGGCAGTCCGCCGAGTCTGTGTAGGCACCGACGAGCGCTGCTCCACGCTCGCCGGTGCCGTATCAGATGTCCCTAACATGAGCCTTGGCGATCCCTTCCACGGCGACGCTTGCGCGGCTCGGTTCCACCAAACACGTAGGCCACAAACACACCAAGCAGCAGCATCCATCCCAAACTGGTCCGCGCCGACTCCCCGCGAACGCTGGGCAGGCCAATAGGATCAAAAAGGAAGAACGCGAACACAAAAGCCCCTCCGAGCAAACCGGCAATCGCGCCGGTGGCCCCATAGAGCAGGGCCGCCGCGTTGATGACCACCACAAACAGAAATGGCACAACTTCCCGCAGCGGCAGACCGCTGAAGACAACGGTCATCAGAATCGACAACGACGCGCAAAACAGGAAACCGATGGCGGGATCGAGAAGCGTGCAAACATCCCGGCTGCGCAGCCGCTCGCGTGTGTGGTCTTCGAACATTGCTCATTCCTCCAACTTGGCGTTCGCTCCAGATCGGTCCCATAATCCTGTTCGCGTCGGACTCTAGGTGAACAACAACCCGGCTACAATCTACGGTGCATCCGATCGCAAATAGACCAAAGAACTGCACCCGTCAATCACCACCGGCGGTGAGTTCCCTTCCTTCTTTTTCAATATCCGCGATGGAGCTAACGCTCCTGAACCACCGTAGGCAAGAGTTCCACTCCACAACGCGAGTTCCCATGTTTCCTCATCAACGCTGACGGGAATCGTCTGGCGGTGCGGAGCAAAGCTGCAAATGACCAACGCGCGACATCCGGATGGGTCATTCCGCCTCATCACCAGCCACTTGGCGCACTCATCGAAGTCCAACTCGGTAAGATCCTTGCGGCAGTTCGCTAGGCATGGGTACTGCTTACGAAGAGCGATGAGGTCACGATAGAAGCGAAGCACGTGGGCATGAGGGGACCGCCCAACGCGCCTCCAGTCGAGTATCGAGCGTTCAAATGTCGCTGGGTCTTCAGGATCAGCAAACTCAAGGTTGGAGCCGAACGCGGCAGAATCCTTCCGTCGTCCCTCCCGCACGGCTTCACTTAGAGCTGCATCTCCGAAGTTCGTGAAATAAAGGAAGGGGGCGATTTCCCCGTATTCCTGGCCCATGAACAACAAGGGCAGGAAAGGAGACAGAACAACAAGAGCCGCTGCCAGCTTCTGTTGTTCCAGTGAAACCACGCCGGCAAGACGCTGTCCCTGGCAGGCGTTGGCAATCTGATCATGGTTCTGGTTAAAGACCACGAATTGCTCACCCGGTCTATCCGTCGACGAAGAACCGAAGGTGCGGCGCCGATATTGGGAGTATCGGCCGTCGAAGACAAATCCCTCGCGGATAGCCTTGGCTAGCTGCTCCAGTTTGCCGAAATCGGCCAAGTATCCACGATTCGTTCCGGTCAAGCTCGCATGCAGCGAATGGTGAAAGTCATCGTGCCATTGCGCGTCAACACCGTAACCGCCGAACGTCTTGGGCCGTATTACGCGGACGTCGTTGAGATCGCTTTCCGCGATGATCCAAGCCGAGCGTCTCAAGAGCCTCGCCTGCTGGTGAAACGCCTCGGTCAACTCCTCCACAATGTGCCGGGCGCTGAAATCGAATATTCCATGAACCGCGTCGAGTCGAAGGGCGTCAAAATGATACTCCGTCAGCCAGTAGAGGGCGTTGTCAATGAAGAACCGGCGCACGCCATCGGTATCGGGCCCATCAAAGTTGATCGCGTCGCCCCAGGGTGTCCGATACGCTGGCGTAAAGAACGGAGCGAATTCGTTGAGGTAGTTGCCCTCCGGCCCCAAGTGGTTATAGACGACATCGAGGGCCACAGCGAGACCTGTTCCATGACACGCGTTGACCAGCTTCTTGAGACCAGTCGGTCCTCCGTAGCTGGACTGGGGAGCATAGAGGTTGACTCCGTCGTATCCCCAATCTCGTGTGCCCTGAAACTCCGCGACCGGCATCAACTCAACGGCGGTAATCCCCAACTCCTTCAGGTATGGAAGCAAGGGGATAATGCCTTCGAACGTTCCCGCCTCCGAGAAGGTTCCGGTGTGTAGCTCGTAGATCAGGTAATCCTTGAGCGGAATCCCCTTCCAATCATCGTCGGACCAGTCGAAGGCCCGTGGGTCAACGACCCGGGAGGGCCCGTGGACGCCCTGTGGCTGCCAACGGGAAACAGGGTCCGGCCGCTCTCGACTGTCGTCCAGCAAGAACACATAGTCGGAGTCGGCAGGGACGTTAGGGACCACAGTTGCGAACTCCCCTTCCGCAATGGATTCAAGGGGAATCGTGCGTGTCTCTTTCCTCAAAACTCTGACTGCGATTTTTTTGACGCGCGGAGCCCACACACGGAATTCGGCCGCGTCTCCGTCTAAGACGTTTGCACCAAAACCTAGCCCCCATGTGCTCTTCTGCTCGTTTTCAACGACCATCTCTTGTACCTCTAGGCGCTAACCAGCAATGCGATGGGCAGATGTGAAAATACGTGGGCTATCGGCAGCGTCTGCTTTCCGCTGCCGCCTTCAGCTATGACGATCTGTTGCGTCAGGATGTCCCGGTAGGTTGCGGGCGCAAGCCGCTTCGGCAGGACAAGCGCACAGTCACTCCAAGTCTCACTCCCCACTGGAATCTGCTTGTTACCCCCCAGGGACATGAAGAAACGACCCGCCACAGCGATCGCCGTGCGCCGACCCAAGGTTCGCGCAAAGGCCACGACATGTCTTTGCCGTTCCCCAGTCGCTTTCAGGGGGACATATCCGCCCCTGGCAAAGATCTCCTTGTTGGCTTTCCGAAATGTAAGCGCGCGGTTCGTGACGTACAGCTTGACGGCGCCGTCCGTGGGATTCTCGATCAGGCGTGTGACCAAGCTGTTTGCGTCGTCGCTCGCCAGTCGCAGCTTCTCGAGCAAAGACCGGCGTCGTGCGTAATCCACGGGACGGCGATTGTCCGGATCCGCCAGGCTGAAGTCCCAGATCTCATTGCCCTGATACAAGTCAGGTATGCCTGGAGAAGCGATCTTGAGCAAAAGTTGAGAAAGCGAGTTCCACATCCCGGCGCGGGCGACCCTGGCCTGAAAAGGCAGGAACTTCGCTAGAAAGGAATTTCCTTCCATAGGCTCTAAGAGAACATCAATGTACTTATGGACAGCCTGCTCGTATGCTGTGTTCGGACTGATCCAACTGGTGTGCTGCTTGGCCTCGCGCAGCGCCTTCTCCATGTAACTATGAATTCTCTGTGCGTACTCTGCCTGCTGCTCACGAGTCATCGCGGCGAGAGGCCACGTTCCCACCAACGTCTGATAGAGGAGGTACTCCTCATTGGGGCTCGGAACCTCAAGGCTCGAAACCGCTGTTTTACTGCTCCGATTCAATTGCTGCCAGCTCTTGACGTTCTGGTACCACTCCGCGGGAAGTTCCGAGAGCACGTTGATTCTCGCCCGCACGTCCTCGCTTCGCTTGGTATCGTGGGTGGACGTGGCCAGCATGGCATTGCGCCAGGAAGTCTGGCGAATCAGCCCCTTGGAGTGAAAGAAAGCGGCCGAAACGCCGAACTGGTCCGGTGCTCCTCCCACCTCGTTGAGTGACGCCAGCGGGCAGTAGCGGTAGAAAGCGGTGTCCTCCAAGCCCTTTGCCATGACTGGTCCAGTAAATTGCTGCAGCCTCATCACAAAAAGCCGTCGTTCCGCCCGCTGCAAATCGTTGATCCCCTCGGGGTCCTGGAGCAGCAAGATACTTTGGATGAAGTCAAACACCGACTCACTCATCGCTGGATTTCTGCGCTTCGCGCACTCGATGGCGCACCGTATGTGGCGCTCATCCTCTGCGTCCGGCTGCGAGGCTTCGCTGCCGATGTATGTCCTGTAGATCGGAAAGCACGCGACTACTTGGCGCAGCGCGTCTCGAAGGTTCTCCAGCGTAAAGTCGTGCGACCATCTGTGCTGTTCAGAGATCCGGTCCAGCTTCCGCGACAGGACGTTCAGCTCACTGGACATCGATACCTGCAGAATCAGCTTCTTGCTTTCGTAGATGAGATCATCATAGGGCTCGGACCAGCCCGTGAGTCGCTCGTAGAGGCGATGGAATGCCCTTCTCGTTGAACCATCGACAAACAGGCCATTGAGGAAATTCAAGAACCCGTATCCAGTGGTGCCTTCAATCGCCCAGGTGGGACGTAATCGCTCGTCTCCAGTGAGTATCTTTTCCGCGATGACGAAAAAAGACAAGCCGTCCTTTCCACAAGCAGCAAGGCAGTCCTTCTGAAGTTTCTGAAAATAGCGTTCTGGATCAAACAGACCGTCGGGATGGTCGATTCTTAGACCGGTGACGTAGCCCTCCCGAATGAGATCGAGCACCAGCTTGTGGACCGCCTCAAATACTTCAGCATCCTCGACCCGAATGGCAGCCAGTTCATTGATGTCAAAGAAGCGCCGGTAGTTGATCTCGTCTGCTGCGACACGCCAGAAGCTGAGGCGGTAAGCCTGCTCACTCAGCAATTGCTCCAAGCGATCAAAACTCCCTGGCGTGCCCTTACTCCCGTTGATCTGCTGCAGGGCTCCTTCGATGGCGAGGCGGACCGCATCGCTCGTGGTTGCCAGCACAGCAAGCCTCCGCTTGATGACTTCTTTTTCCCGTTGCCGTTCCCTCACCTTAGCGTCGGCCGTTTCCGTGCGCGGCGGAAGATAGCTCAGTGCGGTGAGAATACTCTCCAACTCCACGAGGTGTGTATGAGCCTCGCCCAGCTGCTGTCTCAGTTCCTGCCGTACCGGTTCCAGAATCAGGTGCCACGAACGCGGTGCTACGGGCAACCGCATTTCATGGAGAGCGGAGTAGAACGTACCGTCTTCGTACAGAATCCTGATTTCCTGGCCTTCTAGCACCCGTCCAAACTGGTCGCCCAGAAATGGAAGCAGAACCTTGTTCGCAAGTTCTTCTTTCGGCGGATGCCAGTCGACATCGAAAACACGTGAGAACGGCGAGCTTGGACCGTTCTCAAGGACATCCCACCACCATTGATTGCTGGCGTCCGTAATACACATGTGATTGGGAACGACGTCGACGATGAGCCCCATGCCGCGCTCTTTCAGCTTCTGTGCGAAATTGCGGAACTGCTCAAGTGTTCCGATTTCGGTGTTGATCTGAGAGTGATCGGTGATGTCGTACCCGTGGAGGCTGCCGGAGCGAGCCCGGAGAAATGGAGAGGCATAGCAGGCGCCTACGCCGAGGTCGTCCAGGTAGTCGACGAGTTCCGCTGCCTGCTCAAAAGTAAATGAGCGGTTGAACTGCAATCGGTAGGTAGACGCTGGGACGTGAATCGGTTCGAGTTGGAAACGCCTGGCCACAGTCCCTATTTCTCCCGGAACTCCGCCCATGTGCCGATTTTGCCAAGATAGATGCGCAGGTTGCACTGCTTCGGTCCAACGTGACCGAAGACAACGCTGAATGGTTGCCGATCACTTAATTGACCGAGTTGCAAGGGAACGCGCACCACGTCCTGCTTTTCGTTGTACGGGCTCCCGGCGTTCACGTCCCGGTTGACGACCAGGATCCAGTTTTCTTTCTCCGGGATCAGATACATGGCGTAGGCTCCGGCAGCGACGACGGCGTCGCCAATGCTGAGCTCGGTCTGCGCGAAGAGATACAGGGGTTTCTGGCCCGGCATCCACAATTTGCCGGTGGGCAGTTTTTCTTTGGCTTTGACTCCCTTCTCATAGCGAACGCTGATCTGTTGGCCATCTTCAAAAGAACAAACAGTCGTGGCCGTACCCGCCGTCCCGGACCCCTGCTGGGCCCATGTCATGTCACAGCTGGCCACAGCGCCGAGGCAGACCGTGCAAATCATGACAAATCGCATATGTTTTCTCCTTCCGGAATGGTGATCGACACCTGCTCCATCGGACCAGCCCGCTGCTCCGCTGCAAGAGACAGCTCATGCTGCTTGCAGCACTCCGCAGCGGACCGACACCACCGCGGCTTCAACCGCCTCGCAGTCTCCTCGCCCCATGGGGCGAAATAGCTGCGAGGCATCCAGGTCCATTCCCTCAGGCATTGCTCGCTTGCTATTGACCACCAAGAATGATGGGCAGCCCATCCTTGCCGCTGCCAATGACAACGACCTTTGAATTGCTGGATTCAGCAATCTTCAGCGTGGCTTCGATGCCTTTCCATCGCAAAAGCCGTTCGCTGATTCCCCGCTGCCACAATTCTCTGGAAATCGGCAATCCCCTGTGCTTCAATCCGCTTGCGTTCAGCTTCTTGCTTCTCCTTCGTCAAGATGAATTCCATGCGCTGACTTTCCTGATCCGCCTTCTGCTTTTGTTCGATCGCTTCGGTCAACTGGGACGGCAAGCCGACGCCACGCAATGGGGTAGATTCAATGGTGACTCTCCGCGGTCCCACGAGCTTTGCCAATTCCTGCTGAATCTGAATGGCCAACTGCTCGCGCTCCAGAGAATACAGGGCACTGGCTTGAAAAGTAGCAGTCGCTGCTCGACTGATCGAGCGAAACTGTGGTACTAGGATAATTTCCTCGAAGTTGCCCCCAGCGATTGTCTTGTAGACGTTCGCTGCCGAATCGGCGTCCAGCCGGTAAAGCGCGCTAATTTCCAGCGCGATCGACAAACCTTCTTTCGAGAGAACCTGCATTTGTTCCCTCATTTCTTTGGTCTGCACCGACATTTTGATAACTCGCGCCATCGGATTGCCGAGTTGACTCCCGATTTCAGCGTTCTATCAGAAACCTGCCCAAAGAAATCGATGACGCCAACGTGGCCCGCTGGAATTTGCGTGATGCACTGAGACAGCGCGACCAACAGCGCGATCCCGGCCAAGCTTCCGGTTCCAAGCACTGCCGTGCGATAGATGCTTCTTTGCAGTTCTAAGTCGTGCATGTCCGCGGTTGACCGTATAGGTTTCTTGCGCAATGACGACCACACCACAAATGCGACGACTGCCACCAGGAAAGATAATATGAAGATCATAGGGTTATCCTTTTCGACTTGACTAAACTGTGACTCCACCAGCCCAGCTCGCTACTCTGCTGGAGCATGTAAGCCGGCATATACTGCTTGCCACACTCCGCACAGCACTGCACGCAGCTCGCCCGCGCTCTCCGTTGTCGCCGGGCCCTGTTGCTGTTGGGTCTCGATGTTGATGTTCCCGATCCGCTACAACGCTCTCGCGCTAGCTCAGGGTCGGCGTCCCTACGCAGCATGTTGTGCATCTCCCGCTTCAACCGCAATCCGTCTTGCTTTGGAGACACCGGCCTTGGCCGCCTCGATGCGCAACACACCATCCTTAAGAATTGCGGTTGTCTTGTCGGTGTCGATTTCCGACGGAAGGTTCACCCGCCGGAACACCTTGCGGCCGCAAAAATCACAGAAGAGCACCTTCCGTTCCTTGTGGTCGTGCTTGCGGCTCGCCTCGGCCTGGAGAATGATTGCGTCGGGCATCACGGTAAGCCGTATATCCTTCGCCTCGAAGCCAGACAGCCCGATGATCAGCCGAAACCCCTTGTCGGTATCGGTCAGTTCGGCCGGCGGGGGCCAGATCAATTCCCGTTCCGCTTGCAGCCAGTCGTCGAGCTCGCGCTCATTTCCCTGCCTGCGTTGCTGAAACAGGTCGAATGCTCTGTGCTTTACATTTTCAAACAGCTCCCGCATCTCCAGAAAGAGCGGATCGGCAAGCTCCTTCACTTCTCGCAGTCTACGAACCGTCACGTTTCCCATACGACCTCCTCTTGAGCTAGCATCTCGTTCCAGTCAAGTCTAATACTCGTAGCTGAACACAAGGAATCGGCTTAGTCTGCATACACGATGTCTTGTCCTGGATGCTCCAGCGCCCACATGACCAGCATGTAGTCCTTCACATGCCGGGTCAGCAGGAAGTTCTGCTTCACATGTTGATAACCGTTGTCTCCCATACGCCGGCACAACTCCGGGTCGTCGAGCAATTGGAGAGCTCGCTTGGCCGCACCCTCCGGTGAGTGCACCAGAAAACCTGTGACTCCATTGATGATTTGTGTCTTGATGCCGCCGACCGCTCCGCCGATAACAGGTTTACGTTTCCACAAGGCTTCGCTGACGGTCAGACCAAAGCCCTCTTTGATTGATTTCTGTAGGACAATCGTCGATCCGCGGACAAGCGCATTGATTTCCAGATCGCTGTAAGGCGGCAGCAGCAAAACATGGATATCCGGATCACAGGCCGCGGCATCCTGCACTTCGCGAAGTACTTCCAAGCCCTCTGGATCGTCGTCCGCCGCTCCTCCGGCCAAAACCAGTTGGCAATCGCGGCGCTTTTTTGCCATCCGGTAGGCCGCAATGACACCCAGCGGATCTTTCAGACGATCGAAGCGAGAAATCTGCGTCAAGACTGGTCGTTCCGGATCAATCGAGTACTTCACTAGCACTGAGGCGACGTGTTGCGGCTCCAGCTCTCGATTCTTGTCGCTCAGTGGATCGATGGATGGAGCAACCATGAACTGTGGGATGGGCAGCTGTTTGGCGAAGTCCGGCATGGAGAACACAGAGGCGTCATAACGCTCCACGTAGGGCCAGAGGAAATCCCACACACGGGGGTCAGGCCGGGACAAATCGATGTGACAACGCCACACCCAGTGGCGGCCAAGGTCTTTCTTGCGAGCAACGAGTCCCACCGGCTGTGGGTCATGAATCCATACCACATCGCCGGTAATATTCATCTCCTGCAGGTTGGCCTCCGTGGTGGCGCGAAAACACTCCAGCATTTCTTCCGTGATTTCCTCCGGTTTTCCATGGAGGGCGTTGTGAAAGGCCTTGGTTACGTTGAAAAACGCCCGATCTCCCTTGATCACATCCCAGGTCGTTTCAACTCCAAGTTCACGAAGCAGAGGCACCATCCGTGTGAGGATCTCGGCCACACCGCCTCCGACAGGTGTCGAGTTGATGTTCTGCAGTCGCTTGTGACGAACGTAACTCGCGACCACGCGCAGCTCATTGATGACCTCTGCACCGACAACCGACTCGTAATCATGGAGTGTCAGCGACATGTCAGTGGACCCCGTTCTTCACGCCAAGCTGCACCAGGTCTTCTTTGACCTCGTCCAGAGTGCGGCTGTACGGGTCGAGCTGATCGATCTTCTGAGCCAGTTCAGGCGCGCCGCGCCACGTCAGCCACTGTGAAAAATCGTTCGTGGGCCGCCCCAGCCGGAGCCTGGCTTCGAGGAAGTGAAAGTAGAGCGAGATATTGGTGATCGTGGGTATCTTGGCGAAGAAATCCGGGACGTCCTGAGCAACGATTCCAGTCGGCATGACGAAGCTCTTCGATTTGCAGAAGTGAAACTCGTCGCCCAATGGGCACTCCCGAGATCGTCCGCCTCTCGACTGCAGATGACTCTTAAGCAATCCGATGATGGCTTCTCGCAGGTGCCGGATTGAGGTAAACGCGAGCAGGTCAATTGCCGCCAACTTCTCTCCCAGAGCCTCTTCCTGCAGTGCTTCCGAAACCCACGCCGCAAAGTCGTTATAAACGATGGGCTTCTCGAAGTGGTGCGCAAGAAATTCGTGGTGGGTGTGGAAGAAGATTGCGGAACCTGAGACATTGCGCAGGATGGCGAGAAGCTCGGGCAGGTTGCTTGCCCATAGGCCCGTCAGTTCGACCAAGCGGCGCTCGGTGAAGAAGCGGAATGGTTCCGTGTGATTCATCCAACCTGCTCCCGTTCGAAGGGCTGCGCGTGTTCCGGGAAAATCTTGACATCTGCCGGACCGACCTTCTCCCGGATGTCATTCCGTAGGTAAACCGTTCGGATGGGGAATGGAATTTCAATACCCTCCTGTCGGAACCTACGGAAGATACGTTTGCGAAGCTCGTGTTGCGCCAGGTACTGGTCCACAAATTCGGCCACCTGACAGATGAGCGTGAAATTCAGGGACGAGTCACCAAACCCAGGAATGAAGCGCACAAAGGGGGCAGGTTCGGCCAGCAACCCCGGGATCTCCTTTGCTCCCCGTATTGTCTCTTCGATGAGAATGCGCTCTACCTGGTCGGGATCGCTGTCATAGGAGACTCCGATGGGGATCAGCAACGACATGCGTTTTTCCGGCAGGTGATAGTTGGTAACGATGGCTTGCGCCAGCTTTGCGTTGGGCACGATGATCAAGTTGTTGGGCAGCGCGCGGATCGAGGTACTTTTCCAGCTGATATCCGTGACGTATCCCTCCTCTCCGCTACCGAGCTTGATGTAATCGTTGACTCGGATCTGCCCCGCCACACTTATGTAAAAGCCGGCGAAGAGGTTGGCCAGTGTATCCTGCAGCGCCAACGCCACCGCGAGACCGCCCACACCAAGGGCCGTGACGATGGGAGTAATAGAAATGCCGAGTTGGTTGAGGAGAATGAGCGCGCCAAAGCTGACTACGACCAGGCGAGCCAGGTTCTGGGTGAGCGTGGTTACGGGCAACGCTCCCTCCGCTCTGGCCCCGTAGTGCTTGGCCACATCCGCAGCCATTTTGGCGGCGACCAGCGTAAGAGACACTATCCACAGAATGAGGAGTCCCTGGCTGGCCAGCGTTGTCACTCGTGCTGGAAGAGCGGAGGCCTGTGTCGCCATATGCACTGCGAGTATCAAAGCCCACAGCATGAAGGGAGCTCGCAATGCATCGACCAGAATGTTGTCCAGGTTGGTTGCCGTCCGAGCTGCCCCGCGATCCAGCGCGCGAAATAAGAGGCGCTTTGCGACCCAGGCAACGCTGAGCGTCAGCAGCAGAATGCCGAAGGGGACTGCCAGTTCCTGCCAGTGCTGTGTCAGGAAACGAGCCATCTGGTTCAAGCAGCCACCTTTCTTGTTTGCCGCTCAGTTCCGGTCTGGAACCGCAGTGTGTGTCCGACCAAACAGGACACGTGAAATACCACGGATTACGAGTTAATGTCTTCTGCTTCAGGGTATTCGGGTACTACTGTTCGGGGAATACAGCCGATAGGTGAGTTTTCCAGCCAAAACGAAGTAGCAAAGTGAACTTTTCATCGGCACCTCGCACCTCCGTCCGGCGGTCAGGGCGATAATTGAATCAAGACAGCGAGGCCCCCATATGCCCGCGAGGACATGGGTCAAGTTGGTGATCGTTTTCGCGGCGATTTCGGTTGCCGCAATTCTGGCCGCGGTCGCATACCGTACTTGGCCCCGCGAGATGGATTGTTCCAGCCCGTCTGCTCTCCCCTTCGTAACCCTGCGAGCGGACCGCTGGGCGGTGCAGTATCCGGCGGACGCTGTAATTGCGGAAGTTGGCGTTTTCCAGGACGAACTCCTCGCCTACCTCCATTTTGAGTATTTGCGAAGTCGCAGTGTGGTCGATGAATCGCGGGTTCTGCTGACGGTGAAAGAAACTGAGCAAGGACCCAGGTACCGGTTACAGCTCACGGTTGAGAACGATCTGCTGTTGGCTGTTCCTTATCTTGCCGACCTAAGTGCGCACGGTTTCATACCGGACTTTCGCCTGGGCACCACGACCAAGAGCCAGGTCGCTTACCTGCGGGCGCAAACTCGCCTGTTCGTGGCGGCGTACAACCTGCCGGTGCGGCAGAAACTGGAAACGCTCAGCCCTGACCAGTTGATCAACCCCGTGGCGCGCTTCCTGGTTTTCAAGTCGGGAACCGATCCGCGGGTGCGGCAGGCGAGCGAGCCCCCCCTCACGGGTCTCACCAGCGAGCAGGCCACCCAACTCGCGGCTGATGTTGTGGCGGTGGCCGGGTTCTATCAGCTGCCGTTAGATTTTTTCCTTGGCATCGGCGCTATGGAAAATAACTATCTCGACGTGAAGGGTGACCTCGAACACGCCGTGTGGAAGAAACGCGCGGCCAAGGGAGACATCATTCTCACGCGTCGGCGCGGCAGAGTTCTGGTTCGCAATTACTCCATTGGAATCTGGCAGATCACTCGCGAGACGCTTCGGTATGCTCACGAGCTGTATCGCCGTGACAGACGCGACTATACAGCGCTACCTGAACGGCTTAGGCCTCCGGCCACTCTCGATTTGGACACCGCCGACCAACACGTGCTTACCACCTATGCCGGTTTGCTGTTCCGCGATCTCCTAGACCGCTTCAACGGAGACGTGCAAAAGGCGGTTGGCGCCTACAATGGCGGCGTGCGAAATCCAAATCTTGAGTACTCGGCGGGCGTGGAAATGGTTGCGAACTACGCCAGAAGGATTCTGGAACAGGTCGCCGACCAGAACGGGCGGTCCGTGGCAGAAACCAAGTTTGTAATAGCTGGGACGGGCCGAACGAAATAGCACCGTGTCGTCCGTAGTTCATCGTGAAACCAGCCTGCTTCTCCCATCAGAACCTCCGTGGGGAGAGGGACAACCATTCTGCCAGACACACATCGAACCGATAGCAGAGGCTTCGTCGAGAGCCGAAGCTGCCGAGGGCAATGAGCGCACTCCGATCCACGCGAACAGGCCGAGCGGCACGACCGCGCAGACAAGTAGTCAACGGCCGAATGAATAGTTCAATGAGTTTTGCGCTCCACACTTTCAGCTTGCCAGGCCGAGGCGATTGTTCGGCTGTTCATCCTGGTCCGAGCCTGCTATCGTCGGCGCAAAACGATGAAGTACTCTGCATCGCAGTTCTTTGCCGTAGAGTGAACAGCGATCCCTGTCTGCCGACCTTTTGACGCGCGGAAATAAAGAAGTTCGTCGGTGTCCTGTGGAAGTCCAACAAACTTAGCCTTTCCGTCCACATTGGTTCCGATTTCAAGATCTGACTTGCGCATTCCGAGGAAGCCGTGGGAAATGTGGACCCGAATGATAGCGGCGTACACGGGCTTCACTGCAACGTCCGTAACGGTCATCTCCACCGAACAAGGGCCAGCTTCCGCATCGATGACCGGGACTTCCTGCCTTCTCTTAGTTTCAGCCTCAGCGGCCATGTCTGAGAGCGGGCTTGATCCAACAACCGCCAGCAGACAAACACAATAGCGGATCAAGACCCTCAACCAAGGGCGGATAGCCGGTACCATTGTTTTTTTTCGCATCTTCCCCAACCAACTTCTCACTCCGTTTCTCAAGTAGCCTGTCTTTGCCAAACCGCCCGAAGCTGTGAGGCCGTTCTCAATGACTGCCGTCTCCATGCACCTTGGTCACCAACAACTGAATCTCGGACAAAACTGCGGGGTCTTGTTTGGCGATGCCCGCTGTGATTCTGTCGCGGGAGTTCAGAATCTCTTGCAGACCGCTCTTAAGGTTCGTATCTGAAGTCTGGCTGGCGAGGTCCCGTACCTGATCGAAGAAACGCGTTGAACACTCGCCCGCCGTCCCATAGTTGCTGCGCGCGGCCTCCAGGGCCAGGAGGGCTGCAGCGTCGCGAAGCTGCCAGAGCTGGCTGCTGGCCTGGTAGGTCGCCAGCTGCTGCCGCGCCAGTGACAGGTCGCCCCGCAGCTGGCGCTCCGTCGAGTACTGCATTAACAGGCCAACGACGAATCCCACGAACAGGAGCAATACCCCTAACAACAATTTGGCTTTCATGCGAAATCCTCCACCCCGAAGCGGCGCCTCGCGGAAAAGCCCCAGGGGTTGGCCTGGAGCACTTCCAGCGAGAGCTCGACCGCCAGAAGTACGAACGATATTATCCGTTATCAGCCGCGGCAGCCGCAGGCTACGGCTGCGGCAAGCAATCCGTGGCGTCCAACTTTCTTGTTCTGGAATGATATACATGCTGTAAACGCTGATTGGCACCTCTGAATCCCCAATGACAGTTCGGCCTGTGTGGAACCACCCGTTGGGCTTCCATCCGCGTCATCTCCTTCCTTTGGCGGTCAGTAGAGATCGGAGCCACCGCGTCGGTTGACTCAATCCCGGAGGTACTTTATCAAGAGCACTTCGTTGCCTCTTTCGTTGTAGATCAACTCATCCACAAGACTTCGGGTCACCAGAATTCCGAAGCCGCCCGGGCGCAGATCACGCGCGGCCCGGTATTCCATGTGGGCTGCGGGCGCGTCGGGTGGGTTGGAGATTGCGGCATGCGGCAGGAAATCAAGAGAAAACCCTTTGCCGGGATCCCGCACATGGTAAATGAGGATCCGACTGGTGCGCACGCATTCGATGTGGACTCTCTTATTCGGGTCGAATTGCCCGCCATGCTCAATGGCATTCAGGAGTATCTCTCGAAAAGCTACAGCGATGTCCTCCTGTTCCTTGGGGGGCAAATCGATCTTCATCTCTCGCAAGAACTGAAGCAAACGGTCCGCGGTGAGCATCTGGCATCGCACGCGCACGGCGACCCACTCGGGACGCGCCGATAAGACCTCGATACCATCCTCCCAAGCGGGGAGGCTTAACGCACGACCGATCATCTCCGTGAAGGCGTCCGGATCAAAGGGTTTGCAGAAATAGGCAAAGGCGTGCTCGCGCATCGACTCTACGACATCGTCCGGCGTGCTTTCTGACGTCATCAACACGACTTTGACGCTGGTTCTGGCTTCGTGTATGCGGCGGAGCAATTCCACGTCTTCTGCCCCTGGGGTGTTCACATCGGTCACCACCACGTCATAAGCCTTGGACTGAATCCACGCCAGTGTTTCCGCCGTGTCCCTAGCTCTGTCAACAACCCATTTCTTGGTGGACGACGCTCTAACCAGGAGATCGTAGACCCCCGGGTCGCTTCCCACTACGAGGATTGCTTTCGATGCTGACATTGGCCGCTGACCTCACCGATTGCTATGTTTGCCGGCACGCTTGATCTGCGCTTGAAACCAGGGAGTATCCTACGCAATGTCCGACTCGGACTCAGTCGCTGCGCGGGTTCGGATTCCAATGACCCTGATTAGCTGAGTTCGCAAATGGCTCGTACGTGCTTTGGCCCTCAATTCCGCCTCTCTGCCTCAGACTGAAATCCTCGCAACAGGTTCTCGGTTGCCGGGAGCCACATGCCCCGATTCTGGCAGATGCTTGTTTCTTGTCGTCGCCATCTGCGCGTTGAGTTCCGCACCAAACAGAATCGCCCAGCTACTCACGTAGAGCCAGAGCATGAGGGCAATCACCGCCCGGAGGGTTCCGTAAATCCAGTTCGCCTGAGCGAAGCTGTATAGATACAACTGCAAGCCGTAGGAACCGGCGAGCCAGATCGCCACGGCCAGGACGGCGCCGGGGCCTTGGGCTGCAAAGCGCTGGCGAGTATTCGGAGCAAGAAAATAGATCACCTCCACGGAGACAATGGTGAACACGAGCACTGCTGCCCAACGAATGTACGGCCAAAGGACAGCAAAGAGCGGATCCAGCCCGAGAGCCGTCGCCAGCCACCAGCCGAAACGCCCACCCAGTACAGCCGCGACGAGCGCTGCACCCGCCATCACTCCGACCATGGGGGTCAGGGCGAGTGACACAACCTGACGCTTCCAAAACGGACGTCCCTCCTTGACGAGGTAGGCTGTATTCAACGATCCGATCAGCGCATTGAAGCCCGCCGACGCTGCCCAAACCGAAGCGAGAATTCCGAACCAAACCAGTCGTTTATGGCCGGTCAACACTTCTGACAGTGCGCTGCGAACAAGCTTCATTGCTTCGCCAGGAACGACGTGACCCATGATCTCCAGCACGCGGGGAAACAGATCTGGGACCGGCAAGTAAGTCACGAGTGCGGCCAGAAAAATTAGGAGCGGCAGAAGCGACAATAAGAAGAAGAACGCGAGAGCCGCAGCGTTCGTCCACTGACGATGAGCAGTAAACGCCACTCCCGTGTTTGCCAAGACCGGCACGGCCGCACGACTCCACAGCCCTACTCTCTGCCAACAGGGGCCAAGCAGGGTCGCACGGCCAACCGGAACAGGCTCACGTCTCTGGCCCAGCATGCAACTCCTCAAAACACCCGCCATCCCTACTGCAAGCGAACGTTGTAGTCCGTTCTCTTATCGTCCACGAAGCGGAAGGCCCCATTTCTCCTCCTCACTTCTCATAAACGAAGTGCCCCCGGCGGTTTTGCTGCCAGCACTCCTCGTTGTGTTCCGTGCACACCGGCCTTTCTTTTCCGTAGCTGATGGTATGAATGCGATCCGCGTTCACACCGGCCGCCACCAGGGCTTGCTTCACGGAGTTGGCCCGGTTGTCGCCGAGTGCCACGTTGTATTCGATCGAGCCGCGTTCGTCGCAGTGTCCCTCGATCGTGAACTTGATGTTGGGATGCTGCGCCAGGAACTGGGCGTCGGCCTGCATTGCCTGCTCCTGATCGGCTCGAATGTTGTACTTGTCGAAGTCGAAGAAGATGTTCTTAATGTTCTGTTGGAACAGCTCCGCATCCGTCGGTGAAGGTGTGGGAAGTGGAGATGGCGGGGGCGGCTCAGTTACCGTAACGCGCGCTGCGGCTTCTTGTGTTCCTCCGAGGCCTTTGGCGATCAGCCGGTAGGTGGTTGACTTGGTTGGGGTCTCAGTCCGCGAACCACTGGAGTCCACGGCTCCGATGCCGTCAATTGAAACAACCGTCGCGTTCGAGGTTTCCCAGGCGAGAGTGGTGGACTCGCCCCGCTGGATCGTCTCGGGTACAGCCTTGAGCGACGCCGTCGGCGCGGCCGGTGGTGGTGGAGGTGGCGGTGGTGGTGGAGCCACCTTCTTCTTGCAGGCGCCCAATGTCAAGATCGCCGCCAAGGCCACTGCAAGCGTGACCCACTTCAGCTTGGTGTGATTCATAAGCTTCTTTCCTCCTGGAGATCGATGAGTCTCCGCGTTCATCATGACTGCGTTTATGGATTAGGTTCTTTCACTGGGTTGTCCTTGCCGCTCTCGTCTCTGGCCTCCGGTTCGCCAATTCTGGCCGGATACAGAGCACCATACTGGATTTTGTTCATTGCTTCAGCACGCGCCTGGATCTCAGTCAACGTGCCGTTCAGTTCCTCGGCCGACTTTCGCAAATGTTCAAGCTGCTGAACCACTGCCGCGAATTGCTGCTGTCTACCGAATGCTCCGACCGCCCGTTGGATCTTCCCGACTCTCTCGCTCACGGATTCGAGAGTCGTCGCATTGTGTTGCATGAGCTGGGTCATGGTGTCGAAGTCTCTATCCATCTTCTGTCGCCTGCTGGCAAGGCCGTCGTTCAGCAATTGCAGCTGCGTATGCACTCTAACTACGTGCCGATTGACAGCGCAGGCCGGTGCAGCGACAAGTAGCATGCCCACACAAGTGGCTGCCGGGATTCGGCCCCAAATCCATGTTTCCTTTGTTGCCATTGCAAGCCTCATCCCCGAACGAAGTTCACGGATGTCTGTGTCTCAACCTCAACTGGCAAGCCGTTCAGCACGTTAGCCTTGTGCCGCCACTGTTTTACAACTGCGATTGCAGTCGGCACTTTGTCTAGCGTACACGCCGTTGATTCTGCGAGGAATACAGCCGAGGAGTGAGTTCCCGCCGAAAAAGTGAGGTAGGAGGGCCCTGGATTTGGGAATGAAATTCGCATCCGCCTGCCAGATAGCCCTGCTCCCTAGCGGCAGGGCGCGAGTGACGGCTTTCTGATGATGCAGTCCACGAAGTAAACGTCTACAAACGAAGCGTCTTTCGTGCGTCCTTTCGTGATCACATAGGCCATGATCCACCTTCAATGCAGGCTAACCCGCTCTGCGGCCAGACATCCCTTCAGCAGTCCTGTCTCGCTCTTGAGCGAGACACTCTCTAATCTGCTCGGCAACGTCGCCGTAGTGCCACTTGCAGAGCACTCTTTTAGCTCCCTGGGACAAGAAAAATGACTGTCAGGAGACATAAGGTTGGTGGGCTGCATTACCAAACATGAAGGGGCCTTCCTGGCTTCCTGCACGCGATGCAGGAATCTCCGAAGCATGCAGCTCCGGTGGGTGGTGGCCGACCACGATGACCTCGAACTGCTCTGAAACAAGCAGATCTAGGGCCTCGCTCACATCCCAGGTAATGGTTGTGTCGAAACCCTGATCTTCAAGCAGACGCTGGATGCCGATCAGGAAGTCATCGTCGATGTCGATGACCAGGACATGATTTCGCGATTCCTCCATCCGACACCCCCTGACCCTTGCAGCAGACAGATGTGCCAAGCAGCTCGATCAAGAGCGCTCGCTTCCACCCCGGATCAGGCAACTCCCGAGAAAACCTGCTAGGGGCGGATCCCTCGCCTCCGCTGTGGATCCTAGCGGAACGACCCTCAGCCCTTTACCCGTCTCGAATTGAACGGCCAGCGTCGCGGCACAGTCATGGCACAGCCAGGCATACTCGACTCGACTGTCCCGGCCAATCTCTCGAGACTTCTTGCTCGAAGATGACATCACGAAGAGGCGTCCTTCGTGAAGGTAACGAAATGGTTTGGAACAGTCTGGATTGGCGCACTTGGCGATCATGGAACCTCCCGTCAGGCTTGGGGTTGATGTTCACGTCCGGTCGACGATCGCGGACAACTGGCGCTATCAATGTGCCGGGCCCACTCCCGGTGGGAGCAGATCAGGCAACGCTCTCAAGTGGCATCGGTTCTTTTGAGATCTCCTCTACTTCCACTTCCTCTATTCTGAGTTTTCTTACACTGGCCGGTACGCTGCACTCGACCACGTCTCCTAGCCGTTGTCCCAGAATCGCCGTCCCGATCGGCGCTAGAACCGAAAGGCGGTCCTCGCCCGCATAGGAATCTCTGGGGAAGACCAGTGTGTAGACCATCTGCTGGCCCGTCTTCAGATCTCGAATGCGAACTCGCGAGTTAAGGACGACGATATTCTGAGGTATTTCCTCCGTGGGCACGACTCGGGCCTGGTTCAACTCCCGCTCCAAGGTTTCGAGGTAGGGGCGATCCCTTCTCAGGAAATTCAGCGCAGACTCCAGCAACCGGCGTAGTCTGCTCATGTCCGAACGGGTAATGAGGATCTTGCGTGTTCTCATGGTTGTATTCTCCCTAGCCATGCAAGTTATCGTTCTGCTGTTGTCGACGGACGGGAGGCCAAGACCGGGCCACCCCTCGCCGGAGTGAGCTGCAGAACGTCTTTCTAGCAAAGGCGAATACAGTTGAGGTCAACGAGACTCAGAGTGCTGCTCGGAAAGGGATGAAACAACGGAGCAAACTTCTGGAACGAGTAAACTGTCGCGTTCCGGCCCAGCCAAACACCTGAGAGCAATTGCGCCGCGAACAGGAGTGCTGCTGCGGTGTTAAGAATCCGCGTAGGCTGCAGATCGGCAACGGGCGAGAAACACACGACAAGAACGCCCAGTAGCAACAGGAATACGATCACGCCTTTGAGATCGCCAATCATTGCTTCCATTGTCTCCTGCCCACCATCTTCCACGAACACCTTCCCGCCGGATAGAAGCTCGACGCGAGGCAGATCCGCCCTCTTATGCCTGGCGAGAAGAGTTTCCCTAATCAAAAGTCTAGGGCGAACTGGGATAGCGTGGCAATACAGCCGATAGGGTAGCTCCTCCCGGAAAACCAACGTATTCGAGACCGATGGGTGAAGCGGACGCGCCCTGCGCAATTTGCATTCCTGACTACAGCATTGGCTTGATCGACGGAGTGCAGGGGCCCCCTTTAGTCTGCAGTAGTAGAGAATCCTCAGGCCTTGCGGGACGCTTATGGGTAACTGGGATTTACTGGAACGGGTTATTGTTCTTCTGGCTGCGGCCCTAGCTGGCGGGATACTTTTCCGGCGGCTCAAGCAGCAACCAATTGCCGGGTACCTGCTCGTCGGCGTACTGCTTGGGCCAGGCGGCATCGGGTTGTTGCGCAGCACAGACCAGATCCGCGCATTGAGTGAACTGGGCGTCTCTCTTCTCTTGTTCTCGATTGGATTGGAGTTTTCCTTCAAGCGCCTCCGTGAGATTGGCCGAGTGGCGACCGCCGGAGGTGCGCTTCAGATTCTGGCCACGGCGTCGGTGGTTGCCATCCTCTGCCGTCAACTTCATCTGTCCTGGCAAGAAGCGGCCCTCATTGGGATTGCCGTTTCGATGAGCAGTACGGCCGTCGTCCTGCGCGTGTTGGCAGAGCGTGCTCAGTTGGACAGTCAACACGGCAGGAACGCGACTGGACTTCTGCTGCTGCAGGATTTGGCCGTCATTCCGCTGCTGGTCGCAATCGAGGCAATGGCCACGCCTGCGGGTAAGATATCCGCATTCCTGGAACTTGGCGGAAAACTCCTGGCGGCAGTCCTGCTCGTGGGATTGCTCGTGCTGATCGCCAGATACGTGATGCCCAGGGTGCTGTTGTCAGCGGCCGCCGCTGGCAGCCGGGAGTTGCCCGTGATCCTCGCGGTCCTGGCAAGCCTGGGAGGCGCGTGGGGCGCGCACTCGATTGGGTTCTCGCCAGCGCTCGGCGCGTTCGCTGCCGGGATTCTGCTGGCAGAGTCCCGATTCGCGGAGCAAATTCGGGCCGACATCGCGCCCTTTAGCCACGTGTTCGTCACGATATTTTTTGCTTCCGTCGGCACTTTTGCTCTTGTCCCCGCGGGATGGAATCTTCTGCGCGTGATCGGTGCCGCCCTCGCGCTACTTCTCCTGAAGTCATTGCTGGTGGCCGTTATCGTCTGGCTCTTTCAACGTTCCTTGCGGGTTGCTGTGCGAACCGGCCTAGCACTATCGCAGGTTGGCGAGTTCACTTTCGTGCTTGCCGGCGCGGGTCACCGGGAAGGTATTCTGAGCACTGCGCATTTTCAGTTCTTGCTGGCAGTTTCCGTCGTGACCCTCATCCTGACTCCGTATCTGATCGCGGCAGCGCCCGCCTTCTGTGCCATGGTCCTTCGCTGGATGCCTCCGATGCGACGCAAGGCTCTTGAGGAAGAGCCACCGGAAGACCGCAGGGACAAATTCATCGTGGTCGGCTACGGCCCGGCGGGTTGGCAAGTGGTGGAGCGACTGGCAACTGCGGGTGCGCAGGTAGTGGTTCTTGACATGAATCCCCACCTCGTTGCCGCCGATGCGTCGGCCTCAGTGGTCAAGTTCGGAGATGCCACCCAACCGGAGATACTTCAGCATGTCGGCGCTTTCCGTGCGCTGGCGATGGTGATTACGTTGCCCGATCCGGACACCGTCCGGCTGATTATCAGGCAAATGAAACGTCTTGCACCCACCGTTCCGCTTGTAGTCCGCTCTCGCTACCACTTGTCCGCCGATCGCTTGCTTGATGCCGGTGCGGATTGCCTTGTGGATGAGGAACTCATCGTGGGAAAGCGCCTGGCAGAGGAAGCTCTGCAATATGTCACCGCGCCCGCAATCTCGACCTGCGATCGGGGCCAGGATCGCGTCAGGCGATGATCTTCTTTCGCACCGCGTACAGCACGATTTCTGCCGAGCTGTGCAGATCCAGCTTCTGCATGAGGTGGGTCCGGTGGGTCTCGACCGTATATGGGCTCAGATTCAGGATCGTGGCCACGTCTTTGTTCGACTTCCCCTCGGCCAGAAGCTGCAGGATTTCCTTCTCCCGGTCGGTGAGCAGATCGTAGGAGTCATGGAGTCCACGCTGCTGCAGTTGCCTGACGTAGTCCTCAAGCAACACCTTGGCGATGGCGGGACTAAAGAAGGGCTTCCCTTGTGCCACCGCCTGCACCGCCCGCTGAAGATCAGCATCCGCCGTATCCTTCAGAAGGTACCCCTTCGCCCCGGCCGCGAGCGTGCGCACCAGATAGCTTTCATCCGAATGCATGCTCAGCATGATGACTCCAACGCGGGGATTATGCTTAACGATCTGCGCCGTCGCCTCAATGCCATTCAGACTTGGCATGGCAATGTCCATGATGATCACGTTCGGCTTCAGTTCTTCTGCCAGTCGAACAGCTTCTCTGCCGTCCGCCGCCTCCCCCACCACCTCGAACTGCTCGTTTTGCTCCAGTTGCAGGCGCAGCCCTTTTCGCACGACCCCGTGATCGTCGGCCACGAGAATACGGATCTTGCTCATGCGACCACCTTGTTCCGAACGGGAATCTCCGCCGTAATGATGGTCCCTCGATTGGGGTGTGAAACAACGGTCACGTGTCCTTCCAGTTCTCGCACTCGCTCCTGAATTCCAAGAAGTCCCAGGCCCTCGTGCGGGGCGCTGTCCGGGACGAAGCCCACGCCGTCGTCCTGAATGGTTACGTTGACGGAGTCCTCGCGTCCGTATACCGAAATCCGAATGCTGTTCGCTTTGGCGTGCTTAGCGCAGTTCGTCAAAGCTTCCTGCACCACTCGGTAGATGCAAGTGCGGTGGGATTCAGGCAAACCGTCGAGTGTGCCGTCAAGTTGGACTGTCACTGGCACGCCCCCGCGCCGGGAGAACTCTCGCCCCTGCCATTCGAGTGCGGGCCCCAACCCGATGTCATCCAGCATGGAGGGACGCAACCCCATCGCCAGGTCGCGTATCGAACCGAGCGTTGTCGCATTCAACCGCTTGGCATCCTCCAGATGCGCCTGAAATTGTTCTGGGGACGATGTTCTCAAAGAGGCGAGATTCCCCAGTTCCATGCCCAACGCCGTCAGCATCTGGCCGACCGCATCATGGAGCTCCCGCGAAATAGATTTCCGCTCTTCCTCTTGAACCTGGACCAGACTTCGAGAGAGGCGCCGCAGTTCTCGCTCCGCCTGTTCGATCTCCTGTCGCTGGCGGTCCGCGCGGTGTTCCAGTACGAAGAAACGAAAGATGCTCAGGAAAGCAACCACCACACCCAGGACAAGGGAAACACCCAGCATATTGCGTAGAAAGCTCTGAAACCGTTCCTGACTGGCACTCAGCCTCCGCTGTTCCCGACGCAGATTCGCTGTATTCAGCCGGGAGATTTCCTCCGCAAGAGCCACGACCGCCTTCCGGCGCGGCAGCACTCTTTGCCTGAGAAACGTGGATCCACTCGCCGCCTTTTGCTGAGGGGTCCATTCGAAGATCGGGTCGAGCGAATCCCAATAGGCCTGCACTTCACCCCGCAGTTGCCGCAGCGTCTCGCTCTCCTCGCCTTCCATCTTCTGTCCAAGAGTGTTGACTCGCTCTTCCAGCGACGAGCGAATCCCCAGCAGTTGCTCGCGGTGGAGCGTAGCCGATGAGGGCGAAGGATCGAGGAGGTAATCCCGAACCAGGAGCCCCGCCAGGTACATGTCCTCCGGGATTTCGCGTAAGTATGCCTCGGTCTGCAGGTAAGCTTCGTGCGCCGCTACCGTTTCCCTGTAGAGAGTCCGTGCCCGGCGCAGGGCACCGTAACCGAATACAACGATCAGGGCTATGAGACAGGTGAATCCGAGTGCCAAGATGGGCCAGGAGCGAGATTTCATAGAGCACCAGCCAGTCTACAGCCATTTTCGCGCGAAAATAGCGGTTTCGCGCGATCCTCGGTCACCCCTCTACCTGCTACGCTTCACCACGGCTATGCAGATTGTCTTCACAGATCTTGACGGAACGCTCTTAGACCACGAGACGTATTCCTGGGACGCGGCGCGCCCCGCCATCGAGCGGCTCAAGCTCTGTGAAGTCCCGTGGGTGCTCGTGACCAGCAAAACGCGGGCCGAGGTCGAGTTGTGGCGAAAGCAGCTCGACAATCGGCATCCCTTTGTGGTCGAGAATGGTGCGGCTGCCTTTGTGCCGCGGGACTATTTCCCCTTCCAGGTCCCGGGTGCTGAACAACGGGACGACTACGAGGTCCTGGAGTGGGGCAAGAATTACGGCTATCTCGTATCCCGTCTTAAGGAGGCTTCCCGACAGAGCCGGTGCCCGGTGCGAGGTTTCCAAGAAATGTCAGCCGCAGAAGTCAGTTTCACTTGCGACCTCCCCTTGGAACAAGCCGCCTTGGCCAAGCAACGGGAATACGATGAGCCTTTTCGTATTCTCGATCTGAACCGCGCGGACCAACTCCTGCGCGCCATTGAAAAACAAGGCGGGCGCTGGACCAAAGGTGGACGCTTCTGGCATATCACTGGCGAAAACGACAAGGCCCGGGCCGTGATCGCGCTACAGCAGCTCTTCGAACGCGCTTATGGGCCCGTGGAAACGATCGGACTAGGCGATGCGATCAACGATGCTCCATTCCTGAAAGTTGTAAGCGTCGCGGTGCTGGTTCGCTCTCGTGGATCCGTCAAACTGAAAGCTGCCGTGCCCAAAGGAATTCTCACTCGCCAACGCGGGCCGGCAGGCTGGAACGAGACGCTCCTCAAAATGATTCCCGAATGAATTGGAGTTCGCTGCTCACCGAGTCTCTTTTTTACATCTCCCTCAATCCCTTTACAGGTGGTTCAAGACGGACCGCTCGTTCGCTTCCTCGGACTGTTCCTGTCTTGATTGCAGGAACCGGCGCACCCCGCTACTTGCGCCAATGCCGACTGCCAAACTCGCGGTCAGAGCCGCCCCGCCTACAAGGATGACGAAAGCTGCCAGGAATACACTTCTGGCAAACTCAAGCTGATCGGCTGCGACGACCACCGCGACAAACATGATGATGATACGCACGCCGACTGCAAGCCGCCGTGGCGAGGGAAGACCCTCGTTCACTCCCCATACCAGCGTGCTGCGGCTCAAGTACTGACTGAGCCAGGCACCTACCAGAAGGATCAGCCCCGCCACCACAAGCTTGGGCAGCAAGAACACGAACTTCTGGACAATCTGCGTCGTGATGTCCGTCTTTAGTGCGCCCAGTCCCACCAGCAGGCCGCTCAGCAGGATGCACCAGTACACCGCTTCCGCTACCAGCCGCGTAGCCCGCAGGCGTCCCGACGGGTCGAGCATAAACGCAACCCCAGTTTGGCGAAGGAACTTGTCGATCGCCGGGCCCTTAAAGATCTTGTAGAGCAGCCAACGCGCAATCACCGCCAGCACGTACGCACCCAGAACAAAAACAAAGGCAGCCAGGATCGAAGGCAGATAGGTTGTCAGGTGATAGGAGAGGCGATCCAGTACTCCCTCCAGAATTTTTCTCATTGTTTCGACCATGGCTCTATACCTCCACATTTGCCGTCGGCGGCTGTCTCTGCGGTTCTACATCCGGCTGCGGCACCCCAGCGGGCGCCGAATCTGGTTCCTGGTTCCAATGGTTCGCCAGGTACGGTTTGAGTGCCTCGAACTTCAGGCACAACTGTTCGATCTTCTCTTCCACCTCAGCTGAAACCAACGTCCGAGTTTCCTGCACGAACGACGCAACTCGCCCCAGATAGAGTGGGGTTAGAGAGCGCAGAATAAGGCCTCGCGACAGGGCCTCCCGCTTGTAGGTACAGGCGAAATCCAGGACCACTCGTGCCCACAGATCGTCGTCCAGGTGAAAACTGTCGGCGGTTCCTTCACAGACGACACGCTCCAATCTTTTCAGGTCAGCGAGAGTCGCCGGGCGAAGCGCCAGGCTCCACACCTCGCCCAGTTCCTGGCAACCACGCCGAAACGCGTTCACCATGCGCTCCACGTTGACCTCGACAGGGTCGAGTCCCACGTCATACCGGAATCCAAACAACTCGGCAGGCTGGCTGCCAGTTCTCGCCCGCCACGTCGGCTCATACTCCCGCATCAGCATGAATACGCTTCCTACAACCTGCTCCAACATTGCGCTCAGGTCAGACCCTGGGTCCTTGGCATCGTGCAGTTTCGCGCCCAAGAAGCTCTGGCAAACTCGAAAACCTTCCGCGATGGCGATGGTGGTCATCCAGATGTCAATGCCGTACCGTGCAACGTCGGTCTCCCAGTCGTCTCGCTTGAGATACCGAGTGAACAGCCTAGCCGACACACCAAAGTCACCACCAATGGGCTGACGCACGCGCATGCCGTACAACGCTCGTGTGAGCGGATAAACAATGCTGTTGGTGATCGTGCCGTCGTACTTGTGGCGATGGTAGTAAGGGGCGACGAAGTCATATCCGGCAAACAGAATGGGGCGGAGCAGCAGGTCAATCCACTCTGGCGTGATGGAACGCAGGTCAGAATCGACGACCGCACACGCTTTGGCCTGTAGCCTCTCGGCCATCTGGAACACGAGTCGAAAGGCACTGCCTTTCCCCGGAACCCCGTGGTAGGGAAAAGAAAGCCGGTGCGCAGCCACCGAGGGAGTTGAAAGTAACATCAGATGCCTATCTTCCACCCGCACGGAGAGGACCGCCTCCCGCGTGTTGTCGGTCGAGCCTCCGTCCGAATTGATGACTACGCCCGTCAACTGTGGGAAATACTTGGCCAGGCCGGCATAGGCCGCCTGCACCACGTGTCCGATCGTCCTCCCATTGTTGTAACTGGGTATGCCGATGACGATGTCCGCCTTACGAATGAATTCGACGGCGCGCCGAGCCTCATCTGGCAACTGAATCTCTGTCACTGCGCCTCCTTACGCCGTCGTACCGGCAAGTTGTTTCGAGTCCTTCTCGACTGCATCCTGCAGTAGCTCAAAGAATTCCGGGATGGCAGCCAGCACGCGATTCCAGTTGGGAATTAGCGGGAGGCCGGTGGGATCCTCGATGAACTCTGCCGCCGCAGTCCGCAGGGTTTTGGCAAAGGCGGCGACCGCCATTTCTTCGGCGTGCCGGTCAAATTTGAGGCCATTCAGCATCGCGTCAGCGTAATAGCGCGCAATCGTGTCTTCCGCCATCCGCACGTAACGGACCTCCAAGCTGCGGAAATGGTCCGCCGTGAAGACCAGACCCTCGGCCGCCAGCGTTCGAAATAGCGACTTGGCAATATCACAAGCCATGCGGGTCAGACCCTTGGAAGAGTCTTCGGAAGAGAGGGCCTGGTGCTTGTGCTCGTAGTTGTCGGTCAGGTCCACCTGGCAGGTCCTCGACACCGCGCAGTTGCGGAAGACCTCGGCTAGCACACCAACTTCGAGGCCCCAGTCTGCCGGAATCCGATTCACGCGAGCGAGGTTGATGTCCATGGCAAACTCCCCCGCGAGCGGATAGCGGAAGCTGTCCAGATAGGTCAAAAAGGGCGCTGTGGGAGCCATGCTCTCCATGGCGCGAACCAGGGGCATCACAAACAAACGGGTCACGCGGCCATGCATGCGGTCGGTAACCCGCGCGTAGTACCCCTTGCAGAACTCAAATGCCAAATGGGGATGGGTCACTGGATAGCACAGACGGGCCAGCAGTTGGCGGTCGTAGTTCACGATGTCGCAATCATGCAGGGCGATGACGTCACAATCGCGCGTCGCCAGCAGGTGACCGTATGCCATCCAGCAAGAGCGGCCTTTGCCGTCGCCACCCGCCGAAAGCCCGCGCTCTTCCAGCATCTTTAGGAGCCCTTGGACGCGCTCACTGTCCATCCAGACAAACGTGACCGGAGTATAGAAGTCCTCAAAAAATCCACGGGCCCGGGCATGCTGCTCAGGTGTAGCCCGGCCCAGGGCCACGACGATCCTTTGCAGATAACGCACCTGTTTCAGCTCCGACACAATCCGCTGCATGGCAGGTGTCTCAAACTCCGAGTACAGTGCGGGCAGAACCAAGCCGATGGGCCGATTGCGAGAGAAGCGTTCGAGATCTTGTTCCAGGCGCTCAATCTGGTTCGGTTTCAGACGGTGGAGCGTAGTGACAACTCCGGTTTGATAGAAGTCCGCCATAGAAGTTCGCCTCAGACGTCAGCTTAGGAGAACATGGGGAAGGGGAACATCCCGCCAACACAGGAGGAATCGCTCAAAAATCACGGTACTCGGGGTCACGCCCGGCGCACACCGCGGCCATTGCGGCTCCGGGAGGTACCGACCTCGGGCTGGAATCCACGTAGATTTACAACCCCACAACGAACAACCGGTGCCTTGCCTCTCGGCCTACTAGCTTCGCGGGGATGGAGGCGCCATTAGGATCGTTTCTCGTTCTCGTCCTGCTCCGAAGCCCTTTGCAGAAACTCCGTCAAGGTTTCCTGCGTGATTACGCCCTCGACGCGCTGGACCTGGCTGCGACTAAGCACCGGAAGCAGGCCCGGATTCTTCTTCAGGCGTTGTAGCGCCAGCTCGATCGGGTGATCCGGATGAACGTGTTTCCAGTCATGGACAAGTATCGAGGTGACCGGATCGGCGTCCTTGCCAGACTGAATTGCTTGCTCGACGTCGTTGCTGGTCACGAGCCCATGCAGCTTCTCACGGTTGCCAACCAGCAGACATTGCGCTGCTTTTGCAACTGCGATGTTCCTGGCGCTTTCGATCGTGCTTTCCGGGGGGACGAACAGGACGTCATCGTCTAGCCTCATGATGTCGCGAGCTCGCCAAGCGTCGACGGGAACCCGGCTCGCAGGTCCCGGCAGGTGTATATCATCCTGTTCCAACAAGGCGTGATACACAGGTTTTGGCTGGTAGTGCTTCGAAATCATGAAGCTAAGCATGTTGGCGATCATGAGTGGAACCAGGATCTGATAATCCTGGGTCAGCTCGAAGATCATGAACACCGATGTCATCGGGGCACGGATGATGCCGGCAAACAAGGTACCCATGCCAACCAGCGCATACGCTCCGGGATCACTGGTGGGAAAGGGAGCAAAACGGTGCACGAGCACGCCGACAGTGCCTCCGGCCATGGCCCCCAGATAAAGGCTGGGTGCGAAGATGCCCCCCGCATTGCCGGAAGCGTAGGAGATTATCGTGGCCACTAGCTTGGCAAGGCACAGCAGGAGCATTGTTTTCAGCAGGAGGCCGCCGTTCAAAGCCTGGTCCACGTACTTGTAGCCCACACCCAGTACCTGCGGAAAGAAAACCAGGAGAACGCCGATCATCAGTCCGCCGATCGCAGGCTGGTAGATTCGGGTGTACGCCGGCAGGCGGCGGAAGAATGCGCGAAGGCGGAGCAAGCCCTCACAGAAAGCCAGCGAGACGATGCCACCCGCAATTCCAAGAACTACATACGCTAGCAGCTCGGCCGGGTGCACGAGATGATATTCGGGGACGTGGAAGATTGGCTGGTTCCCAAGAATGGAGCGCTCTACGATCACCGAGGTAACCGACGCGACGACCGTGGATCCGATCAGGCTGGCATTCATGTCGCCAATGATCTCTTCCAGCGCGAACAGAACTGCCGCGACCGGAGTATTGAAGGCCGCTGCCAAAGCTGCAGCGGCGCCGACCGGCACCAAGCTCTTAGCACGCGCTGGCGATAGCTGGAACCATCTTCCAATCCACGACGCGATACCTGCTCCGATCTGAACCGATGGGCCCTCTCGCCCCATCGAGTGTCCGGAGCCGATGCAAAGCACGCCGGTTAGAAACTTCCCAAAGGGAACACGCGTTGCAATGAAACCCTGCTGGAGATGGAATGCAGCTTCCGTTTGCGGGACTCCGCTGCCCCGAGCATCGGGAAAATACTTCGCCAACAGGAATCCGGTGAGCAGACTGACCACGGTGGGAACCAAAATGAAGCGCAGATGAGAAGGGGAAATTCCAAATAGGAGATGGGTTGCCCCTTTAATAGCAATCGTGAATAGGACGGCTGCGAGTCCGGCGAGGATGCCGATCAGGATAGTCAGGGCGAGGAATATCTGGTTCTCGCGAAGGCGCAGGTGCTGGGCAATCGGCAGAGCGGAGGCATTCATCGCAGCGCCTCTTGGTGTTTGCGACCGATCAGAAGCAGCGCTCGATCGAGTCCTGCCGGTTCACCACAGCTAGCATTTGTCGCTTCTTCGATATTGGAGATGAGTTCCATGCCAGCCCGCAGCAGCTCAGGATCCCGGCGCAGATTTCCCGACCGTAGCTGGGATTGCATCGTCAGAGCGTCCGCCTCAAGCGACTGTAGGCCCGAACTCGCGTTGTCTCTTTTGCCCGACTGCTGGCGGAAGCAGCTTTGAAGCCGGCCCAGTGCTTGGTCGAAGTCAACCAGAACGCGCCGGTTCCGCTCTCCCCTCGCCAGATGCGGAGCCAGAGGGTCGTTGGACAAAATCATCTTTGTAATACTCAGGAGTTGCAGACTGGATTCCAAACTATGATCTTGCTCCAATGCCGCTTCGAGATAACGTCTTGCGAGCACGTAATCGCCCATTGCAAACGCTGCGTTGCCTGCTCCCGCAAGTGCGGCTGTGTTGTTACGGCTCAAGGCAATTGCGCGCACGAAATGCTTCAATGCGTGCTGGGCATCGGCTGCCTCGAAAAAGAGCTGTCCCGTCTCGGTTTGACCGGCTGCGTCGCCCTCGGGGATGTCGGCGCCCAAGATGAGCACTTCCGACAATGCCCCACTGTGCTCCTGATGGTCTAAAAGAAAATGAATTAACTCCACCCGAACTTTCCGCCGCTCCTGATCTATCTGACTCCCCGTCCACAGACCGTAAAGTGCATTGTGGTAATAGCGCACAGCCTCGGCCACATCCCCACGTTTCGCCGCGAGTCTGGCGAGGTAGAGGTTGATCTCTGCATTCTCCGGCGACGACTCGCGCAAGCGTAGCAGTGCTTGGCGAGCTTCCTCGCTGTGGTCTGCTTCCGCCAGTGCGTTGGCCAACGCGAGTACGTACGTGCGGTTGTCACGATCCCTGTTCGTTGCTTTACGAAAAGAATCAATGGCACTCGCCATGTCACCAGTGCGAACCTGTCCCTCACCTTCTCTGAACCACGCAGCTGCCACGCGAGCATCCAACTCGCGCTCCTTCGCGGCCATGGCTCTGGTAAATAGAAAAAGCGCCACCGCGATGGCAGAGAGCAGCACCAGCAACAGGATGTCCCGGTGAACGATACGGGATGAGTGCTCCGCGCACCGAAGACATGTTCCGGAAGATACAGGGCTACCGCAATTTGGACAAAGCTCGGTATTTACCACCATTCGACCTCGAGCCGATGGTAAAGAGTCATTTGCAATGATAGTTCACACCTCCCCGCTTTGATCAGCCTGTGGGGCTGAGAGGCGTGGTCCGCAACCGTGCAGGTGACCTCTGAAACCTCCGAACCAGCACTGCTTGCCAGCCGGGGAACAACAAAAAACGGAGGATTGCGCCGGATTCACGCACTCCCGAGATAAAGCAGCGCGGTGCGGAAGTCGCCAACGTGCCATCGTGTCCAGAAGCAGGGCAGCAGATCGGCGTCCTTGGAGTCTCACAAAGAATCGTTGCTTTTCCGGTTCTGAGTCAGCAGTGCGCACGGACCCCTTTTTGAAAGAAATAGGTTCTCGAAGGCACAATAAGAAGGACGCGCAGACTGCTCATGTAGATATCCCGAGGCGAAATCAAACGGCCGCCTGGTCCTCGCTGACGCGGCTCGTGGACCTCACCAAATCCTTATAGGCAACCTTGAGCAGAGGCGGCGCAATCAGTGTTGTGGCGATGGACATGAAAACCACAGCGTCGTAGATGCGTTGTCCCACCACGCCCAACGACAGGCCAATCTGTGCTACCACCATGCCGACCTCTCCCCGCGGAATCATTCCAATGCCGACACGGGCCGCATCCCGCCGCCCCAGACCAAGGGATCCCAGTCCGCACCCAAGAAACTTGGATAGAACCGCAACCAGGACAATCAACAATGCCAGAAGAACGGTTGGTCCACTGCCAAATGTAGCCAGATTGAAGTGCAGTCCAATACCCACAAGAAAGAACGGCACCAGCAGCTCTGTTACACCCTGGACCAGATCATGGACGCGTCGTTCCACACTTCCTGACAGTGCCAACCCCGCAAGAAAGGCCCCAATGATAGCGGCGACTCCGGCGTAGACGGCCAGCACCGAAAGGGCGAAGAGCAGCACCAATGCAGCAGCAAACTGCGCCTCTCCTGCACGCATTCTGTGGTGAATATGTGGGATGACTCGTCCCGCCGCTCTTGTGCCCCACTTCGCCGCAACTACCGTGAAGCCCACGGCGAAGGCCGCAGTGAGGACGAGCTCAAGGATGTTCACTTTGCCTTTCGCCAGACTGCTGACCAAGGCAAGAATCAGCAATCCCAAGACGTCATCAATCACCGCTGCTCCGAGAATGATCCTGCTGGCTCTCTCTTGCAGCAGGCCCTTCGTGGCCAGAACCTGCGCCGTGATCCCCACACTGGTCGCCACCAGGGCAGCGCCTACGAAGATGGATTCGATCCGTGGCTCACCCCAGACTGAGAGAAGACCCCACCCAGCGAAGAATGGAACGATCACCCCCAGAACAGCAACACCGGTTGCCGTCCGGCCAGCCTTCATCAAATCGGAAGCTTTCACCTCCAGCCCCACACGAAACAGGAGAAACATGACGCCCAACTCGGCAAGGGCTGCCAGGAAATCATTCGGGGACATCCAGCCAAGAACGCTTGGCCCAATTAGGACACCGGCCAGAATTTGGCCGACAATGCCGGGCTGATTCAGACGTTCGAATAGCTCGTCTAGGAGTTTGGCTGCGCCAAAGACGAGCAGCATCGCGAGTGGAAGCCTCAGTTGGTCGGAACTACCTGCTGCCACAAAAGCGGCGAACGCGGATGTTATTTCCGTCATTTCTTCTGTGTCCTCAGGGCCGCCTTTGACTTCTTCGACCGCGTGGGTGGCGGCTCGGGTTTGACCCAGTCCAAATCCAGGCGCAGCGACTCAACTCGCAGCCGACTCTGCAGGACTTTTTGCAGAACCTCCGTGGCTGCGAGATCCAGCGGTTTGGGGGCTTGATAGTGGATGTGAACCAACACATCCTTAGTACCAAAACCGAGCTCGTAGTCCAGCAAAGAAGCCGAATCGGAAGGCCACGCGTCTCTAAGAGGCTCTTCCAGGCGGGCGACGAGTTCGGAGCGCACGCCCGCGAGATCGTGCAGTGGGTCAGGCGCCGGCGCCGACACCGGGGCCCGCAAACGTTCCCGAAGCAAAGCAAGTTCCTCTTCGCCCGCCACCTTTCGAACGAACAGGTCCACGTCCTTGCCCGTCCTCTTAATGATGGTCCGCCTCGCCTGTTCGACCTTTTCGGGGGGGACAGCCTCGGTCATTATCAGTTGCACCCGGATGCGATCCGGGGCCAAATCCAGTGTTTGCGAGACGATCGCGTCCCGGGGAGCAATCTCGCGCACCGCATCGCGAACTGCACCTCGAGCAATCGTCTCATCGCGGACCTGGTACAACCCTTTCCTGAGCGGCACGAACAGGATTCCCAAGACGATCACCAGCATCAGAACACGCCAGCGCAGCTTCCCAAGGTTTGCCAGAGCTTGTGCCAGATAGGTTCGCTGCAGCATTGCATAGAGCCTGTCGTGGGAGGCGTGCTCCCGGATGGATTGGCGGATTTCCTCGCGAACATCCGGTGCGTCCATCTGAACCAACAGGAAAACCAGAAACGCGCTGGCCACGATCGCCGCCAAGTTTGTCACGAACAGCAAGCCGGCACCGTAGATGATGGGCCATTGAAACCCGCTGCCCACCCCAAATCCAATCGTACACAGAGGGGGCATCAACGCGACCGCAACGGCCACACCAGGCAGGGCGGTGACCCCGCCTCCACCGCCGCCGCGGCAAACAACCACCGAGCCAGCTAGCCCGGAGAAGACCGCGACCCCGAGGTCGAGAAGGTTGGGCTGTGTTCGACTCAGGATCTCCGAGGTGGGCGAATGAAATGGAAGTAACCAGACGATGGCAGCGGAGAGAGCCACGGCTCCCACCATGCTTGCAATCTGGTTCAAGAGTGACTTCATCCCCAGATATAGGTCGCTCGAGGCCAGGGCAAGACCGGCAGCCAAGATGGGGCCCATGAGAGGGGAAATGAGCATGGCCCCGATGACCACCGCCGGACTTCCCAGGACCAATCCAAGAGTTGCGATCCCCGCCGAGAAGATCAGTTCCAGCCAGTAGTTCAGACTGGCGACCTCTGCGGCCTCAAACACCTGTGCATAAATCTTGGGTTTTGAAGTTGGAGCGATTCCCAGCAAGTGCTCCAGGCGTTCGCGATAGGGGACCACAACCCTGCCTGTCATGAAGTGACATTGTAAGCTCAGCCAGCAGTAGAGACATCCTCCCAAGGCATCAGGAGATCGCTCATCTGACAGTACAGCCGTGCCCTCAGCAGTCTTCAAAACGTATGGAAGTAGCCTTAAGAATTACGCTAACTACTGTCAAGACAGTATGGGCCTGAAAGAGTCGAAGAAATAGACTGCGAGTAGATCAGTTTTGCGGAAAGCGGGCAGTTCGTTCTGCGCACACCTGGATGACAAGAAGAGCGAAACGACCCCTCCGCCGTTTGCGTCGTACGCGGTTCCTGAACGCAGAAGAAGCGGCCGCGGCTCCAGGGTTAAGGAGGCTCGCTGTGCAACTGTCAACAAAAGCTCTCGGTATCACCGGGGCACTCCTTTGGGGTGGCGCCATCTTGCTGTGCGGGGTTGCGAATCTGATCAGCGCTTCCTACGCAGCGGAATTCCTGAAACTACTCAGCTCAATCTATCCGGGATTCCATGCCTCGCGCACAATCGGTGACGTTTTGGTCGGCACTGGCTACGGACTGGTTGATGGCGGTCTGGCTGGCTTGGTGTTCGGCTGGCTTTACAACTGGATCGTGGGACGGGTGGGTTAACGACCTGCTGGAGCACTGTAGGAATGAAATCTGTGGCTGTTCGAGGAGCTCCGCGACGGCAGTCTAAACGCCGGTTGTTGCCGAGTCGGGAACGCGATCACACGTTGAGCTGCAATCTTGTTCCTGGAGCAGTGGAAAGGAGCGACCTGTGGCAACCGCGGAAACAATGACTCAGCTCTCTCTGAAGAACATTTTGTACGCAACCGACTTCTCCGAGTCTTCCCAAGCAGCCTTGCCCCATGCTGTTGCGATAGCCCGACGCTTTGAATCTACAGTACATGTGGTTCATGTAGTCACGCCCGTGACCATGGTGCTTCCCTTCGAGCCTTTTCCCACGGACTATCGAAGCCCAGCCGAGAAGCAGATGGCGAGCCTGCTGGACTCTGACCTGCTGAAGGACGTTTCGCGCAACGGTCTTGTGGTGGAGGGCAACCTGTGGAACGAGTTGCAGAAACTATTCCAAGAGCAGAAGTTTGATCTGATCGTGCTGGGCACTCACGGGCGCGGCGGAGTTGAGAAACTCGCGCTTGGCTCCGTGGCTGAAGAGATCATCCGGTCTGCGCCATGTCCCGTACTAACGGTTGGTCCTCACGTTCCGGCAGATGTGACGCCTGAATTCAAGCCGCAGGAAGTTCTCTGTGCCACCGATTTGCTGACTGATTCCACGAAGGCGGTCCCTTATTCCATTGCCCTGGCGCGAGAAGGTGGCACACATCTGACGTTGGTTCACGCAATCCATGCACCTGACCAGGAGGACATCGCGTACCCGGATACGATGAGAGCAGATGTCAAAACCCAGCTCGAAATGCTGTTCCCATCGGGAGAGGATCTGAGCTCTACTCCTGACTTCGTCGTTGAATTCGGTCCCACCGCAGAAGTGATTCTGCGCGCCGCAGAGAAAGAGCGCGTTGATCTGATTGTCATGGGCGTCAAGCACACCGACCACCCTTGGTTCACCTCACATGTCGCTTGGGTTACGATTCACCAGGTACTGGCTCAAGCCCATTGCCCTGTCTTGACAGTGCGGGTCTAAACTGACGGGAACCTTCCCGGCGCTGCCGGGGGGCTGGAACGCGAGTGGTCGGGTCACGCCAGCGGCCCGGAGGCACACTTTGCGGGCTTCCGAACCTTTACCTTGCTGGGTGGTTTGGCAGGTGTAGCCGGTTGGCTCTGGACTCTGAACTTCCAACCCGCGGCTATCGTTCTACTGGCGGGGGGGGCGGGGGGGGGGGGGGGGGGGCCGCGTTGGCCCCCGCCCCGCTGTTGTGCTTGGGGCCCACAGAGGG
>ORMF011224145.1_pt1 | contig 47804 bp, 43 predicted proteins | sample 1779871 | NCBI WGS metagenome assembly ORMF01 (sample SAMEA104232316, study PRJEB22302) | groundwater metagenome | biome: forest; feature: aquifer; material: groundwater | place: USA | collected 2011-08-07 | depth 5.4 m | reverse complement strand
GGGAAGCGGCCGAGATGTCCCGGCCCGTCCCCGGCTGGTCCATGACCGCCGACGAGCTCCGCCAGGCCGGCGCCCGCATTGCCGACGCGAAGAAGCGCTTCAACGTCCGCGAGGGCTGGACCCGCGCCGACGACACACTTCCCGAGCGCTGCCTCAGCGAAGCCATCCCCGACGGTCCTGGCGCTGGCGAGCGCCTCACGCGCGAGGAGCTCGACCTCATGATCGGCGGCTACTATGCCGCCCGCGGGTGGCGTGAGGACGGGAGCCTGCCCTCCGTTCCAGCCCTCGCCCACTGAGCTCCGACGATATCGCGGGTGTGACACACGAACTGGCAGGCGGCGGAAGGACGCTCGTCGTCGACGGCAACAACGTCATGGGTGCAGCCGTCGGCGGCTGGTGGCGCGACCCACCGCGTGCCGTCCGCCGGCTCTTCGATCGCCTCCACTGCTACGCGGCAAGTACCGGGGAACCGGTGGTCCTGGTCCTCGATGTTCCTCAGGCGGACCTCGAAGAAGGCGCCCACGACGGCGTCGTCGTACGCTACGCCACCCGGCGCGGTCGAGACGCCGCCGACGACCGCATCCGCGAGCTTCTGGACGCGGAGGGCGCGGCCGGGGTCGTGGTCATCACGTCCGATCGCCAGCTTGCCGACAGCGTCCGCCGCCGCGGCGCCAGGGTCACCGGGGCCGGCCGCTTCCTGACGCGCCTGGAAGCTATCGGCTGCTGAACCGTCCAGGCTCGCCAAGCAGCGGTCGTGGATTTGCGAGCCCAGTATCATGAGCCAATGTCACCACCAGCCTGGCCAGCCATCAAAGCCCGAGCAGGAAGGAGTTAAACCATGACGGCGAAGGAAACCCTGCTCCGCGAGGTGGACGACGTTTCCGAGGACCTTCTCACCGAAGTTATCCACTACGTGCGATTCCTCAAGTCCCAGCGAGACCAAATAAGAGGGGTCGCCATCCTCGGCGAGACGTCGCTTGCCAAAGACTGGCTCAGGCCAGAAGAAGATGAGGCGTGGAAGGATTTGTAAAAGGGGATGTCGTTGTCGTCGCCTTCCCATTCTCAGACCTTTCGCAGACCAAGCGCCGGCCCGCGCTCGTCGTGGCCGTGCTCGGCGGCGATGACATCATCCTCTGCCAGATTACCGGCCGATCGGTAGCAGGTCGGGATGCAATTCCGCTTGATGCCCAAGACTTCGCCACCGGCGGCATCAGGCAGGCGAGCAACATCCGTCCGGACCACCTGTTCACGGCGGATCGCGGAATCGTTCTCTACCGCGTGGGTCGGCTCACATCCGAGAATTTGCGCGGCGTAGTCACGCGAATCATGGAAATCCTCGAGCGATAGTGCGGGCCACGCGGTCAGCCGCCGAAGACGACGTAGCCGCCCTCGTAGTACCCGCCCGTGCCCGGCTTGATTTGCAGGCCCGACCCTTCCACGGCCTCGCGGAACCGCGCGCGCTCGGGTGACTGCCGCCAGCGCTGGTGCTGCTCGCGGGTATCCCACTCCGCCAGGACGAGCACGGCGGAGGGATCGTCATCGCTGCACAGCACCTGGACGCTGTGGGCTCCGGCTTTCTTGATGTCCTGGATCGCCGCGGAGTAGAGCGCAACGTACTCTTCGCGGCGCGCCGGATCAATCGTCTGAAATCGGACTTCGTAAATCATGGGGCTCCCCCTGGAGTGTTTGCTCGGTCGTCCGGCAGGAGATGAATGGCCAGTAGGCTCGCAAGCTGCGCCGTGAACAGCCGCAGATGCACGCCTTCGACGCCGGTCTCGAACGCGACGAAGAGCTCGTCCGCCATGATGAAGGCCGCCCAAAGCGCCAGACTCACCGCGAACGCCGTCGTCGCCGGTGCCCAGTCTGGTCGTTCATCGCTGATCGCCCTGGCAAATGCGATCCACAGCAGCCCAGCGGCCGCGGCCTGCCACAATACGACGAGGAGAAAGAACAGGCTATTCACCGCTGCGGGCACGGCGAACTTCGCCGTCACCGACCCGATGAACGCGAAGTTGCCGGACGCGAACACCCAACCCACGGGGAGGACGCCGAGCGCCTTGAGCCCGTCGCACACGTTTGTGGCAAGTACGAGAGTGAACCACCCAGCCCAGAAGAGCAGGAACCCACACTTCAGTGTGCCCATGCTTACGCTCAAGCGAATGCCCAGCCCCGGAGGAGCGACTTCGCGTTCGGCACGGCATACCTGAAAAGCATCGCGCTACTATCGCCCTGGTGCGACGACCTCGTCAACAGCCCGACCGGGCGAGCCCACAAGCTTGTGGCTCGCCTGGCACACCCGATGGTTTGACGGGCCGAGCCTTTCTTGGGACGACTCCGAGAATCGAGGATGGGAGCGTCAGTTCGCCGAGTAGGGAAGAGGCGTCTGAGGTTGGGCCGAGGCGAATCGACGCTCGGCCTCTTCAACGAGCGCCCGGACCTCTTCGCGGCTCAGGTCTGCGGCGTCACCCCCGGACTCACGCTCGTCCAGGATCGTCTGAACCAGCATAGCCAGGCCCTCGGCCATTTGGGCCCGCATCACCCGGAGCGCGCGCTGGTCGCCGTGGGCCGCGCGGTACTCGAGCTCGTCGACGAACGCAGTGGCCATGTCGTCAGCCACTTCGTCCTCGGTTCGGCCTTTGGCACTCTGCGCGAAATGGTCTGCCAATTCGGCGAGCATGTCGTCCGCCCAGGCCTGATCCTCGATATCAAGCGCCATGGTCCCGCCTCCTTCGGTCTGCTGTATCCGAGGTGAGCGTACGGGGCTACGTCCGCGCGTGTTGTGCCGCGTCCGACAGGCGAACTGTCATTTGCACGACATCCCCGATGCGTCGGGATTTGAGCGTAAGACTCGCCGTGCGTCGCCTGGTTTAGGGCTCGCCGAAGAAGCGAATGGGGTTCTCCCACAGGAGCTTGCGCGTCTCGTCGGCATTCAGGCTTTCCCAGCCGAGGACCTTGTCCGGCGACTCGGGGAAGCGCGACTCCGCATGCGGGTAGTCGGACCCGAACATCAGGACGTGGTCGCCAAGCTGGTCGGTCACCATGCGTACCATGCCTTCGCCTTCGTGGAGCACGATCGCCGCGAAGAAACGGCCACCGGTCATGTACTCGCTCAGCTTGAATTCGAGATTTTCGGCCACATAGCCCATGTAGACCGCCTGGTCATCCATGCGCTTGCCCCAGAAGGGGAGCCAGCCAAAGCCGCTTTCCAGAATGCCAAAGCGGATGTATGGGAAACGGTCCATGATCCCGGAGCCAAAGAACGAGCCCATCGCGCGCATCGCGGCCCACGGGTGGGAGGCGAGTCGACCGAGGAAAGGGTTGGACCACAGGTCGCGGTAGCCGGGGTACCCGCTCGACAGGCTGTGGTGGATGACGCACATGTCGTGCTCCTGGGCCGCGGCCCAGATCGGGTTCATGTCGGGGTGATCGAGCGGGAAGTCGAGCGGCAGGTTCGGGTGGACCGCCACCGCCCAGCGGGTCTTCGCCCACTCGTGGATCTCCTCGACTGACGCCTTGATGTCCATCGGCGTCACGGTGATGCAGGACTTCAGGCGGGCGGGATCGCGACCGCAGAACTCGTTCAGATAACGATGCTCGGCCTTGATGAACTCCATCTCGAGCTCGGGATCGGGGTGACCGACGCCGCCGCTGTGCACGATGAAGTTGACGTCGATCCCTTCTTCATCCATGTCCTTGATGCGGACGTTCGGGTCCCAATCGCCGCCACCGTAGGTCGGGTGCTTCTTGCCCATAAAGGTCTGAAACTCGCGCTTCTCGTTCTCTCGCGGGCCCGCCTCGCCGAGGTAGCGCGGCTTGCCGCTGCTCCAGCCTTCGCCGTGGCGGAACCGGTACCAGTGCATGTACGGCGGCTCGCGCACCTCACCCGCCATGCCGACGTGAATCTCGACCCGATGCTCCTCGATGTCAGGGATCGCATCGAGCAGCTTCTTCGACAGGTGGGGACGCAAGGACTCCGCGGATGGGCGCAGGTGGGTATCCGCGTCGAAGACGCGGTGGCCATTCTTCACGAGGGCTTCCTCCATGCAGCGGCGCCGCTCGCGGGCGGGCCGTCCTGTTGGCACACTTCTATCAGAATCCCGCGCCGCGCGTCGAGAATGCGCTGTCCTTTCGCCTGGGGCTGCGCTATGCTGTGGCCGACAGCCCGGCGCGATGTCGCGGCGCAGACTCCGCAGGAGAGATGCCACCAATGCTGACCAAGGAGCAGAACGACCGATTGACCCAGACCGGCGCGGACACCCCGACCGGCCGCTGGCTGCGCCGTTACTGGTGGCCGATCAGCGCCGTCTCCGAGCTGGACAAGGACCCGGTACAGCCGGTGCGCCTCCTCGGCGAGGACCTCGTGCTGTTCCGGGATGAGTCGGGCAGGATGGGATTGGTCGGGAACCGCTGCGCCCACCGCGGCATCTCGCTGGCATATGGGATTCCTCAGGAGAATGGGCTCCGTTGCGCCTATCACGGCTGGACGTACGACACCGCGGGCCAGGTGGTGGACATGCCGTTCGAGCCGGCGTGCCTGCCGCTCAAGATCACGGCATACCCGGTCGAGGCGCTTGGCGGCCTCATCTGGACCTACCTCGGACCTGATCCCGCGCCGCTGTTGCCGCGCTGGGAGGCCCTCGTCCGCGACGATCTGTTCCACAAGCTCACCCTCAAGCACCTGCCGTGCAACTGGGTCCAGTGCATGGACAACTCGGCGGACCCGGTCCACTTCGAGCACCTCCACGGCCATTTCGGCGACTACTACAACCGCCGCCACGGCGTGGAGACTCGCCTCAAGGCGCCCGCCCACAAGAAGATCGACTTCGACGTCTTCGAGTACGGCTTCTACAAGCGCCGGCTCATCGAGGGCGATCCGGAGGACGCGGACGACTGGACGGTCGGTCACCCGCTGATCTTCCCGTACATCCTGTGCGTGGGCCCGGGCGACGGTTACAGCTACCAGATCCGCGTGCCAGTCGACGACACCCACACGTTGCACATCCTGCTCTACAACCGGCCCCGCCGCGAGGATGACCCCGTGCAGGGCGACGCGATCCCCGTCAACTGGGAGCAGGTGCAATACACAGAGCTCGGGCTCGTAGATGCTCCCGGGATCATCTACCAGGACGAGATGGTGTGGATCGGCCAGGGCCCGATCAGCGACCGCGAGCACGAGCACCTCGTCTCGTCCGACAAGGGCGTGATGCTCTATCACAACCTGATCTGGGAGAACATCGAGAAAGTCGAGCGCGGTGAGGACCCGATGGGGGTCATTCGCGACCCAGCAAAGAACTTCCCGATGATCACATTCAAGCGCGAGGGGAGCAGCAACAAGCTCAAGCGTGAACCCGCGGTTGTCTAACGGCCGCCTCGATGGGGAAATTTCGCAGTTAGCTGCTTGCGGCGAGAGGCGGGTAAACTGGGATCATGACAGCAAGAGATGAATTGATTGGTCTCGTACAAGAGCTTTCCGCCGTTGATGCGGATCTCTGGCTTGCCGCCATGCGTGACCATGACCAACTCGCATGGACGCTGGTTACCGCGCCTGTCGAAGACGAGCCAGAGACTGAGGACGAGAGCATGGCCGTGGCCAAGGCACGCAAGCGAGTCGCCCGGGGTAAGGTCGTTTCACATGAGGCTCTGGCGCGCGAACTGGGCTGGTGAGCTGGTCGGTTATATGGGATCAGCACGCCGCCGATGAAATGAGGCGTCTGGCTAGGGGCAACCCTGGCATGGCGCGACGGATCGGCCAAGCGGTAGCACGACTCGGCGAGACCGGGCGAGGGGATCTTATTCGTCTCCAGGGCGGCTCGGGTGAATGGCGGCTACGCGTTGGTGAATGGAGGGTCCGCCTCGACATGGACACGGCCGCGCACACCATCACTGTCTTGCACGTGCTCCCCCGCGGCAGAGCATACCGCGATTGACGCGGTGATGTGGCCGCCGGGTCGGCCTCGTAGTTCTCCCCCGCACTGCAGGCTTCACCGGCCATTCAACCTGCACCGCTCGTGCCTTCGCGAGATTCAGCTTTAGGGGGCTAGCAAAGAGCCGCACCGACTCGGTACAGGTCAGCCAGCAAATTCTCGAATCGCGATTGAGGCGCATGGGCGCTGTGCCGCGACATGAGAAACCCAGCCGGTGGCTTCCCGATGATCACGTTCAAGCGCGAGGGGAGCAACTAAACCTCAAGCGTGAACCCGCGGTTGTCTAGCGACGTGCCCCTGCTGCCGACCTTCGTCATCGGCGACGCCCGAGCATTTAGAGTCTGCGGTACGCCTGGCCCCGAGGGGCAATGTCATCGACATCCACGATCTGCCGTTCCGTGTTCACTCGAAAAATGATGCGCCAGCCACCAACGCGTGCTGGACGCCGCCCCCCAGCGTTCCGGAGTGGCTTGGAATGCTGAGGGCTGATGGGGGCTTCCGCAAGCTGGTCGAGGCGGGGAGGATCCGATCCTGCGTGGCCCCGTCGAGCCCGGCAAGGTAGGAAGCAGCGTTCTCGGAAACGTGGAGCGAGTAGCTCACCGCCCCAAGCGCTGACGTAACTCGGCGAGCGTGACGTAGCGGCCCTGTTCGATCTGTTCCCGGCCCTCGTCAGCCCGGGCAAGCTCCTCGGGGGTCAGTTCATCGTCTTCGTCGGCCAGCAGCCAGCGAGTGTAGTCGAGAAGCTCGGCGATGTCTTCCTCGGTGAGCTTCTCGACAAGAGCCTGTAACTGGGCGCGCGTAGTGCTCGGATTCATGGACTGAGCATAACGGAAACGGACGCCATCGCAGCTACCCAATCTGGGGCCAGAGCTCCTCGGGCTCCCAGAGCTTCTTGATGAGGCCCTGCTCGTAGCAGGCGTGGATCATCCAGGCGAGCGCTTTGCGGTTGGCAGAGAAGCCCTGCTTCGGCGGGAAGAGGCCCATCTTCTTTAGCTCTGAGAGCGAGAGCGCCATGTGCTCGCCCTCGCCTGTCTCGGCGACGTAGCGGTCCCAGGCCTCCTGGTAGGCCGCGACGAGCGCCTGGTCGACGCCCGGGTGCGCCTCGAGGACGTCTTCCTTGATGGTCAGCGTCGCGTTGATCGGGAAGACGCCAGTCGCGTCGTAGAACTTGCGGATCTCCGCCCACGGGTCCTGGAACAGGCGGTCGATCTTGTCCGTCGGCTCGAGCCCACCGTCCGCCATCATGACGGCGTCCAGCTCGCCGCTGTCGAGCTGCTGCATGAGGTTGCCGCCCTTCTCGATCTTGAAGCGGCGCGAGCGGCCATAGGGCACGTTGCTCAGGGAGTTCGGCTCACCTTCCACCCAGGTGACCTGCTCGAATGGGAGATCGTACTGGTGCAGGAAGATGCTGCGGAGCCAGGTCGCCGGGTTGAAGGCGAACCCGGAGATCCCGACGCGCTTCCCGGCGAGATCGTTGACACTCTTGATGCCCGCCTTGCGGTTCACCATCGTCCCGAACTGCGGGAAGAAGCGGGTCGGAAACACGGGGATTCCCGCGAGCGGCTTCCCGAGGTCGCGGGCGATGATGTAGTTCGCGAGGGGAAGGTCCACCGCGTCGTAGCTCAGGTTCTGGATGTAGTCGTTAAAGATGGAGGCGACGCTCGGCTCCGGACTCTTGAACGCGACGTCGAATCCCTGGACTTTGACCTGCCCGCTGACGAGCTGGCCGCTAGCATAGCGATTGTTCGTCATGATGGTGAACGCCATTGTTTCCCCTTCCATGGGCCTGTGCATAGTGCGCCAAGCCAACGGAGTTTACGGCGCGACGGGGGTTGGGGGTTAGGGGTTCCGTCTCACCAACCCCTAACCCCCAACCCCTCCGCTACTTCGCCTGGGCGCGCCGGGCGCGGGCATAGCCCGCTTCGTACAGATCGTCGGGCATCTTGTTCTCGACGCCATTTTCGAGCAGCGCGTCGCGGAACCGGATCCTCGTCTGCGGATCCTCCTCCTCGTACTCGAGGAGCGAGCCGCCCTCGCCGGTTGCGATCATGTTGGCGTGCTCGTCGCCCTCGGCCCGATTGCCGAGCGGCGCGAGCGAGAACGTGTTGCCGCCACGGATGGCGAGGTGCCGCGCTGGCTCCTTCCCAGTGTTGAAATGCTGGTGGAACCAGTCGCTCGGCGGCGAATACACGCTGCCGCGACCCCACGGCACCTCGATGACGTCGTCCGCGTGGCCATCGCTATATGGGTGGTTCCCCGCCTTGGCCGGCCAAAGGAGGATGTACCCAGTCGACCGCAGCCCGAGCAGCATCGCGCCCGCCCCGTGGAAGTGCGCCTTGTGGTAGCGGCCCACGGGCCACTCGGAGATGTGGGCATTCATGGAGTTCTTGGCCATGCAGAAGGGCGTGATGTGGCCGGCCGAAACCTTGTACTCGGCTGGGTCAAGCTCGGTGCCGAACGCGTCGGCGACGAAGTTCGTCTCCCACATGGCGTGCTGGCCCGAGCCGGTGCGCGGCGCGACGTCGAAGTAGCCGGCCTCCCCGTTGAAGCGGTCCCGGAACGCGTAGGGGCAGTTGAAGATGTAGTCGACGTTGCGGTACTCGTTGAACGCCGCTGGCGCCCTGTTGTACGTCACGAACTTCACCGGCTCGTTGGAGAGGTTGTACATGCGGTACCAGGTGTTGAGCGGCGGCGAGAAGATGCTGCCGCGGCCCCACTCGAAGACGTGCTTTTTCGTGTCGCCTTCCTGCCAGAGCTCAGTGGCGCCGTGCCCCTCCAGAATCATGATCATCTGCTCATAGAGGTGGCGGATCGGCTCGAGCTTGCCACCGGGCGGGATGTCGACGACGTACATGCCCCGCTGGCCTTCCATCTGGGGGTAGATGGTGATGAAACAGGCGTTGCCGCCCAGCCTCGGCCACGGCTTCGTCTCGAGCTGCCAGACGTCTGGCACCACCCAGTCCTCGAAGACCGCGACGCCCTCGTCCTTCAGCCACTCGCCATACGTCGTTCGTGCAAAGGCCGCCTTGATCATCGCGGCGTACTGCTCTTTGAGCATGAAATCCCCCTCTAGTTCGATCGGCCACCTGGCTCGTCGCGGGGAGCCTGTCGCAGCGGGCTCCCCTGCCGTGTCGGCAGCATAGATCGGGTTTTCCTACCCGTCAATCGACGGTCCGCCCTGTCGAGTTGTCAGATGAGCTCCCACTCGTGGATGTTCCAGTTCCAGTTGATCCCGCCCCGCGGCCCGGTCAGCCCGCTGACGAATGGGACGACGGCGAAGTTGTAGTAGAGCGGGAAGGCGGGCAGCTCCTGACTCGCTACGCGAAGCAGGTCGATCGCGTGCTGCTGGCGCTCGGTCTCGGCGAGCGTGGTATCGTACGCCGTGGCGAGTCGCTCGAACTCCGGGTGAATCCATCCGCCGCGGTTGCTTCCCCGCCAGCGGTTGTCCACCGTCGCCACCTCCGATGCACGCAGGAAGCGGAGGGGCGGCTCGAACCCGTTGGTGTTGCTGGTCGAGGACAGGCCCGGGTAGCTCGATCTGACCTGACGGTCGGTTGCCTGCGCCTGGGACAGCACCTGGAGGCTCGGCTCGAAACCGGCGCGGCGGAACCCATCGGCCATGATCGTTGCCTCCGCCTCGTTCTGGGCCAAGGCGCTGATGGAGAGGTTGAGCGGGAAACGTCCACCTCCTGGGCCCAGGAGGAAGCCATCGGCGCCCTTGACGAAGCCGGCGTCCTCCATGAGCCGATCCGTCTGGCGCAAGTCGTGGATACTTCTTCAAAGCGCGGTCGAGCGCGGCGAAGTATGGGACCTGCGGGACGACGAGCGTATCCGCGGCCAGGCCCTGGCCCTCGAGAAGGCCGTCCGCGAGCCCTTGCCGATCGATCGCGTGGGCGATGGCCTGCCGCACCCGCGAATCGAGCAAGGCCGCGGGCGAGACAAGCTCTGGCCGCGCCTGGACGATGGTGAAGCGGACCTCGGTCGGGCTCAGGATCACTTGCCCGCCACCCGTCTCACGCCAGCGCTCGCGGACGATCAGCGCTTGCTGGAATCGGATCGATCGGGCGTCGGCCGCGTGCGCTCCACCCGACAGGAGATTGGCGACCACCGTGTTCGGATCGCCGATGAAGACCAGCTTGATCCGCTCGATGCGCGGCGGTCCGAGTACGTGCCCCGCAAAGCTGCTCCCCTCGATGAAGCTCCCCAGCTCCCATCGATCCAGTCGGTACGGGCCGAGGCCGATATGCCCCTCGCCCCAATAGGCGTGCCCGACAAAACCCTCCAGGCTCATGCTGTCGAAAGCTGCCTCGAGTGCATGAGCGGGCAGCGGGGCCAGCGCTTCGCCGTCGAGTCGAAGAGCATCTGGGAAGGGCAGGCGCCATCGAATCACGACTAGCTGAGGCTCGGGCGCAACGATCTCCTCGATTTGCGTGATCGGCGTCGAATCCGAATAGCCGAAGTCCGGCACGCTGTAGACCCGCCAGGCGAACACGAAATCGTTCGCCGCGAGCGGTGCCCCGTCGTGCCAGGTCAGACCGGGCTTGAGTCGGTAGCTCGTCTCCATGCGGCCGTCCTGAAAGACGCGCCCGCTATCGGTTCCGATCTTGGGTAGCTCGGCCGCGAGATATGGGCGAGGTTGATCTTGTTCGTCGCGCAGGACGAGGCCCGCGTTGAACGGTCGCGACGTGTCGGGGCCGAGCCCAGAGCCGGTCCGACGGAGCGTTTTATCCGCGACGCTGGATGGCTCGCGGCTGATCTCGATCACAAGCTGCCGACCCGACGGACCGGCAGTGGGTGCGTTCGCCCTGGACGAACCTGGGTCGCTTTGCGGCCGGCTCGGCGCGCAGGCGCCCAGCATGATCGAGACGGCCAGGAGGGCCACATAAGCACGAGTCATGCGCCGAACGGGTCCGGGCAATCGCGTCCGCCGCAATGTACAACCCCTCGGTACCAACAGGCGACGCCCCTATTGGCCGCCAACGCGCCGATTCTACTCCCGACTCCAACCGGTCGCCTGCTCCCCTTCCTTCGATTGACTCAGGCTTCCCGCCTCTTTACACTCGGGGGAACCAGCGGGCCGATTGCGGCCGCCGTGGGAGGTTGCCATGGGCAGGTATGAAGTTCCGGCCGAGCTGCGCGAGCGGCTGATAGCCCGCCGGGGGAAGCTGCACCCCTATGAGGACTACGACCCGGCGAAGACGGCGCTCGTCGTCGTCGACATGCAGAACTTTTTCATGAAGCCTGGTGAGCCGATGGCCTCCGCCGCGGCGCGCGAGATGGTGCCGAACGTCAATCGGCTCGCGCGAGTTCTGCGCGATGCGGGCGGTCAGGTGGTCTGGATCCAGATGGAAGCCAGCGAAGAGTCCGTCACCGCCTGGCACAACTTCCACGAGCTGTTCCGCCCCGAGGGCCGCGAGTATCGCCTGAAATCTCTTGCACAGGATGGCGAAGGGCACCAGCTCTGGCACGAGCTCGAGGTCGAGCCGAGCGACGAGAAGGTCGTGAAGCGTCGATACAGCGCGCTGATCCAGGGCGCCTCGGACCTAGAGGCCGTGCTTGAGCGCGACGGAATCGAGACGGTCCTCGTCGCAGGGGTCGCGACAAACGTGTGCTGTGAGTCGACGGCGCGCGACGCAATGATGCGCGGCTACCGCACGGTTATGGTGTCGGATGCGAACGCATCGTTCAGCGAGACCGAGCACGAGGCGACGCTGCGGAATTTCATCACCTACTTCGGCGACGTGCAGTCCACCGACGAAGTGCTCGACATCATCGCGGAGCACGCCGTGCCCGTGGCAAGGGGCCGTTAAGTGGCCGAGATCGTGCTCGGGGTGGGCAGCTCGCACGCGCCGCAGCTCGCGCTGGACCCCGCGGGCTGGTGGCGCCGCGCGGAGGGCGACCGCACGACGCGGGAGTTCTGGTTCCGGGGCTCGCCTTACACGTTTGATGCGCTTCGAGAGGCTCGCACGGGCGAGCACCTCGAGCGCCAACTCGAGCCCGCGCTCGCAGAGCGCCGCTATCAAGCGTGCCAACGAGCCGTTGCGACCCTCGGTCAGAAACTCGCCGATGTGGCGCCGGACGTTTGCGTTATCGTCGGCGACGATCAGAAAGAGGCCTTCCTCAACGACAACATGCCCGCCATCAGCGTCTACTGGGGCGAAACCGTGGACGTTGCCGGAGCCAGCGAGCGGCGCCCCTCCGGGATGCCCGGCCGCGATGAGGCGATGGCGCGAAACCAGACCCCGGAGCGGACGACGAACCCGTGCGAGCCAGGACTCGCCCGCCATCTCATAGGCAGTCTGATCGGGGACGAGTTCGACGTCGCACACTCTCATTACTTGCCCAAGGGACGGCACGGGAACGCCGGAATCGGGCACGCCTTCACCTACGTGTACCACCGGCTCATGCAGGACGAGGTGATCCCGAACGTCCCGATTTTCTTGAACACGTACTTTCCGCCGAATCAGCCGAGCATGCGGCGCTGCTACCAACTCGGGCGCGCGCTGCGGCGGGCAATCGCGGCATGGGACTCGCCGAAGACAGTCGCGCTCATCGCCTCCGGCGGTCTCTCGCATACGACGATCGAGGAGGATCTCGACGCGCTCGTGATCCGCGCCCTCCGTGAGAAGAACGAGGAGCTGATCACGATGCTGCCCATGAATCGCTTCATGTCGGGAACCTCGGAGATCCGCAACTGGGCGGTCGTCGCGGGCGCCATGGACGACTCAGACATGAAAATGGAGATGATCGACTACGTGCCGTGCTATCGCTCGGAGGCGGGCACCGGCTGCGCCATGGGTTTCGCTGTCTGGCGCTAGCCAATCATCATCCCCAGCAAAGCGAAGGGTCCGTTACCGCGTAGCGCATCACGGATCCTTCGGACTTCGGGCTCAGGATGACATAACAAATCGGAGGGTGTGACATGCTGACCGGGGAGCAAAACGAGTTGCTGACGCGGGTTGGTCCCGCCACGCCGGGCGGCGAGCTCTTGCGTCGGTACTGGCATCCGATCGCGCCGGCCGCGGAGCTGAATGAGAAGCCGGTCAAGCGGATCCGGGTGCTCGGCGAGGACCTGGTGCTGTACCGCACCGAGTCCGGCAGCTACGGCCTCCTTGGCGAGCAGTGCACCCACCGCGGCGCCTCGCTCGCGTACGGCTTCCTCGAAGGCGAGAACCTCCGCTGCCCCTACCACGGCTGGCTGTACGACCCGAGCGGCAAGTGCGTCGAGCAGCCGTTCGAGCCGGCCCAATCGATGATGAAGCACACCCTCCGTCATCCCGCGTATCCGGTCGAGCGGATGGCCGGTCTGCTGTGGGCCTACATGGGCCCGCTCCCCGCGCCCTTGCTGCCACGCTGGGACGTTATCAGCCGCCCGGACGGCACCCGGCAGATCGATGTCCAGGACATGCTGGAAGCCAACTGGCTGCAATGCCAGGAGAACTCACTCGATCCGACCCACGTGTACTACCTCCACGGCCAGATGATGGTCCAGGTTGGGAAGCAGCAGAAGAACCACTACCGCCCGATCACGAACTTCGAGTTCGAGCGGATACCAGAGGGCATCCGCAAACGCCGCATCTTCGACGGCGAAGGGAAGGACACGTACCGGAAACCGGGCCACCCGGCCGTGTTCCCGAACATCCTGCGCCACGATATGGAGGGGCGCGACGGCGTCAACCCGCACGACGGGACGATGCCGATCGACATGCATTTCCGGATCCCGGTCGACGATACCCACACGCTCGTAATCTGGCTCGGCTTCAGCCCGTCAGCGGACGGAAGCTGGGAGGATCCCCGCACCCAGGAGCCCAAGGTCGAGTACAGCCGCAAGCACCGCAATGAAGTCGGCGAGTTCCACGTCTCCACCTACCCCGGACAGGACGGCATGGCGTGGACGACGCAGGGCCCCGTCTGGGACCGCTCTCGCGAGCACACCGGCGCATCGGACGAGGGCATCGTGATGTGGCGCGAGCTTCTCGCCGAGCAGATCGCGATCGTGCAGGCGGGCGGCGACCCGATCAACACCTATCGCGACGTCGAGGACAACGCGATCGTCGAGTTCTCGCCCGCGCGCGTGAAGGTTGGCGACCGCTACGTAGCCCGCGACTCCGAGGAAGCCAAGTCGTGGCACGCGGGCCTGCCCGGCAACGCGGCGGACCACCAGCGGGTATCGGCGCACAACCTCACCCGCGCGGCGGTTCGGGTCTAAGTCCCGTCATTCTGAGCGCAGCGAAGAATCCGTGGCCCGGGACTTGATCAGGCTTCGTAGACCGAGAGGAGCTCGCTGAACGGGGCGGTCGGCGGCACGTTCAGATCGAGGCCGGAGACCGATTTAACGCGGGCCTTGAACCAGAGGTCGAACGGCTCGTGTGAGGCGACAAATTTGCTTACCGATGCCGCCATATGTTCGCTCTGGAAATAGACGGCAAACAGATCGCCCTGCGGCGTGTGCTGCAGCGCCCAGATCTCCTTGGTGATGCCAACGTTGCGCTGGGATTCCTCGTATGCCTCCAGGTGATTAGTCACCAGCTCGTGCTGAAATTCGCGGGCGGCGTCCGTCTTGCCTGGCAGGATTGGGATCGCGAAGAGCACGTACTCCATCCTTGGTCGTTCCTTCCTTGCTGGCGAGCGGCCCTACAGGTACCCAGCCTCGCGCCAGTAGCGCTCGGCGGCGCGGTGGAGCGGGATGCGAAGCGGCCCAGCGGGCGTGTCATGGCACATCTCCGCGGTGGGAAGCGGGCTCGGCTGCGTCCAGAGAACGGCCGCCTTCCGCGCATCCAACGCTTTGCAGAAGCCGTAGATCACGTCATCCGGTGCATCCTCCCGGGTGAAGAGTGGCCAGCCGCTGAAATCCGGGGCTCGCATGTCGGCGGGCAGGTTTGGGAAGTATGACCGCGGCATCGGCGCCGCGTGAAGTCCCAGCCCTTCGAGGTACTCGAGCGCGCCATCGTCGAGCTGGATGAGTCGCATCTTGAGCTCATCCAGCATCGGGACGAAGCGATTGGTGGCCTCGTCGAAGATCGCATCGAGCTCTCTGGACGCGACCCGTCCGGCGCGCGCCGGCGCGGCAGGGATGCCCAGGTCGTATGACACGCGCCCGCCCCACGACTCGATGTCCTTGAGCGTGATGCCGTAGTAGCCAAGCACCGCTTCCGCGTAGTAGTTCACGATGCCCTGGGTGTCAGCCCGAAGCGAGAGCCGCAGCGGGAACTTGCGCGCCTTGATTTCGGACAACGAGGTCAGGCCACTCGCCTCCGTTACCGCGAAGAAGTACCAGTCCTGCGATGGGATCGTCGTGATGACCCGCAGGGGGTACGGCGTCGTGAACGGGCCCTTGCCGAGAACGGCCGCGGTCAGGATCGCGCTCGGATTCATGATGGCGATGTCCACCTCGCCGCTCGCAACGGCCGGCACGATGGCAAGTGAGGTCTCCGTCGAGATCGCAAGGGTCGGACCGTTTGGTGGCTCGAGCTGCACGCGCGAGACAAACTGGAACTCGCGCGCCCGGACCAGCTCGGCCAGCGTCTCGAAGACGAGCGACGAGCGCGTGTTTTGCGGGCTCGGCCGCAAGGCTGGTTGCGCCATTCATCCCCCTGCGGGCATCCCGCCTATTCACACATCAGCTCGGTGATGAGTGTCCGCAGGGTACCCGCGCGTCCGGCAGTCGTCAATTCGTTTCGGGCTTACGGCCGCGATGAACGGGGGCCAGACTCACGCCCGACAGCCCAAAGGGGCAAGGCCACGCGCATGACCAGCCGCGATCGTGGAATGGCGCGTCTAGCGCTCGGCCTGATGCGCCGGTAGCCTCACGACGAAGCGGCTGCCGCCACCGTCTGGGAACTCCGCCGAAAGCGTGCCGCCGTGCAGCTCCACGATCTGTCGCGTGACGTAGAGCCCGAGTCCAAGCCCAGGATTATGTTGCTGCACGTCGGCCTGATAGAAGCGATCAAAGATCCGCTCGCGTTGCTCGGCCGCGACACCAGGTCCGTAGTCGCGCACCGCCAGCTCCCATTCCCCGGGCCCGCGGTCTCTAAGCGTCACCTCAATTGGTAGCGGGTTGGGGCTGTACTTCACCGCGTTATCGACGAGGTTGGTCACCACCTGCTCGATCCGCAACGGGTCCAGGTCGGCCGGTGCCGCGGCCGGCGTCTCGACTCGGATCTCGCGATCGCCGGTCTGCAGGCGCGTTCGGTCCACCACGCCCTCCACGAGGGCGACAAGATCGACGGCCTCCGTTGAGAGCTGGAGCCGGCCGGCCTCAATGCGCGACACATCGAGAAGCTGGGACACCAGTCTGGTGAGGCGCACCGTTTGCACGTCGAATACCTCGAGGCTCCGTTTGATGTGGTCGGGTTCCAAGCCATCGCCTGTCCCGAGCCGGCGCAGCAGGTGCTGCGAATAGAGACGGAGGCTCGTGATTGGCGTTCGCAGCTCATGGGCAGCCACTGAGAGGAACTCGTCCCTCGCATTGAGCGCCTCTTCCGCCGCGGTCCGGGCGGCCTGTTCGCGCTCGTAAAGCCGCGCCCGCTCCAGTGCGAGGGCACATTGCACCGCGAGGTTCAGAATGAGCGTTCGGTCGTCGACGCTGAAGCGCCGCTCGGCCCTGAAGCTCAATCCCATCGCACCGATAGCCCGCGCCCGGACGAGCAACGGAATCGCCGCGGCGGCCGCGAAGGTGCGCTGGCTGGCATCCGCCATTTGCGGGAAATGGTCCGCCCAAGCCTCGGGCGACTCCAGCCAGACCGGGAGCGCGGTCCGAACGCATTCGGCGAGCGGCACGGGCGCGTCGATTGGGATTCGCACCCAGGGCTGCACTGCCTCCTGGGGATAGCCCCGGCTCAGCACAACTTCCAGCGCCGACACATCGTCGCTGAGCAACACGATCGACCCCGCGTCCGCCTCGAGGGCCGCGATTCCCTCGTTGACCATGACCTCTATCACATCGCTCGGCATCGTGGCATGGGACAGAGCGGCGGTTACCTGCTGCAGCCGCGCGGCTCGGGAAGCGGACGCCTCCGCGGCGGCGCGCGCCGCTGCCTCTTGCTCCATCTGCTGCAGCTCGGTCACATCCTGGCCGGTACCTACCATGCGGATGACGTCGCCAGCTTCGTTCAAAATGACCCGACCGCGCGCCTGGAGCAGCCGCACCGCGCCGTCCGGCCGGATCACCCGGTGCTGATACTCGAAGGATCGTCGCTCCCGGTACGCGTCCGCGACGACGCGCCTGCCAAGCTCGCGGTCGTCGGGATGGATACACGCCAGATACGCCTCGTACGTCGCCTCGAACGTGTTTGGGTCGAGTCCATAGATGCGATACATCTCGTCCGACCAGATGAGCCGGTTGCTCGGCACGTCCCACTCCCAGCTTCCAAGATGGGCGATCGCCTGCGCTTCCGCGAGCGCTTGCTCGATTCGGCGGCGCTCTTCGGCCAGCGTCAAGCGTTGCTCGGTCGATCGGAGCGCTATTTCCACGCGTCGCCGCTGCAAGACGTCCGCGGCCAGGACGAGCGCCGTCATGCTGACGACCGCCATGAACGCCTGCAGAATGAGCTGCGATTCTGCGACGTTCTGACGAGCGAATGGACCGAGGTTCTGCAAGGTCCCCCAGATCGCGACCGCGGAGAGCAGCAAGGCCACCGTCGCGGTCTCGCGCGGCCCAAATCGCAATGCGGCCCAGACGAGGAACGGCGTCGCGAGGAATTCGAACGGAATCCGATAATTGACGACGGTGCCGGGCCCCGCGAACAGGCCAACGCCAAACAACAATGCGGTGGCGAAAAGCACCACGCCCTCACGTCTACGTCCGGAAGGGACGGGGCCGCTCGGCCGGACCCACAGGATGACGACCGGGGCAACGATCAACGCCCCCGCGGCATCGCCCAGCCACCATGTGAGCCAGACGTCATCCACCGCGTCGGGTGTCACCAGGCCCCCAAACGCCAACACCACGGTACCCACAGTGGCAGCGAGCATCGTGGCTAACAGGGCGGCCAGGATGCCAAACTTGAATACGTCCTGAGGTCGCTCGAACGCGCGTGGCCCCCCGGCAACGCCTCGGACCAGATGGGCGCCGACGACGGCTTCGAGCGTGTTGCCCGCGGCGATACCCAGAGACGTCGTAGCTGACCCAGTGGCCGTGAAGTTGACGAAAAACGCGGCGATCGCTACCGCCGGCCAGAGGCGGACTCCCCACAGCAGCAGCGCCGCCAGGGCGATACCAGTCGGTGGCCAGACCGCCGAGGCGCTCGGGTGCACGACTGCGAGCGCAAGCCCGAGCTTGCCCGCGACGAAGTAAACGGCCGCGAGCGCCAGGATCTGGGCGAGAGTACGGGCTATTGGGGTGCTCCTGAGGACAGAGCGGGGCCGCGTTTAACCGTACCCCCAACCACTAACGCCGGACCACCCAAGGGGAGTCGAGCTACGCCGACGCCCGAAGCGACACGGCCGCTGCGGGGTGCCCCCGAACCTCGTGCGCTGCACCCGCCGGGGTTACGCCCTCACCCGTCCTCGCCCGCTCTCGCGGGCTTCGGCCGGCCTCTCCCAAAGGGAGAGGCGACACGGGCCTGTCCCCTCTCCCTCTGGGAGAGGGTTAGGGTGAGGGCGTAACCCGACGAGTGCACAGAGTTAGGGCACACCCGCCGCTGCGAGCGACCTTGACCCAGGGGACGGCCACGCTGTTTACTTTCGGGCGGCCTCAGTCCACCGCTGCGAGGAGCGACGTCGGTGCCCGAGCGACCCGTCTATGCCGATGCCGCGGACGCGGTCGCGGATGTACCGAACGGCGCCACCGTCATGATCGGCGGGGTCGCGGGCGTCGGCATCCCACTTACGCTCGTGCGAGCTCTTTCGAAGCGCGAGCTGCGCGGCCTGACGACCGTCTCCAACGGAACGACCCATGGACCCGACCCCGATTTGCCCGGCGGCGTGCCACCGGCACGCCAGGTTGCAAGAGCGATCTGTTCATTTCCAGTCCGAGCGTCGGTTAACCTCGAGGATGAGTTCGAGCAGTCGTACGAAAACGGGAGTGTTATTCTCGAAATCGTGCCCCAGGGCACCCTCGCTGAGCGGATCCGCGCCGGCGGGTCCGGGATCGCCGCGTTCTATACGCCGACCGGCGTCGGCACCCCCTTCGCCGAGGGCAAGGAGGCTCGCGAGATCGACGGCCGGGTGTGCGTGCTCGAGCACGGACTGCGCGCGGATTTCGCCCTGATCAAGGCCTTCAAGGCGGACACAATGGGAAACCTGATCTATCGCAACACGATGCGGAACTTCAATCCGATCATGGCTTCCGCCGCGGAGGTAACCATCGCAGAGGTGGACGAGGTCGTTCCGGTCGGGGCCCTGGATCCGGAAGCAGTTATCACCCCCGGCATCTACGTGCATCGCATCGTGGTCGCGAAGCGGGCCGCCGATGACCGACGTCGCCGATGACTGAAGTCAAAGAGGGACTTGCCCGCGAGGTGATCGCCATGCGCGTGGCGGCCGAAATCCCTGAGGGGGCGTTCGTCAACCTCGGCATCGGCATGCCGACCCTGGTTGCCGACTTCGTTCCGCTCGATCGAGGCGTCGTGATCCACGCGGAGAACGGCGTGCTCGGAACCGGCCCGTTTCCCGAGCCGGGCCACGAGCCGCCGGATCTCGTGAACGCTGGCGGCCAACCGACAACGCTCATCCCTGGCGCCTACCTCATGGACTCAGCCCAGTCGTTCGCCATCGTTCGCGGCGGGCATCTCGACGTCGCCGTACTGGGCGGGCTCCAGGTGTCCGAGTCCGGAGATCTGGCGAACTGGCGGCGGCTCGATCGCAAGGTGGGCAGCATCGGGGGGGCGGCGGACATCGCGGCGGGCGCCAAGCAGCTTTTCGTCATGATGGAGCACACGACCCGCGACGGCCAACCAAAGATCGTGCGCCAGTGTGCCTATCCGCTCACCGGCGCCGGCGTCGTAAAGATGATCTTCACGGACATCGCGGTCATTCGCGTCGATGCAGCCGGCCTCCTTCTACTCGAGGTCGCGCCCGGCTGGTCCGCCGAAGAGATCCAGGCCCGGACGGAGGCGCCCCTGCGCGTTAGCCTCGACCTCCACGAAATCACGCTTTGATGCGAGATCTGGCGCGGTCGGTCGCCATCGTCGGAGTGGCGGAGTCGGACGAGATCGGAATCGTGCCAAGCAAGTCAGCGCTCCAGCACCATGCCGAGGCGGCGTATAACGCGCTCGCGGATGCCGGCCTGAAGGCGAGTGACGTCGACGCGCTCTTCACGGCGGGCTACAGCACGCTCGCGACGGGTGAGTACCTCGGCATCCGACCACGCTTCACCGACAGCACGTCGATCGGCGGCTCTTCGTTCGTCGTGCACGTCGCCCATGCTGTGGCAGCGATCAACGCCGGGTACTGCGAAGTCGCGCTCATCACGCACGGTCAGACCGGCCGAAGCGCCAGGGTGCGGGCGGACGACGGCGGCGGATTCGATCGGGCCGGCTCGCCGGCCGGCGAGTACGAGGCGCCCTACGGCATCATCGGACCGCCCATCGCGTACGGCATGGCGTGCAGTCGCTACATGCATCAATACGGTGAGGATCGGACCCGGCAGGCACTTGCGGAGATCGCCGTCGCGACCCGCAAATGGGCGCAGCTAAACCCGAAGGCGCTGATGCGCGACCCGATGACCTTCGACGACTACCACAACTCCCGCTGGATCGCCTGGCCGTTCCACCTGTTGGACTGCTGCCTGGTGACGGACGCGGGTGCAGCCGTGGTCGTGACAACGGCCGAGCGGGCGCATGACCTGGCGAAAGCGCCCGTCTGGGTACTGGGCGCCACGGAACATCACGACCACCTGATGATCAGCCAGATGCCCGATCTAACCGTGACGCCGGCCCACGTGACTGGACCGCGCGCGCTCGAGATGGCCGGCGTCTCGCTCGGCGATCTGGACCTGGCGATGCTCTACGACTCGTTCACCTACACGGTGTTGATCACGCTCGAAAGCCTCGGCTTCTGCGGCCCAGGCGAAGGCGCCGAGCTCGTCCGCGATCAGCGAACGGCGCCCGGGGGCTCGTTCCCGCTCAACACGAGCGGCGGCGGGCTTTCGTACACGCATCCGGGCATGTACGGCATCTTCCTCGTCGTCGAAGCTGTCCGCCAGCTTCGGGGCGAGACCGGCGAGCGCCAGGTCCCCGACTGCCATCTTGCGCTCGTGAACGGAACAGGCGGCTACTTATCGTCCACGGGTACCCTCGTCCTGGCAAGCGACTGAGGCAGAGAGAGAATGACGCAGGCCAACTACCGGTTACCGTTGCCCGTGCCACAGCCCGAGTCCGATCATTACTGGGAGCGCGCGAAGGCGCACGAGCTCTGGCTCATGCATTGCGACGACTGCGGTTCGACGTATTTCTACCCGCGCGCGATTTGCCCCGCGTGCTTCTCGCGCAACACGCGCTGGATGCAATCCTCCGGGCAGGGCACGGTGTACGCATTTAGCATCGCGGAGCGCGCGCCTCGCCCGGCGTTTCAGGACCAGGTGCCATTCGTCGCCGCGATCGTCGCGCTCGAGGGTGGCGCCCGCATCCCGACGAACCTGGTCGACGTCCGGCCGGATCCCGCCCACATCAAGATCGGGATGGCAGTCGAGGTCGTCTTCGACGACGTGACGCCGGAGATCACGCTCCCCAAGTTCCGCCCCGTACGGACGGAACGCCCCTGATCGATTTTGCTAGCATCTCGCCGACGTATACGAGCGGCAAGCTCTGGAGGCAGCGATGGCAATCCGCGACGATTCAAAGTGTGTGCACCCGGACGGCGTGGGGTCCGGCGTCTTCAACCCCAAGGACTTTCAGATCTTCAATCCAAAAGATGAGACCGTCATCGGCGTGTATCGCGACGGCATCGACATCCGCCACGTCATCGTGCGGAACTTCGAGCCTGGCCAGGAGAATGGACTGCACACCCATCCCGAGAACGCCCACTGCATTTACGTGCTCGAGGGCAGCGGCGAGGTCTTCTACCGTGATGAGGGACCTTTCCCGCTCACGGCGGGCCAGATCTGGATCGTGCCGCGCAGCAAGGAGCACGGCATTCGCAATACGGGCTCACCCCGCCTCTCGTACCTCGGCGTGACGGCCGGCAAGGAGCCCGAGACCGGTGGCGCGGGATGAGCGACGAGGCGAAGCTCCGCGACGAGATCGCCCAGCTCCTGCGCGGAACCAGCACCTTTCGGCTTTTCGAGCACATCGTCGCCGACTTCCCGGCGGAAGCGATGAACCAGCGCCCGCCGAATGTCCCGTATACGCCGTGGGCGCTGCTGGAGCACATTCGCGTCGGCCAGTGGGATATCCTGGAATACATTCGCAACCGGCAGCACGTCTCGCCCACCTGGCCGGACGAGTTCTGGCCCCCGCCCACTCAGCAGGCCGACCCGGCCATGTGGCAGCGCAGCATGGCCCGCTACCAGTCCGACCGCGCCGCCCTGGAGGCGATCCTCGCCGACCCGAACGTGGATTTGACGGCGCCATTGCCCCACGCGCCGGACCGCTCGATCATGCGCGAGCTGCGCCTCGTGGCCGGCCACACCGCGTTTCACCTGGGCGAGTTCGCCGTGCTGCGCCAGGTCATGCAGACCTGGCCGGCCGACCACAAGCTGTAGCCTTCATTTATCACCCGGATATCACTATCACCCTGATATCACCCTGAGTGAAGGGAAGAATCCGCCCTTGGGGTTATGAATCCTTCGGCCGCGCCCCAGGAAGACAATTGGGGGCGGGGCCCGTGAGCGGTGCTATGATGCCGCCAGGCAGTGTGGAGGTAGGCTCATGGCGGGAACGGGAGAGCTGACGCGCGGGACGGCCGCTGCAACGGGCGGCGCGCTGGACCTGCGCGAGTACCTCGACATGCTGGAAGAGACGTCGCCGGGCGACGTCGTCCACGTGACCGAGCCAGTCGACCCGAACCGTTACGGCGTCACCGCCGTGCTCCAGAAGCTCGAGGAGCTTGGCAAGTTTCCGCTCGTCATGTTCGAGCGGCCGCTGGACCTGAACGGCGATCCCTCACCTTTCCCAATTGTCACTAACGTTTACGCCACCCGCGAGCGCTGCGCGATGGCGCTCGGGCTTCGACCCGCCCAGGCTCGCCAGGACCTCAGCCTCGAGTACGCGAGGCGTGAGGACCGGCGCATTCCGCCAACGGTCATCGGACGCACCCAGGCGCCGGTGAAGGATGTCGTCGAGATCGGTGAAGAGGTCGACCTGCGCCGATTCCCGATCATCCGCCACCACCGCATGGATGGCGGGCCGTACATCGACATGGTTTCGGTCATGAAAGACCCCGAGAGCGGCTTCTACAACGCCGCCTTCCTGCGGAACCAGTTCAAGGGGCCGCGCAAGCTCGGCCTGCACATGTCGCCGCGCCACAACTGGCAGATCGTCCGCAAGAACGAGGAAGCGGGGCGACCCACACCCGTCGCCATGGTCGTGAGCCACCATCCGTCTTTCTACATTGGCGCGCTGAACGTCTCGCCCTTTGGGGAGGACGACTACGAGGTGATCGGCTCGGTCGCGGACCGGCCGCTTCGGCTGGTGCCGAGCGAGACCTGGGGCAGCGACTTCATGGTGCCAGCGGACGCGGACATCGTGATCGAGGGCGAGGTGCTGCCGGGCGTCCGCGAGGTCGAGGGGCCATTCGGGGAGTTCCCCGGCACCTACGGCCCGCAGCGGGTGCGCTGGGTCGTCGACGTGAAAGCCGTCACCAGGCGAGAGCGCCCCATCTACCAGGACATCTTCGTCGGCCACCGCGACGTCTGGGTGCTCGGCTCGTTCCCGAAAGAGGGGAGCATCTTCAATCGTATCAAGGGCGTCGTTCCGACCGTGAAGGCGGTGCACCTGCCGGCGAGCGGGGTTGGCCGCTTCCATTGCTACATCAGCATCGATAAGAAGGTGGACGGCGAGTCCAAGCAGGCGGCGCTGATCGCGCTCGGCTGCGTGGACTTCGTCAAGCACGTTGTCGTCGTCGATTCGGACGTGGACATCTACCGCGAGGACGAGGTGATGTGGGCTGTCGCCACGCGAGTCCAGGCGGACCAGGACGTCGACATCATCCGCAACGTGAAGGGGAACACGCTGGACCCCTCCCAGACCGACGACATCATGGGCGCCAAGATGATCGTGGACGCCACGCGGCCGGTGAGGCGACCGTTCGAAGCTCGCATCCAGGTCCCGAGCGATGCCGTCGACGCGGTCGAGCTCAACAAGCTGATTCCCGCCGAGCAGCTCGCGCGGCTCGGTCTGTAAGCGGAGGGCGCAATGACACGCATCTTCTGGGTAACCTGTCCCAGGTGCAAGGACCGCTTCTACTGCCATTCCGGTGACCTGCGCCACACGGAGTGGAAGCTGCATTGCCCCTACTGCGAGCACGAGTTCGCCCAGGAAGAAAGTCCCCGAATCGACGAGTAGCCGCCGGACTCTCGGGCGGCGAAGCGGGAGCAAAGAGGACCGTGGAGCGCGGGTCCATGACAAGGGGTTCCAGGAACCGAGGCTTTGGCCGGCACCTCGTCTTGTTGGTGCTGTTGCTCGCGGCGTGTGCGGCGCCGCCCGCGCCTCGATCAGCACAGACTGGCACCCAGCCCGGCGGCGCAGCACCGGAACGGCCGCGCGACCCGAAAAAGCTCACCGTTGGCATTCGGGGAACCGCGCAGGTCCTGACGAACAAACTCAACATTGGCAACGCGGGTCTCGGCGTGGTCGAGGTGGAAAAGCTCGTCCACGCGGGCCTGGGCGTTCAGGACGATTGGGGCCAGCTTCACCCCACGCTCGCCGAGGCCGTTCCATCGTTGGAAAATGGCCTGTGGGCCATCCTGCCCGATGGGCGGATGGAGACAACCTGGCGCCTTCGCGAGGGCGCGAAGTGGCACGACGGTGCGCCAATCACGACCGCCGATCTTCGATTCACCGCAACCGTGGCGCGGGATCGCGAGGTGCCGGTCTTCGTCGATCGCACCTTCGAGGCGATCGAGCGCCTCGAGGCCATAGACGACCGCACACTCAAGGTGATCTGGTCGCGGCCCTTCGTGCAGGCGGACACGCTCTTCTCGTTCGCCGGCGCTGGGGCCCAGTCCAACCTCACGCCGCTGCCCGTCCACCTGCTCGAGCAGTCGTACCTCAACGACAAGGCCAACCTGCACCAACACGCGTATTTCACCACCGAGTTCGTCGGAGCCGGTCCATTCCGGCTGAAGGAATACGACCGGGACAACCGCATGGTCGTTATCGCAAATGACGCTTTCGTCCTCGGACGCCCGAAGATCGACGAGATCGAGATCAAGTTCATTCCCGACGCGAACACGATCATCGCCAATCTGCTCGCGGGCACACTCGATCTGACCTTCGACGCACGCAGCATCTCGTTCGCCCAGGGGCTCCAGATCAAGGACCAGTGGCGCGAGGGCCAGATGATCTTCGCGCGCATGATCTGGGTAACCATGTATCCGCAGTTCCTGAACCCGACCCCGGCTCAGGTGGCGGATGTGCGCTTCCGGCGCGCGCTCATTCAGGCGGTCGACCGCCAGGACATCGTCGACACGATGCAGGCAGGCGTCGGCGGCGTCGCCCACCACTACATCGGACCCGACTGGGTGGAGTACAAGGAGATCGAGCCGTCGCTGGTGAAGTACGACTACGACCCGCGCAGCGCGACGCAGGCACTCGAGGGCATGGGCTTCGCCAAGGGCGGCGATGGCGCCTACCGGGATCCGGCCGGGCAGCGCTTCACGGTCGAGATCCGCACGACGCAGGTCGACATCAACTCGAAGTCGAGCTTCACCGTCGCGGACAACTGGCAGCGCTTCGGGATTCCGACCGAGGTCGCCATCGTGCCGCCGCAGCGGACCAACGAACGGGAGTATCGTTCGACCTTCCCGGGCTTCGAGCTGATTCGTCCGAATTCGACGATTACCTCGTTCGAGAGCCTGAGGGGCTCGGAGGCGCCCCTGCCGGAGACGAACTGGGCGGGCTCGAATCGATCGCGCTACCGCAATGCCGATCTCGATGGACTCATTGAGCGCTATTTCGTCACTATCCCGACGCAGGAGCGTACGCAGGCCCTCAAGGAGATCGTCCACCACATGACCGACCAGCTCGTGGTCATGGGCATCGTCTATGACCCACCCCTGCGCCTCGTCGCGAATCGAACCCGCAACATTCCCGCTGGCGTGCCGTGGAACGCGCACGAGTGGGACGTCGCGCGCTAAAGGAGGATCCGCTTGCTCTCCAAGGAAGAAAACGAGCTCCTGACCCGAACGGGCCCGGGCACGCCGATGGGCACGTTGATGCGCCGCTTCTGGATGCCGGCGTTGCTCGCATCAGAGCTGCCAGAGCCAGACGGCGCGCCGATCCGAACCCGATTGCTCGGCGAGGATCTGATCGCCTTCCGCGATTGCGATGGCCAGATCGGGCTGCTCGGCGCAAACTGCCCACACCGCGGCGCCAGCCTCTTCTTCGGTCGCAACGAGGAGCACGGCCTGCGCTGCGTCTACCACGGCTGGAAGTACGACCGAAGCGGCCAGTGCGTCGATATGCCGAGCGAGCCACCCGAGAGCGCGTTCAAGGAGCGAATCCGCGCGAGGGCGTATCCCTGCGTCGAACGTGGTGGTGTCGTCTGGACGTACATGGGCGTGCCCGAGCAGCAGCCAGGCGTGCCGGAGCTCGAATGGTGTAGTGTCCCGGAGAAGCAGCGATTCCACTCCAAGCGCTGGCAGGAGTGCAACTGGCTCCAGGCGATGGAGGGCGGCATCGACTCAAGCCACATTTCGTTCCTGCACGGCGGCCGGCCTCCGGCAACTGCTGGCAATGCAAACGGCAATGGCAGTAGCAGCGGCAACCGAAGCGACTCACCTGGGTACGCCATCCGGCTGCGGGACACCTCGCCGCGGTTCGAGATCTCGGACACCGACTACGGCATGCTGATCGGCGCCCGCCGGAACGGCCAGAACGACACCTACTACTGGCGGATCACCCAATGGCTCTTCCCCTGGTACACGATGATCCCGCCATTCGGCGACGTTGGCATCGGGGGCCATGCCTGGGTGCCGATGGATGACGAGAACGTCTGGGCCTGGAGCTTCACCTGGCATCCGGTGCGCCCGTTCCCCGACGACCAGCTCGAGTCAATGGCGACGGGCGGCGGCATCCATTGCGTCGTTGCGCCGACGACCTTCCGGCCGCTGGCGAATCGCGACAACGATTATCTGCTCGATCGCGACAGGCAGCGCGGCGAGAACTTCACCGGCATCCAGGGCATCGGCACTCAGGATTGCGCGGTCCAGGAGAGCATGGGCCGGATCTACGACCGAACGGGGGAGCGGCTCGGCACGAGCGACGCGGCGATCATCGCCGCCCGGCGGCGGCTGCTGGACGCGCTCCGGGCTCACGAACGAGGCGAGGATCCGCCTGGCCTCGACCCCGAGAGCTTCCGGGTGCGCTCATACTCGACGATCCTCCCGCGCGACGTTCCCTGGGTCGAAGGCGGGCGCGAGGGCCTGATCGCCCGCCCCGACAAATTCGTCGTGTCGGTCTGACGAAGTTGGTGCATGCAGCGCTCCCCCCTACCCCATCCTCGGGGGGAGGGAACAGCAGGTCTCGGCATGCATCCGTCCCGGCGCATTGCTGGCACGAGCGACGCGGCCGCGGTCGGATGCTGAGCATCGCGTGCCTATTCCTTGCGCTAGCCATGACCGGCTGCGCGACGTCGCGATCGGGGCCTGCCCCGGGGGCGGGAGGCCAGATCGGCTCCACCTCCAGCGACGGCGCGGCGCGATTCAAGCGCATTACCGCGGCGGTGCGCGCCGATCTGCCTACCGTCAGCAAGACCCTGAACACGATCATCCCGGGCGCGACGGCGCTCGATCGGCTGGTATCCGCTGGCCTGACGACTGCCGACGACCAGGGCGTGCAGCATCCACAGCTCGCGGAGGCGACGCCCAGCCTGGAGAACGGGCTCTGGAAAGTCTTTCCGGACGGCCATATGGAGCTGACCTGGAAGCTGAAGCCCGGCGTCCAGTGGCACGACGGCACGGCCGTCACGACGGATGACCTGCTCTTCTCGGTCCGGGTCGGGCAGGATCGCGACCTCCTGCTCTTCAACCACCCGGGGTTCGCGGCCGTCGATCACGTGGAGGCGGTGGACCCCGCTACGGTCCTCGTCTACTGGAAGCAGCCGTTCATCGACGCGGACGCGATGTTCGGCCATCTCGCCAACGACGACTTTGCGCTTCCGTTGCCACGGCATCTCCTCGAGAGGGTCTATCTCGAGGACAAGTCGACATTCACCGAGCATCCCTACTGGAGCAACGAGTTCGTCGGCACCGGTCCGTTTCGGGTGCGGGAATGGACGAAGGGAAGCTCGGTTACGCTCGCGGCGAACGAGCGCTACGTGCTCGGCCGGCCGAAGGTCGACGAGATCGAGATCAAATTCATCCCGGACGGCAACACGCTCATGGCGAACCTGCTGGCCGGAGCAGTGGACGTAACGATCGGCGAGCGCAACTTCTCCTTGGACGAAGCGACGCAGATCCAATGGCCTGACGGCGCGTGGGTTCCCGGCGACCGCAGCCCAATCGTCGCCTTTCCGCAGCTCTTGAACCCGACGCCGGCAGTCAACACGAACGTGCTGTTCAGGCGAGCGTTGGTCCACGCCGTCGATCGGCAGGAGATGGCGAACATCTTCCAGCCGGGATTGGCGCTGGTCGCGCATCCCTACATCAGTCCCGACCTGCGCGAGTACAAAGAGGTCGAGAGCGCGGCGGTTCGCTACGACTACGACACGCGCCGGACCGCCCAGATCCTTGAGGGCCTGGGCTACACGCGGGGTGCGGACGGCACCTTCGTGGACGCGAGTGGCGCCAAGCTCGCCGTCGAGATCCGCTCGACGACGTTGAGCGAAAACAACAAGTCGATGCTTTCGGTGGCAGATTATTGGACGCGGGCCGGCATTGTCGCCGAGCCCCACACTATCCCTCTGGCGCGCTCCCAGGAGTCCGAGTACCGGGCAAACTTCCCTGGCTGGGAGCTGATCCGGCAGCCGAAGCTGGAAGTGATCACGCGGATTCACAGCTCCCGGGCGCGGCTGCCCGCCAACAACTACCGGACGATCGGCGGCTTCAACTACCCCCGCTACATGAACCCCGAATATGACGCCATGATCGACCGCTTCTACTCGAGCGTGCCGTGGGGCGACCGGATGGACGCGCTGCGCGAGATCGTTCGCCACGCCAGCGATCAGGTGATCGTGATGGGCACCTTCTACAGCACCGAGGCCAACATGCGATCGAACCGCCTCGAGGGCGTGCTCCCCACCCGCGCCTGGGCTGCCCACGAGTGGAATGTGAAGGGATAGCGCCACGCGAATCCGGCTCCGGCTCCTGGTTTTGCTCCTTCTCACCTGCGTGGGCTGTGCGCAGCCGACGAGCCGTGCCAAACCAACCGGCCGGGCTTGGACGGGAGACACGTTCTCCCACCAGGGCACGGCATGGACCTACGCGGACATCTCGTGCCGGCCGACCCCCATCCAGCAACCACATCCGCCGATCTACTACGGTGCAACGTCGCCGGAGAACCCGGGGATGGTGGCGCGGCGCGGCTGGAACCTCGCGTTGTCCCGCCAACCCATGGAGAACTCCGCCCGCGCCGCCGCGCTCTACCGGGCAGAACGGCAGGCCGTTGGTAACCCGCCAGGTGGGGGGAACGTGCTGCTCGTGCGCGACATCTACGTGGCGGACACCGACGAACAGGCCTGGGCTGAGGCTGGACCGCAGATCACGCGCTTCTGGCAGCTTGGCGCAGAAAACCTCTGGCGCGACGAGACGCTCGGCTGGGACGATCTGCCGCGCTTCACCTCGCGCTTCGCCTATTTCCCTGGGGGGCTGACCGCCCAGAAGGCCGACGAGTGGGGCGTCTCGCTCATCGGTAGTCCCGAGACAGTCATGCAACGCGCTGGCACCATCGTCGATCGCGTTCAGCCCGACTGCCTTGTCGGAATGTTCCAGTATGGCGGCCTGACGCACACCCAGGTCACGCACTCGCTCGAGCTCTTCGCCACCCACGTCATCCCCGCGCTGACCGCTCAGCCGGCTCGAAGCAGTTCATCCAGTTAGCCTGATTCTCGGAGGGGTAAGCCGTGCCTGTACCACGCGATCGGATGGTCCCGCTGTTGAACACGATGCTCATGATGCGCCGCACTGAGGAAGCTGTCATTGATCTTGGTGACGAGTTCCCTGGAAATTTCCATGTCTACATCGGCCAGGAGGGAACGGGCGCATGCGTCATCTCGCAGCTCCGACCCGACGACCCGGTCTACACGACGCACCGGGGCCATGCCCACAACGTGGCGCGCGGCATGCCGCCGGAGCAGGTCCTGGCGGAGATTCTCGGGAGGACGACCGGCCCCTCCGGCGGCAAGGGTGGCACCTTCCACGTGATGTCCGAGCAGTTCAAGACCAACGCCAGTGCGATCGTCGGTGGCAGCACGATCCTCGCGACAGGCGCGGCGATGGCAGCACAGGTCCTCAACGATGGCCGGATCGCGGTCGCGTTCCTCGGCGATCGCACGCTGAATGAAGGCGCGCCATACGAGTCATTCAACCTGGCCTCGCTCTGGAGCCTGCCGGTCCTCTATGTCTGCGAGAACAACGTGGCAGGCAGCGAAGGTGGCCCGCGGGCCTCGAACCTCACCGTAAAGGCACTGACCGACATCACCAAGACGTTCGGCATCGCGTCCGAGGCGGTCGATGCTACCGATCCCATCGCGCTGCACGATGCTGTCGTGCGGGCAGTGGATACAGTGCGAAACGAGCGCCGACCGTTCTTCCTCGAGACTCGCACCCCGCGCTGGCCCGGCAACGTGGGCCAGGACCCGACGTTGTCGGTGACCGGGCCCACGGATCTCTCGATGGCGTGGAACCCGCCGAAAGATGATCGGAACGAGGCGTGGCACCGCGCCGATCCGGTTCTGAACATGACGCGGGCGGTGTTGCTCGAGGAAGTCGCTGACCAACAGGCGATTCTTCAGATGGACGCCGAGGTCGCGGAGATCATCACCCGCGCCAAAGCGGGCGCGCGGGCGGCGCCATTCCCGGCCGGCGAGGCGGCCTTCGTCGATGCACTCGCGGGAGGTGACCTATGGCCACGATGACCTTTATCGAGGCGCGCAACCGGGCCGTGACTGAGACGCTCAGCGAGGACGCACGCAGCATGCTCATCGGCGGCATGGCCGGGCCCGGCATGCCCGAGGGTGGCTATGCTCAGGTCTTTGGCAAGGATCGGGTCCGCAACCCTCCGGTGTCCGAGGAGGCTTACGCCGCCGCCGCGGTCGGCGCGGCCCTCTCCGGGCTGCGGCCGATCGTGAGCTTTTCAACGGGCAGCTTCATGTTCAATGCCTGGGAGCCAGTCGTCAACGAGGCGGCGCTCATGCGATACATGTCCGGCGGCTCAATGTCCGTGCCGATCACGTTTCATTTCTACGTCGGCCTGCGGCCCGGCGCCGCGGCCCAGCACTCCCAGATGCCACAGGCGATGCTTTGCAACGCACCGGGCCTCGTCGTCGTCGCACCGGGCACGGCGAGCGCGGCGTACGACCTGATGCGAACCGCGACGTCGAGCGATGACCCGGTCGTCTACGTCGATTGCCTGAAACTTCATGCCGAGGAGAGCGACGTTAGCCTCGGGGCCCCGATCAAGCCGGCGCGCGCCGAGGTGGTGCGTTCGGGCACGGACGTCACGGTCGTGGCCGTTTCCGCGCAGGTCCCGCGAGCACTGCGGGTCGCCGAACGGCTCGCCGCGGAAGGTATCTCAGTGGAAGTAGTAGATGCGCGCGTCATCTCGCCGCTCGACCGCGACGGAATCCTCGCCAGCGTCGCTCGCACCGGGCGCCTCGTCGCGACGGACGAGGGGCAGCTCACCTGCGGCGTCGCCTCGGAGATCGTGGCGACCGTCTCCGAATACGGTTTCGACCTGCTGAAGGCCACCCCGCGGCGGGTTGCCGTCCTTGACGTACCAGCACCGATGAGCCCAACGCTGGACGCGGCGATCGCACCCAGTGAAGAGCGCATTGAGGCTGCCATCCGCGCCACGCTGGGCTGAGCCCGATGTCCGCCGCGAACGTCCGCGTCATTTCGGTCGGGCTCGTTCTTCTGCTGATGGCCTGTTCACCAGCCGTGCCGGCCGAGCCCCGGACTGGGGGCGGCCCCGAGGGCGGCGCTCGGCCAGCGATCTCCGCGGTTCAGCGAACTCTGGTGTTGATCGGCGGACGCGCGCCGGAGAGCCTCTCCGCCAAGCCGATCCGGCAGGGCAGCGGCGCCGGCAATCCGCGGGCCACCTACCGCGCGTTCAACGCGAGCCTCGCGATCAACGACGAGCGCGACATCCCGCTTCCGTACCTCGCCGAGGCGCTCCCGCAGCTCAATACCGACGCGTGGCGCGTGAGCCCTGACGGCCGGATGGAGACGACCTACCGGCTGCGGCCCGATCTCACCTGGCACGATGGGCTGCCACTGACTGCCGACGATTTCGTGTTTGCCCACCGGGTCTACGCCACACCGGAGCTGGGCCTGGCCTCATTGCCGCCTCTCAACTACATGGAGGAAGTCGTGGCGGCTGACCCGCGCACTGTGGTCATCCGCTGGCACCAGCCGTACGCCCAGGCAAACGGACTCGTGATGGCGGACTTCCTGCCGTTGCCGCGCCACGTGCTCGAAGTCCAGTTCAATCAGCTGCCACCGGAAAGCTTCGCTGCACTGCCATTCTGGATCTCGGATTACATCGGGCTCGGTCCCTATAAGGTCACTCGCTCCGAGCTCGGAACCTCCGCGGATGGAACTGCCTTCAACGGACATGCGCTGGGGAGGGCGAAGATCGACCAGATCCGCTTCCTCTACATGCCCGACGCAAACACGGCGCTCGCAAACCTGCTTTCAGGTGGCGCCCACGTCGCGACGGACAATTCAATCGACCTCCAGCAGGCCTCGGTGCTCGACCGGGAATGGGGGCGCGATGGCGGCACCGTGATCCGCAATCCCATCGGCGTCCGCCACGGCAACATCCAGCTCAGGCAGGAGTTCTCCACCCCACGCACGCTGCTCGACGTCCGCGTGCGGCGAGGGCTCGCACATGCGACCGACCGCCAGGCGCTGGCCGACGCCCTCACCGAGGGCGGCGCGATCGCCGACACCCTGGTCCTCCCGCAGGTTGAATACTTCAGTGCGTTGGACCGTGCGATCAGCAAGTATCCGTACGACCCCCGCCGCACCGAGCAGCTTTTCAACGACGTCGCTTACACGAAGGGGAGTGATGGCTTCTTCGCCAGCCCAACGGATGGCCGTTTCGCCATGGAGGTGACGGTCGCCGCGGGCGCGCGCAACGAGCCGGAGGTCCAGATCCTCGCGGATAGCTATCGCCGCGTGGGAATCGATTCGAGCATCCGGATCGTCCCGCGACCCCAGGTGACGGAGCCGTACATCTTCGCGAACTTCCCAGGCGTTTTGATTGGAAGCCACAACGCGGCGACGATCCCGCCGCTCCCGCGATTCCGGATCTCGGAGATCGCCACGGCCGAGACGCGCGGCCGCGGCTCGAACTACTCGGGATGGCAGAGCGCCGAGGCGGAGCGGCTGATCAACGCCTACGAGACGGCGCTCGATCGCGGTGAGCGCAACCAACGCGTGGTCGAGCTGCTGAAGCTCGTCAGCGAAGAGGTGCCAATCTACTCGCTCTACTACAACCTGGAGTTCTTCGCGCACGCCGGGGGCCTGCGCGGTCCCGCAATCAGCGTTTCGGCGGATGGCTCAGCCTGGAACATGCACGAGTGGGTCTGGGAGCGCTAGGACGCGTGGTCCGCGCAAGCAATGGGTGCGCCTAGCGCCCCCGAATACGCCAATCGAAGGAGCCGAATCAGCCCGGGCCGCGCTTCGGCCGCCACCCGTTCGTCGAGAGTCTCGTTCAACTCGCGCCCCCGCTCACTGTACTGCCAGCCCAAGAAGTGCGCCAATTCAGCGATTTCTTTGTGCAAACCTTCCAAAAAATGCCCCCCGACGAACTTCTGGCTTGATCGGACCCGCCCTCGCGCCTTATGCTCTGATCCCGGGAAGGCCGATGAGTTTTTTGTATTCGATTGGTGGAGAAAAGGAGAGGGGCGGCAGTGCCAGAAAAGTACGACTTCTACAAGGCTGAGTACATTTGGGTGGACGGGACCAAGCCAACGGCCAAGCTGCGGTCAAAGGGCAAGGTGGTGCCGAAGGGGCAGGAACCGCCGATCTGGGCCTTCGACGGCTCGAGCACGCAGCAGGCGACCGGCGACCGGTCGGACTGCGTATTGAAGCCAGTTTTTGTCTGTGACGACCCGCTCCGCGGTGAGCCGCACAAGCTGGTTATGTGCGAGGTGTTCCTGGTGGATGGCCAGCCTCACGAGTCCAATACACGTGCGGCATGCCGTGAGGTTGCCGAGAAGTACGCCAAGCACGATACGTGGTTCGGGCTCGAGCAAGAGTACACGTTCTTCGACGGCATCAAGCCGCTGGGTTGGCCGGATAACGGGTTCCCAGCTCCGCAGGGTGGCTATTACTGCGGCGTGGGCGCGGACGAGGTGTTCGGCCGGCCGGTGGTGGAAGCCCACCTCGAGAATTGTCTCCGGGCCGGACTCAAGATCTCCGGGATCAATGCGGAGGTCATGCCAGGACAATGGGAGTTCCAGGTTGGCCCGGTGGCGGCGCCAGAAGTCGGCGACCAGCTCTGGATCGCGCGCTGGCTGCTATACCGGACCGCCGAAGATTTCCCGACCGATTCCGGTAATGCCGTGTCCGCCCGCCTCGATCCGAAGCCGGTGAAGGGCGATTGGAACGGCGCGGGCTGCCACACCAACTTCTCGACCGTCGAGATGCGGAACAGCTACGACGCCTGCATCGCCGCGGCCGAGGCACTGAGCAAGCGCCACGAGCTGCACGTCAAGAACTACGGCGAGGGCATCGAAGAGCGCCTGACCGGTCAACATGAGACGGCTTCCATGCACGAGTTCAGCTACGGCGTGTCCCACCGCGGCGCCTCCGTCCGCATTCCGTGGCAGGTCGCCATCGACAAGAAGGGCTACATCGAGGACCGCCGCCCGAACGCCAATATGGATCCCTACGTCGTATCGCGTCTCATCATCGAGACCGTTTGCGGCACCGCGGACGGCAACCTCAAGGCGTAACGCATTCGCCAAGACTGACTTCAAGAAAGCGGCCGAGGGGGTATCCCTCGGCCGCTTCTGCATGCTGCTCTGACTTGGCCTCTAGACTACTGACCTGGCGCGTTGTACCGTTGCACCGCTGGGCAGGAGGGCAAACATGGCCAGGGACCGACGGGCCGGACTCCTCATCGCGCTCATGCTCGTTGCGCTGAGTTGCGCGCCGCCGTCTCGGCCCGCGCCAGCATCCGGCGGTGGGCAATCATCCGCAGCCGCTCCGGCACCGGCGTCGGCACCGAAATGGATCACGGCGGCGTTCCTCAGCGATCCGCCGACGCTGATGAATCGCGTCAACTCCGCCGTTGCCGGCGGCCGCACCTCCGCGGGCATCACCGAGCTCGCCGACATCGTCAACTCCAGCATGACCGTCGTCGTCGGGCGTGGCGCCGTCGAGCCGCGCCTCGCAGAGGCCGTGCCCACGATCGAAAACGGACTCTGGCGGGTGCTGCCGGACGGGCGCACGGAGACGACCTACCGAATCAAGACTGGCGCGCAGTGGCATGACGGGACCCCACTCACTGCCGCGGACCTCGTCTTCACCGCGCAGGTGGCGCAAGATCGCGAACTGCCCTTCGTCCGGGTCCTCGCCTATGACTTGATCGACGCGATCGAGGTCGTCGATATGCGAACCGCGCTGGTGAAGTGGAAGCGCCCCTTCATCGAGGCCGACCTGCTCTTCGCTGGTCCGGAGCTGATACCCAGACACATCCTGGAACGGCCTTACCTGGAGGACGCCGCGAACTTCGCCCACCTTCCGTACTGGAGCACCGAGTACGTCGGTCTGGGGCCGTTCAAGCTGCGCGAGTTCGCGCGCAGCAGCCACCTCGTCATGGAGGCCAACGATGGGTACATCCTCGGCCGGCCCAAACTCGACGGCATCGAGATCAGGTTCATTCCGGATTCCAACACCCTATCAGCCAACATCCTCGCCGACGCCGTGCAGCTAACGATCGGGCAGAACTTCTCACTCGAGACCGGGCTGACCGTCGCCGAGCAGTGGCGGGGCGGGCGAATGGAGGTCTCTGCCGCCTCGGCTGGCAATCCGATGCACATCTTCCCGCAGTTCATCAATCCCAGCCCGGCCGTGATCGGCGACCTGCGTTTCCGCCGAGCGCTCTATCATGCCATCGACCGCCAGGAGATCGTCGACTCCACGATGGCCGGCAAGGCGGTCCTCGCCGATGCGATCCTCTGGGACCCGAACGATCGCGAGTGGCCGGGGATCGAGCAGGGTATCGTGCGCTACCCGTTCGACCCACGCCGAGCGACTCAGCTCATCGACGAGCTGGGCTATCCGAGAGGGGCAGACGGCTTTTACCGCGATCCAGCCACCGGCCAACGCCTGACGGTCGAACTTCGCACGCTCGTCTCATTCGACACTGGGGTGAAGATCATCTTCCCGATCGCCGACTACTGGCAGCGCACCGGGGTGGCGGTCGAGACGCTCGTCGTGCCAGTGCAGCGTCAGTCCGACCGTGAGTATCGAGCGGCGCGGCCGGGGTTTGACCTCGCTCGCTCGCCGCGCGATCTGACCCGGCATCACGGCGACGAGATCGCGCTTCCGGAGAACCGCTTCACGGGCGCGAATCGGGCCCGCTACGGAAATCCCGAGTTCGACGCGCTGATCGACCGCTACTACGTGACAATTCCCTGGACTGAGCGCATGATGGTGTTGAGTCAGGTCGTGCGCCACATGACGGACCAAGTGACGGTCATGGGCATCTTTTTCGATGTGACTCCCGCCATGGCGACAAATCGCCTGGTCAACATCAAGGCGGGACGTATGGGCACCGATCCGATCAACGCCCACGAGTGGGACCTGAGAGCGTAACAGCCACCGCGCATAGAGGAGGAGACCATGCCGTCGATCCGCCACGTTGCCATCATGTGTGAGAACCCGTCGATCCAGGCCGAGTTCTACAAGGAAGTGTTCGAGCTGAAGGAAGTCTGGCGGCACGGGCCGGCCGTCTACATGACGGACGGGGTCTTCAGCCTCGTCCTGCTCAAGGCCCGCGAAGGCGTGAAGCCGGGCGTCAACCACTTTGGGTTCCTCGTCGAGGATATGGACGAGATCAAACGCCGCCTCGAGCAGGCCGACATGCCCCCGCCGTACGAGAAGCCGAATGACGGCCGCTACGCCGAGCTGGGCGCGATCGACCCCGAGGGCAACCGCTTCGATCTGTCCGTGGCTGGCTGGGAAACCGAGCGATCCAAGCCCGACGCGTAAGGATCTCCGCCCACCGAAAATCCGCATAGCAAACGAACGAAGCCGGGAGCGCAACGAGCTCTCGGCTTCGTTCGTCATCTGGCGGTTCAGGCCTACGCCGAGGGATGCGACCAAGCGACCACGCCCTCACCCGGGTGAGGGCGTCTCCCAATGCGCGCTTCTCATTTCTGCCGGCAGCGCAAACAGTGAGCAGCAGGGCGGCCAAGAAGCCGGAAACCTCCACCGATTAGTCACCGCGATGTCCGAGCGACTTGACTTTTGTCGCCACCGGCATACGATCGCTCTGACAGCTCGCAGGGGCACCGGTCCGGCCGGCAGCAGGAGGCGGAAGCATGAAGCAGCTAACCCGGGGAGCATTCATCTGGCTCGTCATTGCAATGGCACTGGCGGCGTGCGCGCCGGCTCCGACCGCCGGCAACCCTGGCAAGAATGACGTGGCTGCCGCAATCCCGGCTGCGACCAAGCGAATCACAACTGCGCTCCGCAGCGTGCCAGCCTCGCTGGTGCAGCAGCGGACCCCGCGGGCGCCGACCGTCCATGGCCTGGACGGCATCGAGAAGCTGACCCACGCGGGCCTGACCTGCGTCAAGGAGGACGGGACGCGGGCGCCCCAGCTTGCCGAGGCGGTGCCTTCCCTCAACAACGGGCTCTGGAAACTCCTGCCCGACGGCCGCATGGAAACGACCTGGAAGATCAAGCCGGCCGCCCGCTGGCAGGATGGCACGCCCGTCAGCGCCGACGATTTCCTCTTTACCTCCGCGGTGGAGCAGGACAAGGACATCGAGATCCCGCCCATTCCCCTCGCCGATCGCATACAGGTGCTGGCCGCGCTCGTCCACCACCAAACGGAAAACCTCGCGCCATTGCCCCTCTTCTACGGCGCCGAACCGACGCTGATCTCGAACCGCCTCGTGAACGTGCACGCCAAGGGCGACACATTTACGCAAGCGTGGAACGTCCAGGAGTGGGACCTCAAGAACTGAGGTCATCTCTCTTCCTTAGAATTGCGGTGGTCGTAACCATCCGTCCAGTCAGGGCGCAGGGGCTCCTTCTCGTGAAAGAGGTCATCAAGACGTGGTAGAGATCGATGCCGCCATCCTGAAAAATGACGCGGTACTGGCAGAGATTGTGGAACGCATCGTCAAGACCCTGCATCCCACCCGCATCTACCTCTTCGGCTCGCAGGCGCGCGGCGACGCCACGCAGGACAGCGACTACGACCTCATGGTGCTGGTCGATCACCCCAGGGCACCGATCCTTCGGCTCTCGCAAGAGGGGCACCGTGCCCTCTGGGGGCTTCCCGCCGCTGTCGACCTGGTCGTCTGGGACCTCGAGAAGTTCGACGCGCGGCTGCATCTGAGGGCCTCGCTGCCGTCCACGGTGGTTCGTGAGGGCAAGCTGCTCCATGCAGCATGACCCCGCGCGCGTTGCGGACGTTAGAGCCTAGCGCAACCGGGTTTCGCGCGATCTCCGGGCCGCGGAAAACGCGATAACGGCGGCCCCGTCACTCTATGACACCGTCGTATTCCACTGTCAGCAAGCCGCGGAGAAGGCCCCAAGGCCTACCTGACCTGGCATGACGTTGAGTTCCGGCGGACCCACGATCTGTCCGACATCGGCAGACAATGTGTTCAGATTGACCCAACCCTCGAGGACATTTGCCGCCGAGCCGACGATCTCACCGTTTTTGCGTGGCTCTTTCGCTATCCTGGAGACGAAGAGGAGCCTTCAGCCGAGGTGGCCGAAGGCGCACTCACGCTGGCTCACGAGATGCACGAGGCCGTGTTGGCCAGGATTCCCACTGATGCACACCCGTGACCTCACAGATCGACTGGCGAGTGTAGGCCGCTACCGCAACCCGAGGTCGATGCCCTGGTCGACCGCTTCCTGACGACGATCCCCCTCGCCGATCGCATGCAGGTGCTGGCCGCGCTCGTCCACCACCAAACGGAAAACCTCGCGCCATTGCCCCTCTTCTATGGCGCGGACCCGACCCTGATCTCGAACCGCCTCGTGAACGTGCACGCCAAGGGCGGCACGTTCACCCAGGGCGTGGAACGTGCAGGAGTGGGACCTCAAGAACGAGGGCGACGTTTGTAGGCCAAAGCCAGGCTGACCAGCACTACGCCGCGATGGTTGGATGCTTGCGATTCGTTGACGGCGTGTGACGCGACACTGCGTCTCGGCTCGCTACCGGACCGCTTGAAGGACTGCGCACCAAGCATCGGTACAATGGCAAGGTCAGCGCAGGTCGGCTTCGAAAGCCATTCTCACCTCCGCACGCGAGACCTAAAGCACGTCCTCCAATCCAAGACGACCGAGATTGGTCCCGTTGATGAGTAGCCCGCGAGAAATTGAGGTCCGCAGCGAGGAGCTCGCGACCCTGGATGCCCCCGCCGCCCAGCCCATCACTGCGCGGCTCGCTGGGGCTGGGTCTCTGCGTCAGGAGCTAGAAGCCCTACTCGCGGCTGCACCAATCGGGGCGTCAGCTGAGCAATATCATGATCTCCTGCTCAAGGAGAATGTTGCGGGGAAGCGTTCAGCTACCGCCCGAATGTGGGCATGGAAACGGCTCAAGCTGCGCTACGCTCTTGACCCCGATCTTGCTGAGCACCAGGCCTTCGTTGCTGGAATGCGGACCACCTCCGATCCTGCTGAACGTGGCTTGCTCTGCTTTCTGATGTTCGCGCGAACCGATCGACTCTTCCGCGAGGTTACGTTCGAATGTGTGAGCCCCCACCTACACGATGAAGGCACGATTGTGGAACCCACGACAGTCGAGGAGGCCGTTAGACAGCGCGCCGCGCAGGCAGGTCTTCGATGGTCAACCAACACTCTTGATAGGGTCCACGGTCATCTCCTGACGGCCTTGAAAGACTTCGGATTCTTACGCGGGGCGCGTTTGAAGCGAACTGTAGCGGTACGCCCGGGTTTGCAGGTTGTCTTGTTCGCGGCGCGACTCGCCCGCCTTCAGGGGCTCACGGATCGCCAGGCACTTGATTCGTGCTGGTTTCGCCTCCTCGGAATGACCACGGGGGCCGCCGCGGAAGCCCTCTACACTGCGCATCGAGCCGGCACGCTGACCTTTCGGATGCAGGCCGACGTCGTGGAACTGACGCTGCCACCAGTGGCCGTGCCGTGAGGCGGTCGATTGAGGAAGCTTTCGCTGACCTCCGACGCCACCTGCAGGGATGGAAACAGGAGGGCGCGAAGCCGGGCATCCGCGTGTTCGTCTATCCCCCTGAATGGGAGCCTCGTATGCTGGCACGGTTTCCATCGTTCGCCGAGGAGATCAGTTCGATCTTTGCGCTCGCGCTGGTTGATGTCGGGCAAGGCTTCCTGGAAGAAGTAGAGAGGCGCAAAGGATTCGAAGAACGAGAAGCTGTGGTGGAGGCACGCAGCACCGCCCAGCTTCTAGGCGACCTGGGTGAGCTTGGTCATCGTTACCACACGCGGCTCCTCGCCACACCGCTGGAGTCTCCTTACCTGGGCCGTCTACTCCTGAACACGGGCTCGCTCGGCACGTTCGTTTCCTATTCGGCCATTACCAATGCGCTGCATGGAGATGGGCCGTCGGCAAATGTCGCAACCCCGACTGTCCTGGCCTTCCCTGGTGAGGGCGATGAGCGGCAGCTGAATCTGCTTGGTCTACGCGCGGACACCAACTACCGGGTTCCTCGAATCTAAGGCAGCCTCATAATCGACGTTGGAGGGGGAGCCGTGACCGCAGCAGCGAGCCCGGTGTTGGTCCGCGACACTATCGCGCGTGACCTCGCCGATGAACCGCAAAGTGTCATCCGGGTTTACCAGACTGACCATCTCCGCACCGATGTCAGCGAGTATGTCCTCACCGATCAACTGGCCCGAGATTTCAAAGACGTTTTGGAACCCATCATCGACTCAGCGAGACCGGCCGGCGGAGATACCGACAAGGTTGGGGTGTGGGTGTCCGGATTCTTCGGTTCGGGCAAGTCGCATTTCGCCAAGCTCGCAGGGCATCTCCTCGCGGATACAGATACCGGTGGAGGAGAAGGCGCGCGCGAGGTTTTTAGCCGCCACCTCCACGCCGATCGACAGTACGACCAGCGCCTGCGCGAGCTGTTTCAGGAAGCGCGAAACTATCGCCTCGTTTGCCACCTCGTTCCCTTCGATATCACGGCCCTTCATACCGGGGCCGCTGAGCGCAATGTGGGCCTGACGTTCCTGCGCGCCTTCTACGAATCGCTTGGACTCTCGAAAGTCATCGCCTTTGCTGAGAAGGAGTTGGAGCTCCAACAAGCCGGTAAATTCGACGAGTTCCAAGTCCTGTTCGAAGACAAGGCCGGTGCCCCCTGGAATGAAGAGAAAGACCTCGCGTCTTCCAGCGTCCTTGTCGCCGAATGCCTCGCCGAGCTGATGACAGATCGCTACCTCACGGTTGAGCTCGCCCACCATAGCCTCGAGCTCGCGATGGCCGAGGCAGAGGGTCATCTCAGCATCGATGGTGTCGCAGATCGCTTGCTCCGCTGGGTCGACTCGCTTGCAAAGCAATCGGGCGCCCCGCAGCCTCGCCTTCTTTTTGTTGCCGACGAGGTTGGCGCCTGGGCTGGGCGGAATCAAGAGCGCATCGAGCAGGTCCGCTCGCTGATTGAGACCCTCGGGACCAAAGGCCAGGGGCGAATCTGGATGATAGCTGCTTCGCAGGAGCGCCTGTCAGCCGTGGTTCAGAACGCTTCCATTGCCGACAGCCGTGCTTCGGACCAGCTCCTCCAACGCCTGGAAGCTCGCTTTCACCGGAACGTGCACCTTGAGTCAAGCGAGGTTGGCACCGTTATCGAAGACCGGATTCTTCGCAAGCTCCCGACCACACGAACGGTACTCGAAGCCTGTTGGACGAAGCACGAACCGCAGATTAGGGATGTTGCTGAGCCCCCAGGCCTGGAGCTGGGCGCCAACTACCCACGAGCGGATCGGGAGCCCTTCGTCAGGGATTACCCGTTTCTCCCGTACCAGCTCACGGCCGCCGCCGACATCTTTGGGGGGATGCGCGGTGTCCGCATCAGCTCAGGGGCGCGCTCAATGATCGGCGTTGCCTTTGATGCCCTCAAAGCGCTGGCTGATGAGCCTATCGGTGCGCTCGTGAGCTGGGATCAGATCTTCGATTCAGCCAATCGAGACAACGAGTTCGAAGACGAGCAGTATCTAGGAAGTCAGGGGCTCGAGTACATTCGCTCGGCGGACCGAGACGTGCCCGATACGCCCATCGACCGTCCCTCGGGATTACTCAAGATACTCTGGCTGGTCCAACAGACCTCGCGCATACCTTCCTCGCCCCGGAATCTCGCGCGGTTGCTGGTGGGCTCTGCCGATGCCGACGTCCTTCAGCTCGAACAAGATGTGCTGAAGACGTTAGAGGCTTTGGAAAAGCGGAACTTCGTCCGCCAGGATGTGAGCACGGGCCAGTGGAAGTTCCTCACGCCCGACCAGGTCACGGTAGAGCGGATCGTCCGCCGGATCGCTGAGGAGCTCAAGGCCAAAGAGGTCCGCGACGCGGTCTTCGACGCCTACTCCAGGCAGTTCCAGGGTCAGTTCAACGGAAGAATAATAGTCGGTAAGAGCAATACCGCCTTCGAGTATGGGCTCTACCTGGGCGGCACGGCGATAAAGAACGAGAAGGCACCTGTCAAGCTGAAAGTCAGCATCGTGGATCGGGCCGACCAGGCCACCAAGCTCGCCGAAGAAAGCGCAGCGTACCTCACAGTCCCCGAGGTCATGTGGGTGATACGTGCCGTCACCGGCATCGAGGACCGCCTGCGCCGCGCGATGGCGATCGAAAGGGTAGAGACGGATGAGGAGTATCGGCGCATCGCGACTGACCGCACCCGTGTCGAGGCCGTCCGACTTCAAGCCGAGGCAATCGAGTTGAGGTCAAATGCCACCCAGGAGGTCGTGAAAGCACTTCGCGGCGGAACCCTGCACTGGGGTGGCAACTCGTTCGTACTAGAGACGACCGATGCCGGCCCCTCGGAGACGGCCAAGGCGAAGGTCGACGACGCGCTTCGTGATCGGATCCTTACGAACTACTACCGCTTCACCGACGGGGATCGAGTCTTTATTGCGGCGAACACCGAAAAGCTTTTCACCGTACCGGCTAGCGAGCGTGCTGCGCTCGATCCCGCTCTGGGCCTGTTCAGCCAGGACGGGCACGTCAACGGAAACCATGTCTTGGTGGAAGAGCTCACGGCCTTCCTCAAGAGCAGCACCAAGAACACAGGTGACGACGTCGCCGATCATTTCGGTGGCGACGTCTATGGCTGGCCTGCGGACCTACTTCGCTACGTCGCCGCTGCGATGTTCATCGACGCCAAGCTGTCAGCCATCGACAAGGCTGGCAAGCGCTATGACGATCCGAAGGCACCTGGGGTCAGACCCCTGTTCGGCACCGCTGGGTTCAAAGGGATTCACCTTGAGGTGGAAGAGGACGCCCTTTCCCCGGAAGAATCGACTCGCGCTCGTCAGCTCCTCACCGATCTAAGCTTCTCTCCCACCGACGGTGGCGAGGTCGCGCTTAAGGAGGCCACCCTCCAGCTCACTGCCGGCCTGACCCAAAAGCTCATTCTGCTGGAAAAAGCTCGTCAAACCGAGCTGCCCGTCCCAACCAGCTATGAGACAATTCCTGTCATCCTCGAGACGATCGGGGCATCAGCCTCGCGGGTCAAAATCGTGCGTGCGCTGCTCGCAAACGCGGACCTGCTCCGGGACGCAGCGGTTGCCCTTGAGCGACTGCAATCGTTCGATGGCCAACACGGATTCGAACAATACCGGCGCTCTCGACAGCTCCTGGCCGCGGCCATCCAGGCAGGATTGGCGGAGGATTCAGGAGGAAGCCCGTCAATCACTTCCGCGCGCGACGAGATTGAGGCAATCGTGGCTCAGGCCCGCGTGCTCGACGAATGGGATGGCGCTTACAAGCAGTACCGCCTCGATATCCTTGACGCCTTCAAGGCGATCTACGTGCCCCTTCGCCAACACCTTCACGAGGGCGTCGATGCGGCTCGGACCAGAGTGACCCAGATGGCCGAGTATGTCGCTCTTTCTTTCGCCAATCGAGCGACGGTAAGGACCGAATACTTGGGGGAGGGGAAGCCCCTGCACGAAGTATCGCTTCCACAGCTCCAAAACGAAGAGCAGCTTCTCGCGGCGAACGGCGAGTTCACAATCGCGCACATGCGGTCGTCGCTTGCGGCCATCGACGGGCAGGTGGGTGGAGCGCAGGCCAGGGTCATCGAGCTGCTCAACAAGCAGCAGATTGAAGAGGGAAAGGCGTCCCGGCTCGTTTCCTGGCCGGCGGCTGAAACATTTCGAGGCAAACGCTTTGACTCAGAGGCCGACGTTGACGCTGCTTTCGACCCGGAGAGAGATCGGTTGAAGGCCCTCGTCCGCGAAGGAAAGACCATCCAGGCGGTTTAGGAGGTCCCGATGGCGAGGCCGTCAACTCAGCAAGGCACTTGGGTCATCGAGCCGTCCGTACGACGAATCCTGGCGCGGACCGTGCTCGAGCTGCGAACTGCTCTTAAAGATGACTTCACCAGGCAGCTTTACGCCATCGGAATCCACGAAGAAGGCTCTCACGCGCTCCCAGCCGGCCGCACGCTTTCCGATTACGAAGAGCACCTCCACAAGATCGCTATCGCCGTCATCGGCCGCGAGGTGGAGGGTGGATCGACAGAGGCTCAGGCATTTGAGACCTATGTCCGCGATTCGGCCTACACGTTCCTCAACCGGATGGTGGGCCTGCGCTGCCTCGAAGAACGGCGGCTGCTGTTTGTGGATGGACAGACGGAAACGGTAGTCAAGACGGATCCGGCTCGCAATGCTTCGTCTCTCTATTGGCGAGTGCGGAACGAGATGGGACCGCAAGCTCAACCCCGCGAAGTCTGGAGGGAGTCGTTGCGGCGGGCTGGTGCCGCAACCTCGGAGCGCGTCAAGGTCTTGTTCGACCCTGACTCAGAATATGCGGCCCTCTTGCCGTTGCAGCCAGCGCTGCAGCGGGTCGTTGAGGCCCTCAATTCGGCCGCCATCCCTTCAGGTGTTTACGCCGAAGATGAGTTCCTCGGGTGGATCTACCAGTACTACAACGCCAGCGAGAAGGATGCCACTTATGCCCGTCTTGCCAAGGGCAAGAAGCTCGAGCAGCCTAGCGAGTTGATCGCGGCGACCTGCCTCTACACCGAGCGGTACATGGTGGACTACCTCCTCCAGAACACGCTCGGGACGCTATGGGTTGAGATGCACCCCGCTAGTGGGCTTCCCGATCGTTGGCCCTATTTCGTGCGCCCGCCAGAAGGACAGGCCTCAGTGCGTCCCGTTCGACCGCTTCGTGAAATCACAGTCCTGGACCCAGCTTGCGGCAGCGGCCACTTCCTGGTCCGGGCGTTTGATCTGCTGGTCCAGATGTACCGAGAAGAAGGACTCGAACCCGAGAACGAAATCCCCCATCTCATCATCGAGCGGAATCTCCATGGGATCGACATCGATCTCCGCGCCGTACAGATCGCTGCGCTCGGTCTCTTTCTGAAAGCCTGCGCTCTGGCTGGCCCATCTTTCCAGCCCCGTCGCCTCAACCTGGTCGCCGCCGACGCCTTGCTCCCTGGGGATGAGCCTACCGCCGAGTACATGGCGAAGTTGAACGCCGATCCGCTGGCCACTGCCGTGGTCAAGGGGATCTGGCTAGGACTCAGGAACGTGAGAGAGATCGGCTCCCTTCTTCACCCGGAACGAGCCCTGGAGGAAGTGATTCGCCGTCAGCGGCAATCCGACCCGCTACATTTGCGAGACGACGTTTACTGGGAGCAATGGAAAACCGAGCTGCTTCAAGGCTTAGGAGCAGAATTCGAGCGCCAAGCCCGGAGCGAGGATCTTGGTCAGCGTCTGTTCGGTAAGGAAGCGGCAAAAGGGATCGGCCTAGTCGAAGCGCTCGGACGGAAACACGACGTGGTCGTCACGAATCCGCCGTACGCGGGGGCCAAAAATCTCAATAGCCGTGTGAAAGGCTTTATCGAACGCGAATATAAGGATGGGAAGCACGACCTCTACGCCACGTTCATCGAACGTTGCCAGAGCTTTTCTGGCCGCGGCGGCTGCGTGGGCATGGTAACACAGCAATCCTGGCTTTTTCTGCGATCGTTCGCGGCACTTCGCAAGGCAGTTCTCAAGCAAGGCACTGTGCTGACTTTGGGTCACCTAGGGCCACGCGCATTTGAGGAGATTAGCGGAGAAATTGTCAACACGGTGCTCATAACTGTGCATGTGGAGCCACACGCCCCGGATCATCAGATTGTCGCTTTGCGACTGGTCGGGGCTAGGTCTGCCGAGGAGAAGGAACTTCTCCTTCGCCGAACCGCTCAGCAAGGAAGCCGCTCAAGGTATTCCATAAAGCAGAGCAAGCTCGCGTCTCTTCCGATGACACCGTTTTGTTACTGGATTGGCGATCACCTCCTCGAAATAATGGCCGAGGGCCCTCACGCCCGCGATTTCGTGAGCATTCGCCAGGGGACGCAAACTGCGGACAACGACAGATTCGTCCGCTCCTTTTGGGAGGTGGAAGCGAACTCAAAACATCGTTGGTTCCCCTTCGCGAAGGGTGGCGGCTATCGCAAATGGGCAGGAAACGCAGATCTACTTGTTGATTGGGAAGACTCTGGAGCCCGGATAAAGTCCTACATTGCCGACAGGTATCCTTACCTCCACGGCAATTGGGGCATGGTTGTCAGGAACGAGCGCTTCTATGGCGATCCGGGCGCGACCTTCAGTCAAATGAGCGGAGGAAGCCTCGGAGTTCGAATGATGGAGAGCGGTTGGATCTTTAGTGCAAAGGGGCCAGCAGTGTTCCCGCTAGCAGAGCATGAGTTGGAATTCATCAGTGCGGTGGCAGTGCTCAACTCGCGTGTCGTGTCCTACGCCCTGCGAGGACTCAGCGGGTCGATGGATTTCACCGAAAGCTGTGTCCAAGCAGCCCCGTTCCCCCGGAATTTCCCTGCCAAGCTAGATCACTTGGTGGAACTTTATGTTCAGGCGAAGGGGCTCCTTACCGCTGCGATACCGACCGAGCGATCGTTTCATAGAGTTTGGTTCGAGCGGGTGCAGAAATTCCCGGGAGCCAAGAGCGCAAACGAATGGATTTCGATCAAAGAAGATACAGCGGCAGTATTACATTCGGTGGAGGGGCTACTAGAGGCAACCATTTTTGAAGCCTATGGCCTGGGTGACGGTGAGGCCTTGAACCGCCCCGGGTTTAGTAGAGACTCCTATCCTTGAGAGGAGGGAGTCATGGCGACATCGAAACGGTACCCACAGGAGCTTCGAGAGCGAGCGGTGCGGATGGTGTTCGAACACCGCAAGGAGTACGCCTCGGAGTG
>ORMF011178209.1_pt1 | contig 47815 bp, 38 predicted proteins | sample 1779871 | NCBI WGS metagenome assembly ORMF01 (sample SAMEA104232316, study PRJEB22302) | groundwater metagenome | biome: forest; feature: aquifer; material: groundwater | place: USA | collected 2011-08-07 | depth 5.4 m | reverse complement strand
TTCGAGCGCCGCGAGCCGCGCCTCGAGCGCCCGGGCGGGTGGCGGCCGGCCGGCGCCCGCGGACGAGTCCAGCTCTGAGCGAAGCCGCGCCACCTCAGCGCGCATCTCCGATGCGCGCTGCTCGAGCAGCCGAGCCATCCGCGCGTGGCGCCCCGCGCGGGTGCGGGCCCCGCCCGCGAGGTCCTCGAGACCCCGTTCCTCGGCGTAGGTTGCGCGCTGCACCCAGCGAGCCGCCTCCCGCTCCTCCACGAGCCCCTGCTGCCGCAACCGGTGCGCCGCGGCGATCGCGTCCACCAGCGCGTGTCGGAGCGCCGGAATGCGCTCATCCATACTGCGACACCTCGCTCAACGTGCGCTTCGCCGCCGCTTCGTCGCGGGCGGCGGACTCGCGGCTCGCCACCGCACGCGCGAGCGCGAGCAGCGCTCCCCGCGGATCCGGCGCCGCGGCAAGGACCAGCAGAGCCTCATAGACATCCGGGTCGGACCGTTGCTCTTCCGCCTTGGCGGCCAGCCACTCGCCGAGATCATCCCAGCTCATCTCAACGCGCGACGAAAGTCCTTCCTCGAATCCCGGCGGGTCGTCGACGAGGTAGCCGGGATGAATCCGGAAAAATTGAGCCAGCAGCTCCCGACTCTCGACGGTGAGGTGCCGGCGACCACCCCGCTCGATTTGAGAGAGATATGGCAGGCTGAGCGCGTCGCCCACTTCCGCCTGCATGAGCCGGACGAGCTCCGTCTTGCGAAGCGGTCGGTTCAAGCCGCGGAGCTGGCCCTCGAAGGCCCGCAGATGTTCAAGCTTTTCGCGAAGCAGCATCGCCACAACCAAATTTTGCAATTTGCAAATATTCTAGCGAGCGTGCTCCGCGGCGTCAAGGTCTGCCGTACGGGATAGACCGGCGTGTGATAATCTCGGTGCAAACGCAGCCATCGGTGGAGACTGCCCAGCGGCGGGCGAAGCGCCACTGGCGAGCGAGGGGTCGTTGGAGATTCCGGTCGGCGCCCAGGAAGAAGCGGTTTGGGAGGGCGACCTCCTTACCATCAATATGGGCCCCCAGCATCCGAGCACCCATGGCGTATTCCGCATGATCCTGACGCTGGACGGCGAGACGGTGGTCGCGTGCCGGCCCGTCATGGGCTACCTGCATCGCTCGGTTGAAAAACTGGCGGAATCCCGGACCTACCTCCAGGACATCATCTTCACTGATCGGCTGGACTACCTCGCTCCGATGACGACCAACCTGCCGTTCGCCATGGCGACCGAGCGGTTAGGGGGCCTCGCGGTGCCGGAGCGGGCAGAGTACCTCCGAGTCATCATGTGCGAGCTCCAACGATTCGCGAGTCATTGCGTCGCGATCGGCACCTTTGCGTCGGACGTTGGCGCCTTCTTCACGCCGATGATGTACACGTTCCGCGAGCGCGAGCGAATTCTGGACATCTACGACCAGGCTTGCGGCGCCCGCATGACCGTCAGCTACATCCGTTACGGCGGCGTTGCCCGCGACATTACGGATGAAGGCCTGCAGATGATCCGTGAGTTCGTCCCGGAGATGGACCGCAACATCGACGAGTTCGAGTCAATGATGACCAAGAACGAAATCTTCCGCGCGCGGACCGTCGGCATCGGGGTGCTGCCCGCGGACGAAGCGATCGCTCACAGCATCACCGGCCCGATGCTTCGCGCGGCCGGCGTGCCCTACGACGTGCGCCGGGCCGAGCCCTATTCGATCTACGATCGACTCGACTTCAACGTCCCGACGCGCCAGGGCGGTGACTGCTACGACCGCTACATGGTGCGAGTCGCGGAGATGCGCGAGACCAAGCGCATTCTCGAACAGGCGCTCCGCGATCTCCCCGCCGGCCCGACCGTGGGCAAAGTCCCCAAAGTCTTCCGCCCGGCGAAGGGCGAGGCGTACGCGCGCACCGAGAGCCCCAAGGGTGAGATCGGGTTCTACATCGTCAGTGACGGCAAGACCGAGCCCTATCGCTTTCACATCCGGGCTCCGAGCTTCATCAACCTGGGCGTATTGAGCAAGCTGGTCGTGGGCAACAAGGTAGCGGATGCCGTCGTCATCCTCGGAAGCATCGACATCGTGATGGGCGAGGTCGACCGGTGAGGTTTACACATGATCGGTAGCGGGATCGCGAAGGGGATGGCAACCACCCTCAAGCACTTCTTTGGCAAGAAATACACCATCCAGTACCCGGAGGAGCGTGCCCCCCTCCCCGTTGGCTTCCGCGGGCTGCCACGCTTGCTGTACGACGACGAGCCGACCAATTTCCGGTGCGTCGCCTGCCGCATCTGCGAGAACGCCTGCCCGGTTGACGTCATCCACATCGATACGCACCGCGGCGAAGACCGCAAGATGGTGCTGGACCGCTTCGACCTCGAAGCGGGCGGCTGCGTCTTTTGCGGGTTCTGCGTCGAGGCCTGCCCCTTCGAAGCGCTCACCATGATGCACGGCTTCGAGCTGGCGGCGTATGACCGCGAGCAGCTCCTGTGGACGAAGGAGATGCTGGCGATCAATGCCACGCCGCGCACGCTCGCCGATATGGAGCGCATCCACGGCCCAAAGGAAAAGGAAGAGAAAAAGGAGGCGCCGGCAACCGCGCCGGCAAAAAACCTGGGGGCGGCGGTTCCCGCCAATGCGGCCGGCGAGCCCTCGGCGGCGATCCCTGCCGCCACTCCGGAGTCTGCTGAGGTCACCGTCGCGGTGGAGGGGAATGGGCAGGAGTCGGAGCCTGACGCACCACCCGACGCGGCATCCGAGGCGCCAGGGCCCAGCCCCGCGGCCAGGGCTTAGACAAGATCGCAGACGCAATACGAGGGGGTCGGCGCATTTGCCGACCCCCTCGATTTTTTGCTCTAGCTTGTAACGTGCGACGTCATTGTCGCGGTGGGTCTAACCGTGCCGGTCCGCGGCTCCCCGTCAGAACCGGAAAGAGATCCTCAGGCCGCTTGCGGAAGCTCCGCCGGCTCGACGGCATGGGACGTATCCTCGCGCCCACGTCGCGTCTCAAGCTCCGACATCGCGAAGGCGCGGCCGCACATGAAGCAGGACGCGTAGCCCCGGTCTTCAATATCTTCGTGCAGGTCGCCGCCGCAAACGGGGCACGCTCGCAAAAACCACTTCACGGAAAGGGACCTCCTTCTTTCTCACACCCCCAAAAACCGAGGCGCCGACGACGTCATTGGCGTCGGTATATAGTTATACGCATCAGCAATTGTGCAGCCTTCTGATCACCGCCCGAATCCGGGAACAATCTCAGGATTGTTACATCCCCGACGTTTTGACCCAGGCGAGTGGCGTGTGCTATTTTGGTTGGCCGCATTTGCGCCCGGAGTCGTTGGCCCGCGCCTGCCGGGTAACCCCGTTTTCACTAGCTGAGCACAATCGGGTGGGAGTGCGCCAGGAGCGCCACGCCCCACGACAACGGCGAGGAGAGGATCAATGGCGATCTCAGTGAAGACTGACCGGGACATCAGGAGTCTCCGCTCCACAATTGCGTGGCTGCGCGCGACGGATCGGCTGCTGGAGACCGATGTGGAGGTCAATCCTGACCTCGAGATCACCGGTATCCAGAAGACGCTGGATGGCAGCCTGCCCATCCTTTTCAATAACGTCAAGAACTACCCTCACGCTCGGGCCATTACCAACCTCTTCGCCCACACCCCGACCATGAACGCCATGTTCGGGTGGGAGAACGACAAGGACCGCACGGCGAAGCTCGCCCATGCGCTGACCCATCCAAAAAAGGTTGAGGAAGTGTCCCAGGACCAGGCGCCCTGCCAGGAAGAGGTCATCACCGAGAACATCGACGTCAACAAGTTCATCATGGCAATTCGCCACACGCACCTCGAGTCCGAGCTCACGATCGGGTCCGGCAACAGCGTCGTCGTCGGTGAGCGCTTTCACGGCGGAACCCACATTGGCTACAACCGCATGAACTTCCGCTGGGGCAACGTCGGTACCTTTCAGGCGGCACCCGGCGGCCACATGTGGCAGGTTCAGACCGAGTACCTGAACGACTGCAAGTGCGGGCCGGGCAAGCCGACCTGCAGTGGCGGCATTCCATTTACGATGTGCTTTGGCCTCCCGCCGGCCTGCACGCTGCTGGCCGGGGGCGGCTTCGATTACGTCATTCTCCCGCGCGGTGCCGATGAGCTCGGAGCCGCCGGCGCGGTCCAGGGCTATCCGGTCCAAATCGTCAAGGCCCGGACGATCGACGGCTATGCGGTGGCGGAGTCCGAGTACGTGCTCGAGGGCACGCTGCATCCGCGCGATCGTCGTTTCGAGACCAAGGAATCAGAGGAGGCTATCGGGGAGGATGGCCGAAAGGGCGTTCAGGGCCGATACCACTTCCATCCTGAGTGGGCCGGCTATATGGGCAAGGCGTACCGCGCGACGACATTCCACGTCTCAGCCATTACCATGCGCAAGCGTGAGAGCAAGCCGGTGATATTCCCGCTTGGGGTGCACACCGCGGACGACGCGAACATCGACACCACGGTGCGCGAGGCCGCGATCTTCGAGCTGTGCGAGCGCCTCCAGCCGGGCATCATCCAGGATGTGCACATTCCCTATGCCATGACCGACTGGGGCGGGTGCATCATCCAGGTCAAGAAGCGCAACCAGATCGAAGAGGGCTGGCAGCGCAACTTCCTGGGCGCGATCCTCGCCTGCTCGCAGGGCATGCGGCTCGCCATCGCAGTCGATACCGACATCGACATGTACTCGATGGACGACATCATCTGGGCGCTCACGACGCGCGTGAACCCGCACACGGACATCCTCAACCCGATCCCGGGCGGCATCGGCCAGACCTTCCAGCCAGCCGAGCGCATGACCGCCGGCGGCAGAGAATGGACCGCATCGAACACCCGATTCGAGGGCGGGATGGGTATCGACGCGACGATGCCGTTCGGATTCGAGTCGGACTTCATGCGGCCGGTCTACCCCATCGATCGCGTCGACGTCGGCAAGTGGTTTGAGTCTGACGAGCTCGCCCGCGCAAAATCTCTCATGGAAGGTTGGGTATTGAGCCTGTCGCGTACCGGCCGCTAATGGCCGATACGTCGGGCCGCGATCGCTTACCTTTTGCCCAACCGAGTCCAAACCCACCCCTGGCCGGGGTGCGGATCATCGACGCAGGCACCATGGTGTCAGCGCCGTTCGCAGCGGTCCTGCTGGGGGACTTCGGTGCGGACGTCATCAAGATCGAGCAGCCGGGCGTCGGCGACGGCGTGCGTAAGCTCGCGCCGTTCAAATTCGTCGATGACGATCCGAAAAAGACCATCCCCCTCTGGTGGAAGAACAGCGCGCGAAACAAACGCGCCATCACGCTCAACCTCAAGAAGGGCGGAGACGTCTTCAAGGATCTGGCCGCCACCGCTGATGTCGTGATCGAGAACTATCGTCCTGGCACCTTGACCGAATGGGGCATCGGCTACGAGGAGCTCCGCAAGGTAAATCCACGGATCATCATGCTCAGCATCTCGGGCTACGGCCAAACCGGCCCCCTGAACCGCCGGGCCGGTTTCGGCCGAGTCGCGGAGGCGGTGGGCGGCTTGACGAACCTCATCGGGGAACCCGAGCCCGGGCCCCCGATGACGCCAGGCATTCCGCTCGGCGACCTCATCACCGGGCTCATGGGTGCGTGGGCGACGATGATGGCACTCTACAATCGCGACGCCAGGGGCGGGGAAGGCCAGGTCATCGACCTGGGTCTCTACGAATCCATCTTCCGCCTGCTCGAATTCGACCCCATCCAATACGACCATGCGCTGGACGATCCGGTGCGAAATGCGACCCGGATCCACATGCGCGAAGGCAACCAGCTCTCGTATGTGGCTCCCAGCAATATGTTCAAGACCAAGGACGGCTTCTGGATAACCCTGGCGGCGAGCAACCAGAACATCTTCCGCGCTCTCGTACACGCGATCGATCGGGAAGATCTCCTGGCAAACCCGAAGTTCGTCGACAACGAAGCCCGGGTGAAGCATCGGGAAGAGATCAACGCGATCATCACCGACTGGATCGAGGCACGAACCCTTGAGGAAGTCGCGGCCGTTTTCGACCCCGCGGAGTTGGCATACGGCCCGGTGCTCAACATGGAAGACGTCTTCAAACACCCCCAATATCTGGCTCGGGAGATGCTCGTCCGGGTGCGCGACGCGCAGCTCGGCGACGCGGTCGTACAGAACGTTATCCCCAAGTTTTCGAAGACCCCGGGTGAGATCAAACACCTCGGCCCAACGCTCGGGGAGCACAACGAGGAGATTTATTGCGGGCTCCTCGGCTATTCGAAGGAACGGCTCCAGGAGCTGCGCGACGCCGGCGTGATCTAGCTCCGGCAAGGTGGGGCGATGCTGATGCAACCTCTCCAGCTCGCGGATCCCGACTTACGACTTGACGTCACCGTCCCGCCCAGGTTCGATCTGCTGCCCCTCGGCTGCGCGCGACCGGCAGCCTCCAGATGACCGAGGCCGCCGCCTGGCGAGTCCTCGCTCGCGGCATCGTTTTCGCATTCAGCGTCATCTTTGTTGTCTTCCTCGTCCGCGAGCTGCGAGCGGTCATCATGCTCCTGCTGATCGCCGTCATCCTGGCCGCCGCCGCGACACCTGTCGTCGACGCGCTAACGAAGGCGAATCGAGCCAGCCGATCCCGCTTCCGACTCTCGCGCGGCGTGGCCGCGATTTTCGTCTTCGTGGCCGCGCTCCTGGTCCTGGCCCTCGTCGCCGCGCTGGTGGCCGGCGCGGTCGCCCCTGACCTGCAACGCTTCGCGACGAATTTCCCCCAGTACGTGCGTCAGGTCCAGACGGCGTTCAACGACGTCATTGACCGATACCCCCAGCTTGCGGAGCGCTTGCAGGGGGGCGCGACGAGCCTCCAACTGGCGGACATCCTTGCGGGCGCGGTCGGGATCGTGGCTCAGGCGCCTCAGATCCTGAGCGTTGCCGGGGGGGCGTTTGGCGGTTTCTTCCACGCGCTCTTTGCGTTGATCATTGCGCTCTACCTCACGGTCGATGGTGCCCGGATCCGCCGCTACACCGTGCAGTTCTTTCCATTCGATCGGCAGGAACAGATCGAGCGTATTGGCGATCGGGTTGGCGAGCGTCTAGGTGCCTGGGCCCGGGGCGAGATCATTCTCGGTGGAATCGTCGGCGCACTCACCTGGATCGCCGCGCTCGTCCTCGGCCTCCCCTACGCGGGCGCCATCGCCCTGATCGCCGGCGTCGGAGAGCTCGTACCGAACCTCGGCCCCTTCATCGCGGCAATCCCGCTAATCCTCATCGGCTTCCTGAGCTCACCGCAGCAGGGACTGGCTGCGCTCGTGGTCGCGGTCGTGATCCAGCAGCTCGAAAACAACCTGATCGTGCCGCGGGTCATGAGCCACGCGGTCGAGCTTCACCCATTGGTCGTGATGGTAGCGATCCTCGCGGGGAACGAGCTGCTTGGCGTCATGGGCGCGCTGCTGGCCGTGCCCGTCGCCGCCTCGCTGGCGGTTGTCGTCGACGAGATCCAGCAGGAGCGGCTGTCACGGCGTCAGTTCGAGCAGGCCGTCATCACCGCGCAGGAGACTGACGCAGCGACGAATTAACCGCGATCGCGCTGCGCGCGCAGTGCGGCGCGAACGAACATGACCTCGCTGTAGGTTGAGCCCTCGCCGAGCCGCTCCATGACCGGCTTGAGCGGTGAATCGAGTCCCAGTTCCACGAAATGGTCCTCGATGGTCAGCCGCCGCGCCGAGTCCACGAGTCGGTCGAGGTTCAGCTCCGCCCCATGCTCGATGGATTCGGTCAGATGCTCCTCGATGGTCCGGAGCGTGAGGCGACGCGACACGGCGATCTCTTCGGGGCTGTACCCCTCGTTGAACAGTTCGACCGTTCGCATCACGGTTGGTCCGGGCTCCGTGGAGCGGCGCCGCTGGGGCGCTTCGACCTTCTCGATCGGCGCTTCGGTCCGCGCTACGCCAATGTAGCGCGCGATCTCGTCCAAAAAGGGCTCGCCGTACGCTGCCGCTTTGTAGTCGCCCACCCCCGACACGGTGAGCAAATCAGCTCGAGTGGTGGGCCTTTGGGAGGCGAGCTGCCGCAGGACTCGGTCGGGGAACACCGCGTAGGCGGGGGCACCGCGCTCATCCGCAAGCCGCTTGCGGACATCCACCAGGCACGCATAGAGCTCGACGTCGTAGTCGGCATCGCTCTCCTCTAGCACCGCCTTGGCAACGCGTTTGCGCCTGACTTCGGGCGCGGGGGCCAGCATGAGAGATTGGCCGCGGAATAAGACGGCATTCCCCTGCTCGGTGATCGTGAGTGCATCATGCTGCAACGCATCTCGTCGGAGGTGGCCCTGAGCGAGAAGCTGGCGGGCAAGATGCCACCACTCTTCGGCCGTCCGGTCTTTCCCGATGCCATAGGTCGACAGCCGGTCGTGGCCGAGGCGCTGGATACGCTCGCCGCTGCTTCCGCGAAGGACGTCGATCACGTGTTGGGCACCGAAGCGCTCGCCCGTTCGTTTGACGCAGGACATGAACATTTGGGCGGGGATCGTCCAGTCCTCGAGCGCGACCGGAGACTGGCACGTATCACAGCAGGGGGCGGGCTGCCCGGCGAACGGCTCGTCGAAGTACGCGAGCAGGGCACGCCGCCGACAACTGGTGCCACCGGCCCAGTCCAGCATCTGCTGGAGCTGCTGCTTCGCGATAGCTTGCTGGGCCTCAGACTCCATCTGGTCGATGAAGTACCGCACCTTGGCCGCGGCGCCGTAACTGAAGAAGAGCACGCACTCGCTCGGCTCGCCGTCGCGCCCGGCGCGGCCACTCTCTTGCGCGTAGCCCTCGAGGCTCTTCGGCAGGTCGTAATGGACGACGAAGCGCACGTCTGCCTTGTCGATCCCCATTCCGAATGCGATCGTCGCGACGATGATGCTGACCCGGCCCGAAATAAAGGCGTCCTGGCGTTGCTTGCGCGCTTCAGGCCCCAGACCGGCGTGATAGGCAGCCGCCCCGTGGCCGTTGCTGTGCAGCAGCATCGCAACCCGTTCCGTCTCGGCACGGCTCTGGCAGTAGACGATGCCGGATTGCCCCTGCCAGCGCTTGACGTAGCCGATGAGATCGTGATCCGCCCCCTGCACTTTGGGGTGTACTTCATAGAACAGGTTTGGCCGGTTGAAGGTGCCGCGGAACAGCCCCGGGTCCCGCAGCCCGAGCTGCGCGACGATGTCCTGCTGCACCCGCCCGGTGGCTGTGGCCGTGAACGCGGCGATCGTCGTCCCCGGAAACAGCGATCGGAGCTGCCTGAGCTGGCGATAGTCGAGCCGGAAATCGTGGCCCCACTCCGAGATGCAATGCGCCTCGTCAATTGCGAAGCAGCTCACCCGAACCGAGCTGAGGAGACGCAGGAAGCCGGGCATCATGAGGCGCTCGGGCGCGACGTAGAGCAGTTTCACGGCCCCGCGCGCGACGGCCGCCTGCCTTCTGCGAACCTCATCGAAATCGAGTGCGCTATTGATGAACATCGCCGGCACACCGTGGGCGATGAGCGCATCCACCTGATCCTTCATGAGAGCGATCAGCGGGGACACCACGACGGTCACGCCCTCCGTCAGGAGGGCCGGAAGCTGGTAGCACAGCGATTTTCCGCCGCCGGTCGGCATCAGTGCGAAGACGTCGCGTCCTGCGAGGATCGCCTCTGCGACCTCCCGCTGCAGGGGGCGGAACTCCTGGTGCCCGAAGGTCGCGCGCAGGGCGTCGAGGAGACGATCGCCGGTCAGTTCAATGCCGGGCCTTTGCCCGGTGCGCAAGTCCCGTTGCTCGCCGATCTGGTTCGCCGTGGCGAGCGCCCCTGACGCCCCAAACTCGAGTGGGTCGCCGAAATCCGGCTCGTGCGTATCCGGCCCAGCCTCGAAATCGAGTGGCGGCCCGAAGTCGGGCGGTTCTGCAGCATCCGCTTCGTCGGCAAAGAGGGGCCGGATTGGGGGGCGGTTGGTCGTGCTTGACTCGGTTTGCCCCGGGGCCAATGAGCCCGAGGGCAATTTGTCGGAGGGAAGCGACTGCCGGGCGTCATCCATTGTGCCGTCATTATCGATGATCGATCGGATCGGCGTGCTATGCGGGCCGTGCGCGCGGCTCCTCGTCTTCCATCTTGACTGCCGCGCCGGCGACCATGCCGAGCAGGCTCGCAACGACGATGGTCAGGCCGAGGAAGTTCCACGAGAGGCCAGCCTGCACGATCGGTGCGACCAGCGTGGGCGCGAGGAGCTGGCCGCCGTTACGGCCGATCGCGACCACGCCGGCAGCGGGCCCGACCAGGCTCCGGTCGCTCACCGTACTTGGGGTCGCCGCGTTGACCGCCGTCGGTACCACGGCGGCCAGCACGCCCGTGCCGACGATCACGACCAGAATGAGCGCGGGGTCGATCGCGTAGGCGATCCCATACAGCGGGGCGGCGAGCGCGGTCGCCCACAGGAATGCGGCGCGCCGCGACCCCAGCCTTCCGATCAGCCATCCGACAGGCAGAGCTGCCGGGATGCTGACCAGATAGAAGAGGCTGACGGTGTCCGCCGCCTGCTGAAGCGTCCAGCCGTGCTCGCGAACCAGGTAGGTCGGGGTCCAGGTGGCGAACACCGTCCGAGCGATATGGAACGAGCTGAACGCGAGCGCCAGGAGCCACGGACCAGGCTCGTGCATGATCCGCGAGAATGGCGCGGCGCTCGAGCGGGGCCGCGCCATCGCCGAATCTGGTGGCAGCCGGACCACGAGCACAAAGAGCACTGCACAAACGAACGCGGCGCCTGCGCCGAGCCACCACACCGCCCGCCAGCCCGCAACCTCATACACTCTCGGGCCGATGAGAAAGCTGAGGAGCTGCCCGACCGGGATCCACGTCGTGAAGATTCCCATCGGCAGGTCGCGCCGGTCAGGCGGGAACCAGGCGGCGATGGTTACCAGCGCGAAGACCGCCGTCATGCCCATGCCGACGCCTTCGAGGAATCGCCCGATCAGCAAGACCCGCGTATCTGGCGCCAGCGCACCCACGACCGAGCCGAGGCCGGTGCAGGCCACTGCTGCTGTGCCGACGATGCGCGGCCCGAACTGGCGGAAGAGCAGGCCGGCCGGCAGCGCAAGCACCAGCCCCGAAAGCGAGAAGACGGACATCAACAGCCCGGCTTCGATCGGGGTGAGGTGAAGCTCTGTCAGCAGCACCGGGATGTGCGGGGGCACCTTGTATTGATTGAAAGGCGCGACCGTGCTGGCGAGGTAGACGACGGCGAAAATCAACCAGGCCTGGCGCGTATTCGCGCGCGTCGCTGGCGCGCTGCTCACCCCTCTCCGCCGGCAGGTTCCGACTTCACTTGGGGGCACCCTCGTAGTAATGGTCGTAGTACCAGCGCGCGATTTCGCCGCCCGTGGTGACCCACACGCCCTGGTGGCTCGTGATGTATTCGAGCGAGCGGGCGAACCACTTTGCGCGGAACGGGTGGCCCGTCAGGAACGGATGGAGCGCCAGCGCCATGACCCGGCCGCTGCGTGCCCCTTCCTCATACAGCACGTCGAACTGGTCGCAGATGATGCGGTGGAACTCTTCGGGCAGGAGCCCCTTGCGCGTGTAGATCGGAATGTCGTTCAGCTCCTGCGAGTAGGGAACCGAGATCATGCGACCCTTGGCAACCCGCATCGGGAACGGCTGGTCGTCCGCCACCCAGTCTGCAACGTACGTGATGCCGGACTCAGCGAGGAGGTCCGGCGTGCGCTCGGACTCGCCCAGGCCCGGACCGAGCCAGCCCTGGGGCGGCGTGCCGGTCGCCTGCGTAATCGTCTGCACCACCGTCTGGATAAGCTCGCGCTCGCGCGCCTCTTCCATGCCCGTCAGACGCTCCGAGTTCGTGATACCGTGACCCATCCACTCCCAGTTGCGCTCGACCCCGGCCTTGATGATCTGGGGCTCGAAGTTGCAGACGTCCGAGTTGAGCGCGACTGTCGCGCGAACGCCGTAGCGGTCCATGACGTCCATCATGCGCCAGATGCCGGCCCGCGGGCCGTAGTCGCGCTGGGCGAAGTTGTAGACGTCGGGGAAGCCGGCGCGCGCATCGCCACCAGCTCCGTCGAATCGGAAGTGCTCGATGTTCGGAATGCACCAGAACGCCACGCGCGCGCCGTTCGGCCACTCGACGGCGGGCCGCTCTGGCATCGGCCAATAGGGGTAGCGCTCGTTCTCCAATCCTCACCTCCCTTGCACAGCAATTGGCGCGCCGATGATATCGGATCGCGCTGCGCCATCATAAGGCCGCTGGCTGATGGACCCCGCCGCGATTCTATAAGCAAAACCTTATACCAAACCCACAAAAATCTAATTTGTCTTTCGAAATAGCACCGTGTAGGATGCACAGGCTAGGCTCCATGTGTGGAGTGCGCGAGGAGGGCGCGTTGTTCAAGTACATCCTGCACCGGATCATTCAGATGATTCCGCTACTCATGCTGATCTCAGTGCTCGTCTTTGCGCTCTTGACGTCGATGCCGGGGGACCCGCTCGACCAGATGCTCGAGGACAACCCTGACTTCACATACGAGGACTACATGCGCCTGCGTGCGCTTTATGGTCTGGATGACCCGATCTACATTCGATATTTCAAGTGGGCGAGCCAGGTCGTTCAGGGGCAGCTCGGCTATTCCCGCCAGTACAAGATTCCGGTCCAGAACCTCGTTTTGCCGCGACTCCAGAATACCTTGATCCTCTCGCTCACCGCGCTCGTCGTAGCGCTAGTGGTGGCGTTGATCCTGGGGATCGTCTCGGCGGTGAAGCAGTACTCACTTATCGACTATGGGTCGATGGCGTTCGCCTTCTTCGGGTTCTCAGTCCCTGGCTTTTGGTTAGGCTTGATGCTCATTGTGCTCTTTAGCGTGAACCTGCATTGGTTACCACCCGGGGGCATCATGAGCAGCGATGTGGGCCCCACCTTCTGGGAGCAGTTCGCGGACCGCGCGAAGTACCTCGTGATGCCCGTGATCGTCACCTCCTTCACGGAGATGGCCTCATGGACCCGCTACACGCGGAATAGCCTGCTGGACGTCCTCCAGTTCGATTACCTACGCACGGCCCGGGCCAAGGGGCTCACCGAACAGTCGGTCGTCGTCAAGCACGCGTTGAAGAACTCGCTCCTTCCCTTGATCACGGTCATCGGCGGCTCGTTCGCGCGGTTCTTCGCCGGCGCGACGATCACCGAGACGGTCTTCAGCTATCCGGGGATGGGCAAGCTCCTGTACGATTCGGTCATGGGTAACGACTTCGTCGTCTCAATGGCGATTCTGATGCTCCTCTCCTTCATGGTCATCTGGGGCAACCTCATCGCCGACGTCCTCTACGGCGTGATCGATCCACGCATCCGGTACGACTAGGGCAGCCACAGCACGTCGCGCCTGGACTCGAAGGTGATTCCAGGCTGATAGGGGGGGGCATGGCTCACGAGATCACCGCCGGCACTCGTGCAATCCCGCGGGTAGAAGAAAAGCAAGTCAAGATCGTCAGCCTGAAGTCGATCATCATCAGGCGATTCGTCCGTCATAAGCTGGCGGTCGCGGGCACCGTCATGATCTCGTTCATGCTGCTGTTTGCATTCGCGGGTCCCTTCCTGACGCCGTACCAGCCGGATCAGGTGAACCTGCGCGAGCGGTTTGCCAAGCCGAGCGTCGTCATGGTGCAGGGCGGTGGCGGCCAGCCGCATCTCTACAACACAGACGCCCTAAGCGGCGCCACCGCTGAGCGGCCGCTCAAGTTTGGCCATCCCCTTGGGACCGATGACCTCGGACGCGATACCATGACCCGCGCCATGTTCGGCGGTCGCGTCTCGCTGGGCATCGGCCTGATCGTGTCGCTCACGGCGCTCGCGTTCGGCGCCACGTTCGGCGCGCTCTCCGGCTACCTCGGTGGTTGGTGGGACAACGTCATGATGCGGATGAACGACATCAACCATGCGATGCCGGAGCTTCCGATCCTCATGGTGCTCTCGAAGATCTTCCCCCCCGGCTTCTGGACGATGTGCGCCATCCTCACAGTGCTTACAATGTTCAGAGGTACTCGGATAGTTAGGGCAATGACCCTCAGCCTGAAGGAACAGCTCTTCAGTGAGGCGGCTCGAGCGGCAGGCGCGGACTGGTCCCGCCTGATCTTCCGCCACATCATTCCGAATGCCCTCTCACCCATGCTGGTCTCCGTTACCCTCGGCGCGGGTGGCGCCATCCGCGCCGAGACGAGCCTGTCGTATCTGGGCCTCGGGATCCAGCCGCCGATGCCGAGCTGGGGTAACATGCTTTCCAACGCTCAGCAGTACTTCTTCAGCGCCCCCTGGCTGGTGTTCTTCCCAGGCATCTGCATCTTCGTGACGCTGATGAGCTTCAATATGATCGGCGACGGCCTCCGCGATGCCTTCGACCCGCGCATGACCCGCCGTTAGATCATCGGTGGGGCGCATGACCTGCGCTCCCGTGAGTCAAGACAGATGAGTGGGGCGCCCGAACAGTGGTTCGGGCGCCCCGTTCGTGCCCAGAGGCTGTGGTATCTTTCGAATCAATGAGCGCGCCGATCGTAAGGTTGGCTGCCGCGTAACAGGACGGCAACGCATGGAGGAGCCCAGCGGCAACGACTTCGGTGCGGTGGACGAGATCGACGCCGAGTCGATCGGCGAGCCCGGTCACCGCACATTTCGCCTGCTCGCCGAGCGCGGGAGCTCCAGCGCCTCCCTCTGGGTCGAGAAGGAACAACTCCAGGCGCTGGGCATGATCATGGAGCAACAGCTTGCCCGGCTCGCGCGCAGCCAGGCCCAGGCGCAGCCAATCCTCAGCCTTGCGAGCCGCTTCACCGGTCGCGCGACCATTGACTTCAAGGTCGGTCGCCTGGCAGTGGGGCATGACGAACGCCGAAGAATCTTCACGATCACAGCGCACGAGCTCGACGACCCCGGCGACGATCACCCGACGTTTACCTGCTCGGCCACAGCGCCGCAGATCGCCGCGCTCGCGGCGAAAATCGCGGACGTCGTCGCTGCCGGGCGGCCGCGCTGTCCACTGTGCGGCGCCCCGATTGACGGCGCCCACGTGTGCCCTCTCTCCAATGGTCACGTGAAGTAACCCGGCGGTCGGGAGCATTGCTGGTTCCAGCAAGAAGGCTCACCAGCGCGTGTTTGGGATTCGTTTACAGTTGACTAACGGTCTCATGACGCCCCCCACAGTAGACTGACACGCGGTATGCTGGATCGCGTGGCGTAAGGTCCTGATGGCCGCGGCTGGTGACACATCGTCGACTCGGACAGGAAGACCATGGACATCGCAATTCCTCGGCTCGCACGAAAGCCGCTGCCCTCACCGCGGACCACGACAGCGCTGCTCGTCACCGCGATCGAGCCACCAGCCGGCGGCACGTTCGCCGCACCGGCGCGAGGGCGCTAAGTGCACACGCCGAACGGCAATGGCCAGCTCGCCGTGGCCCCAGCGCCCCCGACGGCGCCGGAGCCGGCCGGCTCCGCGGTCATCCGCATTCGCGGTGTCACCAAGATCTACCATTTGGGTGAGACCACGGTGCACGCCCTGCGCGGGGTTGACCTGGACATCGAGCGTGGCGACCTCGTGGCCATCATGGGCCCGTCCGGGTCGGGGAAATCAACCTTGATGAACATTATCGGTTGCCTCGATCAGCCGACCGGCGGAAGTTACGAGCTAGACGATGTGCTCACGAGCGAGCTGAACGACGACCAGCTCGCCGAGGTCCGAAACCGGAAGATCGGCTTCGTCTTCCAGACGTTTAACCTGCTGCCCAGGGTGCCCGCACTCGAGCAGGTCGAGCTGCCGTTGCTCTACGCCGGCGCGACCGACCGCCGAGGGCGCTCGGTCGCCGCGCTCGAGTCGGTTGGGCTCGGGGAGAGGATCCATCATAAGCCAATGGAGATGTCAGGCGGCCAGCAGCAGCGCGTCGCGATCGCGCGGGCGCTTGTGACCAATCCCGCGATCATCCTGGCCGACGAGCCCACCGGCAACCTGGACACGCGCTCCAGCGAGGAAATCATGGCTCTGTTTCAGGACCTGAACCGGGAGCGCGGCATCACAATCGTGCTCGTGACTCACGAGCCCGATATCGCCGGCCACGCGCATCGTGCGATTTACGTCCGCGACGGTCGCATCCACCGTGACGAGATCCACGAGGAGCCGGTCCAGGCAACCGCGATTCTTGCGGGGCTGCCCGCTGAGGATCTGGACTGACCATGAACGTCCTGCAGAGCGTCCGTGTCGCCATCCGCGCGCTGGGGGCAAATAAGCTCCGGGGCTTCCTGACCATGCTCGGCGTGATCATCGGCGTTGGGGCGGTCATCACACTGATGTCGCTCGGCCGAGGCGCCCAGGCCCAGATCACCGAGCAGGTGCAATCGCTCGGAACGAACCTGATCTTCATCAACCCCGGCGCCCAGCGCCAGGCGGGCAACGCGCGGGCCGGCGCGGGGAATGCCCAGACGTTGAGCATTGACGATGCGACGGCGATTGCTTCCGAGCTCGGGGGGGCGCTCGTGACCGGGGTCGCGCCGGAGCGCACGGTCAACGGCGCCCAGCTCATCTACAGTGGGCAGAACGCCCAGACCCGTGTCATCGGTGTTACGCCAGACTACGAGACCGTCCGGAACTTCCACGTCGCCAACGGTGACTTCATCTCGCCGACGAATATGGATGCTCGCTCGCGGGTCATCGTCCTCGGCGCCGGCGTCGCGGACACCCTGTTTGGCGATAGCGATCCGATTGGTCAGACCATCCGCGTCAGTGTCTTTGGGCGAACGGGTACCAACATGCAGATCATCGGCGTCATGGAAGCGAAGGGCGGCAGCATTCAGAACCTGGACGACCAGGCCTTCGTCCCACTCACAACCGTTGCGACCCGTTTGCAGCCCGCTCGCACAGCCACCGCGGCAGAGATGGTCAGCTCCATCACCGTCCAGGTTACCAACGAGGACCTCGTGGAGGATGCCATTCAGCAGGTTGGCGACCTCCTGCGCCGGCGACACCGGGTTGCGCAGGACGATTTCGTCGTCAGCTCGCAGCGCGATTTCCTCGCGGCGATCAGCCAGATCACGGGGATGTTCACTGCATTCCTGGGCGCGATCGCCGGCGTCTCGCTCCTTGTCGGTGGCATCGGGATCATGAACATCATGCTCGTGTCGGTGACCGAGCGCACGCGCGAGATCGGCATCCGCAAGGCGGTTGGCGCCAAGCGCCGCGACATCCTGAGCCAGTTCCTGGTGGAGGCCATCGTTGTCAGCGTAGCGGGGGGCGTCATCGGCATCCTAACCGGAACGGGGATCTCGCGGCTGATCTCGCAGCTTAATTTCAACGGCCAGTCAATCCCCAGCGTAGTTGCGCCGGACGCGGTGATTCTCTCCTTCACCGTCGCGGCGGCGGTGGGGCTGTTCTTCGGCATCTATCCAGCGATGCGCGCGTCGCGGCTCAACCCGATCGACGCGCTCCGCTACGAGTAACCGTGACGCAGTATCGGTGGATGAAGAGCCCGAGCTCACCCCATCAATACGACAGTGAAGTGTGAGGTCCCGATGCCAGACGCGACGATTCTCCTTGTAGACGACGAGCGCCACGTAACGCAGCTCGCGCGCATGTACCTGGCCGCGGACGGTTTCCGGGTGGAAACGGTTTCTAACGGCAAGGACGCGCTCGAGCGGGTGCGGAACTCGCGTCCCGATCTCGTGGTGCTCGATCTGATGATGCCTGGCATGGACGGCTGGGAGGTCTGCCGCCGGCTCCGCGCCGCGGGCGATCTCCCGATCATCATCCTTACAGCGCGCACCGACGACGTGGACAAGATCGTCGGTCTCGAGATCGGCGCGGACGACTATCTCACCAAACCGTTCAACCCTCGCGAGCTCGTCGCGCGCGTCAAGGCGGTGCTCCGTCGCTACAACGCGGGCGCACAGCCGCCCGTCCTCATCGAGCTGGACGGGCTGGAAATTGACATGGCCGGCCGGGAGGTCCGCGTGAAGGGCCACGCTATCGACCTCCGCCCCAAGGAGTTCGATCTGCTGCAGACGCTGGCGCGCAGCCCCGGCGTCGTCTTTGATCGCGACCGATTGATCCACCTCGTCTGGGGCTACGACTACGTTGGCGATACCCGCACCGTGGACGTTCACATCGCCGGCCTGCGGGAGAAGATTCGGGATTCGGCGGTCCGCATCCAGACGGTGTGGGGCGTCGGCTACAAGCTGGTCGCGGATAAAGCAGCCCAGGGAGTGGTGGCCCAAGAGGCCGGCTGAGATGTTTTCCCGGCTGGTCATCTCCTTTGGCTCGTTGATTGTGCTCTGCCTCGGTCTCGCGGGCACCACCTTCGTCTACCTGCTGCAGCCATACCAGAGCCAGCAGGCGATGGATCGCCTGGCGGCGCTCGCATTGCCGCTCGCCATCCAGGTCCGGATCCTCGAGTATCAGGGTTCCACACAGTCAGAGATCGCCGCGTATCTCGAGGACCAGGCCCAGGCGCTGAACGTCCGCATCCTCCTCGTCCGCGACGTGAACCAGATCGTGGCGCACGATACCGAGGATCGCCTCGTTGGCTCACGACTGATCCTGGAAGGGGTCGCGCCACGCGTCCCCAACGTGATCCAGGGAACGATGGAGATCCCCGACGAGGGGAGCATCGCGATCGTCTCGGTTTCCCCCAGTCGCCCGCCGACGCGCCGCCGCCCCGATGGCACGCTGCCGCAATACACGGTCGCGCTTGCCGCGCTCGGTTCGAGCCTGGCCACGGAGTGGCTCCAGGTCGTGCCCCGGCTGGGAACCGCTGCGCTGATCTCACTGCTGGCATCGGTTGCTGTCGCCTTCACGCTGGCGCGGTCAATCTCGCGGCCGCTCGCGAGAATCACGGAGGCATCCGCCGCAATGGCTCGCGGCGACTACAACCAGCGCATCGAGCACCATGGCCGCGATGAGATCGCGCAGCTCGCCTCCACGTTCAACGTGATGGCGGAGCAGGTCGCCCGCTCGAACCATGCCCTTCGAGACTTTCTTGCAGACGCCTCACACGAGCTGCGGACCCCGCTCACGACGATTGAGGGCTTCTCACAGGCCATTCTCGATGGGACGGCCCACAACGCCGAGGCCGTCGAGGAGTCCGCCCGGATCATCAACGAGGACGCAACACGCATGGAGCGCATCGTCGACGATCTGTCGTATCTCTCCAAGGTCCAGAGCGGGCAGCTCGCGATGGAGCTGCGTCCGGTCGACCTCGCAGAGATCGTGGAAGGCGCCATCAAACGCGCGCAGCGTCGAACGCGCGATCAGGCGATTGAGGTCCGGCCGCCATCCGGGCCGCTGCGAGCGTCCGCGGACTCCGGCCGCATCGAGCAAGTGCTCGACAACCTGCTGAGCAACGCAATCAACCACACGCCACCAGGGGGCACGATCACGGTGTCCACGGATATCGTGGGCTCAGAAATGCGGATCAGAGTCCACAACACCGGCTCCTACGTGCCGCCAGAAGATCGCGAGCGTATCTTCCAGCGCTTCTTCCACGGGGGCGATTCGGGCACGGGCACCGGCCTTGGGCTCGCGATCGCGTCCGAGATCGCCCGGCGCCACGGTGGTCGGATTGATCTGGAGAGCTCGCCGACGCAGGGCACCACGTTTGACCTCGTCCTGCCCGCGAGCCCGGCCCCCGCATCGAACGGGACGCGCGTCGTGGCGGCCGCCATGCGATCGGCGGGTTGACAGACACCGCGCTGCCGGTCTATCCTGTTGCCCCGAGCGGACCGGGACGCGGTGCCGCAAACCTGGCGACCATGGCTTGGATCCTGCTACACCTGCAACAACCGCGACTTCACCCCCCTGGTCCTCACATCGTCTGGCCGCGCCTTCGCGCGTTGGGCGCGTTTCTGATCGCCATCGGCTTGATGGGACTTACGTCGCTCGGCCCCGCGGCCGCGGCACCAGACATGCAGCAGACGCCCATTGGCGCAACTGCCGAGCGGCAGCTCGCACCCATTGGCGCGACTGCGGAGCGGGCCCTCGCACCAATTGGCGCTCCTGCCGAGCGAACGCTCGCACCTATCGGTGGGACCCCGGTGCCGGCCACCGTGCCACCATCAGCCACGCGAGCCCCAACAATTCCGCCGACATACACGCCCACAGTGCAGGCCGCCTTCTTCAACGCGACGGAAGTGCCCACCCAGGAAACGGTCGCAGCCGCCGTGACGCGCACCACGCCCCTGCCGTTCAGCGCGGTCGATCACGCAATTGGCACCGCAACCGGCACAGCGATCGCGGGGCAGACCGAAATCCCACGCGCAACGGCGCGCGCCGCGTCGACCGGCACGGTTGAGCGCATTCTCGCCATCCGGGCAACGGGCACGGTCGAGATCGCGGTCCAGGTAGAGCAGATCGCCCGATCCACCGCGACCACCATCGCAAACGAGGAGACCGCGCGGTCCAGCGCAGCGACAGTGGCCCCAGCCCAGGATGCCGCTATCAATACGTTGCTGACCCGCATGCGACTGAATGGGCCAGCCGACGGCCAGAACCTGGCCCCGCCTGGCTTTCGGATTCTCGCGACCCCGATCCCGATCCGTTACGCGGGTGTGCCCGCGACCTCGCGCGAGGCCGGCTGGATCAACGCCACGACGCTCTGGCTCGGCGTTCCCCATCGGACGCAGTTCGATGACTCGGCGTACGGACCCACCAACTGCGGCCCAACCTCCCTCGGCATGATCTTCGAGGCGTACGGCCTCAAGGGGTACCCAACAGACGCCATCCGCGGCGAGGTTAACCGCCTGTCCGGTGACTTCAACCCGGACAACGGCACCTCACTCTATTCGATCTCGAGCGTCGCTCAGCGTGCGGGTCTCTTTCCAACGGGATTGGGAAAGCGCTGGACGATCGATGACGTGCGCACCAGCTTGAAGGCAGGCCGCCCCGTCATTACGCTCACCCGCTATGCGGACCTGCCCGGCAACGCCTACTACGGCAGCGACATCAACCATTACATCGTGCTCACCGGTCTGGCAGGCGACCAGATCATCTACAACGACGCCGCTTATAGCCAGGGCAACGGTCGCGGGCTCATGATCTCGCCGGAGACCCTGCAGCGCGCCTGGGCGAACAGCACCATTCCAGGTCACTCTGTAGCCTTTGCGATGAGCAGCGCGGGCGATGGCCTGCTCTCCCCCGCGGCGATCGCGCGCCGGGCCGCCGAAGAGGTTGACGAGGACGCAGGGACGTTGGTCGACGCATCGGAGCTCGCAATGGAGCTCCGCGGGTTGGCGCGCGCCGTCGCCTTCGACAGCGCACGTGCGACCGGGCCCGGCACGCTGATCACCGGCTCGGGCCCGTCCAATTCGATGGTCCTCTCGGCCCAGTCGGAGCGGCCAGGAACCTTCTCAGAAACCGGTCTGGTCCTGCTCGGATTTGGTGCTTACACGTTCCTTGCGACTGGAATGGTCCTCCCGCGGCTGCGCCGCACTCGCTCGCGCTAGCCCTGCTTCTCTGCACGGCACCATTCGATGGCCTTTCATATACTCACTTGGCGAATCCGCGGACCGCTGTCGCCCTGACCGCGGAAATCCTCGGACCGAAACGGGCGCTGCTGTGAATCGCGTGTCGAACCATGCGTCGGCGGAATACGAAGAGGAGGGACTTTCATGGCAATCGAGTTCTATAACGTCAAGACCCGATCCAAAGTGAGTGTGGATGAGAGCCAGGTCAAGAAGGTTGTTATGAAAACCGCGAGCGGCGATCGGTTTGCCCTGCGCGCCCAGTATGAGGGCACGAATCTCACCAAGTTCATCAGCAAGGCGACCTACGACACGCTGAGTGTCCCTCAAGGCTAGAAGCTATCGCTGCCCTTCCTGGAATCGCCACACCGTTGCATGGAGACACGGTAAGCAAACTGTGATCCGCCACGGCGATGGCAGGAAGCGCGCCCCCGGTCTCCTGATCGCCGCGCCGAGCGTTGAATTCCCCGTTTGCACTCTTCCGCAGCCCGTTGACGGGGCGTTTACTCTTTCCTCACGTGTGCGGCTGATTCCTGGCCTACAATGCTGGTACCAGGGTAGCAGTGTTGGCCTCGTGGCGGGCCGGTACAGACAATTGACCGCGATCCGCGCCTCAATGCGGGCCAAAGCACGCCACCGAAAAAGGAGCGACATCGCATGTTCAGCGCGCTACTACGAACGGCGCTCACGCTCGCCGTCGGCCTCATTCTCGGAATTGCCGCCTCCGGCGCCTTCATGGCGACTCGTCCGCCGGGGGCGCCCGCGCCCAACATCGGCAACCTCCCGTCCTTATCTCAGCCACAGCAGCAGCAACAGCCGGCCCAGCCAGCCAGTTCTGAAGCGGCGAGCCAGGTCTACGAGCGGGTCGGGTCCGGGGTCGTGAACATCACCTTTACCGCCCGGCAGCAGGACATCTTCGGTCGCAGCGTACAGCAGGAAGGCACCGGCTCCGGCATCATCATCGACGACCAGGGCCACGTGATTACCAACCAGCACGTCGTGGCGGGGGCGACCCGGCTCGACATTACGCTGGCGGACGGCACGATCTACATTGGCGAGCTATTGGCGTCCGATTCCGCCAACGATCTTGCGTTACTGCGGATTCAGGCGCCGGCGGATCGGCTCCGCCAGCTCACGACCGTTCCCCTCGGCGATTCTGACTCGCTCAAGGTCGGGCAGGCGGTCATTGCCATCGGCAACCCCTTCGGATTGGAGCGCTCCGCCTCGATGGGCATCGTGAGCTCGCTCGGTCGCAGTCGCCCTGGCCTCGAGGCGCGCCTGATCACGAATATGATCCAGACCGACGCCGCGATCAACCCGGGAAATTCCGGAGGACCGCTACTGAATCTCCGCGGTGAGGTCATCGGCATCAACGAGCAGATCGAGGTCTCCAGCTCCGGGGGAAGCAGCCAGCGGGGCAACATTGGAATCGGGTTCGCGATTCCGGTGAATACCCTCAAGCGGTACCTGCCGGATCTGCTGGCCGGGCGCGAGCCGCGTCACGCCTACATCGGCATCGCGGGGGTGCCGCTCACGCCCACCCTGGCCGAGCAGCTTCGCGCGCCAGTTCAGCAGGGGGTCATCCTGACCACCGTCGTCCCAAGCGGCCCGGCGGGGCGCGCCGGCCTCCGCGGCGGGACACGAGTTGACCCAGCCAGCGGCGACATCCTGACGGATATCGATGGGCACCAGACCCGCAGCGTCGAAGACGTGGCAGCCTACGTGGATCAGAAGAATCCCGAGGACACCGTGCGAGTCACATTCTTCCGAGGCGGCCAGTCCCAAAACGCCGACGTCATCCTCGGCGTCTGGGAAGCCCAAAACGCTCCTGGCCGGTAAGAGCAAGCCCCCAAAGAGCTAATCGACCGACCGTTTGGTTGTCGCTCATCGATGCGGCCCCCAGAGCAAATGGCCCCGCTGGTAAGTCACCAGCGGGGCCATTTTTCACCGTCTCGTCTGTGGAGCCCGCGCAGACGCCCCTGCGCTTCGATCGAACCGGGTTTTCCGCGGCACCGGTCGAAGGCGGCTCATTGGGATTTAGTAGTACGGGTAGTAGCCGCCGCCGTAGCCGTAGCCGCCGTACCCATAGCCACCATAGCCGCCATAGCCGTAACCACTGCCGTAGCTGCTGTACGGATAGGAGCCGTAGTACGAGCTGCCATAGTTGCTGTACGGGTAAGAGCCGTAGTACGAGCTGCCATAGTTGTTGTACGGGTACGAGCCGTAGTACGAGCTGCTGTAGTTGTTGTACGGGTACGAGCCGTAGTACGAGCTGCTGTAGTTGTTGTACGGGTAGGAGCCGTAGTACGAGCTGCCGTAGGCTGAGCCGTATGGATAGTACGAGCTGGTGTAGGTCGAGCAGCCCACGGTGTAGGTCGTGGTACACGTCGAGCCGAGCCCGTTATTCGTGGAGGTTGTACCGTACGGGTAGTACGAGTTTCCGTAGTACGAATTGCCATAGTACGAGTTGGTATAGGGATAGGCCGAACCATAGTACGAGTTCGTGTACGGGTAGCCCGACCCGTAGTACGAGTTGGTGTAGGGGTAGCTGGAACCGTAATAGGAATTCGTGTATGGATAACTCGAGCCGTAGTACGAGTTGGTGTACGGATAACTCGAACCGTAGTACGAATTCGTGTACGGGTAGCTTGACCCGTAATACGAGTTGCCGGTCCCGTAATACGATGAGTACGGCGAGTACCCGGAATACCCGTATGGATAGCTGGACCCGTAGTAGCCATACTGCGCCGCGGCGGGCATTACCAGCACGCCGCTCAGCAGCAGGGCGGCAAGGGCCGGTAAGATGCGCCGCAGACTAAGAATCGTGGTCAATTGCCGCTCTCCTTCTCCGATATCGCCGGCCGCCAGCCTAGAAGGAACGCTGGTCCGGGTCGCGGTTCCCGATCCAAGTACCTGAAGGGCAGAATCCGACTCGCTCAGACTAACGCAACGGTTCGACGAAATGTTTCGAAATGCTGTGTCTGTCAGTCTGGGTTGACGCTTCCGGTATCGAGCTTGACGGTTCCGGTGCAGATTCCGCAACGCGGATCGGACGAGCCGCCAGCACCGCCCGCCCGGCCACCGAAATGGAACGGCCATCCCTGGCTCTGATAAAATGGGGGACGCGCGGTCTTGCGCGGTTTTTCCCGGGGCAGTGGCGCAGCGGGAGCGCGCTTCCTTGGCATGGAAGAGGTCAGGGGTTCGATTCCCCTCTGCTCCACCAGCGATCGCAAGCAAGCACATAGGGCGATCCCGCGCGCAGCGACGAGCCTGCGCGCGTTTTTGTGTACCCACGGCCCTATCCGCACGCATCGCGAGACGTGAGACCCAGACGGCAAGGAGGCTCGGTGGCCGATAGATACCAGGCGCGGGAGATCGAGCGCCGCTGGCAGGCGGAGTGGGAAGCATCCGGCCTTTATCTGGTCAAGGACGACGCCAGCCGGCCGAAGTACTACGCCCTCGTGATGTTCCCCTATACCTCCGGCGACCTGCACATCGGCCATTGGTACAACTTCGGGCCCGCGGACACCCACGCCCGGTTCCAACGCATGCGGGGCTATAACGTCCTGTTCCCAATTGGGTTCGACTCCTTCGGCCTACCCGCCGAAGAGGCCGCGATCCGCAACAACATCCACCCTTTCACCTGGACCTCCAACAACATCCGACGCATGGAGGGGCAACTCAAGACCCTTGGCGCCATGTACGACTGGAGCCGGGAGCTTGCAACCTGCCTGCCAGAGTACTACCGCTGGAATCAGTGGTTTTTCCTGAAGTTCCTTGAGAAGGGCCTCGCCTATCGCGCGAAGGCACCAGCCAACTGGTGCCCGCATTGCCAGACGGTGCTCGCCAACGAGCAGGTCATTGACGGCCGCTGCGAGCGCTGCGAGACCATCGTCACCCGACGCGACCTCGAGCAATGGTTCTTCAAGATTACCGATTACGCCGAGCAGCTCCTGGACGACCTGGACACCATCGAGTGGCCCGATCGCGTCAAGGCGATGCAGCGAAACTGGATCGGCAAGAGCCATGGCGTCGAGTTCCAACTCGACGTCTCCGGCCGCGAGGGGCTGAAGATTCCCGTATATACGACGCGCGTCGACACAGTCTTCGGTATGACCTACGTCGTGCTCGCGCCTGAGCACCCGCTCGTCGACGAGCTAGTCTCCGGAGACAAGATCGACGAGGTGCGCGCGTATCAGGAGCAGGCACGCCGAGCCTCGGAGATCGAGCGCCTGTCCACCGAGCGCGAGAAGACCGGCGTCTTCCTCGGCGCTGAGGCGATCAACCCGGCGAATGGCGAGTTGGTCCCGATCTGGATTGCAGACTACGTGCTCGCCTCGTACGGCACCGGCGCCATCATGGCCGTCCCCGCCCACGACCAGCGCGACTTCGAGTTCGCCCAAAAGTACGGCCTGCCCATCCGACAGGTGATTCGACCGCCGGATGGCGGGGCCCGCCCTCACCCTAACCCTCTCCCAGAGGGAGAGGGGACAATCTCCTCCGCCAGCGCGAGTGCGGGCGAAGGTGGGGGGGCGTCTGCCCTGATCCAGGTCTACACCGAGCCGGGCATTATGGTGAATTCGGCGCGGTTCGACGGTCTGCCCTCTGAGGAGGCCAAGGAGCGAATCGCGGACTGGTTCCAGGAGCGCGGCATCGGCGGTCGAAAGATCAACTACCGCATCCGGGACTGGCTGGTCTCCCGCCAACGCTACTGGGGCACGCCGATCCCCGTGGTTTATTGCGAGCGGGACGGCATCGTCCCGGTGCCGGAGAACCAGCTTCCGGTGCTGCTGCCCGAGGACGCGGAGTTCCTCCCAACCGGGCAGAGTCCCCTGCTCCTCAACGAGGGTTTCCTTCACACGACCTGCCCGAAGTGCGGCGGCCCCGCGCGGCGCGAGACGGACACGATGGATACCTTCGTGGACTCCTCTTGGTACATGCTCCGCTACTGCAGCCCGGGGATCGAAACGGCCCCGTTCGATCGCGAAGCAGTCGAGCGCTGGATGCCGGTCGACCAGTACATGGGCGGCGTGGAGCACGCCGTCATGCACCTCCTCTACGCGCGCTTCTTCACGAAGGCCCTCCGGGCGATGGGGATGATCTCTTTCGGCGAGCCATTCGCGAAGCTCTACAACCAGGGCATCATCCTCGGGCCGGACGGTAGCCGCATGTCCAAGTCCCGCGGAAACGTTGTGAACCCCGATGATTATGTCGAGCGCCTCGGCGCAGACACCGTTCGCTGCTACCTGATGTTCATCGGCCCCTGGGATGCCGGCGGCCCGTGGAACCCGCAGGGCATCTCCGGCGTGGAGAGCTTCCTGCGACGAGTCTGGGATCTGACCCTGGACGGCGCCGGCGAAAACGCGCCTGCTGCCGAGGGCAAGGAGGACGAGCAGGTTCTCCGCCTGATCCACAAGACGACGAAACGCGTCACCGATGACCTCGAGCGCTTCAGCTACAACACGATGCTGGCTGCGCTCATGGAGGCGACGAACGCGCTGCGCCGGCTCCGCGGCGACGTCTCCCGCGCGATGTGGAACACCGCGACCGAGCGGCTCGTGCTGCTGGTCGCCCCGAGCGCGCCGCACCTCGCCGAGGAGCTCTGGCACCGCCTCGGCCACACCGATAGCGTCCACCTCCAGGCCTGGCCGGACTATGACACCAAGCTCACGGTCGACCCGATGATCACCCTGATCGTCCAGGTCAACGGCAAGGTGCGTGACAAGCTCGAGGTCCCGGCCGGCGTGCCCGAGGACGAAGCGCGCCGCCTCGCGACGGAGAGCCCACGCGTCCAGGCTCATCTCAACGGCGCCACCATCCGCCAGGTGGTCTACGTCCCCGGCCGCCTCGTCAACATCGTCACCAACTAACAGGCGCTGCGTGTCAGGTGTCGGGTCTCCTGGCGCGGAGCCCGATGCCTGAACCCTGACGCGCGATATCTGATGGTAGACTGGCAGCCAATCTAGCAAAGGGACGATGCCATGGACCCCGAGCCCGTGCGCGGCATCGTGATCGCTCCAATGAGCCTCGGGGAGGTTGTCGATAGCGGCTTCACCCTCGCCCGGCGCAACTTCCGCTACCTCGTGGGCATCGGTGCCTGGGGCATCGCAGTCGGGTATCTGCTCGACGCTCTGCTGAGTATTCCGACCGCGGACTTCCGCTCGACCACGGGGGCCGCGATGACGAATTTCGTGTCCGGCATCGGCGCCGGCATGGCGGGGATCGCCATCATGCACGCATGCGCGCGCCTGATCGATCCTGCCGACTCGCCTGGCCGCGTCACCGCTGGGGAAGCGTACCGTTACGCGCTGAACCGGCTGCCGACGCTGATCGGCCTCATCATCGTCATCTTCTTCGCCTCGATCCCCATGCTGATCCTGTTTCCGGTCGGGGTGTACGTCTGGGTCCGCTGGACGATATCCGCGAACGCCGCGATCGTGGAGCGAGTCGGCCCCATCGCTGCGCTGAAGCGGAGTTGGGCCCTGACCCACGGGGCGTGGTGGCATACCTTGATCGTGCTCATCATCTCGGGGCTCGCCGTCGGTATCATCGAAGCCGTCGTCGCCGGCGTGCTGGGCGCAGCCATCGCGGCAGGGAGTTTTGCCCTCAACACGCCGGTGCTGTTCGTGCTTGGCAATGCGATCGTTGGCTCCGTCCTGGCGATCGTCGTTACGCCGTTTCCCACAGCGGTTGGCATCGTTCTCTACTACGAGCTTCGCGCCCGCTCCGAGGGGTTTGACCTCGAGCGCCGCATGCTCCAGGCCGCCCCCGCCGCGTGATGCGCATACTCGCCGCGCTGGTTCTCGCGCTTGCGCTTGCGGTGACAGGCGAGACCCGGATCACGCGCGCGGCCGATGTGCTGACGGCCGATGCTGATCAAGCGATCGCCACGGCCGCGCGGCTCGTACAGCAGGCGCGCGGCAGCAGCAGTGAGATTGAGCGATCGCGCCTGGTTGGAGAGGCACTCGTCGCAGTCGCCGGCGACCCGGGCCTCAAATCATGGAGCTGGCTGCGCGAGCCGCTGGAGAGCAGTCCGCCCGATCTCGTACGGGCGCAGGCGCGCCTGGAGGCGGCAGCCGCGGCGCTCCCCCTCCGCGCAGCCCCGCCGGATTCGCAGCGAGCGCGCGATCTGCTTACCGAGGTCCTGGCGGATCGCCGGTTCCACCCGGGCAACTGGCACGACCTGGTGCCCGGGTGGCTCCTGCCCGCGGCGCTGATCATGGAGAATCTCCTCGAGCTGATCTGGAACATCGTGCGCTGGCCCTTCGATCGGTTGCTGGACCTCCTCGGCGGCCTGCTACGCAGCAGGCCGATCATGGCAGTGCTCGCTATAGCGGTGGCGATCGCGATTGTGCTGCTCTACCGGACGGCCGTCCGCGCGGCACTGGTGCGTCAGGCGGAGATCGCGACGCCGAACGCGGCACTGCCGCTCACCGCCTCCGAGGCACTCACCGCGGCGCAGCGAGAGGCGACGATCGGACACTACCGGGAGGCGAGCCACTTCGTCTTGCTCTCCACGCTGCTCTGGGTGGAGGAGCATGAATCGGCCCGCTTCGATCCATCCGCCACGAACCGCGAGCACCTGCATCGGGCGCAGGCGGCGGCTCGGCCCGCAGTCGCCCGCGCCCTCGCGCCGCTCGTCGCCGCGTTCGACAACCTCTGGTACAGCACGGGCGCGGTCACTGAATCCGACTACCGAAGCTTGCTGGATCTCGCATCACGGGTTCGGGAGACAGCAGCGTGAGAGGCTGGTTATCACGCAATCGCGCCGCGCTGACCCTGGCCGTCCTCCTCCTGGCAGGCGGCGTGCTGGGCCAGACGGTCGCCGAGCGCGCGGGCAACCGCGAGGGTCCCAGCCTCTCCAGCAACGACCCGCACCCGAGCGGCGCGCTGGGAATGGCCATGTGGTTGGAGCGGCTCGGATACCGCGTGGCCCGCATCGACAGCGGCTCGTCCCTGGACGACGTCGGCGTCTTGTTCGTCCTCCTCCCGGTGCGCGCGTTCACCCGGGCTGAGGCATCGACTCTGGCAGACTGGGTGCGCCGAGGCGGGGTGCTCGTGTACTATCCTGCCCCCGCCTTCTCACCTTCGACGCTTGACAGCTCGACCTCAGATCCGCTGGCGACCGAGCTCGATATCGCCGTGCGATTCGGCTCCTTCGCCGCCACCGCGTCCGGAATTGAGGTGTTCTTCAGCGCCCCGCCGGCCCGCGCATTCACGGTGGAGAGCCGATGGGGACTCGATCTCGGCGATGATGCCTGGGTGCCGCTCGTCCAGGAGGGTGACCGAACGTATGCGGCGAGCCGGCAGCTCGGCCAGGGGCGCGTGTACGCGGTCACGTCGGAGGCGTTGTTCTCCAACGGCAAGATCGCCGAGCGCGACAATTCCGGCTTCACGCTCAACGTGCTGGCCCGGGCGTCCGGATCGAGATCCGTCGGGTTCGAGGAAGCCCACCACCGCATGATCGAGACCCCTGACTTGCTGACGGTGATGCGCGTCTCGCCGTGGGGCTGGGCGGTCAGCTATGCCTTCGCACTGACCTTCGGGTTCATGCTGTGGGGCGGGCGGCGCTTCGGGCCGCCGGTGGCGGCCGCCGCGGCGCCGGCCCGCTCATCGGGCGAGTACATCAGCGCGTTCGCCGGGCTGCTGCAACGCCGGCGCGCCACGGACTGGCTGCAGAAACGGTATGCTGCCCTGGTCCGACGGCGGATTGCGACCCGGCTGGGCGTGCGATCCGACCTCCAGGCCGCGGAGCTTGCGCGGCTCCTCGCCGAGCGGCAGCCGATCGATGGCGCCACGTTTGCCGCGGGCCTGCGCGCGTTGGATGGGAATCCGCTCGGCGAGCGGACGCTCCTCGAGCTCGTTCGTTCGATCGAAACGATGCTCCGGGCCGGGGCACGGTCACATGGAAGTCGCTGAAAGCATGCTGCGCGCCGAGGGACGGTGATATGCAAACGGCCAGCGAGTCAGGGATCCATCGCGCGTGGACTCGGCTGCGCGACGCGGCCGCGCCGGTGCTCGTGGGGATGGACGAGCCCTTCCAGCAGCTCGCCATCGCCCTCTTCGCCCGTGGCCACGTGCTGCTCGAAGGCGTGCCCGGAACCGGCAAGACTCTGACCGCCAAGACCCTGGCGCGCCTGGTTGGCGGCGAGTTCCGTCGAATCCAGTTCACGCCGGACATCATGCCCTCCGATGTGGTCGGTACGAGCGTGTTCGACCTCTCGACGAACAGCTTCCACATCCGCACCGGCCCGATCTTCGCCCAAGTGGTGCTCGTCGACGAGATCAATCGCGCGCCCGCCAAGACCCAGGCGGCCCTGCTGGAGGCGATGGAGGAGCACCAGGTCACGATCGAGGGTCAGACCTTTCCCCTGCCGGCGCCGTTCATGGTCATCGCGACGCAAAACCCCGTGGAGTACGAGGGCACATACCCCCTTCCCGAAGCGCAGCTCGACCGATTTCAGTTCAAGGTGCTTGTGGACTACCGCTCGGCCGAGGAGGAGAATGAGGTACTCCGGCGCCACCGCGCGGGCGACAGTCCGCACATCCGCGTTGAGCACCTCGAGCCGGTGATCACCGTGGCTGAGGTCCAGGAGCTTCAACGCGAGGGGGAGCAGGTGCGTGTCGACGACGCCGTTCTCGAATACATCACGGCGATCGGCCGCGCCTCGCGGCGGTCAGCAGACGTGGCACTCGGGGCGAGCCCGCGGGCATCGATCTCGGTCCTGCGCGGCGCCCAGGTGCTCGCCTTGATGGAGGGACGCGACTTCGTGATTCCGGACGACGTGAAGGCCCTCGTCTCGCCCGCCTACCGCCATCGCATCGTCCTCAAGCCCGAGGCCGAGATCCAGGGCGTCACGGCGGACGACGCGGTGAACCGCATCCTCGCGAGCATCGAGGTCCCTCGCTGAGCGCCCCCTACCGTGCTCCACTGGCTGCGTGACGCCCCAGCCCCGACGCTGCGGCTTTACCTGCTGGCACTGCTGCTGGTCGTTCCGCTCGCACTGGGGGAGATCGCCCCGGCGTTTCTCGGCGTTGCCGCTGCTGCGACACTTGCACTCGTCGGGGCGATCCTGGCCGACCACACCGCCGCGGTGCATCCAGGCGACCTGGGGGTCGAGCGCCGCCATCACCCTCGGCTCTACATCGGCGTCGACAACGCAATAGAGCTAGCGGTCACGAGCCGGGCGCGACGCAGCGTCGAGGTGCAGGTGCGCGACACGCCACCGGCCGCGTTCAACACCAGCAGCCTCTTCGTCGGCGGGATCGTCGCGGCGGGCGCCAACGAGGAATTCGGCTACACGACGCGCCCGACCGCGCGCGGCATGTACGGCTTTGGCGATGTGACGCTGCGCTGGAGGACGCCACTCGGCCTGCTGTGGCGGCAACGCACGCTTCCGCTCGCCAACGACGTCCGGGTTTACCCGAATCTCCTGGAAGTGCAGAAGTACGACCTGCTGGCACGGAAGGGACTGCTGCGCCAGATGGGGTTGCGCGCCGCCCGCCAGCTCGGCCGCGGGACCGAGTTCGAGAGCCTGCGCGAATACCAGACGGACGACGATTACCGCCGCATCAACTGGAAGGCGACAGCCCGGCGCCATCGGCCGATCACTACCCTCTACGAGACCGAGCGCAGCCAGCGCCTCATCGTGATGATCGACCTCGGCCGCATGATGCTGACGCGCGTCGGCGAGCTGACGAAGCTGGACGCCGCGATCAACGCAGCGCTGCTGCTCTGTTATGTCGCGCTGGCCCACGGCGACCGGGTCGGGCTGCTCAGCTTCGCGGACGGTGTGCACGCCTACACGCCGGCGCGGCGCGGCAAGGCACACTTCTACCGCATCGTCGAGCAGCTCTACGCCGTGCGGGCCCAGCCCGTGGAGTCCGACTACACCGTCGCCTTCACGCGCCTGCGCGCCGACCTCCGCGGCCGCGCGCTCGTCGCCCTCTTCACGGACTTCACCGACCCGGACGTCGCCCGGCTCATTGCCCGCCACCTCATGCTCATTGCCCGCCACCACCTTCCGCTGTGCGTGGCGATGCGCGATCCCGCGACCCAGACCTGGGCCGAGCAGATGCCCGCCGAGAGCCACGAGCTCTACGCGAAGGTCGTTGCCGAGAAGCTGCTCGAAGAGCGCGGCATCGTTCTCGACGAGCTGCGCCGCGCCGGCGTCATGACCGTCGACGTTCAGGCCGACCAGCTCACCCCCGCGACGATCAACCGCTACCTGGAGATGAAGGCCCGCGCGCTGCTGTAGGGTTGGCACTCAGTGGGCAGGCCTGTGAGGCTTCACCACGCCCGTTCGCGCTATCGTATCGGCGGCGGACCGCCCGGTCCACTGAACCAGGTGCTGCATTCCGCGTTCCAATAGTCGGGAAACAGCCCTGGCGGGAACCCATAGTAGAAATCAAGTCTTCCCCAGCCCCAGGACGGCGAGGCTTCGCCACGCCGGGCGGCGTCCAACCGCTGGGAGCACTTCTGGTTCCATTCCAGGGCGGGAAAGTTGAGCAGCGAGATCACGACAGCGACCAATATCGTAGCGACAACCGAACGAATCACCCGAAGCGTGAGGCGCTTCTGCAATCCCCCGCTCTGGTGATCCGACAATGGCAGCCAAGGAACGAGTGCAGATTCGTGCATCATCCCGTCTCCCCGACACGATCACGCCAGCTGCGCGCCGCTGCATCATGTGACAGGAGCGCGCGGCTCCTGAAATCATACAGCGCGCGTCCGTGGACCAATGATTCGCACCCAGCGAGCCGCCAAACTGGACTATGATCTGGGCGGTTCCGGTCAGTAAAGCAAGAGAGGGCAGCATGCGAGTTGCCGCGTGGGTTGCAAGGATATTGGGGGCCCTCGTCCTCCTGATCGCGTTTGTGTTCTGGCCGGCAAGTCCGCGGCCCGTCGGCGCCGTGGCGCAAGTCAGCGACGACCCGGACCGCCTCGTCGAGCTGGTCCAGCGACTGCTGGCGAACCAGAACCAGGGGTACCGCGCGGGCGCCACACTGCACCTGGTCCCTGGTCGTCTGGCGACAGAAGTGCCGATCGATTTGCCGACGCCGGCTGGCGGTCGACTATGGGGTAGTCTGGTCACCAGCTCAGGCATCAGCGGGACAAGCATCGACATCGTGATGGAAGCTCCGGGATCCGCCGACGAGGTCCTCGCGTTCTTCGAGCAGGCAATGATCCGGCAGGGCTGGAATGCGCCGCCTCCGGGCGCGCCGGGTGTCTTCGGTCCCGGTAGCAGTCCGCTTGGTGGTGGCTTCCAGTCACCAGAATCAGCCGCCCGCCCAGGACCGCGCTCCGCCACGTTCTGCCCGGAGCCGAACGCGGCATACCTCACCGTTTCCATATATCCCCGCGACGGAGCGCCGAATGACGCGCGGATCCGCGTCCAGCTTCCCCAAGTCGAAGGGCTCGACGGGTACGGCGCGTGCGCGACGCGCCCAAACTTTCCACCCCCACCTTCAGGCGTCCTACCACCCGGGCCGGGCAACATGGCGCCAGGTCCCAACCTCATCCCGCGACTGACCGTCCCCGCCGGCGTATCGTTCGAGCAGCCGGGCGCGGGTGGCACGACAACAAGCATGGTTGGCATCGGCAGCTACGCCACGAACGCCACGGTGATCACTGACCTGACCACCGCCGATCTGGAAGCGTACTTCGCGGAGCAGCTTCGGGTGGCCGGCTGGGTTCGGGGGACGGGAGACACGAGCGAATATCTCTCGTGGAGCATCTGGCAACTTCCCGAGCAGGAGGTCTGGCAGGGGACCCTGCTGGTACTCGCAGAGCCCGGCCGGGCCACCCGGATGCTCATGCTGCGGGTCGATTCCCTGACAATGCCGGGCGGAGCCGATGTCCTTGCTGATCCCACCAACCCCGGCGAGGCCACCGTCATCGTCGATCCGGTCTCCGACTCGGCCCTCCTGCAGGAGCTCGCTGCCCGCCTGCTCATGGCGGCATACGGCAACCTGACGATGACGGTCCGACCAACCCTGCTCGTCGGCGAGACACCTCAAGATCTCCGGCTGCCCATGCCCCGGGACGCGCGGCTGGTGGGGAGTCTCACCCGCTCTGGAGATACATCTGGCTTCGCCGAAGGAAACACCGTTGTGCTCGATGCGCCTGGATCAAGCCGTGACCTGCTCGCGTTTTACGCGGCGATCCTGCCTGAAGCTGGGTGGAGGCTGCCGCCCTATTCCCGATTCGCGGGGAATGCCGCCTTCGTCTCCGCGACTGCCCAGCTCAGCGTTACCGGGTGCGACGAAGCGACCGGCCAGCATCTCACGGTTACTATTCAGCCCCGGGCCGCCGGACCCAGCGACGTCCGGTTGACAACGCAGCTAGGCACGACGCCTTGCTGGCCCCCATCGACAGGCGAGCCTCGATTCCGTGACGCAGCCGCGCCCATTGCGATCCCCGCCCTCATCGCGGATCCCGGGGTAGTGGTACAGCCCGGTACTCAGATGGTGGGTTCTTCGGCGTATTCCTCGAGCGCGATGCTGATTTCCGACGTGGTGACCCCGCAGCTCGAGGCGACGTTCCGCGAACAGTTGCGGGACGCGGGCTGGATCCAGACCACCGGAGCGACATCCGCGCAGCTTGCGTGGAGCATGTGGGACGTGCCCGGGGATGAATCATGGCGCGGTCTCTTGCTCACCTTCGACCTGCCCGGCGATAACCGCCACGCTGCCATCCTACGCGCTGACCCGGCATCGAGCGGATCGCCGCTCGATCGGTAGCTGTCGCGCCGCGATCAAAACCTCTGCGGCACTGCCAGGGGGATTCGTAGACGTGGCACACACCTGCGGTCCTTCATGGGCCGCCTTGGCCGAATTCGTCGGTGAGGACTACTCAGGAAGGCGATCGCGGCCCATGCCGAGCAAGTAGCTGTAGAGCGCCACGGCGGTGCACAGGCCGATCGCCAGCTTGATCGGCCAGGGGAAGTCGGAGGGGGAGACGAAGCCCTCGATGAGGCCCGCGAAGACGAGGAGCGGCAGGACACCCGTCAGGAGGCGCACGCCGCGGCGCGCTGCCCCCTGGATGGCCTGACCGCGCGGTTGCAACCCAGGCCAGACCATCGCGCGGCCCATCATCAGGCCGCAGGCTCCGGCGATGACGATAACGCTGAGCTCGAGGAAGCCGTGCGGGCTCACGAACCCAACCAGCCGGTCGGCCAGCCCGTAGGCGATCAACGCGCCTGTCACCGCGCCGATGTGGATGCCGTTGTAGACTAGGCTCGCGACGGTGCCCAGGCCTGCGAGCATCCCGCCACCCAGCGCGATCAGGGTGACGCGGATGTTGTTCGTCATGATGAACGACGAAGCGAGCGAGCGCTTGGCGAGGTCGATGTCGAACCAGGTCTTGCCGTCCTTGATTTCCGCCACGATGGACGGCGGCAGCACCAGCTCGGCCGCGGCCGGCGCGATCACGATCGCGAGCGCCATTGCGATGAGTGGCCCGAAGAAGAGCGCGCCCGAGGCCAGCAGGTACGGCCAGGCGGCGCGGTACTCCCGCGGCAGCTCGGTCGCGAAGAAATACCGGAAGCGGCGCCAGGAGGCGGGCCGCTCCCGATAGATCACCGCGTGGCCACGCGTGACGAGCTGGTTGACGAACTGTGTGGACCGGTCGTCAGGGAAGTCACGGCGCGCAATGGCGAGGTCGCTGACGGCCCGGCGGTAGAGGACGGCCAGCTCGTCGAGCTCATCCACACTGAGGGTATGGCGGGCAGACGCGGCGCGGTCCAACAGGGCGGAGAGCCGCTCCCAACGTTCGCGGCGTCGAGCAACGAACCCTTCGATCATGATCGAGAAGCTGGTGACATGCGCGAGGATTATAGGCTCCTCACTCCGGAAAACGTGGAGCTGCGCTTCGACGTCGCGGGCCTCGGCTCGCGCCTGGCGGCAGCGATCATCGACTACCTGATCATCGGCATCGGGTATGTTGCGATCCTTGTCGGCGCCGGAGCGCTGACCGAAGTCATCGGCCGCGTCGCGCCGCCACCCCGCGACATAGCGCCCTGGCTGACGAGCGCCGCGGCGGCCCTGGCGCTGGCGCTGGGATTCTTCGGATGGATGGGGTATTTCTTGCTCTTCGAGCTGCTCTGGGGCGGCCAGTCACCGGGCAAGCGAGCGCTGGGGTTGCGCGTCGTGCGGCGCGACGGCCAGCCCCTTGGCTTCACGGCCGCGCTCGTCCGCAACATCCTGCGCTGGATCGACCAGGTCGCCCTGATTGGGGTCTTCGTCATGTTGGTCGACGCCTCGAGCCGCCGCCTCGGGGACATGGCAGCGGGCACACTCGTCATCCGGGAGCCACGCGCCCTGCGGCGCGAGGCGTTCGCGACCGTCGAGCTGCCCGAGGTGCCTTCCGGGCGCGTGCAGGAGCTGCCGAACGCGGGTCGACTTACGATCACGGAGTACACCGTCATTCGGGACTACTTCGCGCGAGTTGGAAACATGCAAGACGCCCAAGCTCGTACGTTGGCAGCGCGGCTCGCGAGCCAGCTCGCACAGACGCTCGAGATCGAGCCACCGGCTATCGGCGACCCATCGACCTTCCTCGCAACCGCCGCCCGCGCGTTCGAGGAACGGCACAAGTACAGCGAGAGCGGGGCGTCTTCGTGAGCCGCCCAGCGCTGGTATAATTGCCCTTCCGCGCCGAAGTGGCGGAATCGGCAGACGCGCTACGTTCAGGGCGTAGTGGGAGTACTCCCGTGGGGGTTCGAGTCCCCCCTTCGGCACCAGTGGACCGGGCGGGCATCGCTCGGTCCTTTTTCATGTCCCCAAGGACTTATCTGCATTGACAAGCGTGCTCGGTTTGCTCGGCACCATCGTCAACGTGGTGCTCCCCGTTTTTCTGATCGCGGGCGTCGGCTTCGGCGCCAGGCGCGCCCTGACCATTGATCCCCGACCCATCGGTCGGCTCAGCCTCTACGTGCTCGTCCCGACCTTGCTCTTCAACTCCATGCTCACCGCCAAGATGGGCGGTGATGAGATCGTCCGCATCGGCATCTACGCCGTCGTGCTCACGGTCAGCCTGGTCCTCGTCGGCTTCGCCAGCGGCGCGATCATGCGGCTGAAACGCGCCGAGACCAGCGGGCTGACGCTCGCGCTTACCTTTATGAATGCGGTGAACTACGGGCTACCAGTGAACCTGTTCGCCTTCGGGCAGGATGGGTTCGACCGCGCCGCGGTATTCGCCGTTTTTGAGACGACGCTCACCTTCTCGCTGGCCGTCTTCGTCGCGGCTCGGGGCACCATGCCGTGGCGGCAGGCGCTCCTGCCATTGATCAAGATGCCGGTGCTGTGGGCCGCCGCCCTGGGCATCACGCTCCGCGCGCTCGGCGTGGAGCTGCCGTTGCCCCTGCAACGCGCGGTTACGATCCTCTCGGGCGCCGCGGTGCCAGTGGTGATCCTGCTGCTCGGCATGCAGATCGCCGGGTTGCGGCCCCAACGCATCGGGCGGAGCGTCGTGGTCGCGATGGTCGGCCGCTTGGGACTTGCACCCGCGATCGGACTGCTGCTCGTCGCGCTGCTCAGCCCCGACCCGCTGACCGCGAAGGTGCTCGTGCTCGAGGCCGCCATGCCGACCTCCGTCAACGTCACGTTGCTCGCGACCGAGTTTGACGCCGCGCCGGAGCTCGTGGCCACGGTCGCACTGCTGACGACACTTGCGAGCATCTTGACCGTCTCGATATGGGTGATGGTCCTCCAGAGCCTATAATCGCTGCGATTTCGCGCCGGGGCAGCAACGCTCCGGAGTACCGAGGAGATGAGACCCATGATCGATCTCTCCAAGTTCGCGGAGGCGGTCAACGTCGCGTTCGAGGAAGGCACGCCGTGCATTCTCGTGAGCGCCGACAAGAACGGCTATCCGGACGTTGCCTTCAAGGGCAGCACGATGGTGTTCGACGATCAGCACCTGGCCTGGTGGGAGCGCAGCCTGGCCGAGCAGATCGAGCAGGTCGCGGCGAATCCGCACGTCGTGATTCTGTACCGCAGCCAGAAGCGGGGTATGGTGTTGCGCTTCTACGGCGACGCGACCCTGCTTCGCGAGGGCCAGATGCGCGAGGACGTGATGAAGCGCGTCATCCCCCAGGAGCTCGAGAAGGATCCGGAGCGCAAGGGCTTCGCGGTCGTCGTTCAGGTGAACCGCGTGCGCCTCAGCGGAAACACGATTCAGACGCGCGACGGCGCGAAATAAGCACCCCTGCCAGCCTCTGGGCTTTTGCGAGGGAGTTCAGGGGCTGGTAATATGGGGCTCCTCGGCCGTGTTCAACGCAAAGCCGGGAACCGGCGCGATTTCGTAACACGCCGGATGGCAGTCGGAGTCCAGCACCCGTGGGAGCCCTCTACCCGTGCCAGTCCTAAAGGACGGAACTCCCCTCAAGCGTGGTACGTTCGTGGTCGCCTCGATGCTCGGTCGCGGCGGCTTCGGCGAGGTGTATCTCGCCCGGCAGCCCCGCATGGACCGGGATGTCGCGATCAAGGTCCTCAACCCGAACCTCTCCGACGACGCGGGCGTCGTCGAGCGCTTCCAACGCGAGGCACTCGCTGCCGCGTCCCTCCGCCACCCGAACGTCCTCCCCGTCTTCGACTTCGACCTGGACGAGGATGCCGGGGTCTGGTTCCTCGCGATGCAGTACATCCCGGGCGGGCGGACGCTCAAGGAGCGACTCGGGGCACCGATGCCCCCGGAAGAGGTCGCGCGCTTTCTCGCCGGCGTGGCTGGTGCGTTGGACGCGGCCCACGCCCGCGGCATCGTCCACCGTGACGTCAAGCCCGCCAACGTGCTCATGGACGGCGATCATCCGCAGCTCGCGGACTTCGGCATCGCCCATCTTGGGGACCTGACCGGCATTACCGCGACCGGCATGGCGATCGGCACGCCGGTGTACATGTCGCCCGAGCAGGCGATGGGCAAGCCCGTGGGGCCAGCGGCGGATCAATACTCCCTGGCCGTCATGGCGTTCGAGATGCTGGCCGGCAGGCCGCCGTTCCTCGGCGACTCGATGTCGCTCGTGATGCAGCATGTGAACGCGGTGCCACCGGCGGTGTCCGAATACAACGCGAGCGCAGCGGTCGCCGCCGCGGCGGTGGCGCGCGGGCTGAGCAAGAATCCCGCGGATCGCTTCCCGACCTGCGTCGAGTTCATCCAGGCGATCGTGCCGGGGATGGCCCTCTTTGTCACCCCCTCCGGCCCCTCCGCGGTGGTCCCCGGAGGCTACGCGAACGCCCAGAGCGGCGTCGCTCCAGCCGCCGGGGCATCGGCGGCGGTGGACGCATCCACCGCCGTCCCGGACGAATACCTTTCCGGGGCCACTGTGGAGAGCCAGCCCGGTGTGGATGTGCCGGCGCAGGACAGCCGCGTCGACGCGATTCGCCGGGCCGAAACTGCGAAGCCAGCGTTGCCTTTGCCGATGCCGGTGTTGGCAGGCGGAGGGGTAGCTTTGGTGGTCGGCGTTCTCGCGATCATCTTTGCGATGCGTGTGATCGGCCCGGGCGCCGGCCCGAGCGACGGCGGCGCAACTCCAACGACGCCGGGAGGCATCATCACCGCGGCGAGCCCGCCGCCCGCGGCGCCAACTGCCGCTCCGGCCATCGGCGCGCTAGCCCCTGGCCAGGGGCGGGTGAACGTCGATTCGAATCCGATCGGAGCGCTCATCCTGCTCGATGGCGTCGTTCAGGTTCCAACCCCCCGCGGCTTCAACCTGGACGCCGGCGACTATGAGTTCCGGCTCCAGTTCCAGTCATATGAGGACTTCGTCGCAACGGTGAAGGTCGAAGACGGAAAGACGCAGACCATCTCACCGGCGCTATCGCCTAAGCCACCGGTTGAGGTCCTGGAGGTTTCGGACCTAAAGATAGGGCGTGACCCGTATCGTGACAGTTTCGGTTTGATTCGTATTCAAGAACCGACCACCACATTCCGAATCCAGGACGATATCAACGCCATCGTATACGTCAAACCGAAGAGCAAGGGCATTCGGGACGTTTCGTTTACGACGACGGTGCGTTGGCAACTCCCCGGAACGCTTGATCCGCTTTTACGGTTGGGCGAGTACCAAATCTCAAAGGACTCCGACGAAGAGTTCATTCGTGCTTGTGCACCGGCGAGCGCCATTGATGCCCAAGCGTCAAACACGCCACTCACGGTCGAGTTCCTCATCGACGGTGCCAGGATCGCTTCGTTCGATTTCAGAGTCAGCGGCGGCAGCGTGGCGCTCAGGGGAGCGAGCCCATGTGACGAGACAGTGATCCGCGGCCCGATCGCGAGCGTGCCTGGTGTGGTCCAGCTTCTCGCCGCCAGCTAAGAACAACCTGACCCGTTGCTCGGGTGTGCCCTAACGTTGTGCGCTCGTCGGGTTACGCCGTCACCCGGGTGAGGGCGTAGCCCGGCGGGTGCAGCGCACGAAGTTCGGGGGCACCCCCCGTACTCCGCGCGCTTGCGGCACGGTGCGCGTTCCGTTAGACTCGGGCCTCGCGGGAACTTAGGTCGTTCGCCGGCGATCGGGGTAGAGCGTGCCCTGCGCTCAGCGAAGGAGGGGGGAGTCCTAACGTGCGGTCGATCCGGTCATGGATCATCGTTTTTACGCAGCTCGCACTTGTTTCGTCGCTGTTCATCGCCCCGGTGCCGGTGGAAACCGAAGCCCAGGCAGCATCCATGTTCATCAGTCCATCGTCCGGGTCGCCGGGCTCCACGGCTCAGGTTTCCGGGTCGGGCTATTCCCCGTTCGAAATCATCTTCATTGTTTTCAACGGCCAGGTGATAACGTCAACCAACGCCGGCGGAACTGGCAACTTTCTCACTGGATTTATCGTTCCAAGTCTTCCGCCGGGCACGTATGCCGTCAACGCCCACGGCCAGACCAGCAATCAAATCGCGCAACAATCGTTCACCATCGGCGTCGCGCAGCAGCCGACTCAAGTCTTCTTCCAGCCGACCCAGCAACCCACGCACACCATGCAGACGATCCCGTTCCAGCCCACCCAGTTGGTGACGTCAGCCTCGTGCATGACGCAGAATGCGTCGATCGTTCCGAGCACCGTGCCCCAGGGCTCGCGCGCTTCCTATTCCGCCCAGGGGTTCCAACCCTTCACCGATGTGACCCTCCAGATCATCGGCCCCTCCAACACGCCGCCGATGACGGTCCGGGTGAGCCCATCCTGCCAGATCAGCGCGCAGTTCCAGATCGACCTATTCGACCCAGTCGGCCAGTACATGGTGAACGCGTCCGGCGTCAGCTACGGCGCCGGACCGCTCCAGGGCCAGCCGCTGACGCTGACCACGCCGTTCACCGTTGTTGGCGGCGCCGCCACGCCCACCCCGACGCCCGTCGGTCAGCCGAGCACCGGGACGGTGACGACAACCTGTCCGTTCCCGACTGCCTTCATCTCCTCACTCAGCGTAACCGCTGGTCAGGCGATCACTTTCGGTGGCCAGGGCTTCCGCCCCGGCGCCATGGTGGATGTGCGGTTTGAAGATCCCACGGGCACCTTCGAGGTGCCCTGGTTCCTCACGGGGCAGATCGGCCCGGCGACGCAAACCTGCAGCGTCTCCAGCATTTTCACGATCAATCAGAACGTGCCCGGGGGCCGCTACCGGATGCGACTCTCCGGCCCGAACCATCTCGGCGCCCAGGTGACGGCGCTTCAGGAGTTCGAGGTCTTGCCCGGCCAGGTCCCGACGGTCGGCCTCGCGACCCCGATCGGTCTCGAGCCGATCATCCCGCTGCCGCCGCCTGGTGGTCCCATTGTTCCGCTCATTCCGATCCCGCCGGGTGTGCCCGGTCAGCCCGGCGTGGCGCCCCCCGCGGTCCAGGGGCCACCCGCTCCAATCGCCCTTGACCAGACGCTGACGGCGATTGGCGGATCGATCGTGCCCACCGTCAGTCAGAACACGACCTACGAGCTTGTGACCCGCATCCAAAACACGAGCGCGCAAGCGCTCGACTTCTCCGTGGCAAGTGCGCCCGGGGCTGGCTTGCTGTACGCGTTTTCGCAGGGCCAGAGTCTCGCGGTGACCTTCGAGACCGAGTTTTCGGCGGACTCCCGCGTCGTCAGCGCGACCTCCAACGTGGGGACTGCGAGCGTGCGCGGCACGACCGTCGCCTGGAACGGGCAGCTCGCCGCCGGCCAGACCGTCGAGATCCGGACCCAGGTCGATCACACGCCAACGACCGCGCTAGCCCTGAACCAACCGATCCGGGGCCAATCCATCTCGGTCCGCGACGAGCGGGGCCAGACCCTCAGCATTCCAGCAAACGCGCTGCCGCGGATCCCGCAGCTTCCGCCGGCTCAGCGAATCGTCCAGCCGCCACCGCCGCCCGTCGACCCGACGACGGCGAGCCGCTTCTTCACCGAGACGGGCTTCTCGATCGTCAACGATCCGATCTGGATCTACTACAACCGGCGGGGTGGCTACCGGACGTTTGGCCCACCGATATCCCGCGAGTTCACCCTCATGGGGAGCCAGGTCCAGCTCTTCGAGAGGGCGCTCTTGCAAGTCAACGAGCAGGAGCAGGTGTTAGTCTTGAACCTGCTGGAAGCGCCGTATCTGCCCTACGACGCGCTGGGCGATCTGCAGCTTCCACCCCTGGAAGAGGGCGTGATCGCTGCCGCTCCGGATCCGGCGGCGCCGACCTTCTTCGACGCGAGTCAGGAGTTCGTCCGCGTCATCGCGGCCGAGAGCTACGATGAGGCTCCGACCCGTTTCTACAGCACCTTCCTGACAACGGTGCTGTTCCGCGATGCATTCTTCGACGGCAACGGCGACCCGAACCTGGTCCCAGGCTTTGCCCTCGAGATCTGGGGGCTGCCGACGAGCGGCCCAAGCTATCACATCGTCGGGTATGAACCGGGCGAGGACGAGACGCTGGTGCCGATCTACGACCAAAATGTGGTCATGCAGCGGTTCCAGAAGGGCGTGATGCGTTTCGAGCAGCTCAACAACCGCCGCACGGCGGGCGTGCCGCTCGGCATCTACCTGCGGGCCCTCATCCGCGCGGAGGCGCTTCCAGACCTGGCAATCGCCGCATCGGAATCCGGGGACCCGCTCTTCGCACAATACAATCCGGACGCAGTCAACTGGATCGACCGGCCGGATGAGCTGCCGGACTCGAACCTGGTGCTCGCCTTCGAGCCTGAATAGGATTCACCGGGCAATGTGGGGTCCCGCCGGGTTGCCGGCGGGACCCCACTCCCGTTTCAACCGGCCTGTTTTCTGGCGACGCGCCGGGGTATGCTCGTGCCGGACATCCCGGCAAGAGGTTCCTTGATGGCTGCGTCCACCGACCCTTCGGCCCTCATCCGCATCAATGGCGCATGGCCCGGGATCGTACTGCCGATCGTAGGCCCCTCGTTTTCGATCGGACGAGATCCGAAAAATAGCCTCTGCGTGATGAACGATCGGGAAGTCTCCCGCCAACACTGCATCATTCATCTCGTGGGCGCGGGGCTCGTCATCGAAGATCGAAGCACCAACGGCACGTTCCTCAATGGGGCCCGGGTGGCGGGCATCGCTCCCATGCCAGTGCCGTCCATCATTCGCGTTGGCGATACGGACCTCCAGGTCATGCCGAGTCAGAACGACGCCGGAATGGCGACTCTCATCCCCGGGGCACCGTTTGCGGCGCGTGAAGCAAGCCCCTTCGAGACGGCCTCGATCCAGATGCACACGGACGCGTTGCTTGTGGTGGACGTCATCGACTCGACACACCTGATCGAAGTCGACGAGCCGCACTTCGCGAAGCTGGTGCTGGTGCTTGGGCGAACGCTGGAACAATCATTCCATGGTGAAGAGGCGCCCTTCCTGAAGTGCACGGGCGATGGCTTCCTTGCCTGCTATGGCAGCGCCTCCGCGGCGCTCACCGCCGCGAGGGCGCTCGCACCCGCGCTCGAACGCCAGCTTCCGGTCAAGGTTCAGCTCTCGATCGCGTTGCACTGGGGCGCCTCGCATCTGACCGAGCAGGGCGACCGCATCGGCAACCACGTGCACGCGGTGTTTTCGCTCGAAAAGCTGCGCCATGAAGCCCCGGCGCTGCGCGAATTGCTTCAGACCGAGCAGCCCGCCGCGGTGCTGGTGATGAGCGAGGCCTTCCGACGGCAGCTCGACGAGCCAACCCGATTACAGACCTCGCCGCTCGGCGCCCATCCCCTAAAGGGTACGGCAGTACCAATCCCAGTCTACCTGTGGCACGAGCCAGCCTAGCACCGGCCATCGAGACGAGATGCCTTCGCTTGTGCTCGCCGCTGGAGCCCGTGATTCTCGGTTAACGGGGCGGCTGTCGGCTCGGCGGCTGGCTGGGTTGGTAGCCCGGGCTCGTCAGTGGCTCCGGCACTGCGCCCGCTCGGGCGATAGTGCTCGGTCGCGGCGGGACATCCAGCGATCGGTACGCCAGCGCGAGGTTGCCGTCGCGCCGCTCGACGAGGATCACGGGGCTGCCGCCGACGACGTAGTCGTTCGGATCAGCGAGGTTGGAGTTCGCCGTCGCGGGCTGTAAATCGATCTGGTAGAGGCCGTTTCGCGCGTTGATGACCTCGGTTGTGCCGGCTTTCGCGACCCGAAGGGCCCGAGAGCCAAGCGCTTCTACCGGCACGCGAAGGCGCTCTGGCCGCATCGTCCAGAGCACCGTGACCCGCTCACCCTCTTTCTCCAGTACCACGCCCGTGAGGCCGGAAGCATCAGTCGGCAGGTAGGTGGCGGATCTGGCGCCGGCGAAGTAGCGGCTGATCACCTGGAAGGCGGCGAACGCCGGCCGAGCGGATTGATCGTTGCGAAGCAGGCCAAATGGCTCGCCGCCCGCCTCGAAGTCTGCCCCGTCGATCAGGCGATTGACCCCAATGCGGTTCACCCCAAAAGCCAGGAACGTCGCGAACGCCTCGATCAGGTAGGAAGCCTGCTCGTCCAGGGTCGCCCGGTATCCGGCCTTCGGCTCCAGCCAGAGCGGATCGTCGTATGGGACCGTGTTGGTCTCGCCGATCCACATCCGCTTCTCCGTTATGCCCCGGCGGGCGAGCTGGTCCCGGTACCAGGCGATGATCCGCGGAATATCGTTGGCCCGGCTGTACATGTGGAGGTTGGCGACGTCGAAGTAGTAATTCGCGGCCCTCGCCTCCGCATCGGAGGCGAGGATGTCCAAGAGCCGCGTCAGGCCGGTGCCGTGGTCGTACCACCAGGGGGAGCCGTACAGCACGACGGAGGCGTTCGGATTGCCGGCTTTGATCGCCCGATAGGCAACGCGGAGAAGCTGCGCGTAGTCTTCGGTTGTCCCGTCCCAGGTGCGCCACTGGCCCGCGGGGATATCGACCTCGTTCCAGACGATCCAGCTATCGATCCGGCCCCGATAGTGCGTGGCGAGATGGCGCATGAACTGGCCCCAGTGGTTCGCCGGGTCGTTCCATTCGAGATAGAGGCCCTTGGGCACCCCGTTCGGCGAGCCGTTGCTGCTTGCCCACTCGGGAACGTTGAGGACAACGGCGGCGAGCTCCCGGCCGCCGTCGATCTCGGCATCGATGTACGAGTCCTGATCGGTGGCGAAGAGATTGAAGTCGTCGGGCCCGTCCGGCTGGAACGCGCTCCACCAGAACGTGAGCCGCGACCAGCCCGCGCCCGCGAGGTCCGCCGCTTCCTGCGCCTCCCAGGCCTGGTTGAGCCCGAAGCGCACGTCCCGCTCCACCAAGACCGGCGCCTGCGCCGAAACGTCCGGCGCCGAGCGCGGATTGGGGTTTGGTCCTAGCTGGGCAAAGCTGGATGCGAGCAGACCGGCGAGGGCGATCCGCATCAGTAAGCCGGTGGGCGAAACTCGGATCAACAGCTACTCCAGAAACGCGCGAATAAACAAGTGTGCGAAGCACGCCGAGCCCCGCGAGGGTAACAGATTTGTGACGCGGCGCAACACTCACCACCTCGTGATCCGGTGTCTCGTTGGCACGCAACGCGCCGAAAATGCGGCGATTTCCGAGCATTGTGTCGAGATGGGTCGCCGTCGTTCGTCGTATACATGGGCTCAGCCGATGGCTGGGCACCCGAACGATGCGAGGAGGCAGGCATGCGGTATCTCTTGCTGATCTACGCGACCGAGGAACCCCGGGGAACGCACCCGCCGGAACAGGAAGCCGCTTACATGGATGCCTGGTTCAAGTACACGGACGAATTCGGCAAATCGGGCAAGATGACGGCCGGCGAGGCGCTACAGCCCACCGCAACCGCGACGACGGTGCGGGCCGAGAGCGGAAAACGCCCGCTGGCCGCGGGAAGGCGTCCCCCGCAACCCGGCCGCCTTGATCGCGATCACCGCGAAGCACCGCGCCATCGCGAGCCTCCTACCAGACGAGCCGGAGACGCTGGGACTGCTGGCATTGATGCCGCTCCACCATTCACGGCGGGATGCTCGCCTCACGGCCGACGGGGAGCCGGTGCTGCTCGGCGAGCAAGACCGGTCCGCATGGCACCACAACGAGATCGTCGAGGGACTCGAACTCGTGGAACGCGCGCTGCGCATCGGCCGGCCCGGCGCCTACCAGGTCCAGGCAGCGATCGCCGCGCTCCACGCGCAGGCACCCACCGCGGATGCGACCGACTGGAGGGAGATCGTCTCCCTCTATGAGGTCCTGCTCGATTTCAACGCGTCCCCGGTCGTGGAGCTCAACCGGGCCGCCTCGGTGGCGATGGCCGCGGGCCCCGAGCAGGGACTAGCGTTGATCGAGCGGCTCCACGCGAACGGCGCGCTCGAGGAGTACCGGTGGTTTCATTCCTCGCGCGGCGAGCTGCTGCGCCGGGTTGGACGCTTCGCGGAGGCGACCGCCGCGTACGAGCGGGCCTTGCCCTCTCGGACAACGCCGCGGAGCGCGCCTTCCTGACGCGCTGCCTCGTCGAGACCGGCGCCCTCTCCTGAGTCAGACGCAACAAGCTCGCGGGCTGCCGTTTCGGCAGCCCGCGCGTTGGCGGCTCGGAAGAGCCACGAAATCCTGTTTGCTAGAATCAAGCGCCGAAACGCAGATTTGCCCCCGTAGCTCAGGGGATAGAGCAGCGGTTTCCTAAACCGTGTGCGGGTGTTCGAATCACCCCGGGGGTACCCATTACTTGCGGCCGTGCGCGCGACAATGATCGGTTGTTGCGCCTATCGAGCGAGGCGAGCTGCGGTTCTTGCTGATTTGATGCCCAAACTGATGCCCTGGGGGGTGGACTCAGGTGGACGCTGCTGGACACTAGGCCATACAAGGTTAGGACGAGTAGCTGACCATTTTACGTTCGAGCAGGTTCTGCAGGCACTCGTAGAGCGCCCTGGGTC